>JAESGR010000068.1_pt1:0-37500 | contig 324637 bp, 315 predicted proteins | sample 9269771 | NCBI WGS metagenome assembly JAESGR01 (sample SAMN15739572, study PRJNA653492) | algae metagenome | isolation source: Chroococcus sp. CMT-3BRIN-NPC107 and co-occurring heterotrophs from well... | place: USA: Clark Mountains Wilderness, California | collected 2010-04-18
GCCGGGCCAGATCCGGGTGACGGTCCAGAACGGCGACACCTACGTCAGCCTGAACAACGACGTCGACGCCGGCGCCGAGGCCCTGTTCGTGCTGACCGGCGTGCACACCCTCACTGCAGGAGATTTCGTCCTGTAAGCGGACCGCCCGCTCTGCTCAGCGATCGAGCAGAGCGGGCGGCGATCCCGAGACCGTGCGTTCAGGATCGCGGCCGCCGCAAGAGCGCCGCAGTTTCGGAAAGGGAGGCCGTGACGGGTCCGCTCGGGCCTCGACGGAACGGGCGGTTCGCACGGCTCCGTCGCCGTCCGGGCGATGAGGGATGCATGACGGCGATCATGAGCGCACCGGGTGGACGCCAGGGCGTAACTCGTTCGGGCGTGGGGCCGCTGGCCGGCGCTTGGCGGGCCTTCAACCGGCAAGTGCGCGAAGGCTGGCTGCGTCCGCTGGCGATCTACGTCAAGGCGGGGCTGGTGGCGGCGCGGACGGCGCGCGCCTTTTTCGGGACCACCCCGCTACGCTGCATCATCTGCCGCTACGAGGGCGGGTTTCTCGCGTTCGGCGAGCCGCTGCGCTTCGACGCGCGTTGTCCCCGCTGCGGGTCGCTGGAGCGGCATCGCCTCCTCGCGGTCTGGCTCGCCCAGCAACCTGGCGTGGCGCGCGGCAAGCGCATCCTGCACCTGGCGCCCGAGCCTCCCGTCGCGCGACTGCTCAGGCCGCTGGCGGCCGAGTACCTGGCCGCCGACTCCGACCCGCTCAAGGCCGACCTGGTCCTGGACGTGGAGGCCATCAGCATGCCGGCCGCCCGCTTCGACCTGGTCGTCTGCAATCATGTTCTCGAACATGTGGACGACCGCAGCGCCCTGCGGGAGATCCGCCGGGTCCTGCGGCCGGGCGGGACGGCCGTTCTAAGCTTCCCGATCGTCGAGGGCTGGGAAACCACCTACGAGAACCCGCGAGCCACCAGCAGGGGCGAGCGGCGTCGCCACTTCGGCCAGCACGATCATCGACGTTTCTACGGCCGCGACGCGCGCCAGCGCATTCAGGACGCCGGGTTCGAGGTCGAGGAGTTCACCGCGGTGGAGCCGCTGGTCTCGACCGAAGGGCTGACCCGGGGCGAGAAGCTGTTCATCGCCCGCGCGGTGTGAGCCGCACTCAACCGGCGGCTGCGCCTCCGGCCTTGGCGGCGGTCTTGAGGGGCGGGGCGGCGAGCGTCGGCGGCTGGTCGCGGAAACGCTTCTTCATGGCTTGGACCCACGCCGCGAAGGCGTCGCCGTCGGAGGCGGCGCGGGCGAAGCCGGGGCTGGCGATGTCGAGGCCCTCGCCGCCGGCGAGCGCGACCCGAAGGGCGTCAGGCGCCCGGGCGGTGTCGATCAGCGGGCCGTATCGGCCTTGCAGCCGCTTCAGGGCTGCGGCGTCGCCGGCCAGGCTGTAGGCCGCGCCCGCGCGGAGCAGGCGGCTCTCCTCCAGGGCGGTGAGCGGCGCGCGCGAGCGCCAGCGGTCGCCGAGCGCGCGCTCGAAGGCGGGCCCTGCTTCGGGCCAGCGCGCGGCCTTCCAGGCGATCTCGGCGCGGACGTCCTGGGCGTCCACCGAGGCGTCGTTCTGGATCACCTCCAGCGCGTGCTCCAGACGGCCGATGGCGGCCAGCGCCCGGGCTTCGAGCACGCGGCGTTCGGCGTTGAGCGCGGGGGGCAGGACGGTGGTGCGGCTGTCGCGCAGGGCTTTCAGCGCGTCCTGCGGCCGGCGGTCCATCAGCTGCACCAGGGCGAGGTCGGTGGCGACCTGGGCGCTGGCCACCCCGTCCAGGCGGCGCTTGGCCTGGTGCTCGAGCAGCTCGGCGGCCTGGGGCAGCAGGTCGACGTCGATCAGCCGGCGCGACAGCCGCCTCACCATCAGGTCACCGTCGGCGCCCACCGGCGTGAGGTCGCGGAAGTCGTAGAACAGGCCCAGCGCCTGGATCGGCTCGAGGCCGTCGGCGTCCCCCTCCAAGAACAATCCTCGGAAGGCGCTCATCAGCTCGAGATGGAGCGCGCGGCCCGCGGGGGTGTCCGGCAGCGCGGGGCCGAGCAGGCGGAGGGCGGCCAGCCCTTCGCGGTAGCGGCCGCGGGCCAGCTCGAGGCGGCCAAGGGCGCCCACGGTCTCCAGCTCGCTCGGGCCGCCCCGCCAGCGCCAGCGCAGGCTGTTCAGGAGGTCGGACGCCTGCTGGTCGGAGAGCGCGCCGGTCTGGCGCTTGATCAGGGTGGCGCGCAGCAGGGCCGGCGTGGAGAGCCCGCCGTAGGGATGCAGCGCCAGCGTCTCGTAGACGACGAGGGCCTTGGGAGCCGCGTTCTCGGCCTCGAGCAGGCGGGCCTGGGCGAGCTGGGTCATGGCCTTCTGGACGCCGTCCACCGGCTCGCCGGCGGCGGCGGCGAGGGCGCGGCGGGCGGCGGGGAGGTCGCCCTGCGCCAGGGCGGCCTCGCCCAGAGCGCGCTCGAACCGAACCCGCCAGTTGGGGGCGAAGAGCGACAGGGCCGGCGCGCCGACGGTGAAGGCCTCTCGCGCCTTGACGGGGTCGCCCAGCTGCTGGGCGACGTAGCCGCGCCAGAGTGCTGAGGCGGGGTCCGCGCTGAGGACGGGGGAGGCGAAGTCCGCCTCCGCTTCGCGCAAGCGGCCCATCATGACCTTGGCGGCGCCGCGAAGCGCGCGGAACTCGGCGTCGGACAGCAGGCCCTGGTCGCGGCGCTGCATCATGTTGAGCACGCCGACCGCTTCGTGCGGCAGCTCCGATCCGAGCAGGAAGCGGACCAGGCCCATGCGGCCGTCGCGGGCGGCGCCGGGCGTCTGCTGCTCGGCCGCGGCGGCGTCCAGGAGGCCTTCGTAACGGGTGATGAAGCCGCCTTCGCCCGTTCTGGACCAGGTGGGGAAGTCCACCAGGCCGGGCATGCTCGCCGCCTTGGGCAGCTCGACCGGGCCGCGCTTGCGCGGCGCCGCCTTCGGCGCGACGGCGGAGAGGCGGAGGCCCTTGGGACGCCCGAGGCGGACGTGCTCGCCCTCCACCGCGACGGCCAGGTCGTCGGCGATCGCCTCGATCGCGAGGCCCTGGACCGACGGCAGGAGGACCAGCTCCACGAACTCGCGGCGGGCCGCGTGGCCCTTCGCCGGCGCGAGCGCGGTGACGGCGGCGATCCGGTCGCCGACCACGGGGTCGGTGATCGCATGGACGGCCGTGGCGCCGGCGAGGGCGGCCTGGAGCACGGCGTCCCCGGCGGGATCGCGGGTCACGGCGATCGGGGCCGCCGCGCCGTTTCCGGCGCCTGGGCCGAAGGCGACGGTCCACTTCGCCCCCTCGGCGACCGCGGAGACCGCGGTGTCCGAAGGCGACAGCACGCGGAGCGCGGTCCAGCCTTCGCCTTGGAAGGCGGCGACCGCCTTAACGCTGGGAAGATTGCGGGGCGCGCCGGTCACGTCCAGCCGGGCCCGGCTGTCGAACACCACCCAGACCGCCTCGCCGCGCCGGAACACGGCGGCCGGAGCGGGCGCCGCCCAGGTGAAGCCCAGCCGGACGGTCGGGCCGTCGATCATGCTCTGGACCTTCACGACACCGGAGGCCGGGGCGGGATCGGCGCGCTTGGCGGCCGCCGGCGCGGCTTTCTCGTCAGGCTCAGACAGATTGACGTAGAGCGCCCCGTCAGAACGGCCGATGCTCGCGACGGCTTCGTCCGCCAGGGTCAGCGTCAACTCCAGGCCCGCGCCGGTGCGCTTGGAAGCGGCCTGTTTCAGGTAGGGCGGCGGGTCCACGCGGAGGCGGGAGAGGTCGGCGTTCCCGGGACGGCTGAAGCGCAGGACGACGTCGTGCTCGCCCTGGCGCACGACGGAGGCGCCGCCGCCATGGAACTCCAGTCTCGAGAAGCTCGGACCACGGCCGATCTTGACCTGCAGACCGCCCGCGGCGGCCGGCGCGGCCTCGCTGGACGGCTTCGGTTTCTGAGGCGCCGTGGGCGCAGGCGAGGGCGCGGCGCCGCCCAGGGCGGCCGCGAACAACGCCAAGCTGAAAGCCGGCCCGGAGCGACGAAGAACACGCATTGAACCGGCACTCTGAGGCGACAGCGTTAAATCGGCGTGAGTCCCAAGAGCGGCCCCGGTTCGGCTCGACTTTCCGGCCCTGTCCCGCTAAACGGCCGCGACCTGACGCCGCGCGGTTCCGCGCCGGCGCGCCATCCCATTTCTCGATCCAGGGAGTTCGGAGTCTCATGGCCCTTCGCGTCGCCATCAACGGGTTCGGCCGCATCGGCCGGCTGGTGCTGCGGTCCATCGTCGAGCATGCCCGGCGCGACATCGAAGTGGTGGCGATCAACGATCTCGGGCCGATCGAGACCAACGCCCACCTGCTGCGCTACGACAGCAGCCACGGCCGCTTTCCCGGCATCGTGCGCGTGGACGGCGACAGCATCGACGTCGGCACGGGGCCGATCCGCTGCACGGCCATCCGCAACCCGGCCGAGCTGCCCCACCGCGAGCTGAACGTCGACATCGCGTTCGAATGCACGGGCATCTTCACGGCCCGCGACAAGGCGGCGGGCCACCTGGAGGCCGGCGCCAAGCGGGTGATCGTCTCCGCCCCGGCGGACGGGGTGGAGAAGACCATCGTCTACGGCGTGAACCACGACCAGCTGACGGCGGACGACATCGTCATCTCCAACGCGTCGTGCACGACCAACTGCCTGGCCCCGGTGGCGAAGGTGCTGGTGGATCTCTGCGGGATCGAGCGCGGCTACATGACCACGATCCACAGCTACACCAACGACCAGCCGTCGTTGGACCAGATGCACAAGGACCTCTACCGGGCCCGCGGCGCCGCCCAGTCCATGATCCCGACCTCCACGGGCGCGGCCAAGGCGCTGGGGCTGGTGATCCCGGAGCTGAAGGGCAAGCTGGACGGCTCCTCCATCCGCGTGCCGACGCCCAACGTCAGCGTGGTCGACTTCAAGTTCGTGCCCGGCCGCGACGTGACCAAGGACGAAATCAACGCCGCCTTCGCCGCGGCCGCCGCGAGCGGGCCGATGAAGGGCGTGCTGGTGACCACCGAGGAGCCGCTGGTCTCCATCGACATCAATCACGTCGCCGCGAGCGCCACGGTGGCCCTGCCCCAGACCCAGGTCATCGAGGGCAAGCTCGCCCGGGTACTGGCCTGGTACGACAACGAGTGGGGCTTCTCCACGCGCATGACCGACACGGCGCTGGCGATGGGCAAGCTGCTCTAAGCCGATGCCTTTCCGATCCATCGACGCCGCCGGGGATCTCCGGGGCAAGCGCGCGTTGGTGCGCGTGGACTTCAACGTGCCCATGCAGGACGGCGCGGTGTCGGACGACACGCGGCTGCGCTCGGCCCTGCCGACCATCCGCGCGCTGAGCGTCGCGGGGGCGAAGATCGTGCTGCTGGCGCACTTCGACCGGCCCAAGGGCAAGCGGGTCGACAGCATGAGCCTGCGCCCGGTGGTGGAGCCCCTGTCCGACCTGCTGGAGCAGCCCGTGGCGTTCGCGAACGATTGCGTCGGAGCGGAGGCGGCGCGGGTGGTCGAGGGCCTGGAGCCCGGCGGCGTGGCGCTGCTGGAGAACCTTCGCTTCCACGCCGGCGAGGAGCAGAACGACCCGGCCTTCGCGGCCGAACTCGCCAAACTCGGCGACCTCTACGTCGACGACGCCTTCTCCGCCGCGCACCGGGCGCACGCCTCCACCGAGGGGATCGCTCGGCTGCTGCCGGCCTATGCGGGCCTGGCTATGGCGCGCGAGCTGGAGATGCTGGACGCTGCGCTGGGCAAGCCGCAACGGCCGGTGATGGCGATCGTCGGCGGGGCGAAGGTGTCCACCAAGCTGGATCTGCTGAACAATCTGGTGGGCAGGCTGGACTACCTGGCGATCGGCGGCGGGATGGCGAACACCTTCCGCTTCGCCCAGGGCTACGACGTCGGCGGCTCCCTCTGCGAGAAGGACATGGCCGACACGGCGCGCGCGATCCTGGAGGAGGCGCAGGCGCGCGGGTGCCACGTGCTGCTGCCCGACGACGTGGTGGTCGCGACAGAGGTCAAGCCGGGCGCCCAGGCCCGCACGGCCCACCTCTCCAAGCCCGGAGACCTGCGGCCCGAGGACAAGATCCTGGACGCCGGGCCGAACGCGACGGCCCAGATCGTGGACGCCATGCGCGAGAGCAAGACGCTGATCTGGAACGGCCCGCTCGGGGTGTTCGAGGTCCCGCCATTCGACCGGGCGACGGTCGAGGCGGCCCGCGAAGCCGGGGCGCTGGCCCGATCGGGCGCGCTGATCGCAGTGGCGGGCGGGGGCGACACCGTCGCGGCGCTGAACCACGCTGGAGTCGCCGACCAGTTCACCTTCGTCAGCACCGCGGGCGGCGCCTTCCTGGAGTGGATGGAAGGCAAGACGCTGCCCGGCGTCGCCGCGCTGCAGGCATAGAACCTGCACCAAGCTTGAGCGTTGTCTCGTAGCGGCAGTCGCGCTTGACCTGCGCGACGGGCCGTAACATCGGTCTGCGCAAACACTTAGCCGAACAGAGAAGCCGTCAAATCATGGCCCGGATCACCCTCCGCCAACTCCTCGATCACGCCGCCGAGCACGACTACGGACTGCCCGCCTTCAACATCAACAACATGGAGCAGGGTCTCGCGATCATGGAGGCGGCCGAGCAGGTCAACGCCCCCGTGATCATCCAGGCCAGCCGGGGCGCGCGGAACTACGCCAACGACATCATGCTGGCGCGGATGATCGACGCCCTGGTCGACATCTATCCGCACATCCCGGTGTGCATGCACCAGGACCACGGCAACGGCCCGGCGACCTGCGCCACCGCCATCCAGTACGGCTTCACCTCGGTGATGATGGACGGCTCTCTCAAGGAGGACGCCAAGACGCCGGCCGACTACGACTACAACGTCGCGGTCACGGCCAAGGTGGTGGAGATGGCCCACTCCTGCGGCGTGTCGGTGGAAGGCGAGCTCGGCGTGCTCGGCAGCCTGGAGACCGGCATGGGCGAGGCGGAGGACGGCCACGGGGCCGAGGGCGTGCTGGACCACTCCCAGCTGCTGACCGACCCGGACCAGGCGGTGGACTTCGTGGAGCGGACCAAGGTCGACGCCCTGGCCATCGCCATGGGCACCAGCCACGGCGCCTACAAGTTCAGCCGCAAGCCCGACGGCGACGTGCTGGCCATGCATGTGATCGAGGAGATCCACCGCCGCCTGCCCAACACCCACCTGGTGATGCACGGCTCTTCGTCGGTGCCGCAGGATCTGCAGGACATCATCAACCAGTTCGGCGGCCAGATGCCCCAGACCTGGGGCGTGCCGGTGGAGGAGATCCAGCGCGGCATCAAGCACGGCGTGCGCAAGATCAACATCGACACCGACAACCGCATGGCCATCACCGGCGCCATCCGGAAGGTGTTCGCCGAGAAGCCGGGCGAGTTCGACCCGCGCGCCTACCTGAAGCCGGCCAAGGAGGCGATGCGCAAGGTCTGCATCCAGCGCTTCCAGGAGTTCGGCGCCGAAGGGCAGGCCAGCCGCATCAAGCCGCTGCACACCTCGGCCATGGCCAAGCGCTACGCCGCCGGCGAGCTGAACCCCAAGATCGGCGCCGCCGCGGTCAAGGCCGCCGCGGAGTAGGATCGACCCTGCGCCGCTCATCCTCGCCCGACGGGGATGAGCGGTTGTGGGGCGAGGCGCGCCGCGCTATATCGGCGTCAACATCGTCCGTTGGTCCTGGATGGGACCTTCGAGCGGCGGCCGGAAGGCCCGCCGCTTTTTTGTTGGTCGAAGCCGGAACGTGAGAACCAAGACCGCCGAAGATCGCCGCCTGCTGGAGCTGCTGGAGCCTGTGGCCGAGGCCGAGGGGCTGGAGATCGTGCGCATCCGGCTCATGGGCGGGCAGACCCGGCGCCTGCAGATCATGGCCGAGCGGCCCGAGGACGGCGAGCTGTCCATCGCCCAGTGCGCCAAGCTGTCCCGCGCCTTCAGCGCCGTGCTGGACGCCGCCGACCCGGTCGAGGGCGAGTACACGCTGGAGGTCTCCTCTGCGGGCGTGGACCGGCCGCTGACGCGGCTGAAGGATTTCGAGACCTACGAGGGGCTCGAGGCGCGGCTCGAGCTCGATCGGCTGGTCGAGGGCCGCAAGCGCTTCAAGGGCGAGCTGGCGGGGGTTGAGGGCGATAACGTCGCCATCAACCTTGAGGGCGAGAGCGCCGAAACCGCGCTCATCCCCTTCGCCTGGATCGGGGAAGCCAAGCTGGTGCTGACCGACGCGCTGATGAAGCGGGGCGCCGAGACCCGGGCGGCCCGCATGGCCGCCGAGGCCGAACAAGACACTGACGACAACGACACCGAAGAAGAGGGAGAGGCCTGATGGCCGTCGGAATCAGCGCCAACCGCGCCGAGCTGCTGCAGATCGCCGACGCGGTCGCGCGCGAGAAGTCCATCGAGCGCGAGATCGTCGTCCAGGCGATCGAAGAGGCCATGGAGAAGAGCGCCAAGTCGCGCTACGGGATGGAGCACGACATCCGCGCCCACATCGATCCCAAGACCGGCGAGCTGACGCTGACCCGCGTTGTGACGGTCGTGCCGGACGAGGAGCTGGAGAACGACTACGCCCAGCGGCCGCTCAGCGACGCGCTGAAGACCGACAAGGACGCGGTGGTCGGCAAGTCCTACGTGGAGACCCTGCCGCCCTTCGAGCTCGGCCGCGTGCAGACCCAGATGGCCCGCCAGGTCGTCATGCAGAAGGTCCGCGACGCCGAGCGCGAGCGCCAGTACGAAGAGTACAAGGACCGTGTCGGCGAGATCCTGAACGGCACCGTCAAGCGCGTCGAGTACGGCAACACGATCGTCGATCTGGGCCGCGGCGAGGGCATCATGCGCCGCGACCAGTCGATCCCGCGCGAGACCTTCAACATCGGGGACCGGATCCGCTGCTACCTCTACGACGTGCGGCGCGAGACCAAGGGCCCGCAGCTGATGCTCAGCCGCGCGCACGGCGGCTTCATGGCCAAGCTGTTCGCCCAGGAAGTGCCTGAGGTTTACGACGGCGTCATCGAGATCAAGGCGGTGGCCCGCGACCCGGGGAGCCGCGCCAAGATGGCGGTTCTGTCCAACGACAGCGGCATCGACCCCGTCGGCGCCTGCGTCGGCATGCGCGGTTCGCGCGTGCAGGCGGTCGTGGCCGAGCTGCAGGGCGAGAAGATCGACATCATCAGCTGGTCCAACGACGACGCCACCTTCCTGGTGAACGCCCTCGCCCCTGCCGAGGTGAGCAAGGTGCTGATCGACGAGGAGGAGGACCGGGTCGAGGTCGTGGTGCCCGACGAGCAGCTCTCGCTCGCCATCGGCCGCCGCGGCCAGAACGTGCGCCTGGCGAGCCAGCTGACCGGCTGGCAGATCGACATCATGACCGAGTCCCAGGAATCGGAGCGCCGTCAGCAGCTGTTCGCCGAGCGCACCATCCTGTTCCAGGAAGCGCTGGACGTGGACGAGGTCATCGCCCAGCTGCTGGTGTCGGAAGGCTTCCAGAGCGTGGAGGACGTGGCCTACGTCGAAGCGCGCGAGGTCGCCGAGATCGAGGGTTTCGACGAGGACACCGCCGAAGAGCTGCAGGCTCGGGCGCGCGAGCACCTGGACCGGGAGGCGGCGGCGCTCGACGCCCGGCGCCAGGAGCTGGGCGTCGAGGACAGCGTGCTCGAAGTCGAAGGCGTCACCCTCCCCATGGCCGTGGCGCTCGGCGAGGCGGGCGTGAAGACGCTAGAGGATCTCGCCGACCTGTCGACGGACGAGGTTCGCGGCGGCTACGAGCAGCGGGGCGAGCAGCGGGTCCGGGTTCCCGGCGCGCTGGAGAGCTTCAGCCTGAGCCAGGAGGACGCCGAGGGGCTGATCCTGCGGGCGCGGGTCGCGGCGGGCTGGATCGACGCGGCGGACCTGCCGCAGCCGGAGGCCGAGGAGCCGGGCGAGGATGACGGCGTCTTCGCCGATCAGGAGGCGGAGCAGGTCTGACCTGCTCCGACCCGCAGGGGTGACCCTGGCCGAGAAATCGCGGGAGCGGCGGGACATCGTCTCGGGCGAGGTCATGCCCGAGGCGCGGCTGATCCGGTTCGTGGCCGGACCGGACGGGACCGTCACGCCCGACCTGGCGGCCAAGCTGCCGGGCCGGGGCATGTGGTGCGAGGCGACGCGCGAGGCGCTCGCGGCCGCGGTCAAGCGGCAGGCGTTCTCCCGGTCGGCCAAGACCAAGCTGAACACGTCCCCTGAGCTTCCGGAGCTGGTCGATACCCTCCTCGCGCGCCGGTGCCTGGAGCACCTCGGCCTTGCCAAGCGCGAGGGCGTCCTTATCTCCGGCTTTGAGAAGGCGCTCGCCGCGATCTCGGCCGGAAAGGCCGCGTGGATGATCGAAGCGTCCGACGGCGGGGCGGACGGGCGGCGCAAGCTGCTGGCCGCAACCCGCCGGCTTTCGTCCCCCCCTGGCCTGTGCGGCGCCTTCACGGCCGCCGAATTGGGTTTGGCCTTAGGGGGGGAGACTGTGATACACGTCTGTCTCCTTGCGGGGCGGCGCGCCCAGCGCTGGACCGAAGAGGTCGGGCGGCTGGCCGGTTTCCGCCCGCTCCTTCCCAAGGACTGGCGCGAGGACTGAGACGGGCGGGGCGGCGAAGAGCCGCTCGACGCCGCGTCTCGCTTTGTTTTTGGGTCCCGAGCGGATCGGGCCCCGTGATGCATCTCTTGAGTGGCCGCGGCGCGCAGGGCGCTGAGGTTCGGTTTGGCGGACGGATGAGCGACGCGAACGACAACGACAACGGCGGCCGCCCTGGGCGAGCCCCCTTGACCCTCAAGCCCCGGGCGCCGAGCGGCGCCGTGTCCACGGGGACGGTCAAGCAGTCCTTCAGCCATGGCCGGACCAAGACCGTGGTGGTGGAGACCAAGCGGCGCCGCGCCGACGCGCCCGAAGGCGGTCACCGGCCGCCCGCCGCCCCGCTGCCGCCCCGCCAGCCGCGCCCCGAGGCGCCGGCCGCCGCGGCTCCGCGTCCGGCTGCGCCGGCTGCGCCCGCCGACACGCACGGCCTGTCCCAGGCTGAGATCGAGCGCCGCCAGCGCGTGATCGAGGCCGCTCGCGCCGAGCAGGAGCGGCAGGAAGCCGCCCGCCGCGCCGAAGAGGCCGCGCGCCGCGCCGAGGAAGAGGCGCGTCGCCGCGAAGCCGAGGCCGCCCGCGCCGCGGAGGACGCCGCCCGCCGCGCCGCCCAATCGGAAAGCGAACCTGCGCCGAGCGCGCCCGCCGCCTCGACCCCGGCTCCGGCCGCGCCGAGCGCCTCGCCGCGGCCCGCGGCTCAGCCCACGGTCATGGCGCGTGCGGCCGACACGCCGCGCCCAAGCGCGCCGGCGGTCTACGGAGACCGTCCGGCGGCTCCGGCCAGCGCGCCCGAGCGTCCGCGGGCTCCGGCCGGCGGCGGCTTCGGGGACCGCGCCCGTCCCGCCGGCGGCGTGGGCGACCGGCCGCGCCCCGCCCCGAGCGGGCCTGGCATGGGCGCCCGCGAACCGCGCTACGGCGACCGCCCGGGGGGCTTCGGCGATCGGCCGCGGCCCTCGGGTCCCGCCGTCTACGGCGACCGGCCGCGCCCCGAAGGCGGTGCCAGCTACGGCGCCCGGCCTGCCGCCCCCAGCTATGGTGATCGTCCGCGTCCGGAAGGGGCCTACGGCGCCCGCCCGGCGGGCGGCGGCTTCGGCGATCGCCCGCGGCCGGCTCCCGGCGGCGGCGCAGGCGGCTTCGGCCAGCGTCCTCGCCCCGAAGGCGGCGGCGGCGGCGGCGGCTTCGGCGAGCGCCAGCGCAGCGGCCCGGAAGGCCGCGCCTTCGGCGATCGCGACCGCGGTCCGCGCGGCCCCCGCGAGGGCGGCGCGCCCGGCGGCGGCGGCGGCGGCGACGGAACCGTCCGCTACTCGGCCCTGAACGCCCGGCCGGCGGGTCCCCGCACCGGCCCCGGCGCGCGAGGCCCCGGCGGTCCGCGCGGTCCGGGCGCGGCGCCGTCCACGCCCGAGTTCACCAAGACCTCTCGTTCGGGGCCGCGCACGGGCGAAGGCCCGCGCCGCACGTTCGACGACGACGGTCCGCGCAAGGCCGGCGCGCTCAGCCGCACGCGCGGCGAGCCTTCCCGCCGTCAGGGCCGCCTGACCATCCAGACCGTCGCGGGCGACGAGGACTCCGCCGAGCGGATGCGTTCGCTGGCCTCGGTCCGCCGGGCCCGCGAGCGTGAGAAGGAACGTCGCCGCGGCGGCGTCGCCGAGCAGTCCCGCACCGCCCGCGAGGTGGTGATCCCCGACGTCATCACCGTGGGCGAACTGGCCCAGCGGATGGCGATCCGCGCCGTGGACGTCATCAAGTTCATGATGCGCCAGGGCATCATGCTGAAGATCAACGACGTGATCGACACGGACACGGCCGAACTGGTCGCGACCGAGTACGGCATGACGGTGCGCCGCGTCTCCGAATCGGACGTGGAGACCGGCTTCATCACCGGCGACGAGGTGGACGAGGACACCCTTCCGCGCCCGCCGGTGGTGGCGGTCATGGGTCACGTCGACCACGGCAAGACCTCGCTGCTCGACGCGCTGCGTCAGACCAGCGTCGTTTCGGGCGAGGCGGGCGGCATCACCCAGCACATCGGCGCCTACCAGGTGAAGGTGCCGTCGGGCGAGAGCGTCACCTTCCTCGACACGCCGGGCCACGCGGCGTTCAGCGCCATGCGGGCGCGGGGCGCGAACGTGACCGACATCATCGTGCTGGTGGTCGCCGCCGACGACGGGGTGATGCCCCAGACGGTGGAAGCCATCAATCACGCCAAGGCGGCCGGCGCGCCGCTGATCGTGGCGGTCAACAAGATCGACAAGCCGGACGCCGATCCGACCCGGGTCGTCAACGAGCTGCTGCAGCACGAGATCGTGGCCGAGAGCCTGGGCGGCGAGACGCAGATCATCGAAGTGTCCGCGCTTCAGAAGCTCGGCCTCGACGACCTCGTCAACGCCATCCTGCTGCAGGCCGAGGTCATGGAGCTGCGGGCCAATCCGGATCGCACCGGCGAGGGCGTGGTCATCGAGTCCAAGCTCGACAAGGGCCGCGGCCCGGTCGCGACCGTGCTGGTCAACCGCGGCACGCTCAAGCGCGGCGACATCGTCGTGGCCGGCAGCCAGTGGGGCCGCGTGCGCGCCCTGATGGACGAGCGCGGCCAGCAGAAGCCCACCGCCGGTCCTTCGGAGCCGGTGGAGGTGCTGGGCCTGGACGGCGCGCCGGAACCCAGCGAGGCCATGGCCGTGGTCGAGAACGAGGCTCGCGCCCGCGAGATCGTCGAGTACCGACTGCGCGTGAAGCGCGAGAAGTCGGTCGGCCTGACCGGCGGCGTCTCCATGGCCGACATGATGGCCCGCCTGCAGAACAAGAAGATCAGCGAGCTTCCGCTGGTCATCAAGGCGGACGTCGGCGGCTCGGCCGAGGCGATCTCACAGTCGCTGAAGAACATCGGCAACGAGGAGGTCTCGGCGCGCATCATCCTTTCGGGGGTGGGCGGGATCACCGAGTCCGACGTCATGCTGGCCAAGGGGGCGAACGCCCCGATCATCGGCTTCAACGTCCGGGCCTCGGCCCAGGCGCGGGCCCTGGCGCAGCGCGAAGGGGTGGAGATCCGCTACTACGCGATCATCTACGACCTCTTGGACGACATCAAAGGCGTGCTCTCGGGCATGCTGGCGCCGATCCAGCGCGAGACCTTCCTGGGCAACGCCGAGATCCTGCAGGTGTTCGACATCAGCAAGGTCGGCAAGATCGGCGGCTGCCGGGTCACCGAGGGCGTCGTCCGCAAGGGCGCCCGCGTGCGCATCCTGCGCAACGACGTGGTCATCCACGACCTGGGCACCGTGGTCACCCTGAAGCGCTTCAAGGACGAAGTGAACGAAGTGGTGGTGGGCCAGGAGTGCGGGATGAACTTCGGCAACTTCCAGGACGTGAAGGAAGGCGACTTCATCGAGTGCTTCTCGCTCGAGGAGATCAAGCGGACGCTCTAGCGCTCGCCGTCGACGAGACTTCCGAAGGGCGGGCCTGCAAGGGCCCGCCCTTTTCGTTGGGAGAAGCCGGCTGCTCTGAGGTCAGAGCAGTTCGGCGACCAGCGTCCGGTAGGGATCGTGGGTCGCCGCGGTCCGCTCCAGCTCCGACCGGGGTGTCGCCACCTGCGGCTTGGCGGCCGTCAGCGCCCGGCCGTACGCCTCGACCAGGGCGTTCTCGGCCACGACCTCCACGTGCGGCTTCACGCCGACGCCTTCCCAGTTCGCGCCGGTGAGCGGGTGGCTCACGAGCCCGTTCGGGACGAAGACCCGGAAGCCGTAGGACAGCGGGACGGGGCGATCGGAGGGATTGGCGCCGCCCGCCGTGGTCTCGCCCACCAGGGTGGCGCGGCCGGCGACCTTCAGGTCATAGGCCACCGCTTCCGCCGCCGAGAAGGTGCGCTCGCCGGTGAGGACGTAGACGGGCTTGTCGGCGTAAAGCGGGCCGGCCTCGGGTTTGCTCGGGCGGCGCTGCATGATCTCGGTGGAGCCGTCCGCCCGCCGCCAGGTGATCCTGGCCATCGGGATGGCCTTGTCGGCCGGCGACAGGTGCCCAAGCAGCCGCTCGTCCGCGCAGCCGCCCCCGCCGCGATTGCCGCGCAGGTCCAGGATCAGGGCGTCGGTGTCCTTCAGCAGGCGCAGGACGCCGTCCACCACGTCGCAACCGGCTTGGCCCTGCTCGAAGTAGCTGAGCTTCAGATAGCCGATGTTGCCGGGCAGCCGGCGGACGGCGCTGAGACCGTAGGCCAAGCGGGCGTCGATCAGCGCCTGCTCCTCGTCCGTCACCCTGGCGCCGCGCTCGGCCTGGAGGCTCTGGACCGACACCTTCAGATGCTTGTCGCGCGTGATCTCGAAGAGGTCGGCGCTGACGGCCTGGGCGTAGGCTTCGCGCGAGCCTAGCTTGGCGTACTCCGCCTTGCGGGCGCGCAGGCGGGCCTGGGCCTTCTTCGCCGCCGCCGGGTGGACGTAGCTGTCCAGCCCGCGCGCGATCTGCTCGGTCACTTCGGTCGCGGCGGCCGGAGTAAGGTCCGCAGCCGGCGCCGTCCCGATGGAGGCGGCCCCGAGCAGGGCCCCGAAGGCGATGTTGAAGCTCATGATCGTCGTCCCGTCTCGTCGGCGGGGAGATGAGCCTCAAGGCCGGCGCTCGCCAGTTAAGCTTGGGTCATGACAGTGTTTTCATACTCGAGCTTGCCGGGAACGCGGCGGCGTGCGCCCCGTTGTGGCCGCGTGAAACGCCTAGCTCTCGCCGCGATCCTGCTCCTGCCCCCGCTCGCCGCGTGCGAGCGCGCCAACGCGCAGCTGGAGGCGGCGCAGGACGTTCGCGCCTTCATCGTGGCGGTCAAGGAACAGGACCGGACCGCCTTCGACCGGCACGTGGACCGCGAAGCGCTGAAGGCCGACGTGCGCCGCCAGCTGCAGGCGCGTGGGGCCGAGGGCGACCCGGCGGGCCTGCTGCTCGGCAGCCGGCAGGGCGAGCGCCTGCTGGACGGGCTGATCGCGCCAGAGTCCTTCAACTTCGCCCTGCAGCAGGCCGGGCCCGTGCTGGACCGGACGCCGAGCGCGCCGGAGATCGCCGCCCTCTTGAAGCCGGCCGGGGAGAACCGCCTCTGCCTGCCCGAGGGGGGCGTGCAGGGGCCCTGCGCCGTCACCTTCGCCAAACAGGGCGACGACTGGCGACTGGTCTCCATCAACATCAAGGACCTGGGCGTCACCAACCTGCCGTTCCCGCCCTCGGCGGCGGGCTAGGTCAGTCTGTCGAGCCCGTCCGGGCGAGCGCGCGGGGATCGGCTTTCGGCGCCGGCGCCAAGCGCATGACCTCGGCCTGGTACTTCTCGTCGTCGCCGGCCGCGAGCATGGGCAGGGCGTCCGCCAGAGCCGTCAGCATAGGCTGCAGCCACGCCTGGTCGGCCTTGGAGAACGGCCCCAGCACGTAGGGCATCACTCGGTCCTTGTGGCCGGGGTGGCCGACGCCGATGCGGCCGCGGCGGAAATCGGCGCCGACCTGGGCGATGGTGGAGCGGACGCCGTTGTGCCCGGCCGCGCCGCCGCCCGTCTTCATGCGGAAGCGCCCGGGAGCCATGTCGATCTCGTCGTAGAAGACGACCACGTCGGCAGGCGCGCGCTTGTAGAAGCGCATGGCCTCGCCGATCGCGCGGCCGCTCTCGTTCATCCAAGTCTGGGGCTTGATTAGCAGCGCCTTCACCGGGCCGCCGGGCGTGTCGATCACGCCCTCGGACGCGAGACTCTGGAACTTCACGCGCTCGGGTCCGAAGCGCCAGCGCGAGGCGATGGCGTCGGCCGCCATGAAGCCGACGTTGTGGCGGTCGGCGGCGTGCTTGGGTCCCGGGTTGCCAAGGCCCGCGAGGATCAGCATGGGCGGATCCTCCCGCCGCCGACGGAAGAGGCCGATCAGGCCTCGGCCGCTTCTTCCTCGGCGCCCTCGCCGGAGACGGCGGCGCGCGAGTTCTTGATGGTGGCGATGACGAAGTCGCGGTCCTTGATCGCGGGCTCGGCGCCCTCGGGCAGGGTGATCGCGGACATCCGGATGGTGTCGCCGACCTGGGCGTCGGTCAGGTCGATCGCCAGCTCTTCGGGGATGCGGTCAGCGGGGGTGAGGATCTCGATCTCGTGCCGCACCACCTCGAGCGCGCCGCCGGCGCGGGCGAAGGGCGCCTCGTCCGCGCCCTTGAAGTGCACCGGGATGGCGATCTTGACCAGCTGGTGCTCGTCGACCCGATAGAGGTCGAAGTGCAGCGGGCGGTCGGACACCGGATCGAACTGCACGTCCTTGGCGATCACCGGCTGGCTCTCGTCGCCGTACTTGAGCGTGATCAGGTGGCCGAGCAGCTTGCCGGTGTAGAGCGCCTTGCGGAAGGCGTTCTCGTTGGCCGCGATCGGCACGGGCCCGCGGGGGCCGCCGTACAGCACGCCCGGGACCTTGCCTTCACGCCGCGCGAGACGCGCGCCGCCGGTGCCCGTCCGCTCGCGGACTTCGACGTTCAGGGTGATGTCGGCCATGGTCGGAAGCGCCTTGGATAAACGAAGCCGCCGCGCCCCGGCCCGGATGCGGGCCGACCACGGCGCGGCGTGCTGGAGTGGTCAAAATCGAGCGCGCGTCCTTACACGGAAGCCGGTCAGCGTGCAAGGCGGGCGGGTCGCCCGGAAAGCTTAGCGGCTGACGGCCGCCGCCGGGCTGGCCGCCGCGTCCGCCGACGTCGCGGTCGGCGTGTTCGCGGCAGACGCCGCCGTCGCGGGCTGGGCGATCGGCTGGACGGGAGTCTGCAGCGGCGAAGCGCCGGCCGGCGCTGCCGCCGGGATGACCACCGGCGGCGGCGGAAGGTCGCCGCTCGCCTTGACGATGCACTGGCCGGTGTCGATCAGCACGTGCTGGCCCAGGCAGAACACGTCCTCGTACCAGGGCTTGGCCACCGCCAGGCACTGGTAGAGGTTCAGCTTGGACATATCGAGGCACTTGCCGTTGTTGGGGTCGACCGTCAGCGCCTCCACGTAGCGGCTGTTGGCTTCGCCGCCTTCGCCAAGCGCCGCCAGGGCGGCGATGGCCATCCCGCGGATGACCACCGGCGTGTACGGCGGGGCGAGCGCCGCGCCCGTCACCGGCAGGGCCTGCTGGCGCAGGGCGGCGGCGTTCAGCCGGGTCAGGTCGTGGGCGGCGGGGGTGATCGGGGTGGCGGACAGGGTCTTGGCTTCGGCCAGGCGCAGTTCCGGCGTCGGGATCCGCTCCTTGGACCACTTCTGGTGCTGGACGTCGTAGGCGGCCTTGCGCACCGACTCGCCGACGCTGCGCACCCGGGAGCCTTCGCCGTTCAGAGCGGCGACGACCAGGCCGGCTGCCGCGTCAGAGCCCTTGAAGCCCACCACGTAGGCGGGATCCCTCAGGATCGAGTCGCGCACCTTGGCCCGCATGATCGGGTCGGCGGCGTAGCTGCGCACGTCGGCCACAAAGGTCGGGTCCTGCAGGGCGACGATGGCGGCGTAGGCCACCTGGCCCGCGGCCAGCTGCTCGGGCTGATACGAGGTGGCCTTGCGGAGCGAGGCGTGCACGTCCGGGCCGCTGGCGAAGGTCGGGGCGATGTTGGACGCATCGCGGACATACGCCTGATAAGCGGAGGCGAGCTCGATCACCCGCGGGGCCAGGCTGATCGGCGGGGCCACCGGCGCCGGAGGCGGCGGAGGCGGCGCGGGCGGCGCGCTCTCGCACGCGGCGAGCGCGAGCACGGCCGCCGCCGCCGTGGCGCGGAGGATCGAAAAGCGTGCGTGGCGGGTCATGGCGGGAGCCTCCCCGGAGAATGTGCGACGCCCGGTTCCGGGCGACGAGGTGAGCCGGAACACTTGGCGGCCCGTGGTTAACGCCTCGTCAACCAAACGGAGCCGCCGAGAGCGAAAGCCCTGTCAGTCGAACAACTTGGAGACGGATTCCTCGTTGGCGATACGGCGGATCGCCTCACCGATCAACGGCGCGACGCCCACGGTGCGCACCTTGCCGCAACTGTGAACGGCGCGGGTCGGCTCGATGGAGTCGGTGATCACCAGCTCCTTGAGCACCGACTGCACGATGCGCTGGCTGGCCGGTTCCGAGAGGACCCCGTGGCTCACGTAGGCCGAGACCTCCGTCGCGCCCCGGTCCGCCAGGGCCTGGGCGGCGTTCACCAGCGTGCCGGCGGAATCGACGATGTCGTCGAAGAGGATGCAGCGCCGGCCCGCGACGTCGCCGATGATGTTCATGACTTCGCTCTCGCCCGCGCGCGGCCGGCGCTTGTCGACGATGGCGAGGTCGGCGTTCAGCCGGTCGGCCAGAGCGCGCGCACGCACCACCCCGCCGACGTCAGGCGAGACGATCATCAGCTCATGGGCCTTGGCGTAGTGCTCCTTGATGTCCCGGGCCAGCACCGGATAGGCGACGAGGTTGTCGGTCGGGATGTCGAAGAAGCCTTGGATCTGCCCGGCGTGCAGGTCCATGGACAGCACCCGGTCGCAGCCGGCCCGCTCGATCAGGTTCGCCACCAGCTTGGCGGAGATCGGGGTGCGGCCGCCCATTTTCCGGTCCTGCCGGGCGTAGCCGAAATAGGGCATCACCGCCGTGATCCGCTTGGCCGAGGCGCGTGTCAGCGCGTCGCAGCAGATCAGCAGCTCCATCAGGTTGTCGTTGGCGGGGTAGCTGGTCGACTGGATGATGAAGACGTCCTCGCCCCGGACGTTCTCGTCGATGGTGACGAACACCTCGTTGTCGGCGAAGCGGCGCACCTGCGCCTTGGTCAGCGGCACGTCCAGGTAATCGGCGATGGCTTCCGCCAGGGTTCGATTGGAGTTGCCCGCCAGCAGCTTCATGCGCGCGCTTGTAATGGAGAGTCGGCGGTTCTCAATGGCCGGGGAAGCTGACGAGGGCCGTGACCGCCACGCCCGATCGCCGCACCAGCTCTGCGCCGCCGAGGTCGGGCAGGTCCACCACGAAGGCCGCGCCGACGATCTCGGCGCCCGCCCCCCGCAGCAGGGTGATGCTGGCCAGCGCCGTGCCTCCGGTGGCGATCAGGTCGTCTACGAGAAGGACCCGCCGGCCGGGCTCCACGGCGTCCTTGTGCATCTCCAGCACGTCGCGACCGTACTCCAGCTCGTACTCCACCGCCGACACGGCGTGCGGCAGCTTCCCACGCTTGCGCAGGGGCACGAAGCCGACGCCCAGGCGCGTGGCGAGCGCGCCGCCGAAGATGAAGCCCCGCGCTTCGATACCCGCCACCGCGTCGAGCGGCTGGCCCGCAAAGGGCGCCGCCAGGCTCTCCACCGCCGTCCGGAACGCCTGGGCGTCCCGCATCAGGGTGGTCACGTCGCGGAACAGGACGCCCGGCTTGGGATGGTCCGGGATAGCGCGGATGTGCTCGGCCAGGTTCACGCGGGTCAGCCCCTGAGGACCCGGCCCGCCACCGCGCCGAGCTTGGCGGTCAGGGCGGGGTCGCGGGCCTCGGCGGCGGTGATCAGGGCGGTGTCGAGCACCGTGTCGATGGGGGAGGGCGGACGCTCGCCGGTGAGCCGGGCCGCCAGCGCCATGACCGTGCGACGAGCGGTGCCGGCGTTGGCCATTAGAACCTGCAGCACGTTCCCGACCTCGACCGCCGCCGTGTCGGCGCGCCAGCAGTCGTAGTCGGTGACCATGCCGACGGAGGCGTAGGGCAGCTCCGCCTCCCGGGCGAGCTTGGCTTCGGGCATGTTGGTCATGCCGATCACGTGGCAGCCCCACGACCGGTAGAGCTCGCTCTCGGCTCGCGTGGAGAACTGCGGGCCCTCCATGGCGAGGTAGGTCCCGCCCTCGACCACCTTGGCGCCCGCTTCCCGAGCAGCTTCAGCGGCGAGCCGGGACAGGCGGGGGCAGACCGGCTCGGCCATCGAGACGTGGGCGACCACGCCGGCCCCGAAGAAGCTCTTCTCGCGGGCGAAGGTGCGGTCGATGAACTGGTCCGCCACCACGAACGTCCCGGGCGGCAGTTCCTCCTTCAGCGACCCCACCGCCGATAGCGAAACCACGTCCGTGCAACCGGCGCGCTTGAGCACGTCGACGTTGGCCCGGTAGTTCAGGTGCGAGGGCGACAGCCGGTGCCCCCGGCCGTGGCGCGGCAGGAAACGCAGCTCCACCGCGCCGATGCGGCCGTGCAGGACGGCGTCGGACGGCTCGCCCCAGGGCGAGGCGATCTCGACCCAGCGCCGGTCCTCGAGGCCGTCGATCTCGTAGAGTCCCGACCCGCCGAGAACGCCCAGGACCCAGCCGCTCATCGCGCGACCCTGGCGATCGGCTCCACGTCGCAGACCGTGAAGTCGGCGCCCTTGGCGGTTCGCGCCGCATCGATCCGGCGCTGGAGCGCGGGGCCGCTCTCGACCTCGACCCTCGGGCGCTCGGAGGCGGGCAGGTCGGCCAGCACGCGCACGCGGGTCATCAGGTCCGGGGCGGCGGGGGGCTCGCCCCGGTTCAACCGCCCGAGCACCTCGGCGCCGACGACGATGCGGCCCCACACCGTGTAATCGCGGTCCAGCCTGCGTTCCGGCGTAAGGGTGAAGAAGATCTCGCTGTTGGCGGATTTGGGGTCGGCCTGCCGGCCCATGCCGGCCACGCCGGTGCAATAGGCGCTCCAGCCCCGCAGGATGTCCGCCCGGCGCTCGCCCCAGACGGGCACGGCGCCGACGAAGCCCTCTTCGCCGTCGCTGCGCTGCGCCGCGGGAATGAAGTCCCGCAGCGGCGCCCGGAAGGTGAACTCCGGCTCCAGGTCCGGATGGCGGGAGACGCCGCCGTCCTTGTTGTTGGGATTGCCGGTCTGGGCGACGAAGCCCTCGATCACGCGATGGAACTGCAGGCCGTCGTAGACGCGCTCGCGGGCGAGCAGCTTGATCCGCTCCACCGCCTTGGGGGCCAGCTCGGGCCGGATCTCCACGATGATGCGGCCCTTAGTGGTGTCGATGACCAGCGCCTGCTCGGCATCGAGCGACCGCCAGTCCTGCGAAGCGGCCGCGCCTGAAAACGAAAGAGCCGCCGCGATGGCGATCGCGACGGCTCGAACGGGTCGGCTCAGGGCCAGCAACGGATCAGTGTGCGACGTTGCGCCAGATGCGGCGGTAGCTGGCGTAGGTCAGGCCCGCGAAGATGGAGAGGTAGATCAGCACGGCGAAGCCGGTCTGCTTGCGCTCCTCCATCTTCGGATCGGTGGCCCAGGCCAGGAACGCGGCCACGTCCTCCGCCTGCTGGTGGGCGGTGGAGCGGGTGCCGTCGTCGAACTCCACCCGCCCGTCGGTCAGCTGCGGCGGCATGGCGATGAAGCCGCCGGGCGGCACCTTGTGCGGGTCGCCGCTCCAGTAGCTGGAGAGGTCCCCGGCGAGGTAGGGGTTATAGTACTGCCCCGGCGGCACGGTCAGGCCGGCCGGCGGCTTCGGATAACCCGTGACCAGGGCGGCGACATAGTCGGCGCCGCCGTGGCGCGCCTTGGTGATCACCGACAGATCCGGGGGCATGGCGCCGCCGTTGCCGGCCCGCGCGGCGGCCTCATTGGGGTACGGCACCGGGAACCGGTCGGCGGAGGTGGCCTTGCGCTGGACCGTGTCGCCCGTCTCGCTGTCCACGTCCGGCACTTCGAACTCCGACGCGATCTGCTTCACGTACGGGTTGTCGTTCGGATTGGGGTACTTGGGATCGTAGAAGGGCCCGCCTTTGATCCCCAGATGGCGGAACGCCACCAGGTTCATGGAGTGGCAGGAGGCGCAGACCTCCCGGTAGACCTTGTACCCGCGCTGCAGCTGGGCCTGATCGAACTTACCGAACGGGCCTTCGAAGCTGTAGTTGATGTCGTGCGGGTGCTTGGCGCCGCCGGCCGCCAGGGCGGTCGAGCCGGTGGCCAGGACCAGGGCGGCGGCGGCCGCGCCGACGAGCGTACGCATGTTCAGGGTCTTCACGGGGCTCACTCCGCGGGGGCCGGCGCGACCGCGCCGCGGGCGTTGTTGAAATAGGCGCCGGCGTCGCCGCCGTCTCCGCCCGGCTTGGACAGCACCGGCTCCGAGATCGTGGGGGGCACGGGCAGGGGCGTCTCGCGCAATCCCAGCAGCGGCAGCACGAGCAGGAAGTAGGCGAAGTAGATCAGCGTCGCGATCCGCGTCAGCCATAGATAACTGTTCAGCTCGCCGTCGAAGAGCATGAAGCTCGGCATCCCGGGGATCACCCGGTCGTCGGGCAGCTGGGCGCCGCACCAGCCGAGCACGCAGGCCGTCACCACGAAGATCCAGAACCAGATCTTGGCCTGGGGGCGATAGCGCGTGGACCGCACCTTGGAGGTGTCGAGCCAGGGCAGGGCGAAGATCACCGCGATGGCGCCGAACATGGCCACCACGCCGCCGAACTTGTCGGGGATGGCCCGCAGGATCGCGTAAAACGGCAGGAGGTACCACTCGGGCACGATGTGCGCGGGCGTCACCAGCGGGTTGGCCGGGATGTAGTTGTCGGCGTGGCCGAGCGCGTTCGGATTGTAGAACACGAACACGGCGAACATGATCAGGAACAGGATGATCGCGAACCCGTCCTTCACCGTGTAGTACGGGTGGAAGGGCACGGTGTCGGTGCGGTGCCGGTCGTGCGGGATGAGCACGCCCACCGGATTGTTGTTGCCGGGCACGTGCAGCGCCCAGATGTGCAGGCCCACGACCCCCGCCATGATGAAAGGGATCAGGTAGTGGAGCGAGAAGAAGCGGTTGAGCGTGGGGTTGTCCACGGCGAACCCGCCCCACAGCCAGGTGGTGATGCTCTCGCCGATGAGCGGAATGGAGCCGATCAGGTTGGTGATCACCACCGCGCCGTGGAACGACATCTGGCCCCAGGGCAGGACGTAGCCCAGGAAGGCCGCGGCGATCATCAGGAAGAAGAGGATGCAGCCCAAGAGCCAGATCACTTCCCGCGGCGCCTTGTAGGAGCCGTAGTACAGCCCCCGCAGCATGTGGATGTAGACGGCGATGAAGAACATCGACGCGCCGTTTGAGTGGATGTAGCGGATCATCCAGCCGTGGTTCACGTCGCGCATGATGCGCTCCACCGACGCGAAGGCGTGGTCTACGTGGGGGACGTAGTGCATGGCCAGGATCACGCCGGTGACGATCTGGCTGATCAGGATCACCGTCAGGATCCCGCCGAAGGTCCACCAGTAGTTCAGGTTCCGCGGCGTCGGATACGCGATTGCCGAGTCGTAGCCCAGGCGGACGATCGGCAGGCGGACGTCCAGCCAGCGCTCGAAGCCGGTCTTGGGGACGTACTTGGACTCGTGGTGGCCGCCAGGTGATGCGGATTCAGCAGTCATGGGTGCGATCAGCCGATCTGGACGCGGGTGTCGGTCAAAAACTCGTACTCGGGCACCGGCAGGTTCAGCGGCGCGGGACCCTTCATGATCCGGCCCGAGGTGTCGTAGTGGCTGCCGTGGCAGGGGCAGAACCAGCCGCCGTAGTCGCCGGTGCCGAAGGTCGGCACGCAGCCCAGGTGCGTGCAGGAGCCGACCAGGATCAGGTACTGCTCCTTGCCCGCCTTGACGCGCTCGCTGTCGGGCTGGGGATCCTTGCCGCCGTTGCTGGCCTTGGCGGCCGCGATCTCGGCGGGCGTGCGATAACGGATGAACACGGGCTTGCCGCGCCATTTGATGACGATCTGCTGGCCTTCCGGCACCTTGGTCAGGTCGAACTCGGTGGAGGCCAAGGCGATGGTGTCGGCCGACGGGTTCATCTGGTCGATGAACGGCCAGGCCACGGCCACCGCGCCGCCGGCCATGGCGGCCCCGGCCGCGATGTGGATGAAGTCGCGACGGGTGGTCTCCCCGTGGGTCTCGCCCTGATCGGCTTTGTAGGCGGCGGGGTCGGCGGTGTTGTCGGCGAGCGCTTCAGCCACGCGGATACATCCTTGTTCACGGGAGGCCGCTTGCGGCGCCTCGCCGTTCGTCACTAGACCTAAGACGGGGCGCGGTCGCGTCGCTGCGGCGGCGCGACGCACGGATGCGCGGGCGCGCCGCGGCGTCGCCCGCCCGGTCCCTTCGTCGATGGGCCTTAGAATGCGCCTCGCTCTTTTTCAACCGGACATCCCGCAGAACCTGGGCGCGGCCATGCGGCTGTGCGCCTGTCTCGGCGCGCCGCTGGAGGTTATCGAGCCCTGCGGCTTCCCCCTCAGCGACAAGGCGCTGCGCCGGGCGGCCATGGACTATGGCGCGGCGTGCGAGCTGGTGCGCCGCGCGTCCTGGGAGGCGTTCGCCGCAGCGGCGGAGCGCACGCAGGGGCGGCTCGTGCTCTTCACGACACGCGGAGCCGGTCCGCTGCACGACTTCGTGTTCCAGCCCGGCGACACCCTGCTGTTCGGGCGGGAGAGCGCCGGGGTTCCTTCCGAGGTGCACCGCGGCCGCCCAGGCCCGGCTCATGATTCCGCTCCTGGCGGGCGCCCGGTCGCTGAACGTCGTGACGGCGGCCGCGATCGGGCTAGCCGAAGCCCTCCGGCAGACGGGCGGGATGCCGGCGTTCAGCCCCGCGCCGTGAGCTTCGAGGGCGGCGCGCCGGTGGCGCCCCCCGACTCGCGCATCAGAAAACGACGCAGCGGTCCGATGCGGCTGACGGCGGCAACGCCGGCGCTTCGCGCCAGACTGAAGACTGGATCGCGCTCCGCATAGGCCCGGCCGAGCAGGTCGGTGCTGAGCGCCGCCCCGGCCGCATCGAACCGGCGCAGGCGCGCGTAGCGATCCAGCACGGCGACGGTCCCGATGTCCTCCCCGATGCGGAAGGCCTCGCCGATCACGTCGGCCAGGGCGGCGGCGTCCTTCAGGCCCAGGTTCAGGCCCTGCCCCGCGAGCGGATGGATCGAGCACGCCGCATCGCCCAAGAGCGCCAGCCGCTCGGCCGTCCGCCGCTCGGCGACCTGCAGCTTCAGGGGATGGGTCCAGCGGCGGCTCTCCAGCCGCATGGGACCAAGCGAGTCGCCGGCGCGGCGCAGCAGCAGGGACTCGAACGCCTCCGAAGGCACGCGGACGAGCGCTTCAGTTCGATCCGGGGTTTCGGTCCAGACCAGGCTGGACCGGTTCCCGGTGAGCGGCAGGATCGCCAGCGGACCTGAGGGCAGGAAGACCTGGCGCGCGATACCGTCGTGCGGCTCGGGGTGAGAGACGGTCGCGACCACCGCTGTCTGGCCGTAGTTCCAGCCCAGGGCGTCGATCCCCGCCTGCGTGCGGAGAGCGGAGTCCCGGCCGTCCGCGGCGACGACCAGGGGCGCCCGGATCGCCTCGCCGTCGCGCAAGTGCACGACGCTGGCCGCGGCGCCTGGATTCACGCTCTCCACCGCGGCCGGCGCGACGACCTGGACGGAGGACGCGGCGAGCGTGGCGGCGACCGCGGCCTGTGCATGGGCGTTCTCCACCATCCAGCCCAGCGGCTCGCCGGCGTCGCCGTCCTGCAGCTCGTCCGCGTCGAAGCCGATCCAGGCGGGGGAAGGCAGGGCCGGCGCGGGGCTCGCCGCCGCGCCTTCCGTCACCACGATGCCGGCGATGGGCTGCATCGCTTCGAGCCGGTCCGCGATCCCCAGCGAACGCCAGAGGCGGAAGGGGGCGTAGGAGATCGCCGAAGCGCGTCCGTCGGGCGCGGCGCCCGTGGCCGCGGGAGAGGCGGCGTCCACCAGGACCACGTCGAGCCCCTCGGCCGCCAGCGCCAGGGCGGCGGTCGCCCCCGCGAGGCCCCCGCCGGCCACCACCACGTCCGCCTGCTGCGCGCCCATGGGTCGCATATGTCCTTGGGGCCCCGACCCGTCCAGCCTTCTGAATACGCGCTTCTCTCACTATATAGGCTCGCCATCTTTTCGAGGATCCGACCCTTGAGCGTCACGCTCGACCTGACGCGCCGCCCCGCCGCGGCGCCGGCCCTGAGCCCCGTGAACCTGGCCGGTCTGACCCGGCCGGAGCTGCAGGCCGCGCTAGTCGCCGCGGGCGTGTGCGCGCCGGAGAAGGCGCGGATGCGGGCGAACCAGCTCTGGCGCTGGATCCACCACTACGGGCTGACCGACTTCGACCGGATGACCGACGTGGCGAAGGAGACGCGCGCCGCGCTCGCCGCCGCTTTCGTGATCGCCCGCCCCGAGGTGGTGGAGCGCCAGGTCAGCCGGGACGGCACCCGCAAGTGGCTGATCCGCATGGGGCCCGGGATCGAGGTCGAGACCGTCTACATCCCGGACGTCGGCCGGGCGGGCGCGCTCTGCGTCTCCAGCCAGGTCGGCTGCACCCTGAACTGCACCTTCTGCCACACGGGCACCCAGCCGCTCGTGCGCAACCTGACCGCGGCCGAGATCGTCGCTCAGGTGCAGATCGCCCGTGACGACCTTGAGGAGTGGCCCTCGCCCAAGGAGGACCGGCGCCTTTCCAACATCGTCTTCATGGGCATGGGCGAGCCGCTCTACAATCTGGACGCGGTCGCGGCGGCCATCGACGTCATCTCCGACGGCGAGGGGATCGCGATCTCTCGCCGGCGGATCACGGTCTCCACCAGCGGCGTGGTCCCGCAGCTGCATGCGCTCGGCGAGCGGACCCAGGCGATGCTCGCGATCTCGTTGCACGCGACCAACGACGAGCTGCGCGACGTTCTCGTGCCGTTGAACAAGAAGTACCCGATCGCCGAGCTGATGGCCGGCATCCGCGCCTATCCCGGCATCGGCAACGCGCGGCGGGCCACCTTCGAGTACGTCATGCTGAAGGGCGTCAACGACAGCCCGGCGGACGCCAAGGCGCTGGTGAAGCTGGTCCAGGGCGTGCCGGCGAAGATCAACCTGATCCCCTTCAACCCCTGGCCGGGCAGCCCGTACGAGTGCTCGGACTGGGGGACGATCGAGCGGTTCGCGGCGGTGATCAACCGCGCCGGCTACGCCAGCCCGATCCGCACGCCCCGCGGCCGCGACATCCTCGCCGCCTGCGGCCAGCTGAAGAGCGAGAGCGAGAAGGTCAGGGCGAGCGGAAGGCGGAAACTGGAAGCGGCCGAGTGAGCGAGACGGAGCCGCCCGCTCCGGCTGAGCCGGCCGATCCGCCCGCACCGCCTGCTCGCCCACGCCGTGCGGAGCCGAGCAAGGCGACGCGCAACGAAATCCGCAAGCTGTCCGCCGGCTTGGCGAACAACGTGGCGACGGCCGGTGCTCGGACTGGCCCGCGACGCCCGCCCGCTGCAGCTTGCCGACGCGGCCATAGCGGTTATCTTTCTCGTGCTGGCGGGCGCCTTCCACTGGGCGGCGCGCTGGCTGGTAGGCCGGCTGGAGGACTGAAATGCCGCCGCTTGAGAATTGGCTGTTTCTGTTCGCAGTGGCTGCTGGCGCGGCGTCGATCCCGTTTGTCGTGAGCGGCATAGAGAAGCTGATCGAGCGCCGCCGCTGAGCGCGCTCCCGCCTGTCCGCAAGCTCAGCCGGTCGGTGGCCGGCAAGGTCGTCCTGGTCACCGGGGCGGGCTCTGGGATGGGCCGCGCGACGGCCCACGTCTTCGCGGCCGAGGGCGCCAGGGTCTCGGCGACCGACGTCGGAGAAGGCGCTGCGGTGGTCGCCGCGGAGATCGCCGCCGAGGGCGGCGAGGCCGACGGCTTCACCCTGGACGTCGCCGACCCGCGCTCCATCGAGGACGGCGTGGCGCGCACGGTGGAGCGGTTCGGCGGGCTGGACATCCTGATCAACAACGCCGGCATCAGCGCCTTCAAGCCCATCGACGCGCTGGACTACCAGGAGACCTGGGACCGGGCGCTCGCCATCCTGCTCACCGCGCACCAGCGGCTGGTGCGAGCGGCGCTGCCGTATCTGTTGCGCTCGGGCGAGGGGCGGATCGTCAACATCGCCTCGACCGAGGGGCTGGGCGCCACGCCGCTGGACAGCCCGTACGTGGCGGCCAAGCACGGCGTCATCGGCCTGACGCGGGCGCTCGCGGTGGAGCTGGGGGCCAAGGGCGTCACGGTGAACTGCATCTGCCCGGGCCCGATCCGCACGGGCATGACCGAGGCCATTCCCGACGAGCACAAGGCCAAGTTCGCCCGCCGCCGGGTGCCGCTCGCCCGCTACGGCGAGCCCGAGGAGGTGGCGCACGTCACGCTCAGCGTCTGCCTGCCGGCGTCGAGCTACCTCAACGGCGTCGTCATCCCGGTGGACGGCGGGATGACGATCAAGAACGCCTAGAGCGGGTCAACGTCCGGCCCTGGCTGCGCCGCCGTTCGGCAAGGCGAACACGATCACGGCCGGCTCCCCCTTGGGCGGCTCGAGGGTCGCGCCCCGCGCCTTCCGGAAGGCCTGATAGCGGCGCGACAGGTCGTTGACGTAGAAGTTCCGCATGCCGACCACCACGGCGACGTACTGGGTCTGGCCGACGGTGTAGGTCACCACGCTGGAGCTCGGGACGCTGTCGAGCGGGGCCCGCCACAGCACCTCGCCGTTCCGGTCGTCGTAGGCGGTCAGCGCGGGGTCGAGGTCGCCCGCGAACAGCACCCCGCCCGCCGTGGAGAGCACAGAGGTGGAGATCGGCGCCACGAGGTCTCGCCGCCAGCCGAGCTTGCGGCCTCTCAGGTCCATGGCCTGCAGCCGGCCCATCCTGCCGCTCGCCGCCGCCTCGGGGTGATCGGCCGGGGTCAGCCCGACTCCGGAGCTCAGCAGCGTGAAGCCCGGGCCGGCGGGCGGCCCGAACGTCAGGCACCAAAGGTTCAGCGGCGCGTACAGCCGCCCGGCCCGCGGATCGACGCTGGTGGTCGGCCAGTTCCGCGCGCCCGTGGCGTTTGGGCAAATCAGGGTCGACTTCGTCTTGTCGGGCCAGCGCTGCGGGTCGGTGGTCTTTGCGCCCGTCTTCGGGTCGATCGCGGAGATCACGTTCTGCGTCCCGGGATCGATGGAGAACAGGTACGCCCCGGTCGCCGCGTCCAGGGCGTCCAGGATGCCCATCTTGCCGATGTTCATCACCACCCGGCGCGGCCGGCCGCCGACGTTCAGCGTCGCCAGCTGGCGCTCGAACGACCAGTCCAGGTCCCACTGGTCGTTCGGCAGGTGCTGGAAGTGCCAGGCCAGCTTCCCGGTGTCGGGATCGAGAGCGACCGTGCTGTCGGTGTAGAGCGCCTCGAGCGTCGCGCCCGCCGCACCCGACAGCTTCATCAGCGGCCCGGTGTCGTAGGTCTGCCCCACGCCGAAATAGACCAGGTCCAGGTCGGGGTCGTAGGTGCCCTGGTGCCAGACGGAGCCCCCGCTGCGCTTGTCCAGCGGCAGACCGTTCCAGCTGTTTCCGCCCGGTCCGTCCGGGCGCGCGATCGTGTGGAAACGCCACAGCTCGCGCCCGGTGGCGAGGTCGAGCCCCACGATGAAGCCGCCGCCCGGCGCGCCGCTCGCGGTGACGCCCTGGATGACCTTGTCGCCCACCACCAGCGGCGCGCTGCGCAGGTTGAACGGCCTGCGGTCGCTCGCGGGCGCCTTGATGGCGATCTCGTGGTTCCACACCGTTTCCCCGGTGCCGGCGTCCAGCGCGAGCACGTGGAGGTCGGACGTCGGCACGAACACCCGCCCGCCCGACAGCGCCAGACCCATCTTCTGGCTTGAGGGCAGGCTCGGTTTGTAGGCCCGCCGCCAGAGGACCGCGCCCGTCGCCGCGTCCAGCGCCAGCACCGTGTCCGGGCTGGTCTGCAGGAACATGACGCCGTCGTGGACGAGGGGCGTGGGCATGCTCGGGCCGCCCTGGATCGGCCGGCGCCAGGCCGGCGCCAGGGACTTCACGCTGCGCCGATCGATGCGGGTCAGCGGGCTGAAGTTCTGCCCGTCGTAGGTTCTGCCCCAGTGCAGCCAGTCGCCTGGCGCGGGATCCTTCAGCATGGCCGAGGAGACCGGGCGGACCTTGCCCAGGGTCGCCGCTGCCGCCGCATCCGGCGTCACGTCCGCCGCCGCAGGCGCGGCCGCGGCCAGTCGCGGCCCTTCCGACGCGAGGGCGTTGCGGCCGGTGAGGAAAGCGGCGAGGGCGCCGATCTGAGCCTCGCCGAGGCCGGCGGCCATGGGCTTCATGGTCCCGACGGTCAGGGCGTCGACGACCTGGCGGGGCGTCAGAGCCCCCAGCTGCTCGCGGCTGGGCGCGCGGGCGACGGCCGATTCATGGCAGCTCTTGCAACGCGCGGCGAACAGGGCGCCGCCTTCGGCCGCCCCGCCCGCAGCCGCCGGCTGCGCCAGGGAGGCGCCGGGAGCGCCGAGCATGAGCAGCAGGCCTACGACCGTGCAGGCCGCTCCAATGTGCCGTTTCACCGTCGACGCCCCCCCTCGATGGCCTCGGACGCCGCCGCGTGCATCGCGCGCCGTCGCTTCCAGCGTCGCCGATCAGGCCGCTGTCGGCGGCCGATTGCAAGACGATCCGCGTAGAGTTTAGCCCGCCGCTGGAGCGCCTGGGCGCCCGGCTCGTTCACCACCCGGTCGGCCAAGGGTGATCTGCGATGAACGGGCAAGTGGCGCTGATAACGGGGGCTGGATCGGGCATCGGTCGCGCAACTGCGTTACGGCTGGCGCGCGAGGGCGTGAAGATCGGCGTGCTCAGCCATTCCGAGCAGGAGGTCGCCGATGCGGTCGCCGAGATCAGGGACGCGGGCGGCGAGGCGCTGCCGCTGACGGCTGATATCTCGGTCGCCCCGGAGATGGAGCGGGCGGTCAAGGCGCTCGTGGCCGCCTTCGGCGGTCTGGACATCATCTTCGCGAATGCAGGGATCAATGGCGTGTGGGCTCCGATCGACGAAATCCAGCCGGACGAATGGGAGCGGACGATCCGCACCAACCTGACCGGGACGTACCTGACTGTCCACTACGGCGTGCCTCACCTGAAAGCTCGGGGGCGTGGCGCGATCGTCATCACCTCCTCGGTGAACGGCACCCGGATCTTCTCCAACGCGGGCGCGACGGCCTACTCGTCGACCAAGGCGGCTCAGGTCGCGCTGGGCCAGATGCTCGCTGTCGAGCTCGCCAAGCACGACATCAGGGTCAACGTGATCTGCCCCGGCCGGATCGAGACGGCGATCCAAGGCAAGACGGAGCGCCGGAACATCGAAGAGGCTGCCGAACCGGTCGAGTACCCGGAAGGCAAGATCCCCCTGACCGACGGCGAAGGGGGTTCGGCGGAGGAGGTCGCCGAGCTCGTGCGCTTCCTGTGTTCGGATGAGGCCCGGTTCATTTCCGGCACGCCGATCTGGATCGACGGCGCCCAGTCGGTGCTCGTCGGCTGAGCCTGTCCGCGCCGGCCTGGCCGCGCCCGGCTATAGGAGCGGGTTGATCTTCCTGGCCGATGACAGGATGGGATCAGGAGCGCTCGAGCCGGAGCCAAGCCCGGTCGAGGTCGCGATTCGGGCTACGGACGGCAGCGCCCCGACCACGGGGCCGTCGGCCGCCGCTCCGCTGCAATCGGCGTCCGCGCCTCGTCGGAACTCCCTTGATGACCAAACGCCTTCTCCGCCGACCGACCTCGGTGATCGCGCTCGTCCTGGCCGCATCCGCGGCCTTTGGCGCGCGCGCGCAAGAGCCGCCCGCCGAGGCGGTTCATGGAGACCAGGACGGGCACGAAAACGAACTCGGGACCGAGGTCGAAGAGATCGTCGTCCAGGCGACCCGAACGGGCCGGCTCCTGCAGAACGAGCCGACCCGAGTCGAGGTGATCACCCGGGAGGAGATCGAAGAGAAGTTGCTGATGACGCCTGGGAACATCAGCATGCTGCTGGCTGAGACCGGTGGCTTGCGCGTCCAGGTCGCGTCACCGTCGCTGGGCGCCTCGAACATCCGCGTCCAGGGCATGGAAGGGCGTTACACCCTGCTGCTGTCTGACGGGCTTCCGCTGTACGGCGGGCAGGCGGCGTCCATCGGCTTGCTCCAGATCGCGCCCACCGACCTCGGCCGCGTCGAGGTGATCAAGGGCGCGTCCTCCGCGCTCTACGGGTCCTCGGCGCTCGGCGGGGTCATCAATCTCGTCTCCCGGCGCCCGGGCGAGGCGCCGGGGGGCGAACTGCTGCTGAACGCGACCAGCCGCGACGGCCAGGACATGACCGCCTACGCCGCCGCGCCGTTCGGCCGGGGCTGGAGCGGCTCAGTCGTCGGCGGCCTGCATCGACAGAGCCTGCAGGATCTGGACGACGACGGCTGGATCGACACGCCCGAGTACGACCGCTGGAGCCTTCGGCCGCGCGTCTTCTGGGAGGGGGAGAGCGGCGCGACGGCCTTCGTGACGGCCGGGCTTATGGACGAAAGCCGCAGGGGTGGAACGGCGCCGGGCGGCGTGACCCCCGCCGGCCAAGCCTTCGTCGAGGCGCAGGACACGGTTCGAACGGACTTCGGGTTCGCGATCGAGCGGCCCTTCGGCATCGGGTTGGGGCGCCTTCGCGGTTCGGCGACGCGGCAGGACCGCGAGCACCGCTTCGGCGAGGCGGCCGAGGAGGATCGCCACGAGACCGCCTTTCTCGAAGGCTCCGTTTCGGGTCGTTCGGAGACGACCACCTGGGTGGCCGGGGCGGCCTTTCAGACGGACCGCTATCGCTCGGACACGCTTGCCGGCTTCGACTATGCTTTCGAGACGCCGGCCGTGTTCGCCCAGGCCGAGCACGATTTGTCGTCAGAGCTCGTGGTCGCCGGCAGCGCGCGCCTCGACGACCACAGCGCCTACGGACTGCAGTTCAGCCCCAGGCTCTCGCTGCTCTACCGGCCGGGCCGCTGGACCGTGCGGGCGTCCTGGGGGCGCGGCTTCTATCCCCCGACCCCCTTCGTTGAAGAGATCGAGGCGACGGGGCTGTCGCGCCTGGAGCCGCTGGCCGATCTGGAGGCGGAAACCGCGGAAACCGCCTCGGTGGACGTCGGCTGGCGCGGAGGACCGGTCGAGGCCGGCGTGACCCTGTTCGCCGCGGACGTGGATCATGCGCTGCGGATCGTGGAGGCGGGTCCTGATCGCGTCCGGCTCGTGAACGCGCCCGGCGCGACTCGCACGCGGGGCGTCGAGTCGCTGCTTCGCTGGCGCCGCGGCGACTTCACGGTGACGGGCAGCTGGGTCCACGTGGACGCCGCCGAGCAGGACGAAACCGGCGCCGGGCGCAGGCCCGTCGAGCGCACGCCGCAGAACACCGGCGGTCTCGTCGCCATGTGGGAGCGTCACGAGGTCGGCCGGATCGGCGTGGAGGCCTACTACACGGGCCGGCAGGAGCTACGCGACAACCCCTATCGGTCTGAGAGCCGACCGTACTTGGAGCTGGGCGTGCTGGCGGAGCGGGTGCTGGGGAACGTCAGCGTGTTCGTCAACTTCGAGAACATCCTGGACGTGCGCCAGACCAAGTACGACCGCCTTGTCAGGCCCCTCCGCGGTTCCGATGGTCGCTGGACGGTCGACGCCTGGGCGCCTCTGGAAGGCCTAGTCGTCAATGGCGGCGTCCGCCTTCGCTTCGGCGGGCGCTGACCACGCCCGCCGAAACGAGAAGCGCTTTCCCGCCTCAGCGCCCGCCCGAGCGGCTGCTTTCGTAGCTGGCGCTGTTGCCGACCGCGGTGGCGGAGCCGGTCACGAAGTGGCTGTGGCCCGTGTAGGTCCGGGCGCTGGCCCGGATCGCGCCGTTGTTCTCCTGGCGGTTGGTCGCGTCCAGCACGCCGTCGCAGTTGCCGCAGGCGAGGCCCGAGGCGCTGTTGCCGATCGACGTGGCCGAGTTGACCAGGTGCTCGCCGTAGCCGCCGCGGAAGGTCGAGTAGCTGTTCACGTCCCCGTTGTTCAGCTGGTCGGTCCGCATCACCGCCTCGGCCGACAGGCTGCTGAGGTGGACGGTGTTGCCCACGCCGTAGGCCGAAGCCGAGCCGATGCCGTACCAGGTGTCCAGTTGGACCTGGTTCTCGGCCTCCACCAGGCTCTGGTTGATCTGCACGGAGTCGAGTTCGGCGTAGCCGTCGGTATTGCCGACCACCGTCGTGTTGGCGGTCGCGGTGGCAGCGCCGGCGACCATGTTGCCGGTGACCACGTAGACTTCGTTGGTCGCCCGCGTCTCGAAGCCGTCCATCGTCTGGTCGACGAGGTGGATCCCGTTGCCGCCCTCGACCTCGCTGACCAGGCTGTTGGACACCGCGGTGGAGGCGAACTGGCCCGAGCCGGTGATGCAGCAGAAGACCGACTGGTTGTAGGCGTTGGTGAAGCCGTTGTGGGTCTGCACCGTCCGCGCGTCCACGTTGCCGTTGACCGCCGCGTAGGTTTGCGAGTTGCCAAGGGCCGTCGCTGCGCTGGCGGCGTCCACCACCGGGCCGCCGGCGGCCGCGTAGCTCTTCGCCTCCGCGCCCGAGTGCGCGCCGATGGTCTGCTTCACGTCCGCCGGGAGGTAGCCGCAGCAGGTTGAGGCGTGGCCGGTGTTGCCGGTGGCCTGCACGCTGCTGAGGAAGGCCTCGCCGCTGGTTCCCTGCGACTGGACGTAGGCGTCGGCCGTGACCGCGCCGCCCAGGTGCTGAGTCGAGCGGAAGTCGAGGTTCTGGTGCTGGACCTCGGCGCCGACGCTGTTGCCGACCGCGGAGGTGGTCGCAGCGACACCCTCGACCGCCTCCTCGACGATCAGCTCCTGCTCGGCCAGCACGTCAGCCGATTGGAACTGCTCGTTGAGGATCAGGCTCTGGGGCTGCTCCTGCCCAGGATCCTGGGCGAAGGCCTCAGTAGCGGCCGCGGACCACAGGAGCAGGCTGGCTGTGAGCAACCGGGACGTGAGGCGCCGGGGCGTGAGCGACCGGGGCGTGGGGCGCCGCCGGGAGCTTTCTCCAGCGGCGCGGTTCTGCGCGAGTTGAGCCATTGTTGGTCCCTGCGTTGTCGTAGGCGGGGTAGTAGGCGCCCGTGGCGCCGGCGTAGCGGGAGCCGCCGAGCGGGTCGTAGCCGCCCAGGCACGCTTCCGGTCCGCTCACCCCGTAGAGGTTGGCGGTCATCTCCAGCACGCCGCGCTCGATGAGCGAGCGCACGGCCAGCTGGATGGGCTCCTGCGCGCCTTCGCCCGCGGAGATGTCGAAGATGTTCCCGTTCAGGAAGTCGAACACCCCGAGCGAGATCTCGCGGGCGATGATCTGCTTCTGGTAGGAGATGACGTCGACGACCTCGAGGGTCTTGGTCTCCACCAGGCGCAGGTCCAGGCCCACGTTCATCACGAAGAGGCGGCCGCCCAGGTTGCCCTTGAAGTCGGTGGCGTCCGGATCGGCGCCGAAGGCCTCCAGGCCGCTGGAGCGGATGTTGTAGTTCAGCTCGGTGATGCCGCCGACCAGGTAGAAGTCCGATCCCGGCACCTGGCCCGCGTGGATCCGGCGGTAGTCGCCAGGCTTCTCGTCGCTGATGAGCTTGTTGTTGGCGTACTTCAGCTCGAGCTCGGACACCGAGGTGTCGAAGCGTTCGACCAGCGGCGCGCCGGCTTTGGCGAGTGCGGTGATCGCCATCAGCGAAGCGCCCTGGGTGACCTTGCGGCCGCCTTCGGCTTCTTCCTTGCCGGTGTAGTCGGCGATCCGGCCGACCGCGATCCGCGGCGCCTTCAGGTTGTGGCGGCGGGCGTGGTCGCCCATGCACACCAGGGCCCGGGAGTAGGGCGTCGGGTTGGCCGTGACCGGCGCGTTGCCGATCGGCTTGGCGTAGAGCCCGTTCGGGCCGGCCACCGGCGAAACGCAGGCGGTCAGCGAGATGGAGGACGCCGCCGCAAGCAGGGCGGCCTTGATGAGCTTAGTCATTGAGGTCGACCCCCCCGTTGAGTTCGTCGTCGCCGTGCGTGTTCACGGCGCGCTTGCCGCCCGCGATCACGTCGCCGTTGTTGATCTGGGTGGAGTTCACGATGACCGTGTTCCAGTTCCCCACCACGTTGACGTTCAGGTTGTTGCCGATGGCGGTGTTGCCGCCGAAGCCTGCGCCCGAGCCGCCGTCGAAGGCGCCGCCCGTGGAGCTGGAGCTGTAGGAGCTCTGGTCCGCGCCGGTCTGCATCACGCCGTCCACGAACAGGCGATTCCCGTTCTCGTCGCGGGCGTTGCGCAGCTGGACCGGGCGGCTTTCGTCGCCGCTGGTCCGGCCCCAGCCGGCGTTGAACGAGCTGGAGTAGCTGTTCATGGACTGGGCCGCCGCCGGCGCCGCCGACAGCGCCGCTGCGGCCAGCGCGAGCGCGCCGACGCAGGTCAGGCCCTTGGGTCCCATTGGTGTCACGCTTGGACGCTCCCGTTCAGGTCAGGCCGGCTGCTGCAATGCCCGTGCCACGCGAAAAGCGGCGGGGCCGAGGGTTCGCGCAGGCCGTCGAATGGGTTCAGCGTGAAGGGGAAACGTTCAAATGCTCTGAATCGGGCCCTGAAGCGGTTGATCCGAGGTGGCCGCCGCCGCCGCTTGCGCCCAAATGAGACGACTGGTCGGGAGTGGTCTTCATGTCCGCGTCGTCGCGCGAGCCCGTCTTCAACGCGCCCTGGCCGGCGCTGCTGATCACGCTCGCGCTGATCGGGGCGTTCGCGCTGCAGGCGCAGGCGGGGGTCGATCCCGTCGCGGAGCGCTTCGGGCTGCGGACCGGAGACCTGGCGGAAGGCCGTTGGGGCGGGCTGGTGACCAGTCTCTTCGTCCACGGCGGCTGGGCCCACGTGCTCATGAATTCTGCGGGCGCGCTCGCCTTCGGCTCAGGCGTATCTCGGCGGCTGGGGACCGGTGCGACGGGAGCGGCCCTGTTCTTCGTCTTCTTCCTGGTCTGCGGCGTGCTCGCGAGCCTTGGCTTCGCCCAGCTGCACCCAGGAGGGAACGAGGTGCTGGTGGGCGCATCGGGCGGAGTCTCGGGCCTGATGGGCGGAGCCTCGCGGCTGCTGGGCCGGCCTGGTCGCCTGTCCGGCTTCCTGAGTGCGCCGGTGCTGGGGATGGCGGGCGCGTGGCTCGCCGTGAACCTGCTGAT
>JAESGR010000068.1_pt1:42500-324637 | contig 324637 bp, 315 predicted proteins | sample 9269771 | NCBI WGS metagenome assembly JAESGR01 (sample SAMN15739572, study PRJNA653492) | algae metagenome | isolation source: Chroococcus sp. CMT-3BRIN-NPC107 and co-occurring heterotrophs from well... | place: USA: Clark Mountains Wilderness, California | collected 2010-04-18
GATTAGGGCTCGAGCAATCGAGCGGTAGCGGAGCGTTCCGTAAGCCGGTGAAGGTCAGGCGTGAGCCTGGCTGGAGGTATCGGAAGTGAGAATGCTGACATGAGTAGCGACAAAGAGGGTGAGAGACCCTCTCGCCGAAAGTCCAAGGGTTTCTGCGTAAAGCTAATCTGCGCAGAGTTAGCCGGCCCCTAAGGGGAGGCCGAAAGGCGTACTCGATGGGAACCAGGTGAATATTCCTGGGCCAGTGTGAAGTGACGAATGGTGTAACTTGTTCGGGCTTATTGGATTGCTCCGGGCAGGGAAGCCGTTCCTGGAAATAACTCACACGGAGACCGTACCCGAAACCGACACAGGTGGACTGGTAGAGCATACCAAGGCGCTTGAGAGAACTATGCTGAAGGAACTCGGCAAATTGCACGCGTAACTTCGGGATAAGCGTGACTCACTCTGGGCAACCAGAACTGAGTGGCACAGGCCAGGGGGTAGCGACTGTTTATCAAAAACACAGGGCTCTGCGAAGCCGCAAGGCGACGTATAGGGTCTGACGCCTGCCCGGTGCCGGAAGGTTAAAAGGAGGGGTGCAAGCTCCGAATTGAAGCCCCGGTAAACGGCGGCCGTAACTATAACGGTCCTAAGGTAGCGAAATTCCTTGTCGGGTAAGTTCCGACCTGCACGAATGGCGTAACGACTTCCCCACTGTCTCCAGCATAGGCTCAGCGAAATTGAATTCCCCGTGAAGATGCGGGGTTCCCGCGGTCAGACGGAAAGACCCTATGAACCTTTACTGCAGCTTCGCCTTGGCGTTAGCAGCAACATGTGTAGGATAGGTGGGAGGCTATGAAGCCGGGGCGCCAGCTCTGGTGGAGCCATCCTTGAAATACCACCCTTGTTGTTGCTGACGTCTAACCGAGGTCCGTCATCCGGATCCGGGACATGGCGTGGCGGGCAGTTTGACTGGGGCGGTCGCCTCCGAAAGTGTAACGGAGGCGCGCGATGGTGGGCTCAGAGCGGTCGGAAATCGCTCGTCGAGTGCAATGGCATAAGCCCGCCTGACTGAGAGACTGACAAGTCGATCAGAGACGAAAGTCGGCCATAGTGATCCGGTGGTCCTGCGTGGAAGGGCCATCGCTCAACGGATAAAAGGTACTCTAGGGATAACAGGCTGATTTTGCCCAAGAGTCCATATCGACGGCAAAGTTTGGCACCTCGATGTCGGCTCATCACATCCTGGGGCTGGAGCAGGTCCCAAGGGTTCGGCTGTTCGCCGATTAAAGTGGTACGTGAGCTGGGTTCAGAACGTCGTGAGACAGTTTGGTCCCTATCTGCCGTGGGTGTACGAAGCTTGAGAGGATCTGTCCCTAGTACGAGAGGACCGGGATGGACACACCTCTGGTGGACCTGTCGTGGCGCCAGCCGCGCAGCAGGGTAGCTAAGTGTGGACAAGATAACCGCTGAAAGCATCTAAGCGGGAAACTTACCTCAAAACAAGGCTTCGCCGAGGATCGTGGTAGACCACCACGTTGATAGGCCGGATGTGGAAGCGCCGCGAGGCGTGGAGCTTACCGGTACTAATAATCCGATCGGCTTGATCGTTATCACTCGAACCCATGCGCGGCGACGACGCCGCCGTGTAGTTCTTCTTTACCGATGATGTCTTCAGTGTCCGCCTGGTCGACTTGGTGGTTACGCCAGAGGGGGTCCCACCCGATCCCATTCCGAACTCGGCCGTTAAGCCCCTCTGGGCCGATGGTACTTCGTCTTAAGACGCGGGAGAGTAGGTCGCCGCCAGGTCTACCAGTCGGACACTTTTCGTCAGGATCCCTTCCTCACGCCCAACGCTTGCCGCGGGATGGAGCAGCCCGGTAGCTCGTCAGGCTCATAACCTGAAGGTCGTAGGTTCAAATCCTACTCCCGCACCCAAGCCGTCCCCGAAAAGCCCCGCAGCCCAGCTGCGGGGCTTTTCGCATTCCGGCGCTTACTCGGGCGGCGCCATCGGGGTCAGCGCCTTCGCCGCAGCCTTGATGGCCTCGTGCTCATCGGCCGGCAGCGGGATCAGTCCGCGGTCCTGCAGGTAGCCGCCGCGTCCGCTCGCCGCGTCCGACGCGAACTCCCGCACGAAGGCCGCCAGCGCCGGCTTGAAGGCCACGTTCCTCTTCTTGACGTAGATGAACAGCGACCGCGACAGCGGATAGCTGTCGTTCATGATCGCGTCGACCGACGGCGCGACGCCGCCGACCTTCACCGGCTTCACCTTGTCCGCGTTCTGCTCCAGGAACGAGTAGCCGAACACCCCGAGCGCGCCAGGCGTCCGGGTCAGCGTCTGGATGATCGCGTTGTCATTCTCGCCCGAGTCGACCCAGCCGCCGTCGCGCCGGAGCACCTCGGAGAGGCCCTTGAAGCGGTCCTCGTCGCTCTCCTTGAGGGCCTTGAGTTCCGGATAGCTCTCCGCGCCCGGGACGATCGCCAGCTCGGTCCATGCATCGCGCGTGCCCGAGGTCGGCGGCGGCCCGTAGACCTGAATGCGCATGTCGGGCAGCTCAGGGTTCACCTCTCGCCAGGTCCGGTTCGGGTTGGCGACGAAGCGGCCGTCGGACGGCACCTGGGCGGCGAGCCCGGCGAAGAGATCCTGGCGCGTGAAGTCCAGATCGGGGCCACGTTTGTCGCCGGCGATGACGATGCCGTCGTAGCCGAACTTGATCTCGACGATCTCGGTCACGCCATTCGACTGACACGTCTTGAACTCGCCCGGCTTCATGCGGCGGGAGGCGGTGGCGATGTCCGGCGCGCCCGCGCCGGCGCTGCTGCAGAAGGCCTTCATCCCGCCACCGGTGCCGAGCGACTCGATCCGGGGCGCGCGCTCACCCGTCTTCCGCGCGAAGTTCTCCGAAACCCGGGTCGCGAAGGGGAAGACGGTGGAGGAGCCGGCCGCCCAGATGACCTCCGCCGCATCCGGTCCCGACGTGCCGCCGCACCCTGAGAGGAGCGCTGCGGCCGTAACGAGCGCGACGGCGCTGACCTTCATCCTCATGCCACCGCTCCAGGGCCACGCCGGCGTTGGTTATGTCGCGCGTGCGACAAGGGCGTGACGACCTGCACGGGCCGAGCGAGGCTCATATTCGACCCGCGGCCGCGTAGATCGCTGCGATCGCCGCCATGTTCGCGATCGAGTCCGCAGGGGTGAGCAGAGGCGGCTCAAGGCCCCGCCAAACCCCGACGACATGCTCCAACTGGGCGGCCCGTCGGTCCGCCGGGTCTCGCCGTTCACCGTGAAGACGCACCCGATCTGGGGCGCGACGAAGTTGACGATCCCGAGCCTCCCGGCGTCGCCTTCGATCCAGAGCGCCGCGTGCGCGCGGGGCGCGATCATGGAGCAGGCGATCCGTGCGGAGACATCGCCGAAGCTCAGTTTAACCTCCAGCTCGGCGTCGACCCCGTCCGGTTCGAAGCGGGCGCTGGCGTGCTCGACCACGGGCTCCGCGGTGAGGAGGGAACGCAGCGCGTGCAGCGGGTAGCACCCGAGATCCATCAGAGCGCCGCCGCCGAGGTCGCGCCGCCACCGCAGCTCCGTCTCGGTCCTGGCGATCGGAACGTTGAAGACCGCCTCCGCGCGGCGAGGCCGGCCGATGTCGCCGCGGCGGACGGCTGCGACCGCCTCGCGCATCACGCGATGATGGCGATAGTGGAAGGCCTCGATCAGCACGCCGCCCGCGCGCGCGGCCGCGTCGGCCATCGCTGTCGCCTCCGCCGCCGTGCGGGTCAGCGGCTTTTCACAAAGAACCATCTTGCCGTGCTGGAGGGCCGCGACGGACCACTGGGGGTGAGCCGCCGGCGGCAGGCCGTTGTAGACGAGGTCCACGTCCTCGCGCTGGACCAGCTCCGCATAGTCCGCCGCAACGGAGGGAATACCGTGCTGCTGGGCGAAGGCGCGGGCCCGGTCAGGATCGCGCGCGGCCACCGCCGTGATCACCACGTCGGGGCGCGCGGCGGCGGGCTCGATCACGGCGAGAGGCGCGATCTTGGACGCGCCGAGCAGGCCGATGCGCAAAGGGCTGTCGGTCACGCACGATCTCCGCCAAGCGTAGTGGCTCGACCGAAGCACGGCGGCGAACCGGTCTCAAGCCGCACGCCGGGGTGGTAGCTGGGGGCGGGATCGAACCGCCGACCTGTGGGTTATGAATCCACCGCTCTAACCATCTGAGCTACCCAGCCGCGGGCCGCCCCGGTCGCTCGCGCGAGGCGCGGTGTATAGGGCTCCGGTCGTTGCGCTTCAAGGGCGGGCTTGGGCGCGCTACAGGGAGCCGGTGACGGTCATGCACGCCCTGGGATCGGCCGCGGACGGCGGGGCGGAGACCTACTTCGTCAGCTTGGTGAGCGCCCTCCAGGCGGACCTCGGCGGACAAGCCGCCGCCGTGCGTGCGCATGGGGCGCGGCAGCTGGCGCTGGCGACCGCGGGCGTTCCGGCGCGCGCTTTCGATTTCGGCGGCCCCCTCGACCTGCGCACCCGGCCGGCCCTGGCCCGGTTCGCGCGCCGGAGCGGGACGAAGGTTCTGGTGGCCTGGATGAACCGGGCGGCCCGGCATGCGCCGCGCGGCCCCTGGCGCCGGGTTGGCCGGCTCGGCGGGTATTACGACCTGAAGAACTATCGCGGGTTCGACGCACTGGTCGGCAACACGGCCGACATCCGGGACTGGATCGTGGGGCAGGGCTGGCCGGCGGGGCGCGCCCACTACATCCCCAACTTCGCCGAAGCGGGCGCCGAGCCCGCGCTGGATCGGGCGAGTCTGGACACCCCGGAGGGCGTTCCGCTGCTGCTCGGGATGGGACGGCTGCATGCCTCCAAGGGCCACGACGTCAGCCTCAAGGCGCTCGCACAAATCCCAGGCGCATGGCTGTGGATCGCGGGGGCTGGCCCGCTTGAGACCGAACTGCGAACGCTGGCCGAGGCCCTCGGCGTCGCGTCCCGGGTGCGCTTCCTGGGCTGGCGGTCTGAACCGGCTGCGCTCTACCGGGCCGCCGATGTTTGCGTCTTTCCTTCCCGGTTCGAGCCGCTGGGCAACGTGGTGATCCAGGCCTGGGCGCATGGTCTGCCCATCGTGGCCGCGGCTTCCCAGGGCCCGGCCGCGCTGATCCGAGACGGGGTAGACGGTCGGTTGACCCCTGTCGACGATGCGGACGCGCTCGCGGCGGCGGTGCGGGCCTTGCTCGCCGGCCCGGAGGGCCGGGCCGCGCTGGCCGAGGCGGGGGGCCGCCGGGTCGCGGCCGAGTTCTCCCGGAGCGCCGTCGTGGAGCAGTGGCGCACGCTGTTCGCCGCCTACGGGGCCGACTGATGTGCGGCATCGCCGGAATCCTTGGCGGAGACGGCGCCGGTGTCGCGCCGATGATCGAGGCCTTGGCGCATCGGGGGCCGGACGGCGTTCGGGTGGAGCAGGTGGCCGGCGGGACGGTCGGCCACGCTCGTCTGTCCATCATCGACCTGGAGTGCGGGTGGCAGCCGCTGCATGCGGCGGGATCCACCGTCATCGGCAACGGCGAGATCTACAATTATCGCGAGCTGATCGAGGCGCATGGGCTGGGCCCTGAGCTGAAGACCGGCTCGGATTTCGAGCCGCTGCTGCACCTCTACGCCCGCGAGGGGGAGCGCGCGTTCCAGCGGCTGCGCGGGATGTTCGCGTTCTGCCTGGTGGGCGGGGACGGGCGGACCTGGCTGGTGCGCGATGCCTTCGGCATCAAGCCTCTGTATGTGAACGGAGCGGGCCGGGGGACGAGGTTCGCCTCCGAGCCGCGGGCGCTGGAGACGACCCGACTGAGCCCGGCGGCCGCGGAGGAGCTGTTGGCCCTGAACTATCGGCTGAGCGGGCGGGAGGCGCTGACGTCGGGCGAAGTGAGACAGATCGACGGCGGCGCGCTTCGGGCCGCGACAACCCTGCCGCGCTGGAGCCCTGGAAAGCCAGCTCCGTCGGGGGGCGAAGAAGCGCTGCTCGGGGGCCTCGACGCCGTGCTCGAGGACAGCGTTCACGTGCATCAACGATCGGATGTGCCGTATGGGCTGTTCCTTTCCGGCGGGATCGACAGCGCCGCGATCGCGACCCTGATGGCGCGGCTCAACGAGCGCCCGGTGACGGCCTTCACCTGCGGGTTCGAAGGGCCGGGCGCCCGCGACGAGCGAGCGGCCGCCGAGCGCGTCGCGCGGGCGCTCGACCTCGACTGGCGCGAGACGACGTTCGGAGAGGCGGACTTCTGGCGGATCGTGCCGGAGGTGGCCTGGGCGCTGGACGACCCGACCACCGACTACGCCACCCTGCCGAGCTACAAGCTCGCGGAGGCGGCCAAGGGCACGCTGACCGTCGTGCTGACCGGAGAGGGTGGGGACGAGCTGTTCGGCGGCTACGGCCGCTATCGTCGTGCGCTCCGTCCGGCGTGGCTCGGCGGGCGGCCCGCGGAACCGCAGATCGACGCGCCGTTCCTGAAGGACCGGGGAGCGGGCGCACTCGCCCGCTGGCGGGCGGCTGCGCGTCAGGGCATGCCCGACGGCCTCACCCGGCTGCAGCAGGCTCAATGGGCCGACATCGTCACCTGGCTGCCGAACGACCTGCTGCTGAAGCTGGATCGGTGCCTCATGGCGCACGGGCTGGAGGGACGCACGCCCTTCCTCGACCGGGAGGTGGCGGCCTTCGCCTTCAACCTGCCCGACCGGCTGAAGGTGCGGGGCCGTTACGGAAAATGGCTGCTGCGCCGCTGGCTGGAGCGGGCTTGTCCGGCGGCCGAGCCCTGGGCGAAGAAGAAGGGCTTCACCGTTCCCGTCGCCGGCTGGGTCGAGCCTCGGGCCGCCGACATCGGCCGCTTCATTCGGCGGCACGAGGGATTGGCCGCGGTTTGCGACATGGAGCAGGTAACGTCAGCGTTCACCGACGCACGCGGCGCGAAGCATCGTTGGCCCCTGCTGTTCTACGCCGTGTGGTGGAACATCCATGTGGCGGGACAGTCAAAGCCGGACGCCTTGCGATCGGTGCTTGGCGCCGCCGTATGACCGCTTAGCTTAGGGGCGGACCGGATCGGAGATCCCTGATGCGCGCGTTGCTGACGACCACCGCTTTCGCCGCCGTCCTCATGGGCGCCTGCGGCGCCCAAGGACAGGCGCCCGCAGCGCCTCCGGCCGCGGGAGCGCCGTACGGGGGCGAGAAGAGCGTTCCCGAGGCTCAACCGGCCAACCCGCAACAGACGCGGGCGCCCTCTGTTAAGAGCCGCACGCAGGTCCAGGTCACGGAGGTGGCGTCGGGCCTGTCGCGGCCCTGGTCGCTCGCCTTTCTCCCGGACGGCCGCATGCTGGTGACCGAAAAGCACCCGGGCAACCTGCGTATCGTCACCGCCCAGGGTCAGAAGTCCGAGCCCGTCGCGGGCCTGCCCAAGGTCGATGCGCGCGGCCAGGGCGGGCTGCTCGACGTGGAGCTCGGGCGGGACTTCGCCAAGTCGCGCCAGATTTACTGGACCTACTACGAGCCGCGGGAGGGCGGGAACGGCCTCGCCGTCGCGCGCGGCCGGCTGGTGGACGGCCCGGCGCCGCGGGTGGAGAACGTGCAGGTCATCTTCCGCATGCAGCCCACGCTGGAGTCGACGCTGCACGCGGGAGGCCGGCTGGTCTGGAACCGGGACGGCACCTTGTTCGTGACGCTCGGGGAGCGCTCGATCCTACCCGGGCGCGTGCAGGCGCAGAACCTGGACAGCCATTTCGGCAAGATCGTGCGCATCAACGCCGACGGTTCGGTGCCGAAGGACAACCCGTTCGTCGGACGCCAGGGCGCCAAGCCCGAGATCTGGTCCAGCGGCCACCGCAACGTGCTCGCGGCCGCGCTCGACGGCCAGGGCCGGCTCTGGGAGGTCGAGATGGGCCCCCGCGGCGGCGACGAGCTGAACCTCGTTCAGAAGGCCAAGGACTATGGCTGGCCCGCGATCGGCTACGGCGAGGAGTACAGCGGCAAGCCCATCCACGAGCAGACCCAGCGGTCCGGGCTGGAGCAGCCGGTCTACTACTGGGATCCGGTGATCTCGCCCTCGGGCATGACCATCTACTCGGGCTCGCTCTTCCCCGAGTGGCGGGGCGACGCCTTCATCGGCGGGCTGTCCGGCAAGGCCCTGGTTCGGCTCGTGCTGAAGGGGGACCGCGTGGTCGGCGAGGAGCGGCTGCTGACCGATCAGAACGCGCGCTTCCGCGAAGTCGTGCAGGGACCTGACGGGGCGCTGTACCTGCTGACCGATGCGGCGGACGGCAAGCTCCTGAAGGTGACGCCCCGCGCCTGACGGCGCGAGGCGCGCACCGGCTCAGTCCATCAGCTTGCGCGTCAGATAGGTGAACTCGAGAGCGTTGCGGCGGGCGGTCTCCAGCAGGTTGGCCGCCCCGCCGTGCCCGCCGTCGATGTTCTCGAAGTAGTAGAACGGCAGTCCCAGCTGCTCCATCTTCGCCGCGAACTTGCGCGCGTGGCCCGGGTGGACGCGGTCGTCCTTGGTGGACGTGTTGATGAAGACCTCGGGCATGGCCCGGCCGCCCCGCAGATTCTGATACGGCGAGTACCGGCCGATGAAGGCCGCTTCGGCTGGCACGTCCGGGTCGCCGTACTCGCCCATCCAGGACGCTCCGGGCGGCAGCTGGTGGTAGCGCAGCATGTCGAGCAGCGGCACCTGGATGACCGCGGCGTTGTACAGCTCCGGCGTCTGCGTCACGGCCACCCCGGTGAGCAGGCCCCCGTTGGAGCCGCCCATCACGCCCAGCCGCCGGGGCGAGGTGATCTTGCGGGCGGTCAGATCGCGCGCGACCGCGGCGAAGTCGTCGTAGACCCGCTGGCGGTTCTCCTTGAGCCCCGCCTGGTGCCAACCGGGGCCGAACTCGCCGCCGCCTCGGATATTGGCGAGGACGTAGACGCCGCCCCGCTCCAGCCAAAGCTTGCCGATGATCCCCGAATAGCCGGGCGTCATGGGCACGTTGAAGCCGCCGTAGGCGTAGAGCAGGGTCGGGTTCGAGCCGTCGAGCTTCATGGCCTTCCGGTGGACGATGAAGTAGGGGATTTTGGTCCCGTCCTTCGATGTCGCCTCGAACTGCTGGGTTGTCAGGCCTGCAGCGTCGAAGCGGGCGGGCGACTGTTTCACGGCCTGGAACCGGCCCGTGGCCGCGTCGCCCTGATACAGCGTGGTGGGCTGCAGGAAGCTGGTGACGCTGACGAAGGCCGTGTCGTCCTCAGGGCGGGTCGTGACCACGTCGACCGAGGCGTTGGCGGGCAGGTCGAACCGTTTGGCGGTCCAGCGACCGTTCGCGAAGGCGTAGCCGTAGAGCGCGCCGGTCACGTTCTCATAGGCTGAGACGAGCAGGCGGTTGCGGGTCGGCGCGACGCTGGCGATGAACTCACGCGGGCCCGGCTCGCGGATCAGGTTCGCGCGGGCGGTGGCCGGATCGCGCTCGAGCTCGGCGAGCGAGAAGCTGATCAGCGAGCCCGGCCGGTAAGTGCGCCCGCCGTGGGTCCAGCCCTCGTCCAGGCCGAATACGACCTGGCCGGCCTGGTACGCCCGGACGTCGGCCTTGGGCGGCAGCGGGATGCGCCTGGTCCCGCGGTCGGTGAGCACGTGCTGCTCGAACTCGAAGGTGCTGAGCGGCCGCGTGAACACCACGCCGTCCAGCTGGCCCGTCGGCGAGCGGAGCGTGCTGATGTAGACGCCGTAGCCGCCGTCGCTCGCCGCGCCCCGGAAAACCTCCTTGGCCTGCTCCAGCGACTGGCCTCGGCCGACCACCTTGACCACGAAGGGGTAGCCCGAGGTGGTCAGGGACCCGGGACCCCAGTCGGTCGCGACGAAGAGGCTGTCCCGGTCGCGCCAGGCGAACCGGTGCTTGGCGGCCGGCAGGCGCAGGCCGCCCTCGACGAACGCTTTCTGGGCGACGTCGAACTCCCGCACCTCGACGGCGTCCTTGCCGCCTTCCGACAGGCTGATGAGGCAGCGGGTCTGGTCCGGCTCAAGGCAGTCGGACCCCTTGTAGACCCAGTTTTCGCCGGCCGCCTTGGCGACGGCGTCGAGGTCGAACACCGCCTCCCAACGCGGCTGGGGCGTGCGGTAGCTGTCGAGCGTGGTCGTGCGCCAGAGCCCGCGCACGTTCGCCTGGTCCTGCCAGAAGTTGTCGACGCGGTCGCTGCGGAGCGTCGGGACGGGAATGCGGTCGGTGGCGTTGACGATGGCCAGCGCCTTGGCGTGAAGGTCGGCGTAACGGGGGTCGCCCTCCAGCTTGGCGAGGCTGGAGCCGTTCCACTGGCGCACCTGGGCCAGGGCGCGCTCGCCCTCCACGTCCTCCAGCCACAGGAACGGGTCGACGGCGGGTGCGCGAGCGGCAGCGGGTTGGGTCACGGGAGCCTGGGCGTGGGCGGAGGAGAGGGCGGCGGCGCTGAGTGCCAGCGCGGAGAGCAAGCGACGCATGCGACTGGCCTAAGCGAGGCCGCATCCAGCCGCAAGCGGGGCCTCAATGCTCGTCGTTGGGGATGTCGAGGACGACGCCGCAGGCCTTGCAGTGAACGGCGTCCGGCTCATGGCGAAGCAGGGCGCAGCGGGGGCATCGGAACCGCACCTTGTGGGGCCGGAACATGGCCTGCGCCAGACGCACGAAGAGCGTGATCCCCGATACCATGATCAGGATGGAGAGCAGCTTGCCGGCGATCCCCGGCAGGGTGATGTCGCCGTAGCCGGTGGTCGTCAGCGAAGTGATGGTGAAATAGAGGCTGTCGACCCAGCCCTCCGGACCGCCCTCCCGGCCGGCGAAGGCCGTGTAGACGAAGCCGGTGGTCACGAAGACGAAGGTCAGCAGCGCCGCCGCCGCCCGCGTCACCTCTTCGACCCGTGTCTCGTCGAAGCGGCGGCCGACCGTGTCCCAGAACACCTCCGAGTTCACCAGCGTCCAGATCCGGAGCGCGCGCAGGAAGCCCAGGTTGTAGCCGGCTGAAGGGTAGAGCAGCGTGCCCAGGATCAGCAGGTCGAGCCAGGTCATCGGCCGCGAGAAGAAGGCGCGCCCACCGCGAGGGTAGGCCGCCGCCCGGGCGAGCAGGTCGAGCGCGAGCAGGGCGGCGATGGCGTAGTCGGCCGCCAGGAACCAGGGCTCGTTTCGGATCAGGGGCGCCGCCAGGAAGAAGCCGATGATCGCCAGGTCGATCAGAACCCAGGCCGTGCGGAACCGGAGCGCCGTCAGCGACTGGCCGTGATACAGCGCCTGGAGAAGCGGCCGGAGCCGGCGGGACTGCGCGTCTGCGGCGAGATCGGATGGCACGGCCGGCAGATAAGCGCAGGTCGCGGGCGACCGCCAGCCTCGCTATATGGCGGGCGATGTCCCGCCTCTTCGTGAAGATGAACGGCCTCGGCAACGACTTCGTCGTGGTGGAGGCCCGGAGCGCGTCGTTCCGCCCCAGCGTCGCCGAGGCGGCCGCCATCGCGGATCGCGCGAGCGGGGTCGGCTGCGACCAGCTGATCGGGATCGAGCCGTCCGACGTCGCGGACGCCTTCATGCGCATCTGGAACGCCGACGGGTCCGAGGTCGCGGCCTGCGGCAACGCCACCCGGTGCGTGGGCTGGCTGCTGATGCGGGCGAGCGGCCGGGAGGAAGTCGCGATCGAGACGGACGCCGGCGTGCTGCGGGCCCGCGCGGCGGAAGGCGGCGTCACCGTCGACATGGGCCCGCCGGGCCTGGAGTGGCGCGACGTGCCCCTCGCCGAAGAGATGGACACCCGGGGCATCGAGCTGCAGGTCGGCCCCATCGACGCGCCGATCCTTCACACGCCCGGGGCGGTCAGCATGGGCAACCCGCACGTGGTCTTCTTCGTGCCCGATGCGGAGGCGGCGCCGGTGCGCGGCGCAGGAAGCTTGATCGAGCACCACCCTCTGTTTCCGGAGGGCGTGAACGTCGGCTTCTGCGAGGTTCGGGGGCGCGACCGCATCCGGCTGCGGGTCTGGGAGCGCGGGGTGGGCGAAACCGCGGCCTGCGGCACGGGGGCTTGCGCCGCGGTGGTGGCGGCGAACCGTCGGGGCCTGGTCGACCGCCGCTGCGAGGTGCTCGCCAACGGCGGTCCCCTCTCGATCGAATGGCGCGAGAGCGACGGGCACGTCCTGATGACCGGCCCCGTGGCCGTCGAGTTCACCGGGACTTTGCCCTAGCCGACCGGCCGCTCCGGTGAGGCGGCGAACAGCTGTCGCGCACAAGCTCCGATGAGCAGCCCCACCCGGACGTTCGCGCGTTGCGCTCCTGGCCCCCGAAACCGCCGGACGCTATCTCGCAGCGTATGCCTTCCGCCCCTGATCTCGCCATCGTCTACGAGCACCCGAGCTGGTTCGAGCCGCTGTTCGCGGCCCTTGATCGGCGCGGGCTCAGCTGGACGGCGATCGACGCGACCGACCACGCCTTCGATCCCGGCGCGGCCCCGCCGCCGGCGCCGGTGATCTTCAACCGCATCGCCATGAGCGCCTCCCAGCGCGAGCCGCAGCATCCGATCTTCTACGCCCAGAGCCTGTTCGCGCATTGGGAAGCCCAGGGCGCCCGCGTGCTGAACGGCGCGGCGCTCGCCGTCGACACCTCCAAGGCGCGGCAGCTCTCCCTGATCCGGCGGCTCGGCCTCGGCGCGCCCGAGACCCGCGTCGCGCATCGGGCCGCCGACCTGCCCAAGGCCGCCCAACGGCTGCGCTATCCGCTGCTCGTGAAGGCGAACATCGGCGGCGCCGGCGCCGGCATCGTCCGCTACGACACGCCAGCCGAGCTGGAGAGCGCAGCGAGGGACGGCCTAACCCCGACGTCGGTGGACAGCGTCCTGCTGCTGCAGGAGTACGCACCGGCCCGTGGCGGCCGGATCACCCGGATCGAGACCCTGGCCGGCCGCTTCCTGTATGCGCTGGAGGTGGAGACCGCTGGGGACAGCTTCGACCTCTGCCCGGCCGACGCTTGCCTCGTCCAACCCGGCCGCGAGGCGGTCGCCATGACCGCCGTCACGCCCTCGCCGGAGGTGATCGCCGCGGCGGAGCGCATCGCTCAGGCCGCCCAGCTCGATGTCGGCGGCGTGGAGTGCCTCGTGGACGATCGCGACGGGCAGGTCCGGTTCTACGACGTCAACGCCCTCAGCAACTTCGTCGCCAGGCCCGTGGAGGTGCTGGGCTGGGATCCCCACGACCGCCTCGTCGACTGGCTGGCGTCGCAGGTCGGGCGGAGGGCCGCGGCGTGAGGTTCGGCTTCTGGACGCCCGTCTTCGGCGGCTGGCTGCGCAACGTGCCTGACGAGGGCATGGAGGCGTCCTGGGACTACGTCTCGCGCCTGGTGAAGCGGTCGGAGCGGATCGGCTACGACCTGACCTTGATCGCCGAGCTGAACCTCAACGATATCAAGGGCGTGGAGCAGCCTGCGCTCGACGCCTGGTCCACCGCGGCGGCGCTGGCCGCCGTCACCGAAAGCATCGAGCTGATGGTCGCCGTCAGGCCGAACTTCCACCAGCCGGCCCTCTTCGCAAAGGCGGGCGCCAACATCGACCGGATCAGCGGCGGACGCCTGGCCCTGAACGTGGTTTCGAGCTGGTGGGCCGACGAGGCGCGCCAGTACGGCCTGCAGTTCGACCAGCACGACGACCGCTACGCCCGCACCGCCGAGTGGCTGACGGTGGTGGACGGCCTGTGGACGCAAGAGCGGTTCAGCTATTCGGGCCGGTACTACACGCTGGATGAGGCCATCTGCTCGCCCAAGCCCGTGCGGCGGCCCGTGATCTACGCGGGCGGAGAGAGCGAGGCCGCCAAGAGCATGATCGCCGCCCAGTGCGACGCCTACGTCATGCACGGAGACCCGGTCGAGGCGGTCGCGCCCAAGATCGCCGACATGGCCGGACGTCGCGCCCGGCTGGACAAGCCGCCGATGACCTACGGCATGGCGGCCTACGCCATCGTCCGGGACAGCGAGGCCGAGGCGCAGCGGGAGGTGGCCCGGATCACGACCCTGAGCGGCGCGCCCCCGCCCGGGTTCGCGAACTTCGACCAGTGGCTCTCCGGAACCCAGCTCGAACGCGAGCTGAAGGTCCAGGAGTACAGCGTCAGCAATCGGGGCCTGCGCCCCAATCTGGTGGGCACGCCCGAGCAGGTCCGCGAACGCATCGAAGCCTACCAGGCCGCCGGCCTCGACCTGCTCCTGCTGCAGATGAGCCCCCAGGCCGAGGAGATGGAGCGCTTCGCCGAGCAGGTGATCGCGCCCATGCAACGCAGCCTGGGGACGGCTCGTTGAGCGCCCATGGACACGAACCGAAATGAAAAGGGCCGTCTGGCGGACGGGCCGGATCCGTCCGCCGGAGGCTCGACGGTCGCTCAGCTGAAGAACGACATCGACATGGGGCGGACCGGCGATCGCGCCCGCACCGGCGACCCCGGTCTCTCCATGCTCGGGACCGACGATGAGGCGGGCGGTCATCCCAACAGCCCCGAGCTCGTCGATCAGATGCGCAAGCTGGAGCAGGGGCGCTCGAACGCGGCCACCGACAGCAAGCAAGCGCCCGGCGCCCACGACCAGAATCAGAAGTCCCTGCCGGTCGGCCTCATCCTCACCGCTATGGTGGCGATCGCGCTGGCGCTCGTGTGGGTCTTCCTTCTGCGCGCCGGCTGAAGCGGAACAGTCGAGCCCGCTAGGCGGTTTGAGCCTCACCACCCCAGGAGGATTCCGCCATGAAGATTCGTGACGTCATGACCCGCGACGTCGAGGTCGCCCGTCCCACCGACACCATCCAGCAGGTCGCCCGCCGCATGTCCGAGCTGGACACCGGCTTCATGCCCGTGTGCGACGGCCGCAAGGTTCAGGGCGTGATCACCGACCGCGACATCGTCATCCGCGTCGTGGCCGAGAACGGCGACGTCAACGCGCCGGTCAGCCAGTACATGACCGAGAGCGTCGAGTTCGCCCGCGAAGACGAGAACATGGACAAGATCGCCGACCGGATGGGCGACGATCAGATCCGCCGCATGATCGTGGTGGACGACAGCGAGAACCTGGTCGGCGTGGTCTCGCTCGGCGACCTCGCCCGGGAAGGCAAGTCCAAGACGGTGGGCAAGGCGCTCGGCGAGATCAGCGAGCCCGGCGACGAACTGAACGCCTGAGCTTGGCGAGGAAAGAAGCGGCGGGACGGTCCAGCCGTCCCGCCGCAGTTCGAGGCAGGAGCGCAAGCGGCGGGGGCGGCCGATCCGCACCCGACGCTTCCGTAGCTCAAAGAGACTGACACAGCGACGCCGGCGAGGCAAGGGCCGTTTCGGAAAACAACGCTCTTGTCACGTAACGGAAACATCCCCATTCTGTCGTGATGGCCCGGACTGCGGACTACTCCGATCAGGTATGCGCGATCGCGGCGGCCCTGGAGGTCGTCGGCGATCCCTGGACGCTGCTGATCGTCCGCGACACCCTCCGCGGCAAGCGCCGGTTCGAGGCGCTGCAGGGCTCGCTCGGCTGCGCCCGAAATGTGCTGACCGCCCGGCTCAAGACGCTGGTCGAGCAAGGCATGCTGGAGCGTCGCGCCTACAGCGAGCGGCCGCCCCGCTTCGAGTACGTTCCGACGGCCATGGCCCGGGACCTCTTCCCGGTCCTGATGACGCTTAGCGCCTGGGGCGAGCGCCACATCTACGGCCACGGCCACAATCCGGTGCGCATGATCCACCGCTGCGGCGCGGACCTTGACCCCACCCTGACGTGCGGCGCGTGCGGCGAGGCCGCCACGGCGCGCGACATTCGCCTCGAGCTCGCCGAGGAAGCCCCCACCGCCGGCCAGGCGCTGGCGCGCCTGCGCGAAGAGGCGGCCTAGGCGTTTAGTTCAGCGGGGTGGGCGCGAGCACCGCGGCGCCGTTCGCACGCAGCCGCGCCTCCATCAGGGTGTCCATCGCCTTCGCCGCGCGCGGATCGCCGAGCAGCCAGCCGGCGGCGGCGAGCGTGCGGACCGACTGCGCGCTCACGCCGAACAGGCTCTCCAGCGCCTCGAACGGGCTCTGGGCGGCGGGCAGGCGGCGGAAGCGGACCTGCTCGTCGGCGTCGATCTTGGCCAGCCGCTTGGCGGCGTTCACCGCCGTGTCGAACCCGCCGAGTTCGTCGACCAGGCCCAGCTCCTTGGCTTGGGCGCCTGTCCACACCCGGCCGCGGGCGATCTCCTCGACGCGGGCGGGATCGAGCTTCCGCCCTGAGGCCACCCGGGTGATGAAGTCGCGGTAGGTGGCGTCCATCTGCGCGGCGAAGGCGGCCCGCTGCGCCGGGTCGAAACCCTGCTCCGCGTTGAAGGCCGCCGCGTAGTCGCCGCCGACCCGCACGCCCTCCACGTTCACGCCGAAGCGCTCCAGCGCCGGGCCGATCGCCAGCTTGCCGCCGAACACGCCGATTGAGCCGGTCAGGGTGGAGGGCTGGGCCACGATGCGGTCGGCCTGGGCGGAGATCCAGTACCCTCCCGACGCCGCATAGGTCCCCATGCTGACCACCACCGGCTTGCCTGACTTTCGAACGGCGTTGAGCGCGGCCAGGATCTGGTCCGAGGCGGTCGGAGATCCGCCGGGCGAGGACACCCGGAACACCACCGCCTTCACCTCGTCGTCCTCGGCCGCATCGTAGAGCGCCTCGGCCACGCGATCGGACCAGATCGTCTGGCCGCCGCCGAAGCCCGCGTCCTCGCCGTCGCCGGTGACGATCGCGCCTTCGCCTTCGACCACCGCGATCATGGGACGTCGGTTCAGCCCGCGCTCCTCGGCCGGCTCGTAGTCATCGAACTCCACCAGCTCGGCCTCGTCGCCGTAGCGGTCCTTCAGCGCGTCTTCAGCCTGCTCCACCTGCCCGAGCCGATCGATCAGCCGCCGCGCGCGCGCGTCCTCAGCGCTGTAGGGGCCCGCCTCCAGCACCGCCCGGAAGGCGGCCGGGTCTTGCCGGCGATCCCGCGCCGCCGCGGTCACGGCGGACGCATGCACCGACTCCAGCCAGGACAGCGTGGACTCCCGGTGTTCGGGGGTGAAGTTGGTCTCCAGGTACGGATTGACGGCCGTCTTGTACTCGGCCCGCTTCTCGAACGCCGGGACGACGCCGTAGCGGTCGAAGAAGCCTTTCAGGAACACTTCCTCGCTGGACACCCCGACGGCGCCGAAGTCGGCCGTGTCCTGCATCCACAGCTCGTCCGCGGCGGCGCCCAGTCGGTAGGTGGCGGTCACTACGCCGATGGGCTGCAGGCCCTGGCTGTGCGCGACCACGCGCTTGCCGGCCCGGCGGAAGTCGTGGATCGCCGCGGCCAGCTCCTCGGCGGCCGCTGGCGGCATGCCGCTCTCGGGGAGGCGGATGAGGAGCGCCTTCACCTTGGGATCGCGCTCCGCCCGATCGAGCGTCTCCACGATCTTCATCACCGAACGGCCTCCACCCAACAGGGCGAAGGGGTCGCTGGCCGTCTGATCCGACAGGCCGCCTCTCAGGTCCAGCGTGAGCACGGCGGCCGCGGGCGTCGCCTCGGGCCGCGCGGCCCCGATGGCCGAGACGATCAGCAGGAAGGGCAGGCCGATGAAGAACAGCAGGAGCCCGACGAAGACGCCTGCGATGGTGGTGAAGAACTGCTTCATGAACCCTGGTCCGGCCCGGCGCCGTGCGGGCCTTGGTTGCCCGGCGACCCTAGCGGCGCGCCGGTTCCGGTCAAATGAACTAGGCGACAGAAGGGTGTGAGGCGGCTTAAGACATTCGCCGTGAGCTTCGACTTCGACGCGGTGGTGGTGGGCGCGGGCGCCGTGGGCTTGGCCTGCGCGAGGGCCTTGGCGGTCCGGGGACGGACCGTTCTGGTCCTCGAATCTGAAAGCGCCATCGGCCAGGGCGTCTCCTCCCGCAACTCGGAGGTGATCCACGCCGGGCTCTACTATCCTACAGGCTCGCTTAAGGCCGAGCTGTGCGTGGCGGGCCGGCGGGCGCTCTACCCGTACCTTGAGAGCCGCGGGATCGCAGCGGAGAAGTGCGGCAAGCTCGTGGTCGCCACCCAAGAGGGCGAGATCGCCGCTATCGAGCGCATCGCCGCCCAGGCGGAGGCGAACGAGGTCGAGAACTGCCGCCTGCTGACCGGGGCCGAAGCGGTCGCGATGGAGCCCGAGCTGAACGCCGTCGCCGCCCTGCTCTCGCCCGAGAGCGGGATCTTCGACAGCCACAGCTACATGCTCGCCATGCAGGGCGAGGTGGAGGACGCAGGCGGAGCGGTTGTCCTGTCCACGCCGTTCGAGGGCGCGGAGGCCCTGCCCGGCGGCGGTTGGCGGGTGCGCTCGGGCGAGACCACCGTGGACGCGGCTCGCCTGATCACCGCGCCGGGCCTCCGCGCCCAGGCGGTCGCGGCCCTGGTGGACGGGTTCCCCGCCGAACGCATTCCGCCGGCGCATCTGGGCAAAGGCTGCTACTTCGCCCTGCAGGGCCGGGCGCCGTTCTCGCGGCTGATCTACCCGCCCCCGATTCCGGGCGCGCTCGGCACGCACTATCGGCGCGACCTGTCGGGCCGCGCGGTGTTCGGCCCTGACCTGCAGTTCGTCGACGCCGAGGACTACACGGTCGACGAGGCGAGGGGAGAGGGGTTCTACGCCTACGTCCGGCGGTTCTGGCCGAGGCTCCCGGACGGCGCCCTGCACGCCGACTACGCCGGGCTGCGGCCCAAGATACATGGTCCCGGCGAGCCTCAGCCGGACTTCCGTCTCGACGGACCCGAGAGCCACGGCCTTGAGGGCCTGGTCTGCCTGTTCGGCATCGAGAGCCCGGGCCTGACGAGCTCGCTGGCGATCGGCGAGCGGGTGGCGGAGCTGCTGGGCTAGAGCGGCGTCGGGGCGACGCCTGCCCCGCCCTCCTCGTCGCCCCAGGCGACCCGGTCGGCCTTGGGCGAGAGCGCGAGGGCGGTGATCGGCGGCCCCTTCTCCGCCTTCAGGTATTCGCGCCGACTGCTCTTCAGATCCGCCGCCCAGATCCGGCCGTCGTCGGCTCCGGCCACCAGCAGCGTTCCCTTGGACGCCCCCGCGACCACGGTCACCGCGCTGCTCTCGTCGACCCCGACCTCGCTGGCCTCCTTGCCCATGGGGCCGTTCGCGCCGCCGAACGGCCAGACCACGGCCCCGCTCGCGCCGGAGGTCGCCAGCAGCATGCCGTCCGCAAGCCAGGCCATGCTCTTCACCTTCGCGGGATAGCCGCCCATGCGCATGTCGCGGCCGTCCGAGAGGCGCCAGCCGTGCAGCTGGTTGTCCTGCATGGACGACATCAGGAACCGGCCATCGGGACTGAAGCTAACCGCCACATGGCTGCCGGCGTAGCGCAAGGTGGTGGGCCGCTGGTCGGCGATGCGCGCCAGCCAGAGCTGGGCGCCGCCGTAGGTGGCGACCGCGATCCGCCGGCCCTTCGGCTCGAACGCCAGGTCGGCCACGCTCAGCTCGTGGCGGAAGACGCGCTCGAACTTCGGGTCGGCGCCGTCCCGCACATGCAGCTCGCGACCCGAGCTGAAGGCGATCAGACCCGAAGCCGGGCTCGCCCTGACGACCTCGACCCAGCGACCCGGCAGCTCGGCGATGGTGTCCGCCGCGCCCCCTGCGCTCCGCACGAGCCGCCCGTCGTCACCGCCGGTGACCACGCCCCCTTTGGGGTGAAGAGCCGCGGCCAGGACCGCGCCCTCGTGAGCCTGCACCGCCGACCCGTCCTCAAGTCTGACGGTGCCGTCGCCCAGCGCCCAAGCGGCCGTCTCGCCGTCGAACAGGGCGGTCGTGACATAGGCGTCAAAGGCGAAGGTGCTCATGGGCCTCGGCGCATAGCCGAGCGTTGACGATCGCGCGAGCGCTGAGAACAGCGTCTTTACCTCCGCCGCGCCTCGCGCTTATACGGTTTCCTGAGAACGGGCCGAGGCCCGCGTGGAGGACTCCCGAATGGGCGCGAAGATCGGCGGGCCGGGCGGCGAATCTCGCTACAACATCGAATCGAACAGCGAGATCAACGTCACGCCGTTCGTGGACGTGATGCTGGTGCTGCTCATCATCTTCATGGTGTCTGCGCCGTTGGCGACGGTGTCGATCAAGCTCGACATGCCGCCGGCCGTGCCGCGGAACACCCAGGAGAAGCCGGATCCGCCGACGTTCATCTCGCTGCAGAACAACGGCGAGATCTTCATCGGCAAGGGTGAAGAGGCGACCGTCCCCACCACGCTCGAGACCCTGGGCGCCGACCTCGCGGGCCGGGGCCTGCGCCCCTCGCCGTCCGAGGACCGGGTGTTCGTCCGGGCCCAGTCGGAAGTCACCTACGACCAGTTCATGGCCGCCCTGAACAACCTGCAGGACAACGGCTTCTACACCATCGGCCTCATCAACGAAGACATCAGCTGAGCCCGCACCTCAGCTGACGACGAAAGCGCCGTCCGGGCCTCCCCGGGCGGCGTTTTCGTTTCCGGATCACCAGGGGATCGTCTGCCCCTGGTAGTCGAGAAACACGTGCTCCGCCTTGCCCGCGCGGCTCGCGATCACGTCCGCCAGGCCTCGCGCGCTGTCTTCGACGCTGACGGGCGCACTGGGCCCGCCCATGTCGGTCTTGACCCAGCCGGGGTGGAGCGAAACCACCGCCAGCCCTGCGGGCATTCCCTTCGCGGCGAAGAGCGTGCGCGCGAAGCTGTTCAGGGCCGCCTTGCTGGCCCGGTAGGCGTCCGAGCCGCCTCCGCCCTGTCCGATGGAGCCCATCCACGAGGTGATGAAGGCCAGCACGCCGGTCTGCGGCTTCACCGCGCCCATTAAGGCCCGCGCCAGCTGCATGGGTCCCACGGCGTTGGCGTGAAGCACCTCGAGGATCGCGGAGTCGTCCGTCGCCCCGCCGCCGCCAACCCCGGCGTTCAGGATGACCGCGTCGAAGGTCCGGCCCTGCAGGCGTTCCGCCAGCGCCTGGCGAGAAGCGGCGTCCCGCACGTCGACGGACTCCGCGGTCGCGCCCGCCTCGGCCAGGGTCTGGCCCTGCGCCGGGTCGCGCACCGTGGCGCCCACCTCCCAGCCGCGGCTTCGGTACTCGCGCACGAGCCCCAGCCCGATCCCTCGCGAGGCCCCGACGATCAGCACGCTCGGCATGTGGTGTCTCCCGATCTCAAGCCGCGCAGGCCTCGAACCCGCGCTTCAGCTCCGCTTCGTCCAGGTCGCGGCCGATGAAGACGGCGCGGCTGTAGCGGCGCTCCTCCGCCCGCCAGGGCTGCTGCAGGTCGCCTTCCAGGATCATGTGCACGGCCTGGAACACCAGGCGGCGGTCCTCGCCGGCGATGTCGAGGATGCCCTTGGCGCGGAGGATGTCGACGCCCTTTATCTCCAGCAGCTTGTTGAGCCACGCGGTGACCTTGCGGCCGTCCAGCGGGCGCTCGAGCGTCAGCGCCACGCCGCGGATGCCGGCCTCGGCCACATGATCGTGCACGTGATCATGATCATGCGCGTGGCCGTGATCGTGACCATGCCCGTCATGATCGTGGTGATCGCAATCATCATCGTGAACGTGGCCCGGCTCGCCATGCGCCGGGTTCAGGAACGCGGGATCGAGCTCGGTGATCCGCGAGAGGTCGAAGCCGCCCCGGCCGAGGATGGCGTCCAGGGGCACGTTGGACCTTTGCGCGCGATGGATCGGCGCCAGCGGGTTCAGCCGGCGGATCGCCTGCTCCACGCGGGCCAGCTCCTCGGGGCTGACGAGGTCCGTCTTGTTCAGGACGATCTGGTCGGCGAAGGCGATCTGCTCGACGGCTTCCTTGCTGTCGGCGAGACGCATGAGCACGTGCTTGGCGTCGACCACGGTGGTGACGCTGTCCAGGCGGGTCTTCGCCTTGACGTCCTCGTCCACGAAGAAGGTCTGGGCGACGGGCCCGGGATCGGCCAGCCCGGTGGTCTCGACCACGATCGCGTCGAAACCGCGCTTGCCCGACTGGGCTTGGCGCTTCATCAGGCCCGAGAGGATGCGGATCAGGTCGCCGCGCACGGTGCAGCAGACGCAGCCGTTGTTCATCTCGAACACTTCTTCGTCCGCGCCGACGACCAGGTCGTTGTCGATCCCGACCTCGCCGAACTCGTTGACGATCACCGCGTAGCGCTTGCCGTGGTCTTCGGTGAGGATGCGGTTGAGCAGGGTGGTCTTGCCCGCGCCGAGATAGCCGGTCAGTACGGTCACGGGGGTCTGGGTCGCCATGAGGCGCACTTAAGCCGGCGGGCGCGCCGGCGCTACCGCTCCCAGCCTGGGTCGAACGGGAAGCGCTCGGCCCAGAGGCCGGCGAGGCGCGGGTCGGCGTCCACGCGCCTGACCACGTCGGCCATCCTGGGCGCCTCGGCATAGAAGCGGCGGCGGCCTGGTCCCCACCGGCTGATCACCGTCACATAGATGTCGAGCAGAGAGAGGCCGTCGCCGAGCAGGTAGGGCGCGGGCCGGACCTGTTGGTCCATCATGCGCCAGCACTCGGCGATGCGTTCGGCCGTCCGCTCCTTGATGACGGGCTCCTGTGAAGGGTCGGCGGCCAGGCGCGAAGGATCGTCCCGGACCCAGAACATCGAATAGATGCTGGCCGGGATGAAGACCATCCAGCGCAGGTACTCCCCCCGGCGCGGGTGATCGGGCGCCGGCGCGAGCCCGGCCTTCGCAAAGCGGTCTCCGAGCCAGATCAGGATCGCCGCGCTCTCGGTCAGCACCTCGCCGCCAGGGAGCACCAGCGCCGGGATCTGTCGCATCGGGTTCACGCCGGCGACCTTGTCCGCCTCCGCTTCACTCTCCCAGGTCGGCGCTTCGATGACGTCGAACGACAGGTTCAGCAGGCGCAGCGCGGCCTCCACCGGCACCGAGCCCGACCCCTTCGCGCCATAGAGGGTGTATGGTCTGTCCACAGTTTCTCCCCATATATCGGCCACCTGCGACAGCTCGGCCCTAGATGTTGTAAGCTGGTCGTGTCGAGATAGGCTTCTTCGAGCGCCCGACTCGCAAGGCTGAGATCCTCATGACCGCTTCCTCCCGACCCGGCCTGCTCACCGCCTCAGCCGCCTACAAGCCCTTCCGATACCCCTGGGCGTACGAGTTCTGGAAGCGGCAGCAACAGGTCCACTGGATGCCCGAAGAGGTGCCGCTGGGTGAGGACTGCAAGGACTGGGCGGCGAACCTCAGCGACAGCGAGCGCAACCTGCTGACGCAGATCTTCCGCTTCTTCACCCAGGCCGACATCGAAGTCGCCGACAACTACATGGAACGCTACGGCCGGGTGTTCAAACCGACCGAAGTGAAGATGATGCTCTCCAGCTTCGGGAACATGGAGACCATCCATATCGCGGCATACGCGCTCCTGCTCGAGACCATCGGCATGCCCGAGAGCGAGTTCGGCGCCTTCATGGAGTACGAGGCGCTCAAGGCGAAGCACGACTACATGGGCCGTTTCGGGGTCGACACGAACGCCGACATCGCCCGCACCCTCGCCATGTTCGGGGGCTTCAGCGAGGGGCTGCAGCTGTTCGCCTCGTTCGCCATGCTGATGAACTTCCCCCGGTTCAACAAGATGAAGGGGATGGGCCAGATCGTCAGCTGGTCGGTGCGGGACGAGAGCCTGCACTGCGAAGGGATCATCAAGCTCTATCACGCCTTCAACAAGGAGACCGGGGCGGTCACCCAGGCGGTCGCTGACGACATCGTCGACTGCTGCAAGACGGTCGTCGACATGGAGGACCGGTTCATCGACCTGGCCTTCGAGATGGGTCCGGTGCAGGGCATGACCCCCGCGGACATCAAGGCGTACATCCGCTTCATCGCCGACTGGCGGCTGCGTCAGCTGGAGCTGCCGACCGTCTACGGCGTGAAGGAGAACCCGCTCCCCTGGCTGCAGAGCCTGCTCAGCGGCGTCGAGCACGCCAACTTCTTCGAGGCCCGAGCGACCGAATACTCCAAGGCGGCGACCCGCGGGCAGTGGCACGGCCCCGAGGGCGTCTGGACCAACTTCGACCAGCTGATGGACCGGCGGTCCGAAAACGTGCTGCCAGCCGAGTAGCGGTTCAGTCGGGCGCGGCCTCCTCACGAGACTGGTGGAGAAGCCGGTCGCTCAGATGCGCGGGGTCGAAGCGCCGCTCGACCGCGGACCAAGCCACCGCGCCCGCGGCGGCGATCAGAAGAACGATGAGAAGGGTCGTCATGGCTCCGCTATGTTCCGCGCCTCTGGTGCTGAACGTGCGTCTCACGGTCCAGTTCGTTGCGGCCCCGGAACAACATGGTGATGCGGCCCGCGGCGTTCTCGCCCGCTCTGAGCTTCCTTAACGCCCCCTAAAGCCCGTCAGCCCCACTGTCGCCGTATGTGGCTTCTGGTCGCCGCCGCTATTTTGGGCGCCTTTCTTGGGCTGTGCAGTCTGCATCGGGTGCTGGCGGCCGTGATCACGGCCGCCCTCACGGCTGTCGGGCATCTGGTTCTCTCATTCTGGGCGGCCCATCAGGCGGGCGACACCGATATGGCGCAGGTGTTGTTCGGAGCCGTGGGCCTGGCCGGCCTCAACGGCTACGTCGCCATGCTGGCGGGGGTCGCGGCCTGCGTCATCGCGGGCCTGCTGGCTTCCCAGCTCGACAAGGCGCCGGCGACGCAGTTCTACATCCCGAAGGAAGGGGACTTCCAACCGCGCCGGGGAATGCGCGGGGTGGGCGAGCCCGGGTCGTCGCGCTCGAGCGCCCGTGAAGCGCGCCTCAAGACGATCCTCGACCTCTGACGCCGGCTTGCCTCGGGCAGGCGCAGGCCGTTAGCCTTCGCCTCGATGGGCGAGCAGGTGGGCGGATGGCGGCGAGATCGGACGGCTGGACTCGCCGCGGGGCCCTGGTCGCGGCCGCGTCGTCCGGGGCTTTCGTGAGCGGGGCGGCCGCCCCGCGCAGCCGCCCCATCGTGATCGCCCATCGGGGAGCGAGCGGCGAGCGGCCCGAGCACACCTTGGCCGCCTACAAGCTGGCGATCGCGCATGGCGCCGACTTCATCGAGCCCGACCTGGTGGTGACCAAGGACGGCGTGCTGGTCTGCCGGCACGAGCCCGAGATCGGCGCCACCACCGATGTGGCGACCCGGCCGGAATTCGCCGCGCGGCGCACCAGCAAGACGCTGGATGGGCAGCCTACGGAGGGCTGGTTCGTCGAGGACTTCACCCTCGCCGAGCTGAAGACGCTGCGCTGCCGCGAGCGGATTCCGCAGCTGCGCCCCGGCAACACCGCCTATGACGGGCAGGAGGCCATCCCGACCCTGCAGGAAGCGATCGATCTGGCGAAAGCGGCCAAGGTTGGCGTCTACTGCGAGCTCAAGCACCCCACCGACCTGCGCGCCCGAGGGCACGACACCGTGCCCATGCTGGTGCAGGCGTTCAAGCGCAACGGCCTGAACGGGCGGCGCGCGCCAGCCTTCTTCCAATGCTTTGAAGTCGAGCCCGCAAAGCGGTTTCGGGAACTCTCCAAAACTAGGGTGGTCCAACTCGTGGTCGCCGCCGGCGGTCCGTACGACGCGGCCGCGGCCGGGCGGGCGACCACGTACAAGGACATGCTGACCGCCGAAGGCCTGCGCGCGCTGGCCCGGTACGCGGACGGGCTCGGCGCGGAAAAGAGCCTGATCCTGCCGCGGGATGCCGCCGGCCGCAGCTTGCCGCCGACCCGGCTGGTCGCCGACGCCCACGCGGCCGGGCTGCTGGTCCACACCTGGACGTTCCGCTCGGAGAACATCTTCTTGCCCGCCGAGCTGCGCCGGGGGGATCCCTCCCAAGTCGCAGCGCGGGGCGACGCCGGTCCGGAGTACGAGATGGCCTTCGCGGCAGGTGTGGACGGCGTCTTCGCGGACCACCCGGCTGACGCCGTGGCGGCGAGGAACCGCTTCGCGCCCGCGCGCTTGTGACTGCTGCCTCCCCCGCTATAAGGCGCGCACGAGTTTTTGGAGATTGTCATGGCTGGCGGGCCAGTGCCTTACGACGCCGACGGCGGCGAGTATCATCGCGGCGACATGGAGATCGTCGAACAACGCGCGACCTATGACGTGTTCATGGGCATGACCAAGTGGGGCTCGGTCGCGGTCATCGTCCTCGTGCTGTTCCTGACGCTCACCTTCGCGACGGGCGCGGGCTGGCTGACGGCGCTGATCGTGTCTTTGGTGGTCCTCGCCGCGAGCATCTTCCTGCTGCGCGAGAAGAAGGATCACGGCGGCTCCCCCGCCCGGCCGCACTGATCGGGCGGCCCGAACCGGGCCCTCGCGCACGATCATTTCGCACCTGCACACACGAGGCTGGACAAGGCGCAAGAACTCACCCTAAGTCAGGCTCGTCATCAAGCTTGAGGGACGTATGGCCGCGACGATCGCCGTCACGAGGGAACGCCGCGCCGACGAAACCCGCGTCGCCGTCACGCCCGAGACGGTGAAGAAGCTGACCGCCCAGGGCTTCGCCGTGACGGTGGAGTCGGGCGCAGGCCTGAGCGCCGCCATACCGGACTCCGACTATCTGGCGGCCGGCGCGACGGTGGCCCCCAGCGCTGAGGCCGCGCTCTCGAGCGCCGACATTGTCTTCAAGGTGCGCGGGCCGGCTGAGGGGGAGGTCGCGGCGCTCAAGCCCGGGGCCATCGTGGTGGCCCTGCTCAATCCCTACAATGATCGCGCGACGGTCCAGGCGCTCGCGTCCAGGGGCGCCCTGGCCTACGCCATGGAGTTCGTGCCGCGGATCACCCGGGCCCAGTCCATGGACGCGCTGTCGAGCCAGGCGAACCTGGCGGGCTACCGCGCCGTCATCGAGGGGGCGGGCGCCTACGGCCGGGCCATGCCGATGATGATGACCGCTGCAGGCACCGTCGCGGCGGCCAAGGTCTTCATCATGGGCGTCGGGGTCGCGGGGCTGCAGGCGATCGCCACGGCCCGGCGGCTGGGCGCCGTGGTCACCGCCACCGACGTCCGGCCGGCCACCAAGGAGCAGGTCGAGAGCCTGGGCGCCAAGTTCCTGGCAGTGGAGGACGAGGAGTTCAAGCAGGCCCAGACGGCCGGCGGCTACGCCAAGGAGATGTCGGCCGAGTACCAGGCCAAGCAGGCGGCCCTGACCTCCAGCCACATCGCCAAGCAGGACATCGTCATCACCACCGCCCTGATCCCCGGGCGCCCGGCCCCCAAGCTGATCAGCGCCGAGCAGGTGGCCTCCATGCGGGCGGGTTCGGTGATCGTGGATCTGGCGGTGGAGCAGGGCGGCAATTGCGCGCTCAGCCGCCCCGGCGAGAACGTGACGACCGACAACGGCGTGCAGATCCTGGGCGTGCCGAACCTGCCGGGCCGGATCGCGGCCGACGCGTCGGCGCTCTACGCCAAGAACCTGCTCGCCTTCGCCGGCCTGCTCCTGAACAAGGAGGGCGCGCTCGCGCCTGACCCGGACGACGAGATCCTGAAAGCGGCGCTGCTGACGCGCGACGGCGCCGTGGTCCACCCTGCGCTGGCCGGAGCCGCCTGATGGAGTTCGTCCACCTTTTCGGCGTCTTCGTACTGGCGATCTTCGTCGGCTACTATGTCGTCTGGTCGGTCACGCCGGCCCTGCACACGCCGCTGATGGCGGTGACCAACGCGATCTCCTCGGTGATCATCGTGGGCGCGCTGGCCGCGGCGGCGGCGCAGGGCGTGGAGGCCGGCGCGTCCGACGGCTCCACCTGGCTGTCCAAAGGGTTCGGCGCGGCCGCCATCGCGCTCGCCGCCGTGAACATCTTCGGCGGCTTCCTCGTCACCCAGCGCATGCTGGCCATGTACAAGAAGAAGGGCTGAGACATGTCCGGGGGGACGGCGCTCGAGTTCATCTGTTACGTGGGCGCGGGGCTGGGGTTGGTCGCCTATGCGCTGGGGGTGCTGCGTCACCGGCAGTTCGCGCGTGCCTTCAACACGGCCGGGCTGTTTCTGACCGCCGGCGCGCTGATCCTGCTGCCGACCGCCTTGCAGATCGGCGCGCCCGGCGCCCGGGTCGGCGAAGGCTGGATCACCGCGATCCTGCTGCTCCTCGCCATGCTCGCTCAAGGCGTCGCGGCGGTCGGCCGCCGTCGGCCCCGGACCGGTCTCAAGGAGCGGGCCAGCGACGCGCGCAGGCAGAACGAGCGGGCCAGCGACGCACGGACGCCGACCGAGCGCGCCAGCGACCGTCGGGAGGCCGTGTGAGCCGGTTCGATCAGCAGACAGAGGGGCGTTCCTGCTCATGAGCCCCGAGATCACCTTCCTGCTCTACCTCGCGTCGGGGGTGCTGTTCATCCTCGCCCTGCGGGGGCTGTCGAGCCCGGCCACCAGCCAGGCGGGCAACCGCTACGGCATGATCGGCATGGCGATCGCCGTCGCGACGACGCTGGCCAGCGTGAACTGGGCCGCCGACGAGAACGCGGTGGTCACGATCGGACTGATCATCGGCGGCCTGGTGGTCGGCGGCGGTTTCGGTGCGGTGGTCGCCCGGCGCGTGCAGATGACCCAGATGCCGCAGCTGGTGGCCGCCTTCCACTCGCTGGTCGGCATGGCCGCGTGCCTGGTGGCCGCGGCCGCGCTCTACAGCCCCGAGGCTTACGGCATCGCCGACACGGACGGCACGCTGCACCTGCAGAGCCTGATCGAGCTGTCGCTGGGGGTGGCCATCGGCGCGGTGACCTTCACCGGCTCGGTGATCGCCTTCGCCAAGCTGAACGGCAACATGAGCGGCGCGCCCATCCTGCTGCCCGCGCGGCACCTGCTGAACATCGCCCTGGGCGTGGCGGTGATCGTGCTGGTGGCTGTCCTGACTGTCAGCGGCGGCGAGGCGAAGTGGGCGTTCTGGGCGGTCTTCGTGCTGGCCCTGGTGCTCGGGATCACCCTGATCATCCCGATCGGCGGCGCGGACATGCCTGTCGTGGTGTCCATGCTGAACAGCTACTCGGGCTGGGCGGCCGCGGCGCTGGGCTTCACGCTCGAGAACGTGGCCCTGATCATCACCGGTGCGCTGGTCGGCAGCTCGGGCGCGATCCTCAGCTACATCATGTGCAAGGGGATGAACCGCTCCTTCGTCTCGGTGATCCTCGGGGGCTTCGGCGGCGACGCCGCTGCGGCGGGAGCCGCCGGCAAGGTCGAGACCCGGCCGGTGAAGCAAGGCTCGGCGGACGACGCCTCTTTCATCATGAAGAACGCCTCCAAGGTGATCATCGTCCCGGGCTACGGCATGGCGGTCAGCCAGGCCCAGCACGCCCTGCGCGAGATGGCCGACCAGCTGAAGGCCGAAGGCGTGGAGGTGAAGTACGCCATCCATCCCGTGGCCGGCCGCATGCCGGGCCACATGAACGTGCTCTTGGCCGAAGCGAACGTGCCCTACGACGAAGTATTCGAGCTGGAGGACATCAACAGCGAGTTCTCCACCGCGGACGTGGCCTTCGTCATCGGGGCGAACGATGTCACCAACCCGGCCGCCAAGACCGACCCGACCAGCGCCATCTTCGGCATGCCGATCCTGGAGGTGGAGCGGGCCCGCACGGTGCTCTTCGTCAAGCGCGGCATGTCCAGCGGCTACGCCGGCGTGGAGAACGAGCTCTTCTTCCGCGACAACACCATGATGCTCTTCGGCGACGCCAAGAAGATGGTCGAAGGCATCCTCAAGGGTCTCTGACCGGCCGGACCGATGCTGAAGTCAGACCACCGCGCCGACGTCGGCATCGTCATGCACGACCTGCGCGGCGGCGGCGCCGAGCGGGTGACCTTGCGCCTGGCCGAGGGCCTGATCGACGCAGGCCTGACGGTGGAGCTGATCCTGTTCCAGCGCCGGGGCGAGTACCTGGAGCAGCTGCCTGCCGGCCTGCGACTGGTCGATCTCGGCGCCAAGCGGGTCGCGTCCGGCGCGCCGGCGCTGGCCCGCCGCCTGCGTCAGGCTCCGCCTCGCGCGCTGCTGTCGGTCATGACGCACGTGAACCTGATCACGATCACGGCCACCCGGCTCGCCGGCTACCGCGGCCGGTTGATGGTGACCGAACACAATCAGATGTCCCAGAAGATCGCGGCTGCGCGCCGTCCGGCGGCCAGGCTGGCCTATCGCCTCGCCCCGCTCGGATACCGCTTCGCGGACGTGGTGGCGGCGGTGTCGGGAGGTGTGGCGGAGGACCTGCAGGCGCTCATCCGCTTGCCGCCCGGCAAGATCCAGGTGCTCTACAATCCCGTCGTCGACCCGGGCCTCGCTGAGCGCGCCGCGGCGCCGGTCGATCACCCCTGGTTCGCGCCGGACCGGGACATTCCGGTGCTGCTGGGCGTCGGGCGACTGCATCCCCAGAAGGATTTTCCAACCCTGCTGCGCGCGCTCGCCGAGGTGCGGAGTCGCCGACCGGTCAGGCTGCTGATCCTGGGGAAGGGCGAGGCGCGTGCCGGCCTGGAGGCGCTCGCGGCGGAGTTAGGCGTCAGCGAAGACGTCGCCTTGCCGGGGTTCCTGCCCAATCCCTACGCCTTCCTGGCCAGGTGCGACGCCTTCGTCCTGAGCTCGCGCTGGGAGGGGCTGCCCACCGTCGTCATCGAGGCGCTCGCGTGCGGCGCCCCCGTAGTCGCCACGGACTGCCCTAGCGGGCCCCGGGAGATCCTGGAGGACGGGCGCCTGGGACGGCTCGCCGCCGTCGGCGACCCGGCCGGGCTCGCCATGGCGATCGAAGCGACCCTCGATTCTCCGTTCGATCGCGACGCCGGGCGCCGCCGAGCGGCCGACTTCAGCGTGGCGCACGCCACGCGCCGCTACATCGAGGCGCTCGGGCTCTAGCGCACGGGCGCCTGACCCGCCGGGAAGGAGCGGTTGCCCGTCACCACGAGCCGGTCGCGGTCGGGATCCTGGAACTGCTTGTCGTGCAACCACTGGGCCTTGCCGCCGCTCACCCAGTTGTCGCTGACCACCACGTTGCGCGAGAGATGCCGCGTTCGTTTGGGACTCCCCCTTGAGAACGCGATCACCGACGCCGCGACGGCCCCTCGCGGGCCGGGCAGGCTCTCCAGGATGTTGCCTTCTATGCGGACATCCTGGGCCCCGAGCGTTGCGAGGGCGTACCCCTGGACGTCGGTCACCCGGTTGCCTCGCACCACGGCCTCCTGAACCTCCGCTTCAGGGGATCCCAGGCGGGCGAAGCCCTCGCCCGTGTGTCCCCCCACTGCGATGCCGGCGACCCCGCGGCCGCGCAGGCCGGTGACGCTGTTGCTCACGATCCAGATCCGCTGCGAGCCGCCCTTGACGAAAAAGGCGGCCGCCTTGCGAGCGCCCGAGAGGCGGTTGCCCGACAAGACGCCCGTCCAGACATTGACGTAGTCCACGCACTGGTCTCCGCAGTCGGAGACGGTGTTGCCCAGCACCCAGACGCCGGTCGCCTGGCTGACCTTGATCCCGTCCTCCCGGGCGCCTCGGACGACATTCTCGCGAATCACAATGTTTTCGCAGAGCGCCCGAAAGTCGTTCCCCGACTGGCTGAACTGGACCCCGTTCACGCCGCCCACGACTGCGAAGCCGTCCACGACGACATTGCGGACCCCTAGCCCCTTGATCCCGCTCTGATCCTTGGGCGGCCGGATGACCGCTCGGCCGGGACCGTCGGCCGAGCGCAGCCAGATCGGGGCGTCGGGTCGGCCCCCGCCGCGCGAGGGGAAGCGCACCGCCTCGCCGTATTCGCCGGCGTGGACGAGCACGGCGGCTCCCGGCCCCGCGCTGTCCAACGCGGCCTGGATGGTGCGCATCGGCCGCCGCGCGCCGCCGTCCGCCGCATCGTCGCCGTCGGGGCGCACGTGCAGCGTCCGCGTCGGGCGTAGGCGCTCGAATGGCGGCGACGGCGGCGCGAGCGGCATGCCGCCCGGGGCGGCGGCTCCGGCGGACGGGCACGCCAGGGCGACCGCCGCCAGCAACCCTCGACGGGTCAGCGCGGCCCTCACGTCCGAACCGACCGCATCAGCCGCCGCCGATCACGGCGGGGCTCAGACCGGATCGTACGGGAAGACGCTTGCGCTCGCGCCCACGTCGGTGAAGTTGTTCTTCATCGCGGGCAGGGCGTGGCTGAGGATCGTCTCCGGGGTCCAGCCCTCCATCCGCGCCATGGAGCGGACCGGGCGCGGCTGATTGAAGAGCACCACCTCGTTGCCCCGGACGGCGAAGATCTGGCCGTTGGTGTCGCCGGGGGCGGCGAGAGCGACCGCAAGCTGGGCCACCTGGTCGGCCCGCATGGCGTTCTTCATCCGCTCGACCCGCTGGGCGGAGGCTTCGTCCTTCACCGGGATCGTCGCGATCATCCGGGTCCAGGCGAACGGGGCGATGATGTTGCTGCGCACGCCCTTGGCGGCGCCTTCCATGGCGATGATCCGGCTCAGCCCCATGACACCGAGCTTGGCCGCGGCGTAGTTCGCTTGGCCGATGTTGCCGATCAGGCCGGAGGTGGAGGTGAAGAGCACGTAGGAGCCGTCGCCCTGCTCGCGGAACCGCTCCACCGTGGCGCGGCAGACGTTGTAGGCCCCGCGCAGGTGGACCTCGATCACGCTGTCCCAGTCCGCATCGCTCATCTTGTGGAACATGCCGTCGCGCAGGATGCCGGCCGGGTTCACCACCGCATGCAGCCCGCCGAAGGTGTCGAGCGCCTGCTCCACCATGCCCTGCACGGCGCGCATGTTGCTGACGGACTCGGAGTTGGCGACCGCCTCGCCGCCGGCCGCCTTGATCTCGTTGGCGACGGTCTGCGCCGGGCCCTCGGAGCCCTCGTCACCGCCGCTGACCGATCCGCCGAGGTCGTTGACCACGACCTTGGCCCCGTGCCGGGCGGCGAGCAGGGCGCACTCGCGCCCGATGCCGTTCCCGCCGCCGGTGACCAGCACCACCTTGCCCTCGAGCACGCCCGCCATGCCGTCCGCTCCTGCCGCTGTGTTCGGCGTAGGCTTAGGCGAGGCGGTCGGCCTTGCGCAACTGAGGGAACAGCCGGGCCCAGACCACCGTCACCACCATCGCGCCGATCCCGCCGAACAGGGCGGCGCCCACCGGCCCGAGCAGCCTTGCGGCGACCCCGCTCTGGAATTCGCCCAGCTCGTTGGACGCGCCGATGAAGAGGTAGGAGGCGGACGACACTCGACCGCGCATGTGGTCGGGGGTCACGATCTGGATCAGCGTGGATCGCACGTAGACGCTGACCATGTCCGCCCCGCCTAGCACCGCGAGCGCGACGACCGAGACCCAGAACACCTTCGACAGGGCGAACACCACCGTCGCCAACCCGAACAGGAACACGCCTCCGAACATGATGAGGCCCGCCCATCGGCGGATCGGATAGCTGGCGAGGACGACGGCGACGAGCGTCGCCCCGATCGCCGGACCGGCGCGCAGGATACCGAAGCCCTCCGGGCCGACGTGAAGGATGTCGCGGGCGTAGACCGGCAGAAGGGCGGTCGCGCCGCCCAGCAGGACGGCGAACAGGTCCAGGCTGATGGCCCCGAACACGATCCTGTTGCGCCAGGTGTAAACCAGCCCCTCCTTGACCAACTGCCAGCGGGAACCGGGCTGCACGTCGGGCTTGGTGTTCCCGCGGATCAGCAGGATGGCGACTGAAGCGGTCAGGTAGAGGACGAAGGCGGCGACGTAGGCCAGGCTCGTGTTCACGGCGACCAGCAGGCCGGCGATCGTCGGGCCCAGGATCGACGCGGTCTGCCAGGCGAGCGAGTTCCAGGCGATGGCCCGCGGCAGCAGATGGCGGGGAACCAGCATGGGCCCCAGCGCGGAACTCGCCGGCGCGAAGAAGGCGCGGAAGCCGCCGAAGGCGAAGGCGGTCGCCAGGAGCAGGGGAATGGATGCGAACCCCCGCCAGGTCGCCACCGCCAGCAGGCCGACGGTGACGATCTCGCCGGCGAAGCAAAGCAACAGGACCTTGCGCCGGTCGTGCCGGTCGGCCGCCTCGCCGGCGACCAGGGTCAGCAGCAGCACCGGCAGGAAAGCCGCGAGCCCGATCAGGCCGACGTAGAAGGAGGAGGTCGCCACATCGTGGGTCTGGCGGGCCAGGTTGTACATCTGCCAGCCCAGCGCCACGCCCTGGACCTGGCCGCCCAGGGTCCCGGCGAAGCGGTCGACCCAGAACAGCAGGTAATCCCGATGCCGGAAGAGCTCGCGCGCCGATCCGGGCGGCTCGGTGGGCGCAGGCGCGGCGGGGTCGGCGGCCGGATCTCCGGAAGGCACGTCGGTCATCGCCGGCCTGCATACACGGACTCGCGCCGCAGGGGAGGCGAGCGGCCCGGCCGGCGGGTTCTGCAGGGATCAGGATCGGCCGGCCGGGCCTTCGTCCCCTCGGATTCCAGTCCGGAGACCAAGGCTTAACTTAGGATAGCCGATCCGGTTCCCATGTAGCTGGCCGGGGCCGTCGCAAAGCGTCGCCCCGCGGCCTCGTGTCCGGATAAGTGGCTGCCCTCGTTTGTGAATTCCAGTTCAGCTTGGAACAGCGCCCGGGGTCACGGCTTAACACAGGTTGGTGGGGCGGAACGCGCCAGGGACACGCGATGATCGACCTGAATCGAGCGACGCTCGACGAGCTTCTTGAGCTGCCGGACATCGACCACGCGAAAGCCTACGACATCGTCTTGTGGCGGCCGTACCTGTCGTGGGCGGAGCTGGAGGGCGCGCCCAGCCTGACGCACGAGGACGTCGACCGCCTGCGGGCCTCGGGCGCCCACGTCGGTCTGCCCAGCACGTCGGCTTGGCCGACCTATTCGACCGAACTCGCGCGCCGCGACTAGGCCATCTTCCCCGGCACCACGGGGTGGCTGCTGGACAGTCCGCCGTCCACCGCAATCGCCTGGCCGTTGACGTAGGACGCCGCGTCGGATGCGAGGAACAGCGCCACCTGGGCGATCTCCTCGGGCGCGGCGGCTCGCTTCAGCGGGTTGAGCTGGCCGAGCTTGTGCTGCGTCCCGCGCTCGCGCGCCATGTCAAACACGGGCTGGGTCATGCCGGTCTCCGTCAGCCCCGGGCAGACGGCGTTGACCCGGACGCCCGTGCCCGCCAGCTGGTTGGCGGCAGTCTGCACCATGTTGATGACGCCGGCCTTGGAAGCCGAATAGGGCATCCCGCCCGCGCCCGAGCGGATGCCCGCCACGCTGGCGGTGCAGATGATCGACCCGGAGCCTTGCTCCCGCATCACCCGGGCCGCCGCCTGGAGCGCGAGGAAGGCGCCGGTCAGGTTGATCCGAAGGATCTCCGCCCATTGCTCCGCTGTGAGCTCGAACAGTCCCACCAGCCCGCCGCTGACGCCTGCGTTGGCGAACATGACGTCCAGGCGGCCCGTGCGGGCCTGCGCGGTCTCCACAGCCCGAGCCATCAGGGCGGCGTCCGCGGCGTCGCCGGTCAGCGCCTCGGCCGAGCCGCCCGCATCGCGCACCGCTTGAACCGTGGCCTCCACCTCCGCCGCGCGGTCCAGCGCGACGACGTAGGCGCCCTCCGCCGCGAACAGCCTGGCGGAGGCGCGGCCGATGCCGCTCGCCGCGCCGGTGATCACCGCCGTCTTGCCGTCCAGCCTAGCCATGGTCCGTCCCTCGCTCCAGTCGATCTTGAAGCGGCGCAGGGCCTCCGGGTCAACGCCGGGGCCTTGACCTTGACCCTTGGTCAGCCTCTAGCCTGACGCGAACGTCAAGGAGGCTAGGCCATGCCTGAAGCATTGATCATCGACGCGGCGCGCACGCCCCGGGGCGTCGGCAAGGTGGGCAAGGGCGCCTTGGCCGACATTCACCCGCAGCAGCTGGCCTCGACCGTGCTGAAGGCCCTCGCCGAGCGGAACGGGCTGAACACCGCCGAGGTGGACGACATCATCTGGGGCGTCTCAAGCCAGCGCGGCAAGCAGGGCGCGGACCTCGGCCGGATGGCGGCGCTAGACGCCGGCTACGACATCAAGGCCAGCGGCGTCACCCTCGACCGGTTCTGCGGCTCGGGCATCACCTCGGTGAACCTGGCCGCGGCCATGATCATGTCGGGGATGGAGGACCTGGTCATCGCCGGCGGCACGGAGATGATGAGCTACACTTCCTCCACCGCCGATCCGAAGTCGCCCCCGTTCATGGACGCCGGCAACCTGCGCCTGCGCGCCCGCCATCCGCAGTCGCACCAGGGCGTCTGCGCCGACGCCATCGCCACGCTGGAGGGCATCAGCCGGGAGGCCGCCGACGAGCTGGCCTACGTCAGCCAGCAGCGCGCCGCCGTGGCGCTGAGCGAAGGGCGCTTCGACAAGAGCCTGGTGCCCGTCCACCACGAGGACGGCTCGCTCGCGCTCGACCGCGAGGAGTTCCCCCGGCCGCAGACCACCCGCGAAGGGCTGGCGGGCCTGAAGGCGTCCTTCGAAGCCATGGCCAACTTCCCGCTCGATGAGCAGGGGACGACCTACGCGGGCCTGATCAAACAGGTCTACCCGGACCTGCAGATCAAGCACATCCACCACGCCGGGAACTCTTCGGGGGTGGTGGACGGCGCCGCCGCCGTGCTGCTGGCCTCGCCCGACTACGCGCGCCGCAAGGGGCTGAAGCCTCGGGCGCGGGTGATCGCCATGGCCAACGTGGGCGACAGCCCGACCCTGATGCTCAACGCGCCGGTGCCCGCGGCCAGGAAGGTGCTGGAGAAGGCCGGCCTGACCAAGGACGACATCGACCTCTGGGAGATCAACGAAGCCTTCGCCGTCGTCGCCGAGAAGTTCATCCGCGACCTCGATCTCGACCGCGAGAAGGTGAACGTGAACGGTGGGGCCATGGCGCTCGGCCACCCGATCGGCGCGACCGGCTCCATCCTGATCGGGACGGTGCTGGACGAGTTGGAGCGGCGCGACCTGAAGCGCGGCCTGGTCACCATGTGCGCCGCCGGCGGCATGGCTCCCGCCATCATCATCGAGCGGGTCTGACGCCTCAGCGGCGGCGGTGGACGTAGTCCTCCGGCAGGCCCAGCCGCCGGCAGGCCTGCGCCACCGGGCTCGAGGGGATCACCACCCGGTCCGCCGCCGCGCCCGCCGCCCGCACCAGGGCGGCCTCGCCGGGGCGCAGGCCGCGCCCATTCAACCTGAGCCGGTCCCGGACCGGCTCAGGCACGATGTCCACGGCGGCCCGGACCAGGCGCGTCCGCACCGGTCTGAGGAGCGGCGACAGGACCGCCGTCCGCTCCACCAGGGCCAGGAACTCGAAGACGATCGGGGAGGGCTCCAGCCTCGGAAGGCCCGAACCAAGCAGTTCCGCCCAGTCTTCCTCCGACAGAGGAGAGCCCGACGCGCCATACAGGCCCGCGGCCGGCCCGCTCTCGCTCCAGAAGCGGTTCCGCGCCTCTGCTGCAAGGGGGCGGACATAACGGTCGTAGGCCTCCAGGAAGCCGTAGGCCGCCGTGGCCTGCACCCAGCGCAGCAGCTCGGGGTCGTCGGCTCGGTAGGCCTGGCCGGCGGGAGTCGTCCCGGCCACGCGGCCGTGCATCCGGCTCACCCCGGCGATCAAGGGCTCCGCCACGCTGCGGGCGCCGTAGACCGTGGTCATGGCCGCAAGGCCCGTGCGCCGCATCCGGGTCAGGGGATCGCTGCGGAAGCTGGTGTGCTCCCACACGCCGGTCCGGACCCGCGGCTCGGCCAGTTCCAGGATCACCGCCGCGACACCGCCCACGTAGAGCGCCAGCGGGTTCTTGAACACGCGCCAGGACACCGAGTCCGGCGCCGCGAGGGCCGGCTCTCCCGCCGGTCGCGTGAAGTCCACGCCGCCGCTGTCGCACCGCAGGAAGCGCGCCGCGGCCCGGTCGATCAATCTGGGAGCGCGCATCAACACAGGAACGCACTTGGCGGCGGCGCACCGCGTCTTCAACATGCTGCCGGGGAGGACCCTTGATGATAGAGCTCCACCACTGCGCCGACGCGCGCTCGTTCCGGGCGCTGTGGACCCTCGAGGAGATGGGGCTGCCCTACCAGCTGCACCTGCTGCCGTTCCCGCCCCGGATCCGCGCGCCGGAGTACCTGCAGGTGAACCCGCTCGGGACCATCCCCTTCCTGGTGGACGGGGAGACGCGCATGAGCGAGTCCGCCGCCATCATCCAATACCTCTGCACCCGCCACGGCCCTACGCCGCTGGCCGTCGGCGTGGAGGAGCCGGCCTACGGCGCCTGGTTGAACTGGCTGCACTTCGGCGAGGCGACCCTGACGTTCCCGCAGACCATCGTGCTGCGCTACCGCCGGCTCGAGCCCGAGGCGCGGCGCGTGCCCCAGGCCGCCGACGACTACGCCCAGTGGTTCCGCTCCCGCCTGCGCCACGTGGACCGGGCGCTCGCCGAGGGCGAGCACCTCTGCGCGGGGCGGTTCACCGGGGCGGACATCTCCGTGGGCTACGCCCTGCTGCTCGCCCGCGTGCTCGGACTGGCGGATGGCTGGTCGGAGGCCGTCAGCGCGTACTGGAAGCGACTGTCGACCCGGCCGGGCTTTCTCGCCGCCAAGCGGGCCCAGAAGGCGGAGCTGGAACTGCCGGCCGCTTAGGCCCCCAACGCTTCTTTCGCGCCGCCGAAGGTCCGGCCGAAGAAGTCGCCCGCCTTCCAGCGCGGCCGTTCCGGCGCGTCGGCGAGCTCTCGGGCGATCTCGTAGTTCACCTGAGCGAAACGCGCCCCTGCCTGGTAGTCGATCGGCAGGTTCAGGTCGTCGCTGGGCTTGTGATAGTGGGACGCCAGGAAGGCGGGGAAGGCCTTGTCGCCGCCGTTCGCGAAGCCGGTCATCAGGAAGACCGCCGGCACGCCCTGCTCCACGAAGCGGTAGTGGTCGGAGCGGGTGAACAGCCCCTCCTGCGGCATGGGGTCGGGCGACAGCTTCACGCCGGCGCGCGCCGCGGCCCGGGCCACCGCCTCGCCCATGGTGGAGCGGTCCGCTCCGAAGGCGATCACGTCCTGGAAGCTGTAGGTCAGCACGGGCATGTCGAGGTTGACGTTGGCCGCGAGGCCCGCCTTCGGCACGGTCGGATTCTGAGCGAAGTAGTCGGCCCCCACCAGCCCGCGCTCCTCCGCCGTGACGGCGAGGAACAGGACCGACCGCTTGGGCCGGTTCGGCGCGGCGGCGAAGGCCCGGGCGGCCTCCAGCATCGTCGCCACCCCGGCGGCGTTGTCCATGGCCCCGTTGTGGAGCCCGTCGCCCTTTATCGTCTTGTCGACGCCGACGTGGTCGAGGTGGGCGGTGAGGACCACGTACTCGCCCTTGAGCTTGGGGTCGGCGCCTTCGATCAGGCCGGCCACGTTGGCGCTCCGCACGTCGCTGATCGCGTTGCGCAGGCTCACGCGCGCGCGCCTGTTGAGCGCGAAGCCTTTCGGCGCGCCGTCCGGCTTGGCCGCTTCGGCGTAGATCGCGTCCAGCGAGGTGGGCGCGTCGTCGAACAGCTTGCCCGCTCCCGCGAGGCTGAGGGCCGCAAGCGGCCTGACGTTCCCGCCGTCGAAATCAGGGCGGCCGTCCTTGCGGCGCCAGGTCATGGACGGCTCGCGCCAGTAGTCCACGCCCTTGGCGAAGGCGAAGATCTTCTCCCGCTCGGGCGTGTAGATCGAGACGGCGCCGACCGCGCCGCGCTTGGCGGCCTCGCCGCGCTTGACGGCTCCGGAGCTGAAGTGGGCCCGTTCCTCGGTTTGCAGCCCGCTGGGCGCGCCGGCGAGGAAGACGACGATCTTCCCCTTCACGTCCAGGCCGGCGTAGTCGTCGCGCTGAGGGGTGACCAGGCCCCACCCGACGAACACCAGGGGAGCCTCCAGGGCCGTTCGCGCTTCGAGCGGCGTCGTCCCCGGGAGGAAATCGGCGCCGAACGCGAGCGGCGCGGTCTTCCCGTCGGCGTCGACCAGCGTCACCGAGCCCTGCTCGGCCGGCGCATAGGAGACCAGCGGCACCGCCTGCAGGTAGGTCCCCGCATCACCGGCCGGCTTCAGCTTGATCGCCTTGAACTGGTCCGCCACGTACGCGGCCGCCTTGTCATAGCCCGGCGTGCCCGCGGCGCGGCCTTCGAGCGCGTCGGACGCCAGGAAAGCGATGTGGCCGCGCATCGCCTCGGCGCTGGGCTCATATGCCCAGGCGGACCCTCCCGCGCACAGCGCGCCCAGGATCGCGAGTGACAGCAGGCGCATCAAGAACCCCCGAATTGACCGTCGGCATCGGCGCGACCTGCGCGCTCGGTGTCAAGCGGCTGGTTGAACGGCTCTGCTCGGGTCACCACATGTTGTGGGTCACGGACGGCGCGTGCCGAGCAACGGGCGCGCCGGGACCCGCGACGAGGTCGCTTGTCGAGGGCCTTATCCATGACCACGCGGACCCTTGTGTTCGACAGCCCGTTCCTGCTCGGTTTCGAGCACACCCGCAGCCTGATCGAGCGGGCCGCCAAGTCGGCCACCGAAGGCTATCCGCCCTACAACGTCGAGCAGACCGGCGACGATCGCATCCGCATCAGCCTGGCTGTGGCCGGCTTCTCCCCCGATCAGCTTCACGTGACGGTCGAGGATCGCCAACTGGTGATCGCCGGCAGGCGGGAAGGCGAGGATCGGGCCTACCTTCATCGAGGCATCGCCGCCCGCGGATTCCTGCGGACGTTCATCCTGGCCGACGGGATGGAGGTCGAAGGCGCGACCCTCGAACACGGGTTGTTGCACGTAGATGTGATGCGTCCGGAGCCCGAACGAACCGTCAAGCACATATCTATCAAGACGGCCGGCTGAACCCAGCGGCCATCCGGGCGTTAGCTCGAGTACAGGAGGCGGTCATGATGACGTCTTTGTTGAGTCAGGAACAGTTCCAGGCGCTCGGCGCGCCTGATCTCGTCTATGTTCGTGAAGTGACCGCGCGCGAGGTCTTGGCCGGAACGCCGGTCGAGCTTGTGAAGGGCATCGACATCGATCCGGAGTCGACCCTCTACGCCGTTCACCGCGCGGACGGCGCACGCTTGGCCGTGCTGTCGGACCGGGATTCCGCCTTCGCCGCGGCGCTCGCGCACGAGCTGGCCCCCGTCTCCGTCCACTAGCCGACCCGGTCATCTCCGCCGCCTGGCTACGGCCGCCCGAGCGTCGGGCGGCCGTTTTGCTGCGCCGTCGATGGCTTTCAGGCCGCGCTGGATCGGGGCTCGCGCGCCAGGAGGGCGTACATGGCGTCGGGCGAGCGGGCCTGACGCAGCTGCTCTCGAAGTTCAGGCTGACGCAGCATGCGCGAGACGCGCGCCAGCGCCCTCAGGTGCTCGGTGTCGGCGGAGGGCGGAGCGAAGAGCGCGAACAGCAGGTCGACCGGCTGATCGTCCACGGCGTGGAAAGGCACGGGCTGCTCCAGTCTCACGAACACGCCGCGGATCCGCTCCAGTCCCGACAATCGCGCGTGAGGCGCCGCGACGCCTGAGCCGACGCCGGTCGAACTGGTCCGCTCACGCTCCAGCAGGGCCTCGAGCGCAGCGCCGGCGTCGACGCCGAAGCGCCGCGCCGCGATCTCCGCGATCGCGGTCAGCGCCTGCCGCTTGCTGACCGCGCCCCGCAGCCCCACGGATTCGCGATCGAGAAGGTCGCTCAGATCCATCGCCGCTCACTCACACCCGCCGTCATCCGGCGAGGGATGACGTCATGATCTTCAAACGCCCGCGGCGGCCGCGCCGTTGCTTCCTGCGCCGTTCGCAGCGCTTGCGGGGCTTTCCCCAAGGCCGTTGGCTTTCGCCCGCTCCGGGTCGATCCAGCCGATGTTCCCGTCAGGGCGGCGGTATACAACCGACAAACCGCCATGGGCCACGTTGCGGAAGAGCAGAACCGGGTAATTGCTCACTTCCAGCTCAAGCACCGCCATGCCGACAGTCAGACTGCGTACGGGCGCAGAGGTTTCGGCGATGACCATGGGCTGGGGCGGGCCGGAGGGTTCGGCTTCCGCTTCGCCGGCGTCGCCGGTGTCGTCGTCGTCCTCGTCCAGGCTGGGCTGAAGCACGACGACTCGAGCCGTCTCCGCCGCCTTTTGCGCCGGGTGGTGGTCCTTGAGCCGCCGCTTGTAGCGGCGCATCCGCTTGTCGGCCTTCTGCAGGGCCGCATCGAAGGCGGAGTGGGCGTCCGCGCCCGCGCCCTGGATGTGCATCGACGTGCCCGAGTGCAGCCGGATGGTGCCGTCCACGAAGAAGGTGTGACCCTCCCTGCGCACGATCACCTCGGTCTCGCCGCGGTCGAAATACTTGCCGATGTGCTGGGTGAGTTCGTCGACGATCCGCGAGCGTAACGCTTCGCCGAGGTCGACATTCTTGCCGGAGACAAGGACGTCCATGGGGCATGAACGCGCCCGCCGCGGGATGGTGTCAAGCTGGACGGAAAAGGTTTGAAGCCGACTTGCGGGCGCCTGTCAGCGGCGCTCCGCCCCGGTCTTTGGCATCGCCGCAACGTAGGTTCGGAGGAGCTGCAGACCCTCGTCGTGGATCAGGCTGCGTCCAAGCTCCGGCATCATCACGCCGGGCTCTCGCGAGGCCATGCGGTGGATCAGGATGGAGCGGTCGGGATCGCCCGGCGCGATGGCGTAGTCCAAGCCGCCCGAACCCCGGCCCGCCGCGACCGGCCGCTTCTCGAGCCCCCGCGCGACCGGGTCGGTCTGCTCCCATTCCAGGAAGAGGCCGCTGTTGTTCGCGATGCCTTGGGGGCTGTGGCAGTGGGCGCAGTTGGCGTCGAGATAGGCGTGGGCGCGCGCCTGCAACGAGGCGGCCGGATCGTCCCACCGGGCCATGACCGGCGCCCGTGCAGGAGCCGGCGCGCCTTCCAGGAGCCCGATCCTGGTCCACCTGGCGAGCTGGTTCTCCGCGCCGTCGGCGTAGGCGAAATCGCCGTTCAGGTTGCGCGCGCGGGGCCCGATGGGGCTCAGCGCCTCGGACACGGAGTGGCACTCCTTGCACTGGTTTACGTTTGGCACGGCGTAGCTGAAGGCCACGCGCTCGCCCTTGGCGTCGTTGAAGGCGACGTCCAGGCGCGCGCCCGCCCGCTTGAGCCGGGCCTCCGTCTGCTCCGGATTCCAGACGTAGGTCACGGCGGCCCAGCCGGAGGCGCGCCGGATCAGCAGCCGCGTCTCCAGATAGCGCACGTTCTCCGTCGGCCGCCGCAGGTCGGCCGGGTAGGCGAACGTCTTCACCAGCGCCGTGCCGACCGGGAACTCGAAGGCGCCGGTCTCGCGGTAGCGGACGCGCTCACCCTTGGGGACGAACACGAACCGGTGCTTGTCCGAGTAGTCGCTGAACAGGGGCGTGTTGAGCGCGTACGGGACCAGCTCAGCCTTGGCGGTCCGGCCGCCGGGATCGGCGAACAGGCCGTACGCCGCCAGCGTTGGCGCGGGGGTCTCGTCCAGCAGGGCGGCGACGTTCACCGGCTGCGGCGCGGGGCCGGCGCCGCTCAGGAACACGGCACCAGCCGCCAGAACGGCGGCTATGGCTCGCCTCATGTGGACAGTCGCGCCTGCGCGGGCGGCAGGACCACCGGCTTGGGCTCGGCGATGGCGGTCCCGTCCACCTTCTGCAGCACCTCCGGCTTGGCCTGCTCGACGGCGCCGGCCTGAGGCACGTTGAGCTTCAGCACGGGGCCGTCCTCGAACCGCACGTTGACCGCCTGGGTCACCGGCTTGCCGGCGCGGTCGAAGCGCGTTGCGCCATCCCAGATCACCGGCGGGAGCGTTCCGCCCACGGCCTTGGCGATCTCCGACCCGCCCTTGAACTGGGGCGACCAGCCGTTCCGTCCGAAGCGGTTGCTCCGCACGACGATGTCGCGGGGCAGAGGCTCGTAGGCGGCGTCCTTGATCTCCAGCGAATAGCCCGTGACGATCACGCCGCTCGACTGATTGCCGCTGATCTCGTTGTCGAAGACGTGGATGTTTCGGTTGGCCATCACCATCACGCCCGTGCCGGTCGGGACCGAGGCCACGATGTTGCCCTTGGGCGCGAAGTTCGCCGTGTCGTTGTCGATCACCTTGTTGCGGAACACACGGGTGGAGTGGCCGCCCTGCTGAGGCAGGCCCGGCAGGTCGAACACCAGAATGCCGGCCGTGTTGCGCGTCGCGACGTTGTCGAAGACGTCCGCGTTCATCGAGTTCTCGATCTCGATCCCGGCAACGTTGAACTCCGCACGGCTGCGCTTGAGCACGATGTTCTTCGACTGCCCGACGTAGATGCCGGCGTCGGAGGCGCCGCGCGCGGTCACCCGGTCGATAAGCACGTTGGTGGAGCTGACCGGATACACGCCGTAGGCGCCGTTGGTCTCCTTGGGGCCTCCGGTCCACTCCACCGTCAGGTTGATGAAGCTGATCTGGTCGGCGCCCTTGGACTTGATCCCGTCGCCCTTCGTGTTCTGCACGGTCAGGTCGCGCACCGTGACCCGGTCGGAAGTGATGAGCAGGCCTTCGCCGGCGCCCTGCTGCTTGGCGAAGGAAAGGACCGTCTTGCCCTCCCCGGCGCCCTTGATCGTCACGCCGTCGACGTCCAGCGACAGGCCGTCGGTCAGATCGAACCGCCCTGCGCCGATGGAGACGACATCGCCCGGCTTGGCGTCGAGCAGCGCGGTCTGCAACCGCTCCTGCGCGTCGGGCCCTGCGGCGACGGTCAGGGTCGCCGCGTCCGCGCAGGCCGCCCAGGTCCACGCTGTCAGGGCCGCAGCGGCGGCGAACATCGGCTTCATCAGGTCATATCCCTTCGCGGAGGCCGCCGACCCTGCCACGACGGGCTAGGAAGCGGAACCCGGCGAGCCGGCCGCTTTCCCCGAGGTGGGCCGCCGACCCTCTTGCGACAAGCGGCTTGCCCGCGACCGACTGACCCGCGCTATGCTGGCTGGCGTGAGACGCCCTCTGCCCACGGCGGCCGAAACCGCAGAGATCCTGGGCCGACGCCGGTCGCGTCCGGTCCGTCGCCCGCCCCCTGCTGTCGGCCGGCAGCTGAGCGGGCTGTTGAAGGCGCTGGACGCCCGCTTCGGCCAGGGGCCGGGCGCGCTGCAGGCCCGCTGGCCTGAGATCGTGGGCGAGGAGCTGGCGCGGCGGACCGAGCCCGTGAAGCTGACCAAACCCCGCGGGGGCGGCCCCGCGACGCTGGAGCTGCGCGTCGCCCCGGGCGCGGCCCTCCTGATCCAGCACCAGGCCGCCGACCTGGCCGCGCGGGTCAATCTGTTCCTGGGTTCAGGATCGGTGGGCAAGCTGCGCATCGTGCAAGGGCCGGTGAAGGCGCGCACGACCAAAACCGCCCCGGCGCAGACCGCCCTGGCCCGCCGCAAGACCGCGCCCCTGGACGCGGCCGTGGAAGCGGAGATCGCCGCCGGCCTCGTGGAGGCGAAGGACGAGGGCCTCAAGGCCGCACTCACCCGCCTGGGGCGGGCGGTGAAGCGTTCGGAGACGTGAGGCGGCCTCCCGCGCGGGGAGGGCCGGCTCAGTTCAGCTTCGTCGCCAGCTGGGCGATGCCGCGGTCCAGCAGCGGGTCGGGATCGCCCTGGGCCAGGCGCGCGGCGAGCACGCGCTCGGCGGCCTGACCAGCCAACTCAGCCGCCGCGGCCTTTACTTCGGCCAGGGCCTGAGACTCGGCGTTCGCGATCTTGCGCTCGGCCAGCTGCTGCCGGCGGGTGATCGACTCTTCCAGCCGGGCCTTGGCGTCGGCCTCCATGCGGCGGGCCTCGGCTTCGGCGTTGGCGAGCATCTCGGCCGAGCGCCGCTCGGCGTCGGCGCGTTCGGCCCGAAGCTGGCCGAGCAGTTGCTCGGCCTGGGCGCGCAGGCGGGCCGCCTCGTCCAGGTCCGCCTTCACTTTGTTCGCCTTGGCGTCGAGGGCGCCGAACACCGCCCCGCGCGCCTTCCAGAACACGATGGCGAGGAAGATGAGGAGGCCGACGCCGACCCAGAACTCGGCTTCACGGGGGTCGAGGAAAGCGGGCATCAGACGGTTCCCAGGGCGGCGTCGACTTCCGCGCGCGAGGCGGGACGGCCGGTCAGCTTGTCGATCATGGCCTCGGTGGTCTCAGCCGCGACCGAGCGGACGTTGGCCATGGCGGAGTCGCGCATCCCGCGGATGCGGGTCTCCGCTTCCGCCGAACGCTCCGCGATCACCGCGTCTTCGGCCGCTTGGCGCTGGGCGGCGTCGGCCGCGGCGCGCGCCTTGGCCTCCGCCGCGGTGCGCTGGGCTGAAGCCCGGGCGTCCGCCAGCTCGCTCCGGGCGGCCGCCGCCTGCGCGTCGGCTTCCGCTTGCACCTGACGGGCGGTCGCCAGCGAGTCGGCGATCGTCTTCTCGCGCTGCTCCAGCGAGGCCCGCAGCCGCGGGATGAAGACCCGGGACAGCAGGACGTAGAGCAGGGCGAAGATCAGGAGCAGCCAGACAATCTGGCCGCCCCAGTACTGGAAGTCGAACTGAGGCAGCCCGCCGCCTTCGCCGCCGTGGGCCGCGACCTCGGTCGCGCCTGCGGCGACCTCGTGGCCGTGGACGGCTTCTGCGGCTTCGGCCGCCGGCAGCTGCTCGGCTGCGGCGGGCGACTCCGGATTGACGGCGGGATCTGCCATGGTCAGACGGCGAAGATCAGCAGCAGCGCCAGAACGAAGGCGAGAATGCCGATGGCTTCGGCCAGAGCCGCGCCCACGAACAGGTTGCCGACCTGACCGGCCGCAGCCGACGGGTTGCGCAGCGCGCCGTTCAGGAAGTTGCCGAAGATCGTGCCCACGCCGATGGGCGCGCCGATCATGCCGAGCGTCGCGAGACCGGCGCCGATGAGTTGGGCGGCATCCGCTTCCATGTCGAAGTATCCTTTGTCAGTCAGAGGGTCAGTAGGGTCGGATCAGCGCGCCGTGATCAGTGGCCGTGGCCAAGGTTCACGACGTCGTTGAGGTAGATGCAGGTCAGCACGGCGAACACGAACGCCTGCAGGAACGCGACGAGAAACTCTAGGGCGGTCAGCGCGACCACGCCGCCCAGCGACAGGACGGCCGGGATCAGCGCGAGTGATCCGACGCCGCCGGTCGCGGCGAGCGCGCCGAGCGAGACCACGAAGCCGGCGAACACCTTCAGCGCCACGTGGCCGCCAAGCATGTTGCCGAACAGTCGGAGCGCGAGGGTGACGGGCCGCAGCATGAAGCTCAGCAGCTCGATCAGGAAGATCGCCGGAACCAGCGGCCAGGGCACGCCGGACGGCACGAACAGTTTGAAGAAGCCGAGCCCATTCCGCGCGAAGCCGACGCCCAGTACCAGGAAGAAGACCATCAGCGCGAAGGTGGCCGTGATGGCCAGCTGCGAAGTCGCCGTGAACACCAGGAACAGGCCGAGGAAGTTCATGGCGAGGATGAAGAGGAACAGCGTCAGCACGAAGGGGAAGAACTTGCGCCCCTCGTGGCCGATGATGGAATCGGCCAGGTTGTCGATCAGCCCGAACAGCATCTCGCCGAACGACTGAAGACGGCCGGGCACGACGGCCGGCTTGGCCGTGACCATCGCCATCAGGCCGATGATCGCGCCCGCCGCCAGCGCCATCGCCACCGTGGAGTTGGTGATCGACATGTCGATCGCGCCCCAGGGCGTGGGGATGTCCGGGAGCTCCACGATCTTGTGGACCTCGAACTGGTGCATCGGATCGGCCATTGGGCCTCAGTTCTCCTCGTCGTCGTCGTAGGCCGCCGCGGGAGGCGACGGGTTCGCCGCTTCCTCCGCCTTGGCCTGCGCCATGATGCGGTCCGCGGCCTTCTTCGCCAGGTAGACCGCCGCGGCGAACCCGAGCAGCACGCCGACGATCAGCCCCCAGGGCATCGTTCCGGCCGCCCAATCCACCGCGAACCCGACCGCCAGCCCGACCACCGGCCCGGAGACGAGGTAGCCCAGGATCTGGTACGCCTTGCCGACGGCTGCGTGGCCGGCCGGCGAGGGCGCGGGCCGAACGGCGGTCGCCTGGAGAGCGTCCGCGCGTTCGCGCAACTGTCGAAGCGCCTCGTCGCGCGGATCGTCCGATGTCGGCATGAACTGGGCGCGAGAGAGGGCGTCGGCGGCCCGAAGGTCCCCGGCTCGAAACGGCGCGGTTCTATTGAAGGGGGTAGGGGGCGTCAAGGCGAGAAGGCGGCCAAGCTGCGTCGTCTCCGCGTCGCACTGAGGCGCTTGCGCCACAGCGCTCGCCCTCCGGGGCCTTCGCGCGGCGCCGCTCTTCCGTGAACAAGCTCGACCACCATCTCTGGGACGCCGCGTCGGCGGCGCCCTTTTCGACCGGACCCGGCCATGAACGGCTCGCCCGCCCTCTCGACCCTTGCTCCGGAGACGGCCGGCCAGGCGGCCGCGCGGCGGCTCGTGCGGATCGCCCTGATGGTCGTGGGGGCCCTGCTTGCGGTTTTCGGCGTGCTGATCGCGCCGCTTCCCGGGCCGTTCGGACTGCCCATCGCGGTGCTGGGGCTGATGATCGTGCTCCGCAACTCGTTCTGGGCGAAGCGACGGTTCGTGCGCCTGCACCGGCGCCATCCGCGGTTCGTGTCGCCGGTCCGCCGCCTGCTGCGCCCCGGAGCCCCCGTGATCGCCGTCATGTGGCACCAGATGCTGAAGACGGAGCGGCTGGTTCTTCCTCCGGCTGTGCGCAAGATGCGCAGCATCCGTCGCAAGTTCCGCGCCCGGCGCGCGCGGGCGGGCGTCTCGGGGCCGCGTTGACAAGCCGCGCCCTCTAAGGTTCGCCGTTCGGGACCGAGTGCGCGCATCGCCTGCGAATCGCGCATAACCTTCGCTCCAGCTTTCGGAGGCCGCCGATGCGCGCCGAACAGACCCGCCGCTTCCTTCTCGCCGCCGCCGCGGCCGCGACGCTCGCCGCCTGCGGAGGCAGCTCCGGCGCCGCTGAGGGCGAGATGGCCATGGGCCAGGCGAACGCGCCCGTGACGGTGGTCGAGTATGCCTCGGTGACCTGCAGCCACTGCGCCACCTTCAACGAGGAGGTCTTCCCGGCCTTCAAGAAGAAGTACGTGGACACCGGCCGGGTCCGCTACGTGTTCCGCGAATTCCTGACGCCGCCCGCCGACGTGGCCGCCGCCGGGTTCCTGGTGGCCCGCTGCGCCGGCCCGCAGAAGTACTTCAGCGTCGTCGACGCGATCATGCGCAGCCAGCGCGAGATGTTCACCGGCGGGGGCGCGAACGTCCGGCCGGTGCTGCTCCGCATCGCCCAGACCGCCGGAATGACCGAGCAGCAGTTCAACACCTGCATCAACGACGAGAAGCAGCTGGACGCGCTCAACGCCCGGGTCGACGCCGGGTTGAAGGCCGGGATCAACTCCACCCCCACCTTCATCATCAATGGGACCAAGCTCGAGGGCACGCCGACGCTGGCCACCCTCGACGCCGCCATCGCCAAGGCGAAGAAGTAAGAACGAGCGCGGCGGGGCTGTCGGGGCGCCATGCACTTCCAGCGCCTCCGCCTCGCCGGCTTCAAGTCCTTCGTCGAGCCGGCCGACTTCCGGATCGAGCCGGGGCTGACCGGCGTCGTCGGCCCCAACGGCTGCGGCAAGTCCAACCTGCTCGAGGCGCTGCGCTGGGTTATGGGCGCCAGCAGCGCCAAGGCCATGCGCGCGGGCGGCATGGACGACGTCATCTTCGGGGGGGCGGGGTCTCGACCGCCCCGCAACCACGCCGAGGTGACGCTCACCATCGACAACAGCGACCGCCGCGCGCCGCCGGCGTTCAACGACCATCCGGTGCTGGAGGTGGCGCGGCGCATCGACCGGGGCGCCGGCTCTACCTACCGCCTGAACGGGCGGGAGGTGCGGGCCCGCGACGTGCAGCTGCTGTTCGCGGACGCCTCCACGGGCGCGAACTCGCCGGCCCTGGTGCGCCAGGGGCAGATCAGCGAGCTGATCGCGGCCAAGCCGCAGAATCGCCGTCGCATCCTGGAGGAGGCCGCCGGCGTAGGCGGGCTCCACGCGCGCCGGCACGAGGCGGAGCTGCGTCTCCGCGCCGCCGAAGCCAACCTCGAACGGCTCGACGACGTCGCCCGGGAGCTGGAGAGCGGGCTGTCGCGGCTCAAGCGCGAGGCGCGCCAGGCCGAGAAGTACAAGCGGCTTTCGGCGGAGATACGCGCCCTGCAGGGCGCGGTGCGGCTTGCCCGCTGGACCGAGGCCGCCCGCGCGCTCGACGCCGCCGAGGGGGAGGCTCAGGCCCAGGCTCTGCAGGTCGAGGCGACCGCGCGCGCAGCCGCCGCGGCGTCCGCGGCGGCGCTGGCCGCCCAGGAGGCCCTGACGCCGCTTCGGGAAGAAGAGGCGATCGCTGCGGCGGTGCTCCAGCGGGTGCTGCTCGAGAAGGACCGGATCGATCACCAGGTGGCGGCCGCTCGGGCGGAGGTGGACCGGCTGAAAGCCGACCTCGCCCGGATGGACGCCGACGCCGCCCGGGAGGGCCAGATCGTGGAGGACGCCGCCGGCGTGCTTCGGAGGCTGGACAACGATCTCGCCCAGGTGGAGCGCCAGATCGCGGCCGCGCCCCAGCGCCTGCCGGACCTGCAGGCGCAGCTCGCGGCCGCCGACGCCGAGCGGGCCCATGCCGACGCGGCGGTGGAGCAGCTCGCCGCCGAGGCTGCGGCCGACCAGGCTCGGCGCCATGCCGCCGCGCAGCGGCTGGCCGACGCCGAGGCGCGGCTCGCCCGCGCGGAGCGGGCCCTAGCGGGCGCGGGGGCCGAGCTCGCCTCGCTGCCCAAAGCCCCCGAAGGGGAGGCGGAGGGCGCGGCCGAGCGGCTCGCCCGCGCGGAGGCCGCCCTGGCCGCTGCGCGCGAGACGCTCGAAACGAGCGAAGCCGAACGCGCCGAAGCCGCGGGCCTGGAGGGGGCGGCTCGCGAGGCGGCCCGCCAGGCTGAGGATCGGCTGGGCCGTTTGAAGGTCGAGGCTCGCGGGCTGGCGCAGCTGCTTCTGCCGCCCATGGGAGCCGCGTACCCGCCGGCCCTGGACCGGGTGTCGGTGGACGCCGGCTACGAGGCGGCCCTGGCCGCGGCGCTCGGCGACGACCTCTCCGCGGCCCTCGACGTGCGGGCGCCGGCCCACTGGGCGGGAGCGGACGTCCCGCCGCCGCCATGGCCCGACGGCGTGCAGCCCCTCGCGGCCCGAGTGCGCGCGCCGCCGGAGATGGCGGCGCGGCTGGCCCACGTCGGCGTCGTCGCGCGAGACGCGGGCGGCGCTCTGCAAGCCGCCCTGCCGGTCGGCGCGCGGCTTGTGTCGCGCGAGGGCGACCTCTGGCGCTGGGACGGGTTCACGGCTCGCGCCGAGGCGCCCCGGCCGGCGGCTCTGCGGCTGGCGCAGAAGGCGCGGCTGAACGAGCTCGAGGCGGAGATCGACGGGCTGGCGCCGGCCGCCGCCCAGGCCGCAGCGGCGCTCACCGCGGCGCAGACCCGGCTCCGCGCGGCCGAGGCGGCCATCGGACCCGCGCGCCGGGCGACCCCTGAAGCGGAGCGGGCGGTGCAGGCGGCTCGGGAGACGGTCGGCCGGCTCGCCGCCGTCGCGTCGACACGCGAAGCTCGCGCGGCGGCGCTGAACGACACCGCGGCTCGGCTTGCGGCGGAGCGTGACGAGGCCGCCCAGGCGCTCGCCATTGTCCGCGCCGAGCAGCCGACCGGAGCGGACGGCGAGGGCGGGGCGAAGCTGGCCGCCGCCCGTGCGGCCGCGGGCGCCGCGCGGGACCGGGCGTCGGCGGCCCGCGGGGCTTTCGACCTCGAGAAGCGGGACAGCGAGGGCCGGCTTCGCCGCCGCGACGCGATCGTGCGCGAGCGGTCCGACTGGGCCCGACGCGCCGAGGCGGCCGAGCGCCGGACGGGCGAGCTGGCGGCCTCCAGGGGGCGGGCCGTGGACGCGCTCGCGGCCGCCCAGGCCGCGCCCGCGGAGGCCGAAGCGAAAGCCGAGCGGCTGATCGACGAACTGCGCCTGGCCGAGCGGCGGCGCACCCACGCCGCCGACGCCTACGCCGCCGCGGACTCAGCCCGGGCGGCGGCGGATCGCGAGGCCCGCGCTGCGGACGCCGCCGCTGCGGCTGCGCGGGAAGCGCGCGCTGCGACCGACGCCCGAGCCGAGGGCGCGCGCGCTCGGGCCGAAGAGGAACTGAACCGGCTACGCGAGGCGACGGGCCTGGAGCCGGACGCTCTGGCGCGGCGCTTGGCCGAGACCGCGACGGCGGTTCCGGCGGAGGCCGAGGGGGTCGAGGCCCACCTCGCCGCCCTGGAGCGCGAGCGCGAGGCGCTGGGCGCCGTCAACCTGGTCGCCGAGGAGCAGGCGGGCGAGCAGTCCGACCGGCTGGAGAGCATGCGCCGGGAGCGCGCGGACCTGTCCGGCGCCGTCGCGAAGCTGCGCGAGTCCATCGACGCCTTGAACGCCGAGGGCCGCGAGCGCCTGCTGGCCGCCTTCGAGGTGGTCAACGGCCACTTCCAGAGCCTGTTCGAGACCCTGTTCGGCGGCGGACACGCCGAGCTGAAGCTGATCGAGTCCGACGATCCGCTCGAGGCCGGGCTGGAGATTTACGCCTGCCCTCCGGGCAAGCGGCTCGCCGCCATGTCGCTCATGAGCGGGGGCGAGCAGGCGTTGACCGCCGCCGCCCTGATCTTCGGCGTCTTCCTCGCGGCGCCCGCGCCTGTGTGCGTGCTGGACGAGGTGGACGCCCCGCTCGACGACGCCAACGTGGACCGCTTCTGCAACCTGCTGGACGAAATGCGGCGGCGCACCGAGACGCGCTTCATCATCATCACCCACAACGCGGTGACCATGAGCCGGATGGACCGGTTGTTCGGCGTCACCATGGCCGAGCGGGGCGTCAGCCAGCTGGTCTCGGTGGATCTGCGCCAGGCCGAGGCGCTCGCGGCGGAGTGAGCGCCTAAGTTCCTGATATCTTTGCGGCCAAGCTGGAACAGCGAGGACTCGCAAAAGTTAAGCCGGGTGTCCCCCGTAAGGTGAACCCGGAGCCGATGACCGACTCTGAACAGCAGCGCATCCCGCTCGTCGAAGAGCGGGTGCGGATCGACAAGCGCGCGGTCGAAACCGGCCGCGTGCGGGTCAGGACGCATGTCGACGAGGAGCGCGTCTGGGTCCGCGAGGACCTGGAGCGCGAGCAGGTCGACGTGGTCCGCGTGCCAATCGACCGCGAAGTTGAGGTCGCGCCGCAGGTCCGGGTCGAGGACGACGTGGTCATCATCCCCGTGGTCGAGGAAGTCGTGGTGGTGGAGCGCCGGCTCGTCCTGAAGGAGGAGCTGCACGTCCACCGCCGCACTGTCAGCGAGCGCGTGGAGGAGCCGGTCGTGCTCCGCCGCACCCGTGCGGAGGTCGAACGGGTCGATGTCGTGGACGGCGACGACGGCCGAACCTTGTCCACCAACCCCCCAACGAACGCCTGAGGAGAGAAGCCGTGAACCGAACCATCACCGCCCTGTTCGACTCGAGAGACGACGCCGAGCGCGCGCAACGCCGACTGCAGGAGATCGGCGTCAGCAGCGTCAACATCACTTCGCAGGATCAAGGCGACTCCCAGACGAGCCGCACGGCGGGTTCGTCCATCGACTCCGGCTCCCAAGGGTCGAGCGCCTGGGACGTGACCCGCTCGGCCGAGCCGGTGCAGGACGTCACCGAAGGCGACTACGGCCGCGACCAGCATCACCAGCACCAACTCGGCGGCCAAAGCGGCGGGGGCGGCGGCGGCCTGTGGGCGAGCATCAAGAACATGTTCTCCGACGACGACCGCTCGACCTACGAGGAAGGCCTGCGGCGCGGTCACTTCCTGCTGACGGCCCAGGTGGATGACGACCGCACGGACGAGGCGATCCGCATCCTTGAGACCTCCGACGCGGTCGACGTCGACCAGCGCTCCCAGGAATGGCAGGCGTCCGGCTGGAGCCGCGACGACCAGCTCAAGGGGATCCAAGGCGACGACACGCTGCGCGGCACCTCGGGCGACGACGCCCTGCGGACGGGCGGCTCCGATCGCCTGGCCGGAACCGAGGAGCGCATCCCGGTGGTCGAGGAGCAGCTCCGCGTCGGCAAGCGCGAGGTCGAGCGCGGCGGCGTGCGCGTCCGGTCTTACGTCACCGAGAAGCCCGTGCACGAGCAGGTGAGCCTGCACGAGGAGCACGCGGTCGTTGAGCGTCGACCGGTGGACCAGCCGCTGTCGGCCAGCGGCCTCACCGGCGGCGACCTGTTCCAGGAGCGGACCATCGAGGTGACCGAGCGCGCCGAAGAGGCCGTGGTGGCCAAGGAAGCGCGCGTGGTCGAGGAAGTGGTCGTCCGCAAGGAAGGCTCCGACCGCACCGAGACCATCGATGACACGGTTCGGCGCACCGACGTGGACGTGGACGACACCCGGAGCGGCGTGGTGGGCGAGCAGCGCGCCTTCACCGCGACCGACACGAGCGATGCGGGCCTCGACCCGACCAGCGGCGAGATCCCGGGCGAGACCGAGGAAGAGCGCCGCCGTCGGCTGGCCTACAGCGCCTCGGGCGGCGACGTCGGCACCTCCGCCTAAGCTCGATCCGAGCTGACGAAGGAGGCCGCCCGCGGGACACCGCGGGCGGCCTTTTCGTGCGGCTACTCCGCCGCCAGCGCTGCCGGCGCCTCGGGGCGCCATTTCAGCTTCGGACTGCGCGCGGCGCGGGTCTCGTCAAGCCGCCGCAGGGGCGCGTGGAAGGGGGCGCCCTTGAAGCGCTCCGCCTCCCCGGCCTTGGCGGCTTCGGCCAGCGCGAGCACCGCGTCGCAGAAGCGGTCGAGCTCGGCCTTTGGCTCGGTCTCGGTGGGCTCGATCAGCATCGCCCCGTGGACCACCAGCGGGAAGTACATGGTCATGGGGTGGAAGCCCTCGTCGATCATCGCCTTGGCGAAGTCGAGGGTGCTCACGCCGGTGCCGTCCAGCCAGTCGTCGCTGAACAGGGCCTCGTGCATGCAGGGACCGTCCGGGAAGGCGGGGGAGAGCGCGCCCGACAGCCGGGCCTTGATGTAGTTGGCGTTCAGCACCGCGTCCTCAGCCACCTGACGCAGGCCGTCCGCGCCGTGGCTGAGCATGTAGCTGAGGGCCCGCACGTACATGCCCATCTGGCCCTGGAACACACACATGCGGCCGAAGGGCTGGGCGCCCTCGGCGGTCTCGACCAGGCGGAAGCCGTCGCCCTCCGACACCACCCAGGGCTCCGGGACGAAGGGCGCCAGCGCCTCCGACAGCACCACCGGCCCCGCGCCCGGCCCGCCGCCCCCGTGGGGGGTGGAGAAGGTCTTGTGCAGGTTGATGTGCATGGCGTCGACGCCGAGGTCGCCCGGCCGCACTCGCCCCACGATCGCGTTGAAGTTCGCCCCGTCGCAGTAGAAGTAGGCGCCGGCCGCATGGGTCAGCCGGGCGATCTCCACCACGTCCCGCTCGAACAAGCCGCAGGTGTTGGGATTGGTGACCATGATGGCCGCCACGTCCGGCCCGAGCTTGGCCTCAAGGTCCGCGAGGTCCACGCGGCCGTCCGCGGTCTGGGCGATCTCTCGGACGGAATAGCCGACGAAGGCGGCGGTCGCCGGGTTGGTGCCGTGCGCCGAGGTCGGGACCAGCACGATCCGGCGCGCGCTGTCGTCCTTGGCGTCGTGCGCCGCCTTGATGGCCAGCAGGCCGCAGAGCTCGCCGTGGGCGCCCGCCTTGGGCGTCAGCGCCACGGCGGGCATGCCGGTCAGGGTCTTCAGCCAGTGCGCGAGCGTGTCCATCAGCGCGAGCGCGCCCTGCACGGTGGATTGCGGCTGCAGCGGATGCAGATCCGCGAAGCCGGGCAGGCGCGCCATGCGCTCGTTCAGACGCGGGTTGTGCTTCATCGTGCACGAGCCCAGCGGATACAGCGCCAGGTCGATGGCGTGGTTCTGCTGGCTCAGGCGCACGTAGTGGCGCACGGCCTCGGGCTCGCTCAGGCCCGGCAGGCCGATGGGCTCGCTCCGCAGCAGGTCGCTCAGGTCGGCGTCGGCGTTGGCGTCCGGTTCGGGCAGGTCGACGCCGGTCTTCTCCCAGCCGCCGTGCTCGAAGATCAGCGGCTCGTCCTGCAGCAGGCCGCGCGCGCCGGTGAGGGTCGGATGCTTGTAGTCGTTGTCGGGGAGGTCGGGCCGGGTGGAGCGGCCGACAGTGTTCATGGCCATGGGCTCAGGCCTCCGTGAGCGCGCGCACGAGCGCGGCGATGTCGGCGTCGGTGGTCAGTTCGGTGGCGGCGAGAAGCAGGACGTCGTCCAGCCCGGCCGCGGGGTCGAGGCGGCTGAACGGCACGCCGGCGAGGACGCCAGCCTTGGCCGCCGCGTCCACCTTCGCCGCCGCATCGGGCGCGCGGACGGCGATCTCGTTGAAGAACCGCGGCGTGAGCACCTCCAGCCCCGCGGCGGCGACCACATCCCGCATGCGCCTGGCGTTCTGGTGGTTCAGCAGCGCCAGCTTTCGCAGGCCCGCCTCGCCCAGCAGGCTCATGTGGATGGAGAAGGCGAGGGCGCACAGCCCGCTATTGGTGCAGATGTTGCTGGTCGCCTTGTCCCGGCGGATGTGCTGCTCGCGGGTGGAGAGGGTCAGCACGAAGCCGCGGCGGCCGTCGGCGTCAACCGTCTCGCCGCAGAGCCGGCCCGGCATCTGCCGCAGCAGCCGCTCCTTCGCCGCGAACAAGCCCACGTAGGGCCCGCCGAAGTTTAAGGCGTTGCCGATGGACTGGCCCTCGGCGGCGACGATGTCGGCGCCCATGCTTCCGGGCGAGCGCAGCAGCCCGAGCGAGACCGCCTCGGTGACCACGACGATCATGAGCGCGCCCGCGGCGCGCGCCGCCTCGCCGATGCGGCTGACGTCCGTGGCGGTCCCGAAGACGTTGGGCGTCTGCACGATCACGCAGGCCGCGCCGGCCAGCTGGTCGACGACCGCGGCCTCGGCGTCCACGGCGGGCTGTAGGCGGACCGTCTCGAAGCCGGCGGCGTGGACCAGGGTCTCGGTGGTGCGGACGTACTGCGGGTGCAGCCCGCCGGAGATGACCACCTTGCCGCGCTTGGTCACCCGGCAGGCCATCAGCGCCGCTTCGGCCGTGGCGGTGGAGCCGTCGTACATGGAGGCGTTGGCCACATCCATGCCGGTCAGGGCGGCGACCTGGGTCTGGAACTCGAACAGGACCTGCAGCGTGCCCTGGGCGATCTCGGGCTGATAGGGCGTGTAGCTGGTCAGGAACTCCGACCGCTGAATCAGATGGTCGACCGTGGCGGGCACATGGTGGCGATAGGCGCCGGCGCCGCAGAAGAAGGGGGCCGAGCCGGCGCTGAGGTTGCGCGCTGCGAGGGCGGCGAGCTGCCGCTCGACCTCCATCTCCGAGGCGTGACGCGGCAGGTCCACCGGAGCGGCGAGCCGCGCAGATTCAGGCACGTCCACGAACAAAGCATCGATAGAAGCGGCCCCGATGGCGCCGAGCATGTCGCGGCGGTCGTCAGGGGTGAGGGGGAGGTAGCGCATGGTGTTCAGCTCAGTTCTGCTCCCTCCCCCGAAGTGGGGAGGGACAGGCGCGCAGAACGCGCGCCAGGGTGGGGGTGTACGGGGCCGCCGCCGGGCGGGAGAAGTGCGCGACACTCCCCCACCCTGGCCGGCGCAGCGCGCCGGCCTGTCCCTCCCCACAAGGGGAGGGAGCGGTTCGCCTTGGCATCACAACGTGCTCAGGAACTGCTCGTAGGCGTCGCGGTCCATCAGGCTGTCGAGCTGCGAGCGGTCGGTGACGCGCACCTTGGCGAACCAACCCTCGCCCTCCGGATCGCTGTTCACGGTCTCGGGCGAAGACCCCAGCGCCTCGTTGGCCTCGACGACCTCGCCGGCCACCGGCGCGTAGACGTCGGAGGCGGCCTTCACCGACTCCACGACGGCCAGGCCGTCGCCCTTGCCCACGGTTTTTCCGACCTCGGGCGTCTCGACGAACACCACGTCGCCGAGCTGTTCGGCGGCGTAGGCGGTGACGCCCACGGTCGCGACCTCGCCGTCGAGGCGGACCCACTCGTGTTCCTTGGTGAAGCGCATCGGATCAGGGCTTTCCTGCTTGGGGCCGGACGTAGCGGTGGGGGAAGAAGGGCATGGCGACGACCTCGGCCGGTTGCGGTCGACCGCGCACGACAACCTGCAGCGCGGTCCCGGGTTCGCTGAAAGCCGGCGGGACGAAACCCATGGCGATGGCGCCCCCGACCGAGGGGGCCGGGCCGCCGCCCGTGACGCGGCCCACCACCTGGCCGACGGCGTCAGCGATCTCCGCGCCTTCGCGGGCCGGCGCCCCTGAGACCTTCAGGCCCACGCGGACCCGGCCCGGGCCGTCCGTCCACTCGCGCAGGATCCGCTCGGCGCCGGGGAAGTCGCCCGCTTCACGCCGCCGCTTGCTGACGGCGAAGCGCAGGTTCGCCTCCACCGGACTGACCGTCTCGTCCAGGTCGTGGCCGTAGAGCGGCAGACCGGCTTCGAGCCGAAGGGAGTCCCGGGCGCCGAGCCCGATCGGCTGCACCCGCGCATCGGCGGTGAGCGCGGCCCAGAAGGCGAGAGCGGCTTCGGGCGGCACGAGGATCTCGTATCCGTCTTCGCCCGTATAGCCGCTGCGGGAGAACAGGACGCAATGGCCGTTCCAAAGGCCGCCGTTCAGCGTCATGAAGGTCAGCGACGCCGCTTCGGGGATCAGGCCGGCCACCGCCGCCGCCGCCTCCGGCCCTTGCACGGCCAGCAGGGCGGACCCGTCCATGCGCTCCAGCCGAGCCTCGCCCGCTGCGGCGGCCTCGATCCGGGCGAAGTCGCCGTCCTTGGTGGAGGCGTTGACGACGATGTAGGCCGCATCCTGCGGCGCGGCGGCCGGATAGCGACCGACCATCAGGTCGTCGACGATCCCGCCCTCCGGGTTCAGCAGCAGGGTGTAGCGGAGCTGTCCCGGCTTCAGGCCCTGGATGTCGCCGCAGACCAGGCGCTCGCAGATGGACGCGACCCGGCGCCAGTCGGCCTCGGGGTCCCCGGACGGCTCAGTCAGAACCAGGCGCGCCGGCCCCATGTGGCTGACGTCGAACAGGCCGGCGTGTTCGCGCGTCCAGCGATGCTCGGCCAGCACGCCGGGCTTGTACTGCACGGGCATGGCGTAGCCGGCGAAGGCGACCATCCGCGCACCGGCGGCCACATGGGCGTCGTAGAGCGGGGTCGATTTCAGGTCGGAGTCGGACACAGGTCGAGCCTCAGGGCGCGTGGACGGTCAGGTCGTTCGCGCCCCCGCTGTCCTTGCGCCTGAGAGATTCCGCGCCCGCAGGGGACGCTTGCTCCGTCGGCGGGCGAGGGCGAACCCCCGCCGCTTTCCAGCGTGTCTCAGCCTTCGCGGTCCGTTTGCCTGAGCGTTTCCGGGGCGGTTGCGCCTTCGGCGCCGGACCGCGAACGGCCCGGTCTCTCCCGCGAGAGCGGCCGGACCCTGTGCGGCGGCCGGGCGGGAGTCAAGCGCGACAGGACGCGCTAGCCCTCGCTTTCGGTCCCGTATCGGAAGGTGCGGCGCTCGCCCGGCTTCAGGTCGAAGGTCCATGTGGAGCGGCCCTCCTTCGCCTCGGCGCGGCGGTCGGCGTCCACGATCCGCACACCCGCGGTCGGGGGACCCTTCAGTTCGAGCCTCACCGGCACGGGCTTGGCGTTCGCGAGCTCCACGGCGTAGCGGCGGCGGACCTGCTCTCGCCCGCCGCGTTCGCTCCGGGTGGTGTCCAGCAGGGTTTCGCGCAGGCGGACGTCCTGCGCCCGGCCGATCTCCGCCTCGAACGGCAGGCCGATCGGCGTGTCGTCCACGCCGTCCTGGCCGGCCAGCAGCAGGCGCCCCCCCGGCCCGGGCTCCATCACCACCAAGGCGCCGGCCGGCAGGGGCGCGCCCAGCCCCTGCGCCTTGGTGTTCTCGAACCGGAGCTCGATCGCCGCGGCCCGGTCGAGCTCCGCATTCGGAATGGTCTGCAGGTCCGCGACGTAGACCCGCTCCAGTCGCACCGCGTTCGCCTCCAGGAAGCGCACCTGCTTCACCTGGTGAGCCGCCAGGGTGGTGGCCTCAGGCAGGGTGTAGAGCTTGTAGTCCCCGAGCTCGCTCTGCCGCGCGATGCGCGAGCCGGTGACGGTGATGGCTTCGGCCATCTCGACCGGGGCCGGGGCCATCGCGGGCGGAGGCGGTGGCGGCGGCGGGGGAGGGATCGCTCCGCTCAGGCGTCCCTTCGCGTAGCCCGTGTTCCACCGCACCGGCGAGGGCCAGCACCGCTGCTCGCGGAACATGCGCTGCGGCTCGATCCGGCGCACGTCCTCCCGCGAGAGGTTCCCGGCGACGACCTCCGTGGGAGCCTGGCCGAAGGTGGTGTCGGTGCTGTTGGCCAGCGTCAGCCAGCCCGTCACGTCCGCCGTCCGCCCGTCGGGGCTGAGCCGGATGACGTAGTCCGCCGACCAGGCGAGCCCGGTCGCCAGGTAGCTGAGCGTCACGGTCCGGCGTTCGGCGGCGGCGGCGCGGGTCGCCACCGACAGCGTCGGCCGGTCGGCCAGGCCCTCGGGCACGCGGTCGAAAACCAACCGCTCGGGCAGCCCCGAGCAGTCGAGCGCCTCGATCCGGCCGTTCACGTCCAGCACGACTCCCTCCGGGGCCGAGCGGACCAGCGCCCGCTCCTCTGTGACCTTGCCGGTTGCAGGATTGGTGCGCACCAGCCGCACGGTCTCGCCCACCGAGCGCGCCGCCAGGGCCCCGGGGGTGAGCAGGTCGTAGTCGTAGTTCTGCTCCGCCACCCCGGCGGGCAGGCCCCGGATGACGGCCGTCTCCGGGATCATGCCGTCGGCCACGCCGCGGAAGGCGATCCGGCCGCCGCCGGCGGGAATGTCCACCGTGCGGGTCTCGGTGACCATGACCAGCCCGCGCCCGGCCGCGTCGGGCGACTCCTGCAGCTGGCGGCTGGTCAGGTCGCCCTCTCGGTAGAGGGTGATGACCACCTTCTCGGGCGCGGCGGAGACCGTCTGAGCCGGCTGTGCGGCCGCGGGCGTCGCCAGGAGCAGCGCGAGCGCGGCGGCCGGCGCGCGGCGAGCCCTACCGGTTCCGCTCATCACGATTGTCCGCGACCACCGTCAGCACGGTCTCGCCGTTCGCGGGGACCGGGACGGACCAGGCGCGGGTCCCGGCGTCGAGGCGGCGGCTGGGCGCGCTCTCCTCCCGCACATGGAAGTCGCCCCAGCCCGGTTGCACCCGCAGGTCCACGGTGACCGGCTCGGGCCGGGCGTTGCGCACGCGGTAGGTGGTGCGCACCCGCTGATAATCGCGGCCGCGGCTGTCCTTCTGGGTGTCCTGGGTCTCCAGCGTCGGCTGGACGGTGACGTCGAAGGCGTCGCCGGTCTGGATGGAGAGCTCGCTTCCCTGCGGCGTGTGGGGGATGTTCCGCTCGCCCACGAACTTGGGGTCGCCGGCCTGGTCGGAGACGTAGACCCGCAGCGTCCCGGCCGGGAGCTGGGCGCCCAGTCCCCCGGCGGCCGCGTTGGCGAACTGCACGGTGACCGCGGCGCTCTGGGGCTGCTCCAGCGTCTGGAAGCCGTACTGGCGCCACTCGTAGACCTTGCGCGCGGGGACGCCCTGGGAATCCAGGAAGCCGACCTGCTTGGTCTGGTTCTGGGCGACCGTGGTCCGCTCCGGCAGCGGATAGAGGTAGTAGTCCGCGATCGGCCGACCGCCCTGGCCGGTCTCCATCCCAGCACGCCGCACGCCCGGCGGCATGGGCGGAGGCGGGGGCGGCGGGGGCCTCTCGATCACCGACCCGCCGAACGCCCTCATCGCCCGCTCGTCGTAGCCGCCGCCCTGACTCACCGAGCCCGCCACCAGCTGCACGTCGGCGTTGGTGAAGGGCGTGCCCGACTGGTTGGTCAGGGTGATCCAGCCCTGCAGGTCCAGCCGCCCCGCGCGCTCGTCGAAGCGGGCCACGTAGTCGGCCTTCCAGCCCAGGCCGCTGGTCAGATAGGTCAGGGTGGCGTCACGCCGGCCGGCGCCCGCCGCGTCCACGGTGACCGTCAGCGTCGGGCGGGCCCGCAGCGTCTCGGGCACCTTGTCGAAGATGACCCGGGTCGGCACGCCGTCGTCGCGCAGCACTTCGATGCGGTCGCCGATGCGCAGCACCACGCCGTCGTTGACCGAGAGCACGGTGGCCGTCTCGCGGGTCTCGCGGCCGTCGCCGGGGTTGGTGCGGACCACCACCACCTCGCGCCCGATCGCCTTCTCCATCAGCTTGGCGGGGGTGAGCAGGTCGAAGTCGAAGTTCTGCTCCACCACCTCAAGGCCGCGACCCGAAAGGCTCACCGTCTCCGGGCGGATCGCGGCGGAGACGTCGCGCAGCTCCACCCGGGAGCGGCCCCCCGGCAGGTCGAGCGAGCGGGCGTCCTGCACCAACGCCAGATCGTTGTTGTAGATGGTGATCGAGAGCCGCTGGCCCTCCACGCCCGACGGCACGGTCGGAACCTGGGCGAACGCGGGGGCCGCGCCCGCGAGCAGGGCGGCGGCCAAAACAGCAGAACGCATGCTTTCCCCTGAAGCGAACTCCCTCAGCGCCCACGCTTGCTCAGGCGAGCGCGGGTGGCAACGGGCGAGCGGTCAGGAGTGCGTGATCGAGGGCGGGCCGGAGCCCCCCTCAGCGCCGGCGGAACTGCGGGCGGGCCTGCGGGTTCGGGCGCGGGGCGTCGCCGGTCTTGTGGCGGAAGGTGATGCGGCCCTTGCTCAGGTCATAGGGCGTCATCTCCACGGTGACGCGGTCGCCCACCAGGGTGCGGATCTTGTTCCGCTTCATCCGGCCGGCGGTGTAGGCCAGCACCATGTGGTCGTTGTCGAGCTGGACGCGGTAGCGGCCCTCGGGGAGCAGTTCGGTCACCATGCCCTCGAACTCGAGGAATTCTTCTTTCGTCGACATCTTCATCCTCCTCGGCGCGGCCGAGACTGGGAAACGGTAGGAATCGGCCGGCCGAAGCCAGGACGGGCGCTAGATAAGCCGCTTCGGCGCTGATCGCTAGCCGAGGGCGGCCGGCACGGCCCAGCCCTCGCGGTCGCAGGCGGCCAGCACCGTGTTTCGCAGCAGGCAGGCGATGGTCATCGGCCCCACCCCGCCCGGCGAGGGCGTGATCGCGCCCGCGACCTGCGCCGCCTCCTCAAAGGCGACGTCGCCCACCAGCCGGGTCTTGCCCTCGCCGCGCTCGGGGGCGGGTATGCGGTTGGTGCCGACGTCCAGCACCAGCGCCCCCGGCTTGATCCAGCCGCCCCGCACCATCTCCGGCCGGCCGACCGCCGCCACCAGCACGTCGGCCGTGCGGCAGAGCGCAGGCAGGTCGCGCGTGCGGGAATGGGCGACCGTGACGGTGCAGTCTTCCGCCAGAAGCAGCTGAGCGACCGGCTTGCCCACCAGGATGGAGCGCCCGATGACCACCGCGTGCGCGCCGGTCAGATCGGGCCGCACCGTCTTGGCCAGGATCACGCAGCCCGCCGGCGTGCAGGGGCGCAGCCCCGGAAGGCCCAGCGCCCAGCGGCCGGCGTTCACCTCCGTCAGCCCGTCCACGTCCTTGGCCGGGTCGATCAGGGCGATGATGCGGTCGGCGTCGATGTGGCGGGGCAGCGGCAGCTGCACCAGGATGCCGTCCACCGACGGATCGTCGTTCAACCGGCGGACCAGGTCGGCGACGGTCTCCTCGTCCGCGTCGGCCGCGAGCCGGTGTTCGAACGACAGCATGCCGGCTTCCGCGGTCAGCTTCACCTTGGAGCCGACGTAGACCTGGCTGGCGGGATCGTCGCCCACCAGCACCACGGCCAGCCCCGGCGCCCGGCCATGCGCCAGCGACAGCTCCAGGGTCGCGGCCCGGGCGCGCTCGCGGATCCCCCCCGCGATCGCCTTGCCGTCGATGACCGCAGCCGCCACGCCTCAGCCCAGATAGCCGACCAGGGCCGGCGCCGCGGTGCGGTTGAACGCGATCTGCACGAACTGCAGCGCCAGCAGCAGGATCACCGGCGAGATGTCGATGCCGCCCAGGTTCGGCATGAACCGCCGGATCGGGCGCAGCAGCGGGTCGGTCAGCCGGTCCAGGAACATGGCGACCTGGTACACGAACCGGTTGCGCACGTTCACGACGTTGAAGGCGATGAGCCAGGACAGGATCGCCTGGACGATCACCAGAAAGATGATCAGCCCGATGACGTTGTTCACCAGCCAGACGATGGCGTAGCCCATGCAGCCTCCAGGGTCGGGCGGCATGTAAGCCGGGGCGGCGAGTCGCGCCAGTGGAGCAGGCCGCCTCGCCTTGACGCCGGCCCCCCCGCCGCTTAATCCGCCGCCTTCCTGGTGACCCCTCAATCGGGGCCGTAGCTCAGTTGGTAGAGCGCCTCGTTCGCAATGAGGAGGTCAGGGGTTCGACTCCCCTCGGCTCCACCAGGCACAACCTCGTCCCTTGATGCGACGGAGGCGCTGAGCGCGCGGTGGTCAGGGGGCTTCGGGTCTACCCGACCAGCGTGGTCCCAGGACGGTGTTGTCGGCCGCGAGGCTGTCGAGGAGGCCTCCCGGCTCGACGAGGAACCAGAGGGGCATGACGGCGACCGTGACCCCCGGCTGCGTCAGCGCCGATCTCATCTCCGCCTCGATCCCGTCCTGCAGGTCCTTCCGGCGTCGGCCGACGCCCCCGCCGCCGGAACACGCTCTTCGCGCCGCTTCGGCGTAGGACGAGGCCAACCCTGGCACGTCGCCGCTGCGCCACGCCTCGAGCCGCCGCCGTTCGTCGGCGCCGGCGTTCTCGGCGAGGCGGACCGCCGCCTCCATGCACTTCAGCGAGCGAACTCGGACCTGTTCCGGCGTCTCGACGACCTGGGCGCTGCTGAACCTGTCGAAGGTCCTGGATCGCACCCGATGCTTCCGAGCCGCGCGCTTGGCGATCGACAGCCCGTCCTGCTTGCGACCCGAACGCCCCAACGAGCTCTTGATCAACTGGGCGGCCGTCTCCTTCATCGGCTGAGACTGAAAGCGCCCCACCTTCCCGGCCTTAGCCAAGCTGTCCAGCCGCTGGTCCAGCTCCGGCGGGAACGCGGGCGCGTTCCCCGCCGCTTCGGCGCTTCTGTACTGGGCCCGCTGCTCGGGGCTCGCGCGCCATGTCACTTCAGGCACGAACATCGAGCCGGCCCCGGCGATCAGCGTCTCCAGCACCTCGGGCCGCCAGGTCGCGCCCGCAGGAACGTCGGCGTCGGCGATCAGCAGCAGCGTGGCCTTCGCCGTCTGAACTCGCCAGAACGGCGGCCCGATCCTGCTCGCCGTGACGACGACTTCCTCGACCTCGACCTGAGCCCTCGCCTCCGACCCGCACAGCAGCGCGGCTGCGGTCAGGACGAGCGCGAGCGAAGCCCACCCGTTCGGGATCGTTCCTCCCCGGCGCGCTATCCGTTTCAGAGCTCCCAGGCCGCGTAGATGACGTCGGTCTCCGGCCTCCCCGCCGCCAGGCGTTGAAGCTCCGCCTCGAACTGAGCGGGAGGGACTCGGACCGTCCGCCCGAGCGCGTGTTCCATAACGACGGCGCTTGCGGCTTCCGGGTCGGCGAGAACAAGCACGAACGGCTCGTCGGTCGGAGGTGCGCCACCGTCAGTCAGTCGTTCGATCCGCGCCGGCATGAGACGATGGCTCCCTGGCGTCGCTCCGCCTGTGCAAGCGATCAAACGGCGCGCCTGTCGTCAATGCGCCAGACTCTCAGCCTTCTGAAAAGAAGCGGCGCGCCACGCGTCGAAGCTGCCCGGGCGGAGCCGTCGCGGCCCGACGACATGCTGGGCGGGGCGACCGCTCGCGCATCTCACGGTCGCTCCCCTCTAGCGCAGAGCTCGGGCGCCTGGGTCGCGCCGCACCGGCGCAAGCACCCGGCTGACGGCGGTGAAGCCAGACCTGACGGTCCCCGTCTAGGTCGACGGCGGCGTTCGATCCTTTAGAGTGCGCCTCGGGCGCCAGTCTGGCGAAGCCCTGACCCCATTCTACGAACTTTGAAGGGAACAGCCGAGGTGAGCAGCATGAAGCGCGCCGCGATCGTCGCTCCGATCCGCACGCCGGTGGGCAAGTATCTGGGCAGCCTCTCGGACGTGACCGCCGGCGAGCTCGGGGCGGTTATCCTCAAGGCGCTGGTCGAGCGGACGAAGATCGATCCCGGCCGCATCGACGACGTGATCTTCGCCCAGGGCTACGGCAACGGCGAGGCCCCCTGCATCGCCCGCTGGTCGGCGCTCGCGGCCGGCCTGCCCATCGAGATCCCCGGTTACCAGCTGGATCGCCGCTGCGGCTCGGGCCTGCAGGCGGTGATCGACGCGGCCATGATGGTGCAGACCGGGGTGGCGGACGTGGTCGTCGCCGGCGGCGTCGAGAGCATGAGCAACACCGAGTACTACACCACCGACATGCGCAAGGGCGCGCGGGCGGGATCGGTGACCCTGCACGACCGCCTGGCTCGGGGCCGGGTGATGAGCCAGCCCATCGAGCGGTTCGGCGTGATCTCCGGCATGATCGAGACGGCCGACAACCTGGCCCGCGACTACCAGATCAGCCGCGAAGCCTGTGACGAGTACGCGGCCATGAGCCACCAGCGCGCGGCCAAAGCCTGGGCGGAGGGCAAGTTCGACGACGAGCTGGTCCCCGTGCCGGTGAAGCAGAAGAAGGGCGACCCGATCCTCTTCGCCCAGGACGAGGGCGTCCGCGCCGACGCCACCCCCGAGAGCCTGGGCAAGCTCAGGGCCATCGAGAAGGACGGCGTGGTCACCGCCGGCAACGCCAGCCAGCAGAACGACGCCGCCGCCGCCTGCCTGGTGGTCGCCGAGGACAAGCTCGAGGAACTGGGCCTGGAGCCGATGGGCTGGTTCGTGTCCTGGGCCGCGGCCGGGTGCGAGCCCTCGCGGATGGGCATCGGTCCGGTGCCGGCGGTGGAGCGCCTGTTCGCCCGCACCGGCATGAGCTGGGACGACATCGACCTCGTGGAGCTGAACGAGGCGTTCGCGCCGCAGGTGCTCGCGGTGCTCAAGGGCTGGGGCTGGGACGACCGGGACCGGCTGAACGTGAACGGGTCGGGCATATCGCTGGGCCACCCCATCGGCGCGACGGGCGGGCGGATCCTGGCGAACCTGCTGCGCGAGCTGCACCGGCGCGACGCGCGCTACGGCCTGGAGACCATGTGCATCGGCGGCGGGCAGGGGATCGCTGCGGTGTTCGAGCGGGCCTGAGCCGGTGCAGGACCTGGAGCGGCTGGCGGCCGAGATCGGCGCGGCTCTCATCGCGCGGGGCGAGAGGGTCGCCGTGGCCGAGAGCTCGTCCGGCGGCCTGATCTCCGCCGCCCTGCTCAGCGTACCGGGCGCGTCGCGGTACTTCCTGGGCGGGGGCGTGGTCTACACCCCCAAAGCCCGGGCCGTGCTCATGGACATCCCTAAGTCGGCGCTGGAAGGCATGCGCTCGGCCAGCGAGCCCTACGCCCTGCTGCTCGCCCGCACGGTCCGGACCCGGTTCGGCGCCGACTGGGGGATCAGCGAGACCGGTGCGGCCGGCCCCACCGGCAACGGCTACGGCGATGCGCCGGGGCACACCTGCGTGGCGGTGGCCGGTCCCGTCGAGCGCGTGCTCACGCTTGAGACCGGCGACGACGACCGCAGCGGCAACATGCGCACCTTCGCCGCCGCGGCCCTGGAGCTCCTGCGGGAGAGCTGCCGGTCCTGACGCGCAGCGGTTAGGCGCGCTTTCGCAAGGGGCGGGTGAAGAGCCGGTCGTCCTTTTCGAAGCCCGTGGCCTCGGCGAACCCCCTCAGCGACGGTTCCGCGGCCTCGACCCGCAGCTCCAGGCCGTCGCACCCCGCCGAGCGCGCCCATTGCGAGGCGCTCTTCAGCAGCGACCGGCCGACGCCGCCGCGACGCGCATCCCGTGCGACATAGAGCAGGGTGACCTGCGCGCGCCCGCGCGGGGCCGCGAGCGTTCGGTAGGCGTGCAACTCGATGAGCCCGCTCGGCGGTCCCCAAGTCACGGCGATCAGAATGGTGGCCGAGCGACCGCGCATGTCGACCAGGCGCTCGGCCACCTCCGCCGGCGCGACCACCGACCCCATCTCCGCGAGCAACTCTGAGAGGCCTGCGGCGTCGCCTTCGTTGGCGGACCGGATCTCCAGTCCGTAGCGGCTGCTCACGGCGGCTACGAGGCGGCCCGCCGCGCGCTGGCCTCGACGGCTTCTCGCGGAATCAGCCGGATGGTCGAGCTGGCCTTGGCGAGCACCTGCCCCGCAGGATCGAGCAGGCGGCCTTCCGCGAAGCACGTGGCCCGACCGCGCCGCTCGATCCAGCCCTCGGCGATGACCCGGCCCGGGCGGGCGGGCGCGAAATAGCTGACCTTCAGCTCCAGCGACATGGGCGTCATGTCGGGCGCCAGCGACAGGGAGGCATGGGCCATGGCCGCATCGATCCAGCCGCACACGAAGCCGCCCTGGGCGACGCCGCCGGAGTGGCACATCTGCGGACCGACGGCGTACTCGATCTCCGCCCGACCGTTCTCGCAGCTGATCACACGCACCTGACCCAGGCTGGTCTGCAGGTTCGGGGCGACGGCGTCCGTCATGTCTGAAGGCTCCAGGGCGTGGCCGCCCCGCTTAGAGCGCCGAGCGCTCTGGAGCCAGGGCGTCCGCTCGTGGCAGCTTCGGTCCATGAAGACGCTGCTGATCGTCTATCATTCGCGCACCGGCGGCTCGTTGCGGATGGCCGAGGCCGCCCACCAGGCGGCTCGCGGCGAGGCGGAGGTGACGGCGCGCCTGGTCCCCGCCGAGCGAGGCGGCGTGGACGACCTGTTGCAGGCCGACGGCTACATCTTCGCCGCCCCGGAGAACCTGGCCGCGCTCTCCGGGCCGATGAAGGACTTCTTCGACCGCACCTACTACGGCGCGCTCGACCGCATCCAGGGTCGTCCCTACGCCCTGATGATCTGCGCAGGCTCCGACGGAGAGGGCGCCGCGCGCCAAGCCGCTCGGATCGCCACCGGCTGGCGGCTCAAGCCGGCGGCGGCTCCGCTGATCGTTCGCACGCACGCGCAGACGCCCGAGGCGATCTGGGCGGAGAAGGTCATCCCGCCGGACGATCTCGCCCGCTGCGCCGAGCTGGGCGCCACGATCGCGGCCGGCGTGGCCCTCGGGGTGCTCTGAGCGCGCCTAAGCCGCGACTTTCCGAGGGGCCGAGTCCCACTCGGCCCAGAGGCCCGCGAGATCGGCCTCGACCTTCTCGACCGCGGCGTCCTTGACCCAGCCGAAGCCGCGGATGTTCTGCGGGGCGGCGGCGATGCGGGTGGCGAGCGGCAGGCTCGCCGGCGTCAGGCCGGCCAGCAGCCGGTCCAGGGCCGCGTCGTAGTCAGCGATCAGCCGCCGCTCCATCCGGCGTTCGTCCGTGCGGCCGAAGATGTCGAAGGCGCCGCCGCGCAGGCCCTTCAGCTTCGCCATCACCGGAAAGCCGTAGCGCAGCATCCAGCCGCCGAAGGCGATCTTCCTGGGCCGCCCGTCCGCCCCCTTGCGGGCCACCAAGGGCGGTGCGAGCCACACCTTGACCTTGCCGCCCTTGAAGGCGCCGCCCAGGGCCTCGTCGAAGCGGCCGTCGGTGTAGAGCCGCGCGACCTCGTACTCGTCCTTGTAGGCCATCAGCTGGTACAGCGTGACCGCGGCGGCGCGGGTCAGCTTCTCCGACCCCAGCGGCGCCTCGGCGGCGCGGACCTGCGCGATCCGGCGGCGGTAGCGCTCGGCGTAGGCTGCGTCCTGATAGGCCGTCAGGTCCTTCACCCGCCGCTCGATCAGGGCGTCCAGGGCTTCCGCCTCGGGCGTGGGCACGTCGGCGTCGGCCGGACCGGCGGTCTTGGGATCATGGGCGGCCAGGCGGCCGATCTCGAACGCCTGCAGGTTCCGTTCGGAGTCGACGCCGTTCAGCTTGATGGCGCGGTACAGCGCGCGGCTGGAGACGGGCACCTCACCCATCTGCCAGGCGAAGCCCAGCATGATCATGTTCGCGAAGATCGCGTCGCCCAGCCGGGTCTCGGCGAGCCGGTGGGCCGGGCAGGCGCTGTAGTCCTTCACCGCGCGGCCGATCCGGCGGGCCATCATGGCGGTGTCGAAACGGATGTCGCGGTTGGTCACGAACTCGGCCGTCGGCGAGAAGTCGGCGTTGCCGACCGCCACCGTGCGGTCCTTCGCGTAGAGCGCCAGCGCCTCGGGTCCCGCGGCCACCAGCAGGTCGCAGGCGATCAGCACGTGAGCCGAGGCCGCCGGCACCCGCCCGCCGACCGTGGAGGTCTCCGTCTCGCCGATGCGGACGTGGCTGAACACCGCGCCGCCCTTTTGGGCGAGGCCCGTCATATCCACCACCGAGGCGGCGCGGCCGTCCACGTGGGCGGCCATGGCCAGGATGGAGGCGACCGTGGTCACGCCGGTCCCGCCGATGCCGGTGAAGACGATGTTCTTCACGCCGACCAGCGGCTCGGTCTCGGGCAGGGGCGTGCTGTCGGCGGTCAGGGCGGGCAGGGTGGTGGCCGCACGCACCGGCTCGCCGTCGGTGATCGTGACGAACGAGGGGCAGAAGCCCTTCACGCACGACAGGTCGGTGTTGCAGGTGGACTGGTTGATCTTCCGCTTGCGGCCATAGGGCGTGTTCAGCGGCTCCACCGATACGCAGTTGGAGGTGCGCGAGCAGTCCCCGCACCCTTCGCACACCGCGGCGTTGATGAAGGGCCGGGTGGTCAGGTTGCGCATGTTCGCGGTCCCGGTCCCGCGCTTGGAGCGGCGGCGCTTCTCGGTGGCGCAGACCTGGTCGTAGAGCAGGACGGTCACGCCCTGGGTCCCGCGCAGCTCGCGCTGAACCTCGTCGAGGTCGTCGCGGTGGCGGACCTCCACGCCGGGCGCAAGATCCCGCACGCCTTCGTAGCGGTCCGGATCGTCGGCGACGATCACGGTCTTGGCGACCCCCTCGGCCGCGAGCTGGCGGGTGATCTGCGCCGGGGTGAAGCCGCTCTCGGCCTTCTGTCCGCCGGTCATGGCCACGGCGTCGTTGAACAGCAGCTTGTAGGTAAGGGTGGTCCCGGCGGCGACCGCCGCCCGAATCGCGAGCGAGCCGGAGTGGTTGTAGGTGCCGTCGCCCAGGTTGGCGAAGACGTGCGGCTCCTCGGTGAAGGGGGCCGCGCCGACCCAGGACAGGCCCTCGCCGCCCATCTGGCTGTGCAGGTCGGTGGAAGGGTCGTTGAACGACGCCATGTAGTGGCAGCCGATCCCCGCCAGCGCCCGGCTCCCCTCGGGCACCTTGGTGGAGGTGTTGTGCGGGCAACCCGAGCAGAAGAACGGCTTGCGCACCTGCTCGGCCGCCAGGCTCACGGCCGCGACGCCCGCGGCCGACACGCGGTCCAGGTAGGCCCGCGCCCGCTCCATGTGCGGCCCCTGCGGCAGGCGATCGAAAATCGCCATCGCCACTTCGGCCACCGACAGCGAGCCGGTCTCCGACAGCAGCGGCGCGCCTTTTTCGTCCCGCTTGCCGATCACCCGAGGCCGCGCATGGGCGGGCAGATCGTAGAGCGCCGCCATCGCCTGCGGCTCGATCAGCGCCCGCTTGTGCTCGATCACCATCAGCGTCTCGAGGCCGGCGGCGAAGCTGCGCAGCCCGATCGGCTCCAGCGGCCAGGGCATGCCGACCTTGTAGACCGCCACCCCGAGGCGTGCGGCCTCAGCCAGGGTCAGCCCCATCGCGGCGAACGCCTCGATCACGTCCTTGTAGGCCTGGCCCTGGCAGACGATGCCGAGCCGCGGCCGGGCGGCGGGGCTGACCACCCGGTCGATTCCGTTGGCCCGGGCCCACGCCAGAGCCGCCGGGATCTTGAATTGCCGAAGCCGGCGCTCCTTCTCCAGCGGCACGTCCTTGGTGCGGATGCCCACCCCGCCGGGCGGCATGGCGAAGTCGGGCTCGCGGAAACCGTGGCGCTTCAGCGAGACGTCAATGGTCACGCCGCTGTCCATCGTGTCGGCCAGCGCGATCACCCCGACCCACAGCCCGCTGAACCGCGAGAGCGCGATCCCCGCCAGGCCGTAGTCCAGCACCTCCTGCACGTCGGCCGGCGACAGCACCGGCATCTCGAAGTCCTGGAAGGCGAACTCCGATTGGGAGGGGAGGGTGGAGCTCTTGCAGTTGTGGTCGTCGCCCGCGACCGCGATCACCCCGCCCTTGGGCCAGGTTCCGGAGAAGTTGGCGTGCTTGAAGACGTCGCCGGTGCGGTCGACGCCCGGGGCCTTGCCGTACCAGAGCCCGGTGACGCCGTCGTACTTTGCGCCGGGAAACAGGTTCGCCTGCTGGCTGCCCCAGACGGCGGTCGCCGCCAGGTCCTCGTTCAGCCCCTCCTTGAAGATGACGTTCGCCGCCTGCAGGTGCTTCTTGGCGCGCCCGGCCTGCTGGTCCAGCCCGCCGAGCGGCGAGCCGCGATAGCCGGAGACGAAGCCGGCGGTGTTCAGCCCCGCTGCGCGGTCGAGCTTGTTCTGGTCGAGCATGACCCGGAGCAGGGCCTGCACGCCGGTGACGAAGGCGCGGCCCTCCTCCAGCACGTACTTGTCGTCCAGGGTGACGTCGTTATGGCGCACGTTCGGGCCTGACCTGGGCTGTTATCGTTTCCTCAAGCGGTCAGGATGACATGGGGTTCCGACCATTGCTTGCCAAGTCATGCCTCGGCAGGCATGATCGATAGCAACAAACGACCCCTGAATGCCCCGTTTTGGAGAAATTCATGTCTGAAGTGCTGGACGCGGTCGACGCCAAGATCCTGGACCTCATCCAGCATGACGCCAGCCTGTCGGTCGCCGAGATCGCCGAGCGCGTCGGCCTCTCCTCCAGCCCGTGCTGGCGGCGGATCAAGCGGCTGGAGGACGCGGGCGTCATCCAGCGCCGGGTCACCATCCTGGACCGCGAGCGGCTGGGATTAGGCTTCGAAGTGTACGCGACCGTCAAGCTCTCGCTGCCCACCAAGGACAATCTGGAGGCGTTCGAGGCGGCGGTCCTGCGCTGGCCGGAGGTGGTTCAGTGCGCCACCGTGACCGGCGCGGCCGACTACGAGCTGCGGATCGTGACGCGCGACATGCACGCCTTCGACGATTTTCTGCGCGAGAAGATCCTGTCCCTCGGCCTGGTCTCGAACATCGAGAGCCGGATCGTCATCCGCGGGGTGAAGAACTCCACGGCGGTGCCGCTGGGGTTGGTCAGCCCCTACGTTTCGGCCCAGTCCGCCCTGAAGGCGCCCGAGGCTGCGGCCCCGCGCTCGGTTGCGGCGCTTTCGGCGCGCTGATAGCGGTCCCCCCTTCGCTAGAGCTTCTCCGAGTCGCCGATGTCCGCCGCCGACCGCCCGCGCCCCGTCGCTCCCCAGCGCGGCCTGCTGTGGGACCTTCTCACCTTCGACCGGCTGATGACCGGCCCGCTGGCCCACCTGATCTACTGGGCGGGGCTGGGCCTGATCGCGCTGATCGGCTTCGGGATCGTCGGGGCCACGGTGGGCGTGACGCTGCGCGAAGGCGAGCTGATGGGCATCCTGTTGTCGGTCGCCTTCTTCATCGGCGGCCTGATCGGGCTGGCCGCGCTCGCCATGATCTGGCGGGGCTTCTGCGAGTTCTACGTGGCGATCTTCCAGATCAGCGAGGACCTGCGGGCGATCCGCACCATGCAGCAGCAGAGCCGGGCGTCGGGCGAACGCCCCCTCTGAACAAGCCCGACGGCACGGACGAACCGGGCGCGCCGGGCGCCTGAGTCAGTCGCAGGGCCGCGCTTCGCCGCCGTCGTTCAGGTCGATGCGGAAGCAGTGCTCCTCGCCGCTGTCGCAGGCCGTCACGATCACCCGCACTTCGCCCGGATCCGAGACGGCCGGGCTGTGCTGCTCCAGGTAACCGACCGCGGCCGCGTCGTGGTTCTCGGCCAGGATCAGCTCCCACTGATGGCGGGCTTCGCCTTCGGCGTGCACCGAGAAGCGGCGCAGGGCCGTCTGAGCCTTGGCTTCGGTCTGAAGCAGGAACTCGACGGCGCGTGGCATTGCGGACATGGCGGCACTCCTGCCCACCACAACGCCGCTGATTCCAGAAGGATTCAAAGCGTGGCCGTCAAAGCGCCGGCAAGCCCGCGCCGTTCGCCGTCTTAAGTAAACACTACAGAAAAGTAAGGATCAGCCGGCGTTCTACATTGCCAAATCGTAATTGGAAGGCCCGGCGTCGCCGTGGAACCTAGCCGTCTCATGGCTTACGGCAACATCGCGGCGCGTCATCGACTTGGGCTGTCGGCCCGAGCCTACAACGCCCTGTTCCAATGGGCCAAGGAGCACGCCTCCGGGTTCGGCGGCCGTCACGAGGAGCTGACCTGGGACCTGCTCAGCGGCGTGACGGCGCAAGCCCTGCTCAAGCAGCGCGGCTGCGGCCATGCGGTGCTCGACGAGATCGCTGGCGCCATGAAGCAGGCCGGGCTCGCCATGCCCGACCACGCCGCCTCCCAGGAGCGCCCGCCTTCGCTCGCCCGCGGTTCCAAAGTGCTGCTGGCCGGCCGGTCTAGACCCATGGTGGTGGTCGACTACGCGGCGATGGGCGAGGACGTCCTGGTGCGGCTGCGCGCGGACGACGGCGCCGAGGCCGAAGCGCCGGCGGGTGCGGTCTGACAATCTGTCAGGACAGGGCTGGTCAGGGCGCCCGACGTTTGTGTAGCGTGACCTCGGCACACGCCGGAAAGGCGGGCCTAGTCGCGTAGGGAGCGCCCATGACCGCCACTTCAGCCGTCGAGACCCCGCCCGGCGTCGCCGTCGGCGCGCCCACGGCTCAAGAGGTGCCGCTCGTTTCGGCTGGATACCGGAAGTACGCGCTGGTGATGCTGTTGATCGTCTACACGATCAATTTCCTGGACCGGCAGATCGTCAGCATCCTCGCCGAGCCGATCAAGAACGACCTGAAGATATCCGACACGCAGCTAGGCCTGCTCACCGGCCTCGCCTTCGGGCTGGTCTACTGCGGCTTCGGCCTGCCGATCGCGCGCCTTGCGGACCGCTTCAACCGGGTCTGGATCATCGGCGGCTCGCTGGTGGTCTGGAGCGCCTTCACCGTGCTCTGCGGCCGGGCCACCAATTACGCCACCCTGGTGGCGGCGCGGGTCGGCGTCGGCGTGGGCGAGGCGGGCTGCACGCCCACGGCCCACTCCCTGATCTCCGACTACGTCCCCAAGGAGAAGCGCGCCTCGGCGCTCGCCTTCTTCTCCATGGGCACGCCCCTGGGGTCGCTCCTCGGCCTGGCCATGGGCGGCGTCATCGCCGACGCCTACGGCTGGCGCACGGCCTTCTTCATCGCCGGCGTGCCCGGCCTGATCCTGGCCGTGGTCATCTTCTTCACGATGAAAGAGCCGCGGAACGCGATGAGCGAGGCGGCCCGCCGCGCCGCCCAGAGCGCCCGCATGAGCTTCGGCGGAACCCTTAAGTACCTCAGCGGTAAGTCGACGTTCTGGCTGATCGCCTTCGGGGGCTCGGTGAAGGCCTTCATCGGCTATGGCCACGCGCCCTTCACCGCCTCCTTCTTCCTCCGCGTCCACAACGAGGAAGTGACCGCGCTCGCCGCGAACTTCGGCCTGAACGCGCTCGGCTTCATGGGCATCGCGCTCGGGCTGCTCGTCGGCGTCTTCGCCAGCATCTCCAGCTGGGCCGGAGGGGCCATCGCCGACAAGTTCGGCGGGCGTGACCTGCGCGCGTACGGCAGCGTGCCCGCGATCGCCTCGCTCGCCGCGATCCCCTTCTACATCGCGGCCATGACCGCGCCGTCCGCCCTGATGGCGCTGCTGCTCCTGATCCCGGTGAACCTGCTGGGCTCGCTCTGGTACGGCCCGGTCTACGCCTCGGCCCAGGGGCTGGTGCCGGCCTCCATGCGCGCCACCTCGGCGTCGGTGGTGCTATTCATCATCAACATGGTGGGCCTGGGGCTCGGCGCGCTGACGGTCGGCGCCTTCTCCGACTTCTACAACAACGGGCTCGGGCTCGGCGCCGGCGAGGGCGTGCGCTGGGCGCTGATCACCACGGCCTGCTTCAACGTGATCGCCTTCGGTCTGTTCTGGCTCGCCCGGCGCCGCATCCGCGAAGAGATGGTCAGCTAGGCCCACGGTCTGAGTTCAAGCGCTCGGGGGGAGCGTCGCGTATGGAAGAGAAGAAGCCCGGCCGTCTGGGCCGTTGGGCCGCCGCCTTCGGGGCCGTGTTCGTGGCCCTGGTCGGGCTGATCCTGGTGGTCGGCGGCGTGCAGCTCGTCGCCGCCGGCGGCTCGCCTTATTACCTGCTGGCCGGCGCCGGCGTGCTGGCGAGCGGCGTGCTCGCCTTCCTGCGCCGCCCCCTGGCCGGCTGGATCTACGCCGCCACCCTGGCGGGCACCCTGGTCTGGGCGCTCTGGGAAGCGGGCTTCCGCTTCTGGCCGCTGCTGCCGCGCCTCTTCGCCCCCGCCGTGCTCGGGCTGATCCTGCTGCTCGTGCTGCTGGCCGCGCGCCGTCCCCGCCGACGCGCGCTGCTGGCGACGGGGGGAGCCTCCGCCCTGCTGTTGCTCGTGCTCGCCGCCTCCCTGCCCGGCGCCTGGACCCAGGGCCAGGCCCCGGAGTCCCGCCGCCGCGCCGCCGGCGCCGTTCCGGCGCAGACGGCCGCCAGCGACTGGCGGTTCTACGGCCGCGACTCCGGGGGCTCCCGCTTCACCCCCGCCGCCCAGATCACCCGCGAGAACGTGGCGGACCTGCAGCTCGCTTGGACCTTCCGCACCGGCCACCCCAACCTCCGCGGTTCGGAGGACCAGAACACCCCGACCCAGATCGGCGACACGGTTTACGTCTGCACGCCCACCAACGTGGTGATCGCGCTGGACGCGGACACCGGCCGCCAGCGCTGGCGCTTCGACCCCGGCGTCAAGCCGGGCTTCTGGAACCGCTGCCGAGGCGTGGGCTACCACGAGCGCGCCCTGACGCCGCCGGTTCCCGTGAACGCGCCCGCGGCCGCGCCGACCCAGCCTGCCGCCGCGCCCGCCGCGGCGCCCGGCCTCTGCGCCCGCCGCATCATCCTCTCCACCATCGACGCGCGGCTGATCGCCATGGACGCGGGCACCGGCGCTCCGTGCCCCGGCTTCGGCCAGGGCGGGACGGTGGACCTGAAATCCGGCATCGGACCCTTCCGTCCGGGACAGTACTTCCAGACCTCCACGCCCACGGTGGCTCAGGGCAAGGTGATCCTCGGTGGCTGGGTGGCGGACCAGTCCGCCGTCGCGCCGCCCTCGGGCGTGGTCCGCGCCTTCGACGTCGAGACCGGCGCCCTGGCCTGGGCCTGGGATCTGGGCGATTCCTCCATCACCGGCCTGCCGCCCGAGGGCCGCACCTACAGCCGCGGCACCCCCAACGTCTGGTCCACGCCGGCCTTCGACGAGTCCCTGGGCCTGATCTACCTGCCGACCGGCAACTCCACGCCCGACTACTGGGGCTCGCACCGCTCGGCCGCATCCGAGCAGTACGCCTCTTCGGTGGTGGCCCTCGACCTCGCCACGGGCCGTGAGCGCTGGAAGTTCCAGACCGTGCACCACGACGTCTGGGACTACGACGTGCCGTCCCAGCCCATGCTGATCGACTTCCCGGTCGGCGGCGGCCGCACCGCGCCCGCCCTGCTGCAGCTGACCAAGCGCGGCGAGGTCTTCGTGCTGGACCGCGCCACCGGCCGCCCGCTCTCGCGCGTAGCGGAGCGCCCGGTCCCGCAGGGGGCCCAGCCCGGCGAGTGGCTCTCGCCGACCCAGCCCTACTCGCCCGACATGCCCCGCCTGGTGCCCGACCGGATCACCGAGCGGATGATGTGGGGCGCCACGCCGCTGGACCAGATGGCCTGCCGGCTGACCTTCCGGAAGATTCGCTATGACGGCGACTTCACGCCGCCAGGCCCACCGGACCGGCCCGCGCTGCAGTTTCCGGGCAACGGCGGCGGCCAGAACTGGGGCACGGCCGCCTGGGACCCGCAACGCCAGCTCCTGCTCGTGCCCGGCGTCTTCATGGCCCAGACCGTCAGCCTGGACCGCACCGACAAGCCGCAGTTCCAGATCACCCGCGCCTACGACCGGCCGGCCCAGAGCCGCCAGGCCGTCGCTTACGAGAGCGACAACAATCCGTTCGTAAGCCCTATCTTCACGCCGTGCATCGAGCCGCCCAACGGGGTGCTCGCCGCCGTGGACCTGAACACGCGCAAGGTGGTCTGGCGCGTGCCCACCGGCACGGCCGAGAAGATCGGGCCCTTCGGCCTCGCCTCCGGCCTGCGGGTGCCCGTCGGCACGGTGGGCCTGGGCGGCCCGAGCGCCACGGCGGGCGGGGTGACCTTCCACGCGGCCACCCAGGACCCGTATCTGCGCGCCTACGACAGCGAGACGGGCAAGCTGCTCTGGAAGGCCCGCCTGCCGGTCGGCGCGGGGGGCACGCCCATGAGCTACGTCTCGCCCAAGACGGGCCGGCAGTACGTGCTGCTGACCGCCGGCGGGGCCCGCTTGGTCCCCGGCAAGGGCGACTACGTCATGGCCTTCGCCCTGCCGCAGGGCGGGGAGCGCTGATACTACACACCTCTCGTCATCCTCGGGCCGCGCAGCGGACCCGAGGACCTAGCCAGGCGACGCTTCACCTCTCGCGATCGCCACGGCGGGGACGCTAGGTCCCCGGGTCGAGCTGCGCTCACCCGAGGATGACGGCGGGCGGAAATCCCGGCGCTACTGCAGGTGCTGCTTGAACCAATCGGCGGCGAGGTTCACCACCTCCTCGCGCTTGTCGGTGTAGACGCCGTAGTGCTTGATCCCGGGGATCACGACCAGGCGCTTGGGCCCTTTCGCATTTGTGTGGGCCAGGATGGCGTGCTCGCGGTTGTCGAACAGCTCCTCGTTCTCCGCGACGATGAATAGGGCCGGCGTCCTGAGCGTCTTGGCGTCCTCGCCCGGCGCCCAGCGGTTCAGCTCGTCGGCCATGGGCGCGCCGATCAGCGCCCCGAGCACCTGCGCGCCCGGCTCCGGATAGCCGACCTCGCCGCGCGCCATCCTGGCCGCGTTCGACTCCGCCGCCTGCCGCCCGGCGCGCACCGCGGCGGGCAGCTTGGCGACGTCGGCCCGCACCGGGATCGAGCCGACCTGGCTCACCAGCGCCTTCACCCGGGGATCGTTGGCCGCCACGTGCACCACCAGCCCGCCTGAGAAGCTGGAGCCGCGTATCCCTATCCGGTTCGCGTCCACGGTCGGCTCGGCCGCGGCCCAATTGATCACGTTGAACCAGTCCTGCGCCTGCTCCACCGGGTCCACATAGCCGCGCACGGCCTCCACCTGGGCGGTGAACTTGCGCCCGGTCGGCAGCGGGGTCGGCGGCGCGCCGGTCAGGATCACCCGGCTGTCGCTCTCGCCCCAGCCCCTGTAGTCGAAGGTCAGGACCTGGAACCCCGCGCGGGTCAGCTGCTCGGCGTCCCGCCGGAAACCCGAAGCGGTCCCGCCCCAGCCGTGGGCCATGATGATGGTCGGCAGCTTCCTACCCGCCTGCGCCTTGGGCGCGAACATCTCGCCATGCAGGCGCACGCCCTCACTGAGGATGGAGACGGTGCGGAAGGCGACGTCCTCGGGCGCCCGGTAGTCGCGGGCGCGGCCCGTGGTCCAGGTGGCCGGGTCGGCCGGATTGCGCCGCTGCGCCGAGGTCTGCGCTTCCACCGCCGCGGCGCCGAGCAGCAAGGCCGCGAGCGCGAGCGCCCCCGCCTTCCGGATTGGTGCGCGTTTCATAAGCTGGTCTCCACCGTACGACGGGAGCCTACCGCTCCGCGCAGGAGCCCGCCAAGCGTCAGCGCAGGGCCTCGGCGATCCGCTCCGCCAGCCGCCGCGCCACGACGTCCTTGCCGGCGCGCTCCCAGCGCTCCACCCCCTCCGCTGTCACCAGGGCGACCCGGTTCTCCGCCCCGCCCATGACGCCGGGCTCGGACACGTCGTTGGCGACGATCCAGTCGCAGCCCTTCCGTTGCAGCTTGGCCCGGGCGTGCGCCTCCACGTCGTGGGTCTCGGCGGCGAAGCCCACGACCAGCTGCGGCCTATCCGGTCCGGCTGCGGCCAGGGTCGCCAGGATGTCGGGGTTCTCCACCAGCCGTACGGCCGGAACGGCGCCTTCGGCCGTCTTCTTGATCTTCAGCTCCGCGGCGCCCTCCGGCCGCCAGTCGGCGACCGCCGCCACCATCACGGCCGCGTCGGCCGGCAAGCCGGCGCGGCAGGCGTCCAGCATCTCGCGCGCCGTCTCGACCCCCACGCGCCGCACGCCGGTCGGGGCGGGCAGGGCGACCGGTCCGGAGACCAGCGTCACCTCCGCCCCCAGGTCCGCCAGCGCCCCGGCGATGGCGTAGCCCTGCGTCCCGCTGGAGCGGTTGGAGATGAAGCGCACCGGATCCAGCGGCTCCAGCGTCGGTCCGGCGGTGACCAGCACGCGCTTGCCGGCCAGCGGCCGCGCCGCGTGTCCGGCCATCGCCGCCTCGATCGCGGCCAGGATGGTTTCGGGCTCGGCCAGCCGGCCCTCGCCCCACTCGCCGCAGGCCATGGCGCCCGCGTCCGGGCCGACGAACAGCACGCCGTCGGCGCGCAGCTGCGCCAGGTTCCGCCGGGTGGCCGGGTGCTCCCACATGCGCACGTTCATGGCCGGCGCCATCAGCACGCGCTTGTCGGTGGCCAGCAGCACGGTGGAGGCGAGGTCGCTCGCATGCCCGTGCGACGCCCGCGCCATCAGGTCGGCGGTGGCCGGCGCGACCACGATCAGGTCCGCCTGCCGGCTCAGCTGGATGTGGCCCATCTCCGCTTCGTCGGTCAGGTCGAAGAGCTCGGTGTAGACCTTGTCCTCGGTCAGGGCCGACAGGGACAGCGGCGTCACGAACTCCGCGCCCGAGCGGGTCAACACCGCCCGGACCGCCGCGCCTCTCTTCTTCAGCAGGCGCACGAGCTCCAGCGCCTTGTAGGCGGCGATGCCGCCGCCGACGATCAGGAGGATGCGCTTGCCGTCCATTGCGCCTGCTTAGTAGCGTGTCGTTAACGATTTGGGCTAGGCGCCTGGCGTGTTCACGTTATATTCTCATTCCGGATGGCTGGGGAGCTGGGACATGGGACACCTGAAATGGGCGGCGCTGGCCGTCGTGGCCGCTGGGCTGACCGCCTGCAGCGATCCGGCCAAGGCGCCGGCCCGGGAGCACGCCGAGGCTGAGGCCGCGCAGCTGACCAGCGCGCCGCTTCCGGACCGGGCCGAAAGTCGGCGGGACTACGCCTCCACTGACCGCCGCTCAGCGCCTGAGCGCGAGGACGGCGTCGATCCCCGCGACCTGCCGCCCCCGATGCACGAGGGCCGGCCGTTGTGGTCGGCCACCAGCCGGCTGACGAGCGAGGAGAACGCCGAGCGCGCCTTCCGCTCGCACGGCGAGGCGTTCGGGGCCAAGTCGGTGGACGACTACGTGGACGCCGCCCACGCCTTCCTGAAGAGCCCGCCGGCCGACGTGCTGACCCTGACCCGCACTAACGGCGACACGCTCTATTACGCGCCCAAGCAGAACGTCTTCGCCGTGGCGCGCGAGGACGGCGCTCCGCGCACCCTCTTCAAGCCGGACGAGGGCATGGCCTACTGGCGCGAGCAGGAGCAGCGCGAACAGGCCCGCGCCGACCGCCGGGACGACCGCCAGACCGCCCGCCAGGGCCGGGACGGCGGCCGGGAGGACCGGGGCTGATCTGCACGATCTGCAGTATGTGCAGTCCGCAGATGCACGGCTGAATCGGCACCATTGACACCATCGACACCCCTCGCCTGAGTGTCATTCCGCGGCGGAGTGCACGGAGTGCACAGAGTGCGGCGATGCTCAGCCGGTCCCGAACAGGACCGCGGCGGCGACGGCCAGCGCCGCGGCCGCGACCGCGAGCGACGCCCAGGCGAGCCGGTCGCGCCCACCTCGTTCGACGACGACGGTGGTCTGAGCCGGCTCCGCCAGCCGGGCCAGGCCCTTGAGGGCGCGCTCGCCGTCGGCGGCGAACCGCTTGACCCGCGCCGCGGGCCCGAGCTCGCGGGCCACGTAGCGCTCCACCACGGGGCGGGCCGCCGCCCAGATGTCGTGGGCCGGGTCGATCCGCCGGGCGACGCCCTCCACGATGACCATGGTCTTCTGCAGCAGCACCAGCTCGGGACGCAGGTGCATGTCGAACAGGCCGGTGATCTCGAACAGCTGGCCGAGCAGCCGGCCCATGCTGACGTTCCGGGCGTCCTTGCCGAAGATCGGCTCGCCGACAGCCCTCAGCGCCTGAGCAAACGCCGCCACGTCCTGGGTCGCGGGCACGTACCCCGCCTCGAAGTGGACCTCCGCCACCCGGCGATAGTCCCGCCGCAGGAAGCCCCAGAGCACCTCGGCGAAGACCCGGCGGTCCTCCGCCGACAGCCGCCCCACGATGCCGAAGTCGATGGCCGTCAGCCGATCCGGCGCGGCGACGAACAGGTTGCCCTCATGCAGGTCCGCGTGGAACGCCCCGTGGTCCAGCGCCTGCGCCAGGAAGCCCCGGATCACGTTGTCGGCCAGCGCCGGCCGGTTCAGCCCCGGCTGCTCCAGCGAGGCCGGGTCCGAGAGCGGCATGCCCTCCGCCCAGATCAGGGTCAGGCACCGCGGCCCCACGCCGTCCCAGACCACTTCGGGCGCTCGCATGTAGGCGTCCCGCGCCATCACCTCCGCCAGCTCGCCCGCCGCCGCCGCCTCCAGCCGCAGGTCCAGCTCCAGCGTCAGGGCGCGCGCGACCGTCGCCGCGAACAGGGTCGGCTCCAGCCGCCGGGCGGGCTCGATCCGCTCCGCAAGCCGCGCGGCCCGGCGCATGGCCCGCAGGTCCCGGGCGACCTGCCGCTCCACCCCCGGCCGCAGCACCTTCACGGCGACCTCGCGGCCATCGTGCAGGGTGGCCCGGTGCGCCTGGGCGATTGACGCGGCCGCTACCGGCTCGCCGAAGGTCGCGAACACGGCCCCCAGCGGCCGCCCGAGCGACGCCTCCACCTCGGCGCGCGCCTGCTCGGCGGCGAAGGGGGGCAGCCGGTCCTTCAGATGCGACAGGTCGCGGGCGAACGCCTCGCCGAAGATGTCCGCCCGGGTGGAGAGCAGCTGGCCCAGCTTGATCGCGACGGGGCCCAGCCGCTCGAATGCTCGCGCCAGCCGCTCGCCGGGCCGCCCCCGCCGGGCGTCGCCGCCGGCGAACAGGTAGAGGATCGCCGCGACCGGCCGAAGCGCCGGCGGCAGCAGGGCGGTCGCCTCCCGCGGCAGCAGGGCGTCGTGCCGGACGAGCGTCCAGCTGGCCGCCAGGATCCGGAACCAGCTCCCCATGCGCGGCTCAGACCGCCCAGCCGTGATGCAGGGCCGCCACCCCGCCGGTGAAGTTGGTCCAGCCCGCCCGCTTGAACCCGGCCCGCTCCATCAGCCCCGCCAGCGTCCTCTGGTCGGGGAAGCGCCGGATGCTCTCCACCAGGTACTGGTAGCTGTCCCGGTCGCGGGCCACCGCCTCGCCGACCCGCGGGATGACGTTGAAGGAATAGGCGTCATAAGCGCCCCGCAGGGCCGACCCTGTCGGCCGCGAGAACTCCAGGCACAGGAACCGCCCGCCGGGCCTCAGCACCCGCCGCGCCTCCTGAAGGGCCTTCAGCGTATCGGTCACGTTCCGCAGGCCGAAGCTGATCACGTAGGCGTCGGCGCAGGCGTCCGGCAGCGGCAGGGCCTGGGCGTCGCCGACCGCCCAGGCGATCTCCGGTTCGCCGCCCCGCTCGCGCCCGGCCGCGACCATCTCCTGATTGTAGTCGACCACCAGCACGCGCGAGTCCGCTCCGCCGCCTCGCGCCCGGGCCTTGCGCGCCAGCTTGGCGATCCGCCGCGCCATGTCGCCGGTGCCGCCGGCCACGTCGACGATGGTCTCGCCCGGCCTCGGGTTCAGCCGCGCTGCGGCCGCGTCCTTCCAGAGCCGATGGACGCCCCCGCTCATCAGGTCGTTCATCAGGTCGTACCGCGGCGCCACCCGGTCGAACACGCCGCGGACCAGGCGCGGCTTCTCCGCCGCGTCCACGTCCTGGAAGCCGAAGCTGGCCGTATCGCCGCCTGCCGTCATGGCCTGCGTCTTAAGCGGCGCAGCCCTCGCGCGCCAGCGCGGCCCCGCTTATGTCGCCCCCATGCCCGAGCTGCCCGAGGTCGAAACCGTCCGCCGCGGCCTTCAGCCCGTCCTGGAGGGCGCGCGCCTGGCGGAGGTCCGGACCTTCCGCCCCGACCTCCGGTTTCCGTTTCCCGAACGGTTTGAAGAGCGCCTCGCGGGCGCCCTCGTGGAGCGGCTCGACCGCCGCGCCAAGTACCTGCTCGCGACCCTGAGCACGGGCGAGACCTTGGTCATGCACTTGGGGATGAGCGGCCGCTTCACGGTCACCCTGCCGGGCCAGGCGCTCGAGCCGGGCGGCTTCTACTACGCTGCCGCCCCGGATCCGAAGCACACCCACGTCCTGTTCCGGACGGAGGCGGGGGCGGCGGTCGCCTACAACGACCATCGCCGGTTCGGCTACATGGGGCTGGTTCCCACCGCGGAACTCGACCGGCATCCCTGGTTCGCGGGCCTCGGCCCCGAGCCGTTGAGCGAGGCCTTCGACGGGGCCGTGCTGGCCCGCGCGTTCAAGGGCCGGGCGCAGAACGTGAAGGCCACCCTGCTGGACCAGCGGGTCGTGGCGGGGCTCGGCAACATCTACGTCTGCGAGGCGCTGCATCGGGCGCGCATCCACCCCGAACGCCCGGCCGGCCGCATCGGTCGGCCCCGCCTTGACCGTCTCGTCGCCGAGATCAAGGCGGTGCTGGCCGAGGCTGTCGAGAACGGCGGCTCCACCCTGCGCGACTACGCGGCGGCCGACGGCGCGCGGGGCGCCTTCCAGGACCGCTTCCGCGTCTACGACCGGGAGCACGGAGGCTGCCTGACCGACAGCTGCCGCGGGGTGGTGCGCCGCCTGGTGCAAGGCGGGCGGTCCACGTTCTACTGCGCCACCTGCCAGCGATGAGGGCTTTGACCGCCGCGCTGCTCGTCCTCGGGGCCGCGCCGGCCCGGGCGGAGCCGGTGCTGTGGTCTCTGCGCGACCACGACAGCACCGTCACCCTGCTGCCCTCGGTCCACGCCCTGCCGCCCGGCGTCGACTGGAAAGGGCCCAAGGTGGAGGCGGCCCTCGCCGCCGCCGAGGTGATCGTCTTCGAGTTCCCGCAAGCGCCTTCGCCGTCCGAGCGGGGCGCGGTGGCGGATCGGATGGCCGCCCTGGGCCGGGCCGAGGAGGGCCGCGGCCTCTCCGCCCATCTGTCGCCCGCCGCCCGCGAGCGCCTCGCCCGCCACGCCCCTGCGCTCGGCCTCGACCCCGCGCGCCTGGAAGGTTTGAAGCCCTGGTACGCCCAGTTCCTGCTGGAGCAGGCGGCCGATCGCCGGGGCGGCGCGCGCCTGGGCCTGGGCGTGGAGCAGGCGCTGGTCGCGGCGGCGGCGGGCCGCCGGCTCGAGGCGCTGGAAGGCGCCGACGACGTGGTGACCGTGCTCTCCGGCTACCCCGACGCGGAGTCCGTTCGCGCGCTGGAGGTCCTGCTCGCCGAACTCGACAGCCCCAAGCGCCGGACCCGCGAACACGCCCTGGAGCGCGCCTGGGCTCAGGGGCGCCTCGGGCCCGTCATCGAAGCCGTCGAGGCCCAGGCGGCGGCGTCGCCGGGCGTGCACGATCGCCTCGTCGCGCAGCGCAACCGGCGCTGGGCGGAGAAGGTCGCCGCCTATCTCGAGGGTTCCGAGGACGTGCTGGTGGTCGTCGGCGCGGCCCATCTGGTGGGCCCGCAGGGCCTGCCCGCCCTGCTGCGGGCGCGAGGGCTCCGCGTGGAAGGCCCCTGAGGCGGCCGCGCGTTGACGTCTCCGGGCCGCTCCCGTATATCCGCGCGCTCGCAATTTCCCCCGCCGGGACCTCCTCGTCCCGGCGTCGTTCGTTCAGGGCTGCAGACACCATGGCCAACAACCCCGGCGCCAAGAAGGCGATCCGCAAGATCGCCCGCCGTACCGAGGTGAACAAGGCGCGCCGCTCGCGCGTGCGCACCTTCCTCCGCAAGTTCGACGAGGCGATCGCCGCCGGCGACGCAGGCCTCGCCGCTTCCGCCTTCGTGGAAGCTCAGTCGGAGCTGATGCGGGCCGTTTCCAAGGGCGTGGTCCACAAGAACACCGGCAGCCGGAAAGTGTCCCGTCTGGCCGCCCAGCTGAAGAAGCTGCAGGCCGCCTGAGGCGCCGCGGCTGCGCCCGCGCGCCGCACCCGGCCACTGTTCAGCTTGATGAACCTGTCTGGCCCGCAATAGGGCCTCTCAGGGCTCGAACCACCACATATTGCGCCGCCGGAGCCCCGTTCCGGCGGCCTTTTTTTCGCCCGCATGCGGCGCCTGCGACCGCTCGGCGCGCCCTCAAAACACCTTTGTGACAATTCTCAAGGCAGGAACGGGGCTTGCGCGAGTCAATCGAATTATCCGCTCGCGGCGTCGGAAATCGGCGTTGATTCGCCCTTCGGCCCGGCTACTCTGAGCCTCTCACACGCACACACGGCGGGGCGGGAAGAGATCGGCGGGGATGGGGCTCTCCGGCGAAGAAGAGAACTTGTGTCTGAAGATCAACGACTCCGGTGCTGTCAGTTCCGGAGCAAGTGGAAACATGGGTTGAGCGGGGCTTAGGGCGAATGAACGGTTCGTTTGCTGCAGGAAGGGCTTCAGCGCCGATGGAGAACATCTGGGCTCAAGTCTGTGCGGCGCTGAAAGGCGAGATGGGAGAACAGGCGTTCGGCTCCTACCTGGCGCAGGCCAGCCTGCGCCGCTCCGGCAGCGGCTCGGTGGTGGTGGTCACGCCCACGGGCTACGCGCGGGACTGGGTGCGCCGGAACGCTCTGCGCCGCATGGGCGAGGTCTGGGGCCAGCACGATCCCGAGCATCGCCGCCTGGAGCTGAAGTCCCGCTCCGAGTTCGAGGCTGAAGCGGTCGCCCCGGCCGACGACGTCGCCGTCGAGGGTGCGCCGGTGGTGGAGATCGTCGTTCCGACCGCGGCCGCTGCGTCGGCGCCGCGGCCGCGTGGCCTGGGGCTGCAGGACCGTCTCACCTTCGACAGCTTCGTGGAGGGCGCCGCAAACCGTTTCGCCTACGACACCGCCCAGCGGGTGGCCGCCTGGGAGGAAGGCTTCTTCAACCCTATCCTGCTCCATGGGCCCTGGGGTCAGGGCAAGACCCACCTGATGACGGCCATGGCCTGGGAAGCCCAGCGCCGTGCGCCCGAGAAGACCGTCATCTATCTGACCGCCGAACGCTTCCTGAACGGCTTCCTCAAAGCCATCAACGAGCGGTCGACCGCGGCCTTCAAGGAAGAGCTTCGGGCCGCAGACCTCCTGCTGATCGACGACGTCCACTTCGTCGGCAACAAGCCGGCCACCCAGGAGGAGCTGTTCCACACCCTGACCTGGCTGGTGGAGGAGGGGCGCCGCGTCGTGCTCTCGGCCGACCGCCCGCCGTCGGAGCTGTCGGAGGTCGAGGCGCGCCTGCGCTCTCACCTTTCCGCCGGTCTGGTCTGCGGCGTCCAGCCTGCGGACCGCGCGCTCCGGATGGCGATCGTGGAGCGCCGGCTGGAGCTGCTCGCCCGCTCCCGCGGCGTGTCGGGTGCGGTGAAGCCCCAGGTCCTGCAGTTCCTGGCGGACCGCTTCAGCGACAACGTGCGCGAGCTGGAGGGCGCGGTGAACACCGTGTTCGCCCACTCCGCCGACCGGCTGGGCGCGCTCAGCGTGGACGAGACCGCGCTGATCATCCGTCCGCACCTGAAGGGGACCGAGCGCCGGGTCACGGTGGACGAGATCCAGAAGACCGTGGCCGCTCACTTCGCGCTGAAGCAGGACGATCTCCTGTCCTCGCGCCGCGCCCGCGCCGTCGCACGCCCGCGGCAGGTGGCCATGTTCCTGGCCAAGACCATGACCACCCGCTCCTATCCCGACATCGGCCGCCGCTTCGGCGGGCGGGACCACACGACCGTGCTGCACGCCGTGAAGGTCATCGAGCGGCTGATCGCCGAGGACGCGGGCATGGCCCGCGACGTAGAGGCCCTGACTCGCAAGCTGCGGGGCTGAAAGCGGCGCCGCCCCTTCCGCGCGGCGGCGTTTCCGCTAGTGTTCGCGGCCCTTCCCTGTAGGCGGCGCGAGTCGGGGATCAACGGGCGAGCGCCGGCGCCGGCCTGGACCAACGTATGAAGCTGACGATCGAGCGCGCCTCGCTGCTGAAGGCCCTGAGCCACGTGCAGAGCGTGGTGGAGCGCCGGAACACCATCCCGATCCTGTCCAACGTCCTGCTGTCGGCGGACGGCGACGGCCTGCAGCTGTCGGCCACCGATCTGGACATGGAGATCCGCGACGAGGCGGAGGCGAGCATCAGCGGCGGCGGCCAGATCACCGCCCCGGCCCAGACGCTCTACGAGATCGTCCGCAAGCTTCCCGACGGCGCCGACGTCCAGCTGTCCTTCGCGGGCGACGATCCGCGGCTGTCGATCCAGGCCGGCCGCTCCCGCTTCAACCTACCGGTCCTGCCCGCCGGCGACTTTCCCGTGATGTCCTCGGACGGCTTGTCCTCCACGCTCAGCGTGGAGAAGGACGACCTCGTCCGCCTGATCGACAAGACCCGCTTCGCCATCTCCACCGAGGAGACGCGCTACTACCTGAACGGCCTCTACCTCCACACGGTGACGGAGAACGGCGAGACTAAGCTCCGCGCCGTCGCCACCGACGGCCACCGGCTGGCCCTCGCCGAGATGCCGGCTCCGGGCGGCGCCACGGGGCTGCCGGGCGTCATCATTCCCCGCAAGACCGTCCAGGAAGCCCGCCGCTTGCTGGACGACGTCTCGGGACAGGTCGAATTCCAGGTCAGCCAGGCGAAGATCCGCTTCGAGTTCGCCCGCGCCGCCCTGACCAGCAAGGTGATCGACGGCTCCTTCCCCGACTACGTCCGCGTCATTCCCAAGGGGAACGACAAGATCGTCATCGTCGACAACGACCTGCTCGAGGCCGCCGTAGACCGCGTCGCCACCATCTCGGCGGAGAAGTCCCGCTCGGTGAAGCTGTCCATCGAGCCGGGCAAGATGACCCTCACCGTCCGCAACATGGAGGCCGGGCAGGGGGTCGAGGAGCTGGAGATCGACTACGACGGTCCGAGCTTCGACATCGGCTTCAACGCCCGCTACCTGCTGGACGTCTGCGGACAGATCACCGGCGACACGGCCGAGCTCCGCTTCGCCGACCCCAGCTCGCCCACCCTCGTGCTGGATCCCAGCGACCCCGCCGTCCAGTACGTGCTGATGCCGCTGAGGGTGTGACCCGCACCGCCCTCTCCAACCTCGCCCTCACTGATTTCCGCTCCTACGCCCGCGCGGAGCTGGCGCTCGATGGCGGCCCGGTCTGGCTGTTCGGGCCGAACGGGGCGGGCAAGACCAACCTGCTCGAAGCGGTCTCATTTCTTGCGCCGGGCCGGGGCCTACGGAACGCGGCCGTGGCGGAGGTCGGACGGCGGCTGCCGGGCGAAGCGCGGGGGCGGGCCTGGTCCGTCTCGGTGCGGCTGCGGGGCGTGGAGGGCGACGTTCGGCTCGGCACCGGTCTGGACGGCCCGTCCGGCGCGCGCCGTGTGGTGCGGGTGGAGGGGGAGCCCGCGCCGCCCGGTCGGCTCGCGGAATACCTCCGCCTGGTCTGGCTGACGCCCCAGCAAGACCGGCTCTTTCTGGAAGGGGCCTCCGAGCGCCGGCGGTTCTTCGACCGGCTGACCTACGCCGCCGAACCGGCGCACGCGGTGCACGCCGCCGCTTACGACAAGGCGCAGCGCGAGCGCATGCGGCTGCTGACCGAGGGTCCCGCCGACGGCGCCTGGTTGAACGCCCTGGAGCTGCAGCTGGCCGAAAGCGGCGCGCTGCTCGCCGCCGCCCGCGCCCGGAGCCTCGCCGCCCTGCAGTCGGAGATCGACGATCGGGCCGACCGGCCCTTCCCCCAGGCCGACCTCGCCCTCTCCGGCGAGTGGGAGCAGGCGGCCCGTGCCGGCGAGCCGCCCGACGCTGTCGCGGAACGCCTCGGGGCCGCGCTCGAGCGTGGACGCGCCCGCGACGCCGGGGCGGGCCGCATGCTCACCGGACCCCACCGCACCGACTTGCGCGTGCGTCACAGAGAAAAGGACCGGGACGCCGCCGAGTGCTCCACTGGCGAGCAGAAGGCCTTGATCTTAAATCTGGTGCTCGCCCAGGCGGCGCGGCTTTCGCGTGACTTGGCCGGTCCGAATCCTATAGTGTTGCTGGACGAAGTGGCCGCGCATCTCGACGCCGAACGGCGCGCGGCTTTGTTCGACGAAATCATGGCGCTGCAGCTCCAGGCCTTTCTCACCGGCACGGACGAGGCGCTGTTCGAAGGCTTGAAAGGCCGGGCTCAGGGCGTGCGCGTCGACGCGGGCGCCCTGCAGGCCGCGGGTGGATAGATGAGCGACGAGACCACTCCCGAGACCAACGGCGCGGCCGAGTACGGCGCGGAGTCCATCCGCGTGCTCAAGGGCCTCGACGCCGTGCGCAAGCGCCCGGGCATGTACATCGGCGACACCGACGACGGCTCGGGCCTGCACCACATGGTTTACGAGGTGGTGGACAACGCCATCGACGAGGCGCTTGCCGGCCACGCGACCGCCGTGGGCGTGACGCTGAACGACGACGGCTCCTGCACGGTCACCGACGACGGCCGCGGCATTCCCACCGACATCCACCAGGGCGAGGGCGTCTCCGCGGCCGAGGTCATCATGACCCAGCTGCACGCCGGCGGTAAGTTCGACCAGAACTCCTACAAGGTCTCCGGCGGCCTTCACGGGGTGGGCGTCAGCGTCGTGAACGCGCTCTCCGACTGGCTGCAGCTGAAGATCTGGCGCGACGGCAAGACCCACGAGATGCGCTTCGAGCGCGGCGACGCTGTGGAGAGCCTGCACGTGACCGGCGACGCCCCCCTCCGTCTCTCCGGTGCGCCGCTGACGGGCACCGCGGTCACCTTCATGCCGTCGATGCGCCGCACGCTCCCCGACGGGACCAGCGACGGCACCTTCCTGACCATCGAGTTCGACCGGAAGACCCTGGAGCACCGGCTTCGCGAGCTGGCCTTCCTCAACTCGGGCGTGACTATCAGGTTCAAGGACCTGCGCGGCGCCGAGCCGTTCGAGGAGGTGCTGCACTACGAGGGCGGGGTGGAGGCCTTCGTCCGCCACATCGACAAGGCCAAGCAGCCCCTGCTCAAGACCCCCATCGTGGTCCGGGGCAAGCGGGATGTCGTGGACGTCGAACTCGCCCTCTGGTGGAACGACAGCTACCACGAGACCATGCTGTGCTTCACCAACAACATCCCCCAGCGGGATGGAGGCACCCACCTGTCGGCGTTCCGCGCCGCCCTGACCCGGGTGGTCGGCAAGTACGTGGAGGACCACGCCAAGAAGGAGAAGGTCGACGTCTCCGGCGAGGACGCGCGCGAAGGCCTGACCTGCGTGCTGTCGGTGAAGGTTCCCGATCCGAAGTTCTCCAGCCAGACCAAGGACAAGCTGGTCTCCTCGGAGGTGCGGCCCGCCGTGGAGGGGCTGGTCTCCGACATGCTGAGCCAGTGGTTCGAGGAGCACCCGGCCGAGGCCAAGGCGATCACCCAGAAGATCGTGGAGGCCGCCGCCGCCCGCGAGGCGGCTCGCAAGGCCCGCGAGCTGACCCGCCGCAAGTCGGTGATGGACATCAGCTCCCTGCCCGGCAAGCTCGCCGATTGTCAGGAGAAGGACCCGGCCAAGTCCGAGATCTTCATCGTCGAGGGCGACAGCGCCGGCGGCTCCGCCAAGCAGGCCCGCAATCGTGAGAACCAGGCCGTCCTGCCGCTGCGGGGCAAGATCCTGAATGTGGAGCGCGCGCGTTTCGACAAGATGCTGTCGTCCGAGCAGGTCGGGACGCTGATCATGGCGCTGGGCGCCGGGATCGGCCGCGACAACATCGACATGAACAAGCTGCGCTACCACAAGATCGTCATCATGACGGACGCCGACGTGGATGGCGCCCACATCCGCACGCTTCTGCTGACGTTCTTCTACCGTCAGATGCCCGAGATCATCACCCGCGGTCACCTCTACATCGCCCAGCCGCCGCTCTACAAAGCCAGCAAGGGCAAGTCGTCCCGCTACCTGAAGGACGACGAGGAGATGCAGACCTTCCTCATCGACGAGGGCGTCGAAGGCGCCGAGCTCGACCTGCACGACCGCTCGCGCAGGACCGGGCGCGACCTCGAAACGCTCGTCCGGGACAGCAAGTCCGCCAAGACGCTGATCGACCGGCTGGCGGCGCGCGCCCCGGCCTGGGCGATCGAGCAGGCCGCCCTGGCGGGCCTGTTCGGCGAGACGCCGGACCCGCAGGCCGCGGCGCGCCGGATGGATCTTTATGCCGAGGAAGGCGACGGCGCCTGGTCCGGCGGGCCGGGCGCGGAAGGGGAGGGCGGCTTCGTCTTCGCCCGCACCAAGCGCGGCGTCTCCGAACGCATCGTCTTCGACGAGCAGCTGCTGCACGCCCTGGACGCCCGCCGGCTGTCGGAACGCGCGCCGGCCCTCGCCGCCGACTTCGCCGACCTCGCCGTCTTCCGCCGCAAGGACAAGGCCACCGACGTCCGCGGACCGCTGGACCTGGTCGCCGCCGTGCTGGAGGCCGGCCGCAAGGGGCTGACGATCCAGCGCTACAAGGGCCTGGGCGAGATGAACCCCGAGCAGCTGTGGGAGACCACGCTGGACGCGGAGGCGCGCACCCTGCTGCAGGTCCGGGTCGACCACGCCGACGACGCCGACGACATGTTCGCCCGCCTCATGGGCGACTTGGTCGAGCCCCGCCGCGAGTTCATCCAGGACAACGCCCTGGACGCCGAGGTGGACGTCTGAGGGGGGGCGGCGTACGATGTCCATGAAGATGGACATCTGCGATGGCTAGCTACTCCGTTGCTGAAGCTCGCAACCAGATCGCTGAACTGATCGATCGCGCCCAGGCGGGCGAGACGGTCACGATCACGAGGCGAGGCAAGCCGGTGGCTGACCTGGTGCCCAGGGTCGAGACACTCGGAACCCCAGTGGATCTGGAGTGGATCCGCAAGAACCGTGTCGAGCCGGAGCCGCCATTCGAGCCTGAGCCGGACGGGGTTCATTGGGTGCAGCGTCTGCGCGAGCGCAACGAGCTTTGAGCGTCTATGCAGACGCGAGCTTCCTGGTGTCGCTGTTCGCTTCGGATGCGCATACGCACAAGGCCGAGGCGTTCGCGTCCGCAGGTCACGCCATCACGTACTCGACCTGGACGCGGGCGGAGTTCTACGCCGCCATCGGCACGCGGCTTCGACAGGCCAAGCCCGGACAGCGTGCGACCTTGCTGGCGGCTGAGGATGTCTTCGAACGCTGGAGCGGGCGGGCGGCCCCGGCGATCGGCGCGTCAGGCGACGACATCGCGCACGCGGAGCGACTGGTGCGGTCACGAGCCCTGAAGCTGCGAGCACCGGACGCGCTGCACTTGGCGGTCGTGTTGCGGGCTGCGACCGAGCTGGTCACATTCGATCAAGGCATGGCCTCGGCCGCCACGGCCCTCGGCGTGGTCGTTCACGCGCCATGACCGCCCCCGACCTCACCTACGCCGACTACCTCCGTCTCGACCGGGTCCTCTCCGCCCAAGAGCCGCTGTCGGGCGAGCATGACGAGATGCTCTTCATCGTCATCCATCAGGCGTCTGAGCTGTGGATGAAGCTGTCGCTGCATGAGCTCGATGCGGCGCGCCGCTGGATCGCAGAGGACCGGCTCGGCCCGGCCTTTAAAGCGATCGCCCGCGTGGCGCGCGTGCAGACCCAGCTGATCCAGTCGTGGGACGTGCTCTCGACCCTGACCCCGGCCGACTACGCCGCCTTTCGGACCTCGCTGGGCTCCAGCTCCGGGTTCCAGTCGCTGCAGTACCGCCTCCTGGAGTTCCTGCTCGGCCGGCGCGACGCGCGCGTGCTGGCGCATCATGCGGAAGATCCCGAGGCGCAGGCTGTGCTGCAGACGGCCCTCGCCGGGCCGAGCCTCTACGACGTGTCCCTGCAGCTGCTCGCGCTTCGAGGGCTGCCGGTCCCGGCCCAAGCCGTGAGCCGCGACTGGAGCGATGCCCATGCGCCCGACCCGGCGATCGAGGCGGCCTGGCTGGAGGTCTACCGCGACCCCCAACGCTGGTGGGACCTCTACGAGCTGGCCGAGAAGCTGATCGATCTGGAGTTCCGCTTCCAGCAGTGGCGCTTCGCCCACCTCAAGACGGTGGAGCGCATCATCGGCTCCAAGACCGGAACCGGCGGCTCGACAGGCCTGCCCTACCTCGCCCAGGCGCTCGACGCCTCCTTCTTCCCCGAGCTGCTGAGCCTGCGGGCCAAGCTTTAGCCGGCTCGGAACGCCGCCAAGCGGGCGAAGCTGAGCGTCAGCGCCTTGCGGCGCGCCGGGGCGAGGGGGACGACCGGCGCGGGCCGGAGCACGGCGCCGCCGTAAGCGTCCGCGCAGATCAGGCCGGGCTCGTCGGGCAGGATATGGCGCGGGAAGTCGGGGCCGACAGCGAAGGAGAAGGCGTCGCAGAAGGGCTGGTACTCCGGCCACTTCCCGTCCGTGCGGAAGTCCTCCAGGGAGGACTTCACCTCGACGATGGCGATCTCGCCCTTGGGACCGAGCGCCATGATGTCGGCCCTCCGCCCGTTCGGCAGCGACACCTCCAACAAGGGCGCGTAGCCGAGCGCCTGCAACAGGCGCGCGGTCCCGCGCGTCACCGCTTCGGTCGTCTCGGGACGCGATTGCAGGAGGACGAGCGCAGCTTCCACGCGCCACTCTGTTCCGCTTACGTTCGCGAGGTCAAGCGAGATCGGCGCGGGTGCGACCCTGAGCTGTCCTGCTCCCCGCGATCTGACCAGAGGCCGGGCGGTGCGCCTTGCGCGGGACGTGGATGGCGCGCCAGATGGTCGACGGCCGGAGAGAGGAAGGGGCTGGCGGATGACTACGGCGGTGCGCGCGGCGCGGGTGGCGGAGGCGCCCGCCGTGATCGACATCCTGAAGCTCGCCTTCAGCGGCGATCCCCCCATGCGCTGGCTGTTCGCGCGCGCGGAGGACTACGTGCGCTGGCAGGGGCCGTTCATGATGGCCTTGGCCGGCCGGGCCTTCGAGCACGGGACCGCCTTCGTGACCGAGGACCTGTCCGCTGCGGCGCTCTGGCTTCCGCCCGGCGTCAGCGGCGATCACGACCTGATCGCGGCCGTGGTCGAGCAGGTTATCGCGCCGGAGAAGGCGGAGACCGGCGCCCAGCTCGGGGCGCAGATGGCCGAGCACCACCCGGCCGAGCCGCACTGGTATCTCCCCCTGATCGGGGTCGATCCCGCGCGCCAGGGCCGGGGCCTCGGCTCGGCGCTGCTGAAGCAGAGCCTCGCACTCTGCGACGCGCAGGGCCTGCCCGCGTGCCTGGAGAGCTCCAATCCCCGGAACACGCCGCTTTACGAACGGCACGGCTTTCAAGTGACCGGCGACATCCGGCCGGGCGACTTCCCCGGGATTACGCCCATGCTTCGCCCCGCGCGCCGGAGCTGAACCCTAGGCGGAAGGGTGCTGCGGGAACTCCAGCTGGGCGTAGCCCAGCGCCTTGGCGCGGGCGACCGCGGCCTCGCGGGCGGCGGCGGGCAGGGCGGGGGTGCGCGACAGGATCCAGACGTAGTTGCCGCCGGACGTGCCGAGCAACGCCCAGCTCGAGTCCGCTGCGCGGTCCAGGATGAAGTAGTCGGTCTTGGCGATGCCGGCCATGAAGGAGGCGCGGAACTTGGCGTTCCGCTGCCCGTCGGTCAGCTCGATCCGGCCGCCCTGGCTGGTCGCCTTGCCCGACGGCGAGCCCTGGCGGCAGGTCAGGGCGAAGGAGCGGCGCCCGGCATCGTTGCGGAAGTCGATGGTCGGTGCCTGGCAGTTGCGCTGGCGGCGGTTGGGCGTGCGCGCGATCTCGTACCAGCGGCCGGCGTACAGGGACTCCGGAACCGCCTTCGCGGGTTCGGGCGCGGCCTTCCGCTGGGCGAGCGCCTCGGGCGCGGCGGTCAGCAGAAGGGCGGCGGCGAGGAGGGCGGCGAGCATGGTCACGCTCGAACGACGCGCGTCGCGGCGGGTTCCGCTCGAAGGCGGGAGAGCCGGCGGACTGACGCCCGCCGGCCAGCCGCTTACTCGGCCGCGAGCAGGACGGGCTTGGTGGCGCGTTCGCGGAAATTTATGGCCTGGAGGTAGGCGATGCCGTCCTCGGCGATGGCGTCGCCGACCATGCTGTCGCCCTCGGCCTTCAGCTCCTCCATGTCCACGTACATGGCGTAGAAGGCGCGGGTCCGCTCGCTGATGATCCCGGCGTTCAGCAGGGTTTTCACCAGCACCCGGAAGATGTTGGTGGCCTCCTTCATCTCCTGCCGGCGCAGCTCGTCGGTGGCGATGACGGCCAGCTCGTCCATGACCTTCTGCGGGTCCAGGCCGAACTGCTCATAGACCAGCCGCTGCTGGTGCGGATTCACCAGGTTGAACAGCAGGTTCTGGAAGCAGTGGGCCGCCCAGTCCTCGACGATGGCGTGCTCTTCCGCGTTCAGCTTGGGGATGGTCCGGTCGGCCCAGATCTTCCCGAACTTGTGGTGGAAGGCCTCGTCGGTCATCACCAGCTGGAACAGCTTCTTGCCCAGCGGGTCGGTCGTGTTCTGGTAAAAGGTCGCGAAGGCGCCCATGGCGAGGCCTTCGATCAGCATCTGCATGCCGATGATCTTCTTGTAGACCTCGGGCGCGCCGATGATCTCGACCATCAGGCTCTTGAGGGTGTCGCCGCAGGGCAGGGGCGTGCCCCAGCGGGCCTTGATGTACTTGGCGAACGCGGTGACGTGGCGGGCCTCCTCGCGGGCCTGGTTGGCCGCGTACTCCTGCGCGCCCTGGTCCTTCAGCACGTGGCAGAGCGAGGCCGACAGGTTCAGCGCGCCTTGCTCGCCGTGCAGGATCGCCGACAGGTTCCAGCGGACCAGCTCGTTCATGAAGCGGATGCGCTGCTTCTCGTCGAGGTTCGACTGCACGTAGTCGGTCTGCAGCGGGATGAAGAAGTCCTCAGGCATCAGCGCCTGGGCGTCCATGTCGAACGGCTCGTCGAAGTCGATGTACTTCTTGTCGAGCGGATCCCAGAAGTGATCGTGCGTCGCCGAGATGATCTTGTCGAAGGCGGTGGTGCGGTTGCCGTAGCGGTCCAGCTCCAGCATCGACTCGAAATCGTCCGGCGCCACCGCGTCGTACATGGCGTCTTTGGTGATGTTGCCGTCAACCATGCGCTGTTCTCCGAGGATCGCACGCCGCGATCGGCCGAGAATGCCCAAGCTAGGGCTGGTGGTCAATCCAAAATGACGGGGGCGTCACGATTGCGGCTGGGGCTCCGACCGGCCCGGCGCTAGTCCCCCTCCTCCACCGCGTGGATGTCCGCGTCGCTCAGGCCGAAGTGATGGGCGATCTCGTGGACCAGGACGTGGGCGACCAGCTCGCCGAGCGTGACGTTCCCCCGCTCGGCCCACTCGTCGAGCAAGGGTCGGCGGTACAACCTGATCACCGGACGCTGGGGGGCGGGGTCCATCACCGAGCGGCGGCGCATGTCGACGCCGTGGTACAGCCCGCTCAGCTCGAAGGGGTCGTCGATCCCAAGCGCGGCCAGCGTCTCGTCGTCGGCGAAGTCGTCGACGCGGACCATGGCCTCGGCCGCAAAGCCGCGGAACGGCTCCGGCAGGGCGGCGAGCGCCGCCTCCGCCAGGGCGGCGAAGTCGTCGAGCGAGGGCGCCAGAGCCTCGGTCCAGACGCTCACGCAGGCCTCATTCGTCCGGCATCACGATCGACGGGTTCTCGGGGAGGCGCACCTCGAACAGGCCCAGATCGAGCGGCTGCTGCGGCCGCACGGGCCGCAGGGGCTGGCCCGCCAGCCGGCGCAGGGCCGCGGCGTCGAGGGCCGCCATCTCGCGCTTGGTCCGCCGCAGCCGGCGCGCCTGCTCCAGCTCAGGCCCGGTCGCCGCCGCCGCCGCGGCTCGCGCGAGCTTCCAGTAGGCGACCGAGAGCCGCCAGACGGTGGTCGGGCGCTCGGCCGGCGCAGGCCAGCGTCGGCCCTCTTCTTTCGTCGGGCGGAGCGGCGGTGCCGGGCGGTCCACCAGCATCTCGCGAAGATCGCAGAACCGGTCCTCCGCCGCCACGCCGGCCCGGCCGGGCCGCGGGTCCTCCACCCGGCCGGCGTAGGCCTCCAGAGCGGCCTCCCGGGTGTCGAACGCCGGGCCGGCCGCCTCCACGACGAAGGTCACCGGCTCGCCCGCGAGCGCGGCCGCCTCCCGCTCGCGCGCGGCGCGGCCAAGCGGCGCGTTCAGCGCGGCGTCCGCGTTGGCGGCGACGGGGTGGAGCACGGTCATGCGCGCTGGAGTCTGCGCATGCGGCCCTGCTAATCAAGCGAGTCGTGCCGCTCGCCCTGATCACCTCCAGCTTCGTGGCGGCCAGCCGTGTGGGCGGGGGCGGCCAGCAGCACGCCTTCGCGGCCCTCCAGATCGACCCCGTGCTGGTCCCGACCGTGCTGTTCGGCCGCCACCCGGGCAAGGGCCCGCCGGGCGGCGCCGCGGTCGCGCCCGACGTGTTCGAGAGCGCGCTGGCCGCGGCGCTGGACGACGTCGCCCGCAAGTACGCCGACGCGATCGTGGCGGGCTACTTCGCGAGCGCCGAGCAGGTCCGGACGGCGGCGGCGGCGGTGGACGACCTCCGCTCAGCGGCCGATCGCGGCGCCATCAGCGGCCGGCTTGCGGTCGTGGTCGACCCGATCATGGGGGATGAGGACACCGGACTCTACGTCCGCCCGGAGGTCGCGGCGGCGCTGGTGGAGGTGCTGGCGCCTCGGGCCGACTGGCTGACCCCCAACCTTTGGGAGCTGGAGCGCATCACCGGCGAGCGGGCCCGGACGGCGCAGGAGGCGGCCCGCGTCGCCCGCCGGCTCGGGACCGGAGCGCTGGTGACCTCCGTCCCGGGCGATCCCGGCGAGATCGGGGTGGTGCTGGTCCCAGCGGACGGCCCTGCGGTCTTCTTCGGTCATGCACGATACGACACGGTCCTGCGCGGGACCGGAGACCTGATAACCGCGGTGTTCGCGGCGGGATTGATCCACGGCCGCGAGCCCCACGAGGCCGCGCGCAGGGCCGCCGCCGCAGCCGCCGAGACGGTGAAGGCCGCGGTGGAGTGGGGCGCGCCGGAGCTGCCGCTCATCGCGCTCGGGCCGCGGCTGGCCGCGCCGACGGCGCCCGTGCGCGTGCAAGTTCTGGATTAGTCGGCGAGAAAGAGACTGGCCACGGCGCCGGCCAAGCTGAACAGGGTTTTCATAGCGGTCTCATGCGGGATGGCGCCTCAATGAAGAACTTGACCGGCGGTTCCCATGCTAGACCGCCCGGATGAGCCTCCCCGTCCAGGGCCTCTGCCCTGACCGCTTCGCCCCCGTCCGAGACGCGTTCGTCGCCAATTTCGAGGCCGGCGAGGAGCTGGGCGCCCGCTTCTCGGCGGCGATCGACGGCGAGATCGTCCTGGACATCTACGCGGGCCACGCCGACCGAGCGCGCACGAGGCCATGGGCCGACGACACCCTGACGCCGGTGTTCTCGACCACCAAGGCCGTCGCCGCCCTGCTGATCGCACGGCTCGTGGACGAAGGCCGGCTCGACTACGACCAGCCGGTCGCCGACGTCTGGCCGGAGTTCGGACAGGCCGGCAAGGCGCAGGCGACGGTCGCTCAGGCGCTGTCCCATCAGTGCGGTCTGTCGGGCTTTCTGGAGCCCATCGATCCGGCCGACTGGTTCGACTGGGACCTGACCTGCCGCCGGATCGCGGCCATGGCCCCGATCTGGCCCATCGGTTCGGCCAGCGGCTATCACCCGATCACCTGGGGCTACATCGCCGGAGAGATCTTCCGGCGGGTCGATGGGCGCAGCATGGGGACGGCCCTGCGCGAGGACTTCGCCGAGCCGTTCGGACTGGACCTCTGGATCGGTCTGCCGGCCGGGGAGCACGGCCGGGTGGCGGAGATGCAGCGGCCCAATCGCCTGCCGAGCTTCGGCGAGATGAACGAGGCGACCCGCGCAGCCTTCGGCACGCCCTGGGCCGCCCCCGGCGGGCGCGGCGGCGCTGAGTGGCGGCAGGCGGAGATCCCGTCGGCGAACGGCCATGCGACGGCTCCGGCGCTCGCCCGGCTCATGAGCCTGCTGGCGTGCGGGGGCGAGCTGGACGAGCGCTCCATGTTGCTCCCGACGACCATCGAGGCGGCGTCGCAGGAGCGCATCGCCGGCGAAGACCTGGTGTTCTCGCGTCCGATGAGCTGGGGCGCGGGCTTCATGCGCAACGAGGGGCGGTGGATGTACGGCCCCGGCGGACAGACGTTCGGGCACTCGGGCTGGGGCGGCTCCTGCGCCTTCGCCGACCCCGAGCGGCGCCTGTCGGCCGCCTACGTGATGAACAAGCAATCCACCGAGCTGACCGGCGACGAGCGCGCCGTCCGGCTGATCCAGGCGCTGTACGCTGCGCTCTGATCGCCCAGCAGGAAGAAGAGCGCGAGCAAGGATCAGCCGAAATCAACACGGGTGTTCGGCGAAGATCGTTCCTGAGCAATCTATGCTAAGTATCCACCTCTCCGGCTAAGCTTATCGTAAAAGAAACTTTGAAACTGAATCTCCGCTGGCCGGTTCTGAGTCTGAGGACCAGTGACGGGAGAGTTTCTATGCGTTCGTTGCGAATTGCGGTCGCCATGGCGGCCTTGGCGATACCGCTGCCGGCTTGCCAGACTGACGGCGGTGGCGGGGGCGGAGATGCGGGCGCGACGTCGTCCGGCGGCTCCGAGGCGGCCGGGAGCGGATCCGCCGGGAGCGGGTCGAGCGGCAGCACCGACGGCTCGGGAACGAGCACGGGCGGCGCCGGCGGAAGCGGGACGGGCGCAGGCGGAACAGGGACCGGCGGAACCGGCGGCGGAACGCCTCCGGGCTGACGCTTCAGGCCTGGACTGGACCGTTGCAGCCCCGGCCGTCCCCTGCGGGCGACAGGGCGAGCCGCCGCGTGACGCCGACGGCGTTCAGGAACGCCTCGTCGTGGCTGACCACGAGCAGGGCGCCGTCATAGGCGCGCAGGCCCGCCTCGACCGTCTCGATCGAGTCGATGTCGAGGTGGTTGGTGGGCTCGTCCAGGATCAGGAACGGCGGCGGCGCGGCCCCGCCGAGCACGCAGGCCAGGCCCGCCCGCAGCCGCTGGCCGCCGCTGAGGGTGGCCACGATTTGCAGCGCCGCGTCCGCCCGGAACATGAAGCGCGCCAGCGCCGCCCGGCAGGCGTTCTCGTCCGACTGCGGATTGATGAGTCGAAAGTTGTCGCGGATCGACAGCACCGGGTCGAGCACCGCCACCTGCTGGTCGAGCATGGCGAAGCGGGTCGGCGTGCGCACGCGCCCGGTCCAGGGCTGCAGCGCGCCGGTGACGAGCGCCAGCAAGGTGCTCTTGCCTGAGCCGTTGGGGCCGGTGACGGCGACGCGCTCCGGCCCGGTGATTGCGAACGACAGCTCGCGGATGATCGGGCGGTCCGGCGCATAGCCGGCCGTCACCCCTTCCAGTCTCACCACCTCGCGCCCGAGCGCCAGACCCGTCGAGGGCAGGGCGACGGTGAAGGGCTGCAGGACCTCGATGCGTTCTCGGGCCGCGGCGGCTTCGGCGAGGGCCTGCTCGCGGCGGCGCTCGGCCAGGCGGGCCTGCTCGCCGCCGGTCTGCTCGCTGCGGTTCTTCATCATGCCGAGCAGGATCTTCGGCTGATCGCCCTTCGCGGCCCGTCGCTGCCCCGCGCCGTCCTTGCGGGCCTTGCGCTCGGCCGTGACCTGGGCGCCGCGGGCGAGCTCGGCCACCCGCTTCTCGGCGTCGGCCAGCTCCCGCCCCGCCGCCTCCAGCTCCAGACCCTTACGCTCGCGGTAGGCGCTCCAGCCGCCGCCGTACCGCGTCGCCCCGAGCGAGGTCAGCTCCACGATGGCGTCCATCTCCTCCAGCAGGTCGCGGTCGTGGCTGACCACCACCGCTCCCGCCCGCCAGCCGGCCAGCAGCTCAAGCACGGCGGCACGCCCCTCGCGGTCCAGGTTGTTGGTCGGTTCGTCCAGCAGCAGGACGTCGGGTTCGGCGAACACGAGGGCCGCGAGACCTGCGCGCGTCCTCTGCCCGCCCGACAGGCTGGCCAACCGCGTCTCCGGCGGGGCGTCGAGGCCCAGCCGCCCGAGCGCCGACGCTATCCGCTCCTCCAGCGTCCAGTCGGCGTCCGCCAGCTCCTCGACGCTGGCCTCGCCCGCCTCGGCGCGGCGAAGCACGGCCAGCGCGCCCGCCGCTCCGAACAGCTCCGCGACCGTCTCTTCCGGGTCGACCTGCACGGTCTGGCGCAGGGTGGCGAGCCGTCCCTGGACGGCGATCGTCCCGCTCAAGGGTTTCAGCGCGCCGGAGATCAGCTTCAGCAGCGTGGTCTTCCCGACGCCGTTGCGGCCCACCAGCCCGGCGCGCTCGGCCCCGAAGCTGAGGTCCAGGCCGGTGAAGAGCGCCCGTCCTTCAGGCGTGGACCAGGCTAGGTTTGAAAGAACAATGAAGGCAGGCATGGACGTGAGTTCCCGAGGCGGTCGGCGCTTGGCTTCGCTGTTCGGGGCGGGATCACACGGCCGCGGAGGTCCTTTCGTCCGGGCGCAAGCTAAGCAGGCCCGTGCTCGGCGGCAAGCGCCCGCGGTCTTGCGGGACGCTTGGTCCGGCGCGAAGCTGGCGAGGTCAGCCGCCGCAGAGAGCGCGCGACGGGAGGAGCGGATCGATGGCCTACGTCGAAGGGATGACCGTCCACGACGCGGACTCGCACGTCATGGAGCTGCCGGGAACGCTGGAGGGCTACCTGTCCGCGGCGGATCGTTCGGCGTTCCTGGCCCGAGTCAAGAAGCGCTCGGCGAACACGGCGTGGGCCGACAAGGCGAAAGAGTTGCACGAGGACCCCGAGTTCCGGTCCGGCGACGAAGCGAACCTGCTGCTGCGCAAGAACTACCAGGCGCTGGGCGCCTTCCGGCGCGAGGACCGGCCCCGCGCCCTCGACCTGCTCGGGTTCGCCTCGCAGCTGGTGTTCACCACCGACGCGCTCGGCGCATACGGGCTGGAGGACCGCGACGACCCCGCGCTCGCCCTGGCCGCGGCCCGCGCCCACAACCGGATGATGACGGACTACTGCAGCGTGGACCGCCGGCTCCTGCCGACGGGCTACGTGCCCCTGGTCGATCCGACCGCCGTCGTCCCCCTCGCCGAGGAAGCCATCGCGCTCGGCTGCAAGGGGCTGATGATCCCGTCCCATCACGCCGGCTACGCGCACAGCCACCCGGACCTGGACCCGCTCTGGGCGCTGGCGGAGGAGGCGGGCCTGCCGATCCTGTTCCACGTCGGCGGGGAGCAAAAGATGGACCCCTCCTACCTGGAGAACGGGCGCCCGCGGGTGCTCGATTTCCACGGCGGGGCGGAGAACTTCACCGGCCTCACGTACATGGCGATCCCGCTCAGCGTCTGGCAGACGTTGTCGGTGCTGGTGATGGACGGCGTCTTCGACCGCCATCCCCGCTTGCGCTTCGGCGCCATCGAGCTCGGCGCTTCCTGGCTGCCCAGCCTGATGCGCTTCATGGACTCCGGCTGGGCGGCGTTCCGCAAGGGCGAGGAGCGGCTGCAGAAGCTCAGCGGGCCGCCGAGCGAGATCCTGCGCCGCCAGCTGCGGATCACCCCGTACCCGCACGAGGACACGGCCTGGATCATCCGCAACACGGGCGAGGAGGTCTGTCTGTTCTCCTCCGACTTTCCGCACGTGGAGGGCGGCCGCAACCCGCTCAAGCGGTTCAACGAGTCGCTCGGCGACCTGCCCGAGGCCGTGAAGCGGCGCTTCTACCGCGACAACTTCATCGATCTGATGGGCGCAGGGCTGGCGGCGGACCTGCACGACAGCCCGGCGCTGATGGCGGCCTGATCGCCGCCGACGTTGTCTGACCTCGGCGGCGCGTGCGACGGTCGGGGTGGGGGGAAGCATACGATGCGCTCTTGGGGGTTGGCGGCGCTCGGGCTGGCGCTGATCGTTTGCGGGTCGGTGCTGGCCTGGATGGTCCAGACGGCTGGCGGCGTGGAGGTCCGGGACGTCCGCTTCCGCGGCGCCGACGGCACGGTCATGAGCGGCCTGCTGCACGTCCCGCGTAACGCCACGCCGGCGACGCCCGCGCCCGGCGTGCTGGCGGTGCACGGCTACATCAACTCGCGCGAGACCCAGAGCGGCTTCGCCATCGAATTCGCGCGGCGCGGCTACGTGGTGCTGGCGCTGGACCAGACCGGCCACGGCTACAGCGGCGGGGCGGCGTTCTCGAGCGGCTTCGGCGGCCCGGACGGGCTGCGCTACCTGCGCAGCCTCGACATCGTGGACAAGGCTGAGATCGGGCTGGAAGGCCACAGCATGGGCGGTTGGACGGTGCTCGCCGCCGCCGCCGCCCAGCCGGACGCCTATAAGTCGATGGTGCTGGAGGGCTCTTCCACCGGGGCGCCCTTCGCCGCCCCGGGCTCGCCGACCTGGCCCCGCAATCTGGCGGTGGTGTTCAGCCGGTACGACGAGTTCTCCAAGATCATGTGGGGCGTGGATCGGGCCGCCGACGCGCCCGCCAGCCCTAAGCTGCAGGCCCTGTTCGGCGCGACGCAGGCGGTGGAGCCAGGCCGGGTCTACGGCTCGATTCCGGCCGGGACGGCCCGCGTCTTCTTCGCCCCGCCGGTCACCCATCCGGGCGACCACATCTCCACCCGCGCCATCGGCCACAGCCTGGACTGGTTCGGCCGCACACTCACGGGCGGGACCCCCCGGCCGCCGAGCGACCAGATCTGGTGGTGGAAGGAGATCGGCACGGGCGTGGCGCTGGTCGGCTTCTTCGTCCTGGTGCTCGGGGTGTTCGCGGCCCTGCTGCGCCTGCCCGCCTTCGCCGGCCTGCGCCAGGCGCCGCCGGCGGAGGCGGAGACGGACTCGCGCCGGCGCTGGGGCGTGCTGCTGCTGACCGCGTTCGTCCCGGTCCTGACGTTCTTCCCGGCCTTCATCGCGGCGGGGCTGCTCACGCCGGCGTCCAAGGTGCTGCCGCAGGGGATCACCAACCAGGTGCTGGTCTGGGCCCTGCTGAACGCAGCCCTCGGCCTGGCCATCGGGCTGGCCTCGCGTCGGCGCAAACGCAGCTTCAACAATCGCTGGCTCCTCTCGGCTGCGCTGGCCGCCGGCTCGGCCGCCGCCGGCTACCTCGCCCTCCTGGCGGCGGACCGGCTGCTGAACGTGGATTTCCGGTTCTGGGTGGTGGCGCTCAAGGTCCCGAGCCTCGATCAGTTTCGGATCGCCCTGATCTACCTCCTGCCCTTCACCCTGGCGTTCGCGCTGATGACCCGTGCGCTGCTGGCGCAGGTGGTCCGGCCGGGCGACAGCGCGGTCAGGCAGTACGCCGCCGGCGTCTCGGCCATGTCGCTGGGCTTTCTCGTGATGCTGGCGATCCTCTATGGCGGGCTGTTCGCCACGGGACGGCTGCTGACCGCCTTCGACCCGCTGAGCACCGTCATCGCCATCCAGTTCCTGCCCCTGACGGCGGCGATCGGCGTGCTGGCCGTGTTCACCTGGCGGCGCACGAACGCCTACGCGCCCGCCGCCCTGCTCACGGGACTGCTCGTGACCCTGTATGTAGTCGCGGGCACCGCGACTCAGGTGGTCTGACGGCGGACGAGGCATGCAGGCGGGCGATCTGGATTTCCGCGAGCGGGACCGGCTCTTCGCCGGGCTGGACGGCGCTCGCTTCGACCTGCTGGTGGTCGGCGGCGGCATCACCGGGGCCGGCGTCGCTCGGGACGCGGCCATGCGAGGCCTGAAGACCCTGCTTGTGGAGGCCCGCGACTTCGCCAGCGGGACCAGCAGCCGCTCCTCGAAGATGATCCACGGCGGCCTGCGCTACATGGCGCAAGGGGACCTCGGCCTGGTCCAGGAGGCGGCGTCCGAGCGCAAGGCGGTGGAGCGCATCGCCCCTCACCTGACTCGCCTGACGCCGTTCGTGATCCCGGCCAAGAACGCGGCGGTGACCGCCAAGCTGCGGGCGGGTCTGTGGACCTTCGAGAAGCTGGGCGGGGTGCCCCGCGAGCGCCGGCACGAGGTCTGGTCGACGGCCGAACTGCAGGCGAAGGAGCCGGCGGTGAACCCCGCTGGAACCGCCGGCGCGGTGGTCTACCCCGAGTACCTGACCGACGACGCCCGCCTGACCCTCGCCAACATCCGCAGCGCCCGCGCCCATGGGGCCGAGGTGGTCAGCTACGCGCCGGTCCTCCGCCTGATCGTGGAGGACGGCCGCGCGGTCGGGGCGGCGCTCGGCGATGGGCTGGGCGACGGCGCCGAGCGGGCGGGGTTGTTCGCCAAGGTGATCGTGAATGCGGCCGGGCCTTGGGTGGACGCCCTGCGCGCGCAGGAAGACGCGGCCGCGCCGGGGCGGCTGCAGCTGACCAAGGGCGTCCACGTGGTCGTCCCGCGCGAACGGCTGCCCGTGAACCGGACCATCATCCTGCCCGCCGCCGACCGGCGTAGCGTCTTCGCGGTCCCCAAGGGCGCGAGCGTGTATCTCGGCACGACAGACACCTTCTATTCGGCCGCAGACTACTGGCCGGGGATCGAGCCCAAGGACGTGGACTATCTGCTCGCAGCCGCGGCGGCCCGGTTCTCGACGGCGCCGCTCACCCCCGCGGACATCACCTCGGCCTGGTCGGGCGTGCGCCCGCTGGTGGCCCAGGAGGGCAAGTCGGCGTCCGACATCTCGCGCAAGGACGAGGTCTGGACCGGGCCGGCCGGCGTGCTGTCGGTGGCCGGAGGCAAGCTCACGGCCTATCGCCGCATGGCCGAGCGGCTGGTGGACCAGGTGGAAGAGAGCCTCGGCCGCAAGCCGGCGCCGGCGCCCACGGACGAGCAGCCCCTGGTCGGGGGCGACGTGGATCCCGCCGCCCTGACCGCGGCCTTGGCCGCCCGACTGGACCGCGGCGAGGCCGAGCGGCTCGTCGAGCTCTACGGCTCGGAGGCGTCCCTGATCGCCGAGGCAGGCGCCGGTCCCGCCGCGGAAGCCCGGCACGCGGTGCTCCGGGAGGGGGCGCTGACGCTGGAGGACTACTGGGTGCGCCGGAGCGCCCGGGCCTGGTTCGACCGCGACGCGGGCCTGTCGGCCCTGGAGCCCGCGGCCGCCGCCATGGGCGACCTGCTCGGCTGGTCCGCCCAGGAACGCGACCGGCAGGCGGCCCTCTGCCGGGATCGCCACGCCGAAACCGCGGCCGCCCTTCGACCGACAGCCGTGGAGGCCTGAGGCCTTGTCTTCGACCATGATCGCCGACCTGCGCGCCGCGCTCGGGGAGGATCGGGTCCGCACGGATGCGGACGCCCTGCAGAGCCGTCGGCACGACTACTGGGTGGTCAGTCACCTGCGCGACCGCGTCGGCGGAGCGGCGCCGTCCCCCGCCTCCGTGGTCCGTCCGTCCACGGTGGCCGACGTCCAAACGGTGGTCAGGCTCGCCGCCGCCCGCTCGACGCCGGTGATCCCGTTCGGGCTGGGGAGCGGCGTGGTCGGCGGCGTGATCACCGGGCCCGACAGCATCGTGCTGGACCTGAGCGCGCTCGACCGCACGCGCTTCATTGATCCCGTGAACCTGCTGGCCGGCTTCGACGCCGGGGCCAACGGCCTGGCCGCGGAGGAGGAAGTCGCGGCTCAGGGCCTGACCATAGGCCACTGGCCCCAGTCGGTGGCCGTCAGCACCGTCGGCGGCTGGATCGCGACCCGGGCCTCGGGCCAGTTCTCCACCCGCTACGGCAACATCGAAGACATCGTCTACGCCGTTGAGGCCGTGCTGCCCGACGGTTCCTTGGTGACGCTCGGCAAGGGTCCGCGCGCGTCCGCCGGACCCGACCTGCGCCACCTGATGCTCGGGTCGGAGGGAACGCTGGGCGTCATCACCGGGGTGACCCTGTCGCTGCGCCGCGCGGCCGAGGCGCGGGGGCTGACGGCGTTCTCCGCGGCGGACATGCGCTCCGGGTTCGAGTTCCAGCGCGAGCTGGTGCAACGCGGGTGGAGCCCGCCGGTTATGCGCCAGTACGACGAGCGGGAAAGTCGCCGCCTGCACGACGACGCCCGCGACTGCACCGTGATCATGGTGCACGAAGGCCCGGCCGCGCTCGTGCAGGCGGAGACGGTGGCCGCGACGGAGCTGGCCTCCGCCATGGGGCTGCAGACCGTTCCGACCACGGTGGTGGAGCACTGGCTGGGCCACCGCAACAACGTGCCCAGCTGGGGCATGCTGCTGGACCGGGGTATCGTCGCCGACACCGTCGAGATCTCCGCGCCCTGGGACCGGATCGCCGGCATCTACGACGCCGCGACCACCGCCGTGGCGGAGATGGAGGGCTGCATGGCCGCCTCCGCCCACAGCTCGCACGTCTACCGGAGCGGGCTGAACCTCTATTTCACTTTCGCCATCCGGCTGGAGGACACGGCGGCGCTGGAGGGGGCCTACTTCGAGGCGTGGCGGCGCATCCTGCAGGCCACAGTCGACGGCGGCGGCAGCCTGGCGCACCACCATGGAATCGGCCGCGTGCGGCGGCCCTGGATGACCGCAGAGCTCGGGCCGGAGGGGGTCGCGCTGCTCCGAAAGATCAAGGAAGCCTTGGACCCGGCGGGGATCATGAACCCCGGCGTGCTGATCCCCGATGCCTGAGCTGCTGCTCGCCATCGACGTCGGCACGAGCGCGCTGGGCGCCTTCGTGTTCACCCCTGGCGGCGTCCTGCTGGCCCGGGCGTCCGTCCCGATCCGCTCCCGCTTCCCCGCGCCCGGCAGGGTGGAGCAGGATGCGGTGGCGGTGTGGCGGTCCGCCCGCCGCGCCGTCAGCCGAGCGCTGTCGGGGGCTTCCCGAGCCCCGGCCGACATCGCCGCCGTGGGCCTGACCTCACAGCGGGCCAGCGCCGTCCTCTGGGACCGGGCGACCGGCCGGCCGCTGGGTCCCATGGTGGTGTGGAGCGACCTTCGCGGGCTGGATCGCGCCCGGGAGCTGCGCGAGGCCGGCTTCATGGTGGCCCCTCAGCAGGCGGCGGCCAAGCTGGAGCGGATGGTGGCCGAGGCGCCCGAGGCCGCGGCCCTGGCCCGGGCCGGCCGGCTGGCCTGGGGCAACATCGACAGCTTCCTGCTCTGGAAACTCACCGGCGGATCGGCCCACGTGACCGATCGCAGCCAGGCCTGGCCCGCCGGCTACCTGGAGCTCGGGAGCTGGGGTTGGAACGCGGGGCTGATCGCCCACCAGGGGCTGGAGCCCTCCATGTTCCCGGCGCTGGTCGACACCTGGGGGCCGATCGGAACCACCTCGCGGCGGGCGTTCGGGGCCGAGGTCCCGGTGACAGCCGTGGTCGCCGACCAGCAGAGCGCCACGATCGGCCAGGGCTGCGAGGCGCGCGGAGCCTCGAAGGTCAGCTACGGCACCTCCGCCACCCTGGACCTCAGCACCGGCGGCGACCTGGTGTTCTGCGGGATGAGCACGCCGCCGTTCGTCCTGTCCTCCGCAGCCGGCGAGACCCGGTTCTGCGTGGAGGGGATGGTCTACTCGGCGGGCTCGGCGCTCGACTGGCTGCGGAGCGCGTTCCGTCTGGGCGACCATCGCCGGTTCGAAGCGCTCGCGGCGGCGGCGCCGGACGGGGGCGGCGTGGCGTTCCTGCCCGCCTTGCAGGGGTTGGGCGCGCCATACGGCGAGGCGGAGCGGCGGGGCCTGCTCGCGGGCCTCAGCACCGCCACCGGGCCTGGCCAGATCGCCCGGGCGGGGCTGGAGGGGCTGGCTTTCCGCGTGCGGGAGATGTTCGACTTCATCTACGACGCCGCGGAGGCGCCGCGCCCGGCGGTCCTGCGGGTCGACGGCGGCCTGACGGGGAGCGATGCGCTGATGCAGGCGCAGGCCGACCTGCTCGGCCTGCCGGTCGCCCGCCACGCCTTGCGGGAGGCGACAGCCTGCGGGGCTGCGATCTGCGCCGCGCGGGGCGCGGGGCTCCTGACCGGGAGCGAATTGGCCGGTTTCGTCCGGCACGATCGCGCCTTCGAGCCGACCGTCGGCCCCGACGAGGCTGATGCGCGATTCGCGGCCTGGAAGCAGCGAGTCTACGCTCAGGCCTAAGCCTTCCTCCAGACGAACAAGGGGACTCGATGAGCTTCGACACGCCGCTCGTTCTTTCCGGCCCGGCGAGACGGCCGCGGCAGATGCTGGGCGACCAGTCCTACGGGGGGCACGCCTCCATCCACGACGACAGCATGGCCGAGAAGCTCGGCTTCCGAGCGGGGCCCATCGAGGGGCCGACCCACTTCAGCATGTACGGGCCGCTGCTGGTGCGCCTCTGGGGCCAGGCCTGGTTCGAGCGCGGCTGCCTCTCGGCGCACTACCAGAACATGGTGGTGGAGGGCGAGGAGGTCCGCGCCTTCGCCGAGATGCCCGCCGAAGGCGCCACGCGAACGCGGGTCTGGATCGAAAAGCTCGACGGCACGCCCGTGCAGGAGGCCAGCGCGAGCCTCGGCCCCGACCATGGGACGACGCTGCTGGAGGCGCGCATGGCCAAGCTGCGCCCGCCCGAGCGGCTGGTCATCCTCGCCGACCTGCAGGTCGGCATGAAGGGCGCGGAGGAGGAGCGGGTCCGGATGGAGGCCGATCAGAACATGGGCGCGCTGTATCCCTTCTCCCTCAACGAGAAGCTGGCCGCGATCACCGAGCCTTCGCCCTGGTACTCGGATGCGGCGGCCTCGCCCTGGGGCCGGCCCATCATTCCGACCGAGATGGTCAGCGTGCTGGCGCAGTACTCCAGCGACAAGGCGCGCTGGCCGGTGAAGGGACCGGCGGTTGGCCTGTTCGCCGACCAAGAGATCCGCATGATCAAGGGCCCGCTGTTCGTGGGCGAGGAGTACGTGCTCCGCCGTGAGGTGGTGGCCCTCTCGGAGAGCGGCCGAACCGAGTCCATGTGGGTGCGGACCCGGATCTACGACCGGACCGGGACCGAGCAGGTGGCCGAGATGCTGCTGAATTCGGCCACCCTGAAGGCCTCCTATGCGCCCTACGAGGAGGAGCGGGCCCGGGTCGCCTGAGTCGGGCCGGTGGCGACCTGGTTCACCAGCGACACCCATTTCGGCGACCATCGGGTGCTGAACCTCTACCCGCGGCCGTTCGGCTCGACCGCCGAGATGGACGCCGAGCTCGCGCGGCTGTGGAACGAGACGGTGTCGCCGGAGGACGAGGTCTGGCACCTGGGCGACTTCGCCCGCACGGCTGCGCGGGCTGCGGTGGTGCTGCCGACGCTGAACGGCCGCAAGCACCTGGTCCTGGGCAACAACGACCCGATCCCTGGACCGGGCCTCTGGGCGTCGGTGTCGCCCTACGCGGAGCTGGAGGTCGAGGGACAGTTCCTGGTGCTGTGCCACTACCCCTTCCGCAGCTGGAACCGGCAGCACCGGGGCGCGGTCAACCTGCACGGCCACAGTCACGGCCGGCTCAAGCCCTTGAAGAACCAGTTCGACGTGGGCGTGGACGCGAACGGCTACCGGCCCGTCTTGCTGGAGACGCTGCTGGCCGGCCGAGGGTGAGGGCAGGGCCTGGGCCTCCCAAATCGCCGCGCTCGGGGCCTTGCCTCTGGACGGGGCCGGATCGATGGTTCAGCTCAGGCCATGGGGCGAACGCCAGCCGACATCGGGGAAGGAGACGGGCCGCGGGCGTCTGTGGTCATCGCCGTCCTGAACGAGGCGGAGAACGTGGAGGCGGTGGCGGCCGAGGTGCTGCACGCGATGGCCTCCGTCGCGCCGTTCGAGCTCGTGTTCGTGGACGACGGCTCCACCGACGGCACGCCGGACCGGATCGCGGCGCTGGCGGCCGGCGACGCGCGGGTGCGCCTGGTCCGGCACGACCATCGCTGCGGCAAGTCGCAGGCCGTGCGGACCGGCGTGCTGGCCGCCCGGGCCCGTTGGGTGGGGACCATGGACGGTGACGGCCAGAACGATCCCGCCGACCTGCCGGCCATGCTGCAGGCCGCCTGGAGCGCGCCGGGCTCGCCGCCGCTGGTGGCGGGGATCCGGGTTCGGCGCGACGACCCGCTCTCCCGCCGGATCGCCACCCGGTTCGCGAACGGCTTCCGGGCCGCGGTGCTGGGGGACCACTGCCCCGACACCGGCTGCGGCGTGAAGGTGTTCCGCCGCGAGGACTATCTTCTGCTGCCCTGCTTCGAGGGACAGCACCGGTTCCTGCCGGCGCTGTTCCAGCGCTACGGCCACCCGCTGATCAACCACCCCGTCAACCATCGGCCGCGGCTGATGGGGCGATCCAAGTACACCAACTGGGGCCGCGCGCTGGTGGGGGTGTTCGACCTTCTGGGCGTGATCTGGCTTAGCCGTCGCACCAACGCCCCGAAGGCCAGGACTGAGCGCCATGCGGGCTGAGACCCCGGGGCTGAGCCTGCGTGACCTACTGCTGCTGCTGGCCGCTGCCGTGGCGTTGCTGACGCCGGGGCTGTTCTCGCTGCCGCCTGTCGACCGCGACGAGTCCCGCTACGCGGTGGCCACGACGCAGATGCTCCAGAGCCGGGACTTCGTCGACATCCGCTTCCAGGAGCAACCTCGCTACCTGCAGCCCGCGGGCGTCTACTGGCTGCAGTCGATCACGGCCGCGACCTTCACCGAGCCTGAGGGGCGACAAATCTGGGCCTTCCGCCTGCCGTCCCTGCTGGGCGCGATCACGGCGGTGCTGGCGACCGCCTGGGCCGCGGGACGACTCTTCGGGCGTGGGGCGGGTTTGGCCGCCGGGCTGCTGCTGGCGAGCTGCATGTCGCTGGGATTCGAGGCGCGCATCGCCAAAACGGACGCCCCGCTGCTGGCGGCGGTGACGGTCGCGCAGTTCTCGCTGATGCGGCTCTACCTGGTCCGGGACGCGTCCTGGCGCACGGCCGCGCTGTTCTGGGCGGCGCTCGGGGCGGGGGTGCTGCTGAAGGGACCGATCATCCTGTTGGTCAGCAGCCTGACCCTGGCGGCGCTGCTGCTTTGGGACCGCCGGTTCGCCTGGCTGAAGAGGCTCCGGCCCGTCACCGGACTGCTGATCTTCGCCCTGATCGCGGCGCCGTGGTATGTGGCCATCGGGGTGGTCAGCGAGGGCGAGTTCTACCAGCGGGCGGTGGGCGACAACCTGCTGCACAAGGTCGGCACGGGGCAGCAGGCCCACGGATCGCCGCCGGGCTACCACCTCGCCGCCTTTGCCCTGACCTTCTGGCCGGGCTCGCTGCTGGCGCTGTTCGCAGCGCCGTTCGCCTGGCGCGAGCGCGCGCGACCGGAGGTGCGGTTCCTGCTCTGCTGGATCATCCCGACCTGGATCGTCTTCGAGCTGGTCGCGACCAAGCTGCCCCACTACGTCCTGCCCACCTTCCCGGCGATCGCCGCGTTAACCGCCGCCGCCTTGCTGGCCCCGAACAGGCCTGGGTCGCGGCTCCTGAAAGCGCTGTTCGCCGTCGGCCTGATCCTCTGGCTGGCGGTGAGCGCCCTCGTGGTCCTGCTGGGGCCGGTGGGGCTGGCCTACTACGAACAGCCCTTCAGCCTCTTGGTCGCGGCGCTTGCGGTCGGCGCGCTGGGCGGCGTGGGCGTGCTGCTCTGGGCGCTCGCCAAGCGCAGGCCGCTGGTGGCGGTCGCCGCAGGGACGGTGGCGGTGTTCTTCGTCACCGCCAATGTCTATGGCGCGGCCCTGCCCAGCATCGAGCCGTTCTGGCTGAGCCGGCGCATCGTGGCTGAGGCGGATCTCCCGGCCGGCTGCACTGTCCGACGATTGGTGACCACGCCCTATCACGAGCCCAGCCTGGTGTTCCTCAACCGCCCGGAGCGCACCGCCCTGGCCCAGGACGGGCGGGCGGCCGCGGAGACGCTGGCCCGGCAGCGCGCCTGCACGGTTGCGGTGATCGGGGCGGAGCAGAAGGGCACCTTCGAGGCCCGGGCCGCCGAACTCGGGCTGCCGGTGACGCCTGTGGGCAGGGTGGAGGGCCAGAACTACTCGGACGGCGAGGAGCTGGACCTGACGCTCTACGCCGCGCCGCCTGGATCGGCCGGGCGTTGACCCCCGCGGAGGGTCGACGCGCATCGACCCTGGCCGCTGGCGCGGTGCTCGGCGTGGTGACCCTGTTGGGGTTCGCCGCCCCGCTGCTGCCGCCGGACCTGACGGGCGGCCTTCGCGAGGCGCTCTCGGCCGTCAGCGGCGAGCCTTGGGCGCCGGTCGCCGCGGTCCTGGCCTACGTGGCGCTGGCGAGCGTGGGCGTGCCGCAGATCGTGCTGGTCACCGCCCTGGTGCTCGTGTTCGGCGGCTGGGCCGGGTTCGCCTACAGCCTGACGGGCAAGCTGCTGGCCTGCGCCATCGGGTTCGGGGTGGGCCGCCGGTTCGGCGCGGCCATCCTGCGGCGACGCCAGAGCCCCAAGGTCGCCGTCTTTATGGAGCGGATCGCCCGCCGAGGCTTCTGGGTCAGCGCTGGCGTGCGGCTGGTCCCGACCGTGCCCTCGGTGATCGTCAACATCGCCGCCGGAGCCACGCCTATCAGGTTCGGCGACTTCATGGCGGGAACCGCGCTCGGCAGCGTGCCGAAGATGGCGCTGCTGGCCTTCGGCGGCCACGCGGCGCTGACCGCCGTACGCGAGAACAGCCTGGCGGCCTGGAGCGCCGTCCTGGCCGTCGTGCTTCTCTGGGCCGTGCTGGCGCTGGTCGCTCGGCGCTGGTTCGTCGCTCGAAAGGCGTCCTGAGGGTCGACACCCCGGCCCGGTCAAGCCAAGAGGGCCGCCGTCCACAGCGAGGCCGCCGCCCTGATGACCGTGCGAACCGTTCCGATCCAGCCCTTCGACGACCAGCGCCCCGGGACCTCGGGGCTCCGCAAGGCGACCCGCACGTTCCAGCAGCCGGGCTATCTGGAGGCCTACGTCCAGGCGGTGTTCAACGCCCAGCCGATCGAGGGTGAGCTCGTGCTCGGCGGGGATGGGCGGTACTTCAACGTTGAAGCGCTGCAGACCATCATCAGGATCGCCGCCGGGAACGGGGTGCAGCGGCTGATCGTCGGCCGCGACGGGCTGCTGTCCACGCCGGCGGCTTCGCACCTGATCCGCAGCCGGCGGACGGCGGGCGGGCTGATCCTGTCGGCCAGCCACAATCCGGGCGGCCCGAACGGCGACTTCGGCGTGAAGTTCAACGGCCCGAACGGGGCGCCGGCGGCGGAGAGCGTGTCGGAGGCGATCTACGCCGCGACCAAGGGCGTCACCGCCTACCGGATCGCCGACCTGCCGCCCTTCGACCTGTCGCGGCTCGGACGCCAGCAGGCGGGCGACGTGGAGGTCGAGGTCGTCGATCCGGCCGCCGACTACGCGGACCTGATGGAGCGGTTGTTCGACTTCGACCGGCTGCGCGGCCTGATCGGCCGGCCCGGGTTCCGCATGGCCTTCGACTCCATGCACGCCATCACCGGGCCCTACGCGACGGAGATCTTCGAGCGCCGACTGGGGGCCGCCGCCGGCACGGTGATCCGGGGCGAGGTGTTGCCCGACTTCGGCGGGGGCCATCCCGACCCCAACCCGGCCCACGCGACGGCCCTGGTCGAGCTGATGGACGGGGCTTCGCCGCCGGCGTTCGGGGCGGCGTCGGACGGCGATGGCGACCGTCACCTGATCGTCGGGCCGAAGTTCGTCGTGTCGCCGAGCGATAGCCTGGCGGTGCTGGCGGCCAATGCGGAGCTCGTGCCGGGATACCGCGGGCGGGTCACGGGCGTGGCGCGGTCCATGCCCACCAGCCGGGCGCTGGACGTGGTCGCGCATGCGCTGGGCGTGCCCTGCTACGAGACGCCCACGGGCTGGAAGTACTTCGGCTCCCTGCTGGACGCGGGCAAGATCACCCTGTGCGGCGAGGAGAGCGCCGGCGCGGGCTCGGACCACGTGCGGGAGAAGGACGGGGTGTGGGCGGTCCTGTTCTGGCTGAGCATCCTAGCCGAACGGGAGCTCTCGGTGGAAGGCGTGGTCCGGGAGCACTGGGCCCGCTTCGGCCGGCACGCCTACGTGCGGCTGGACTTCGAGGGCGTCGACTCGGACCGGGCGGCGGGGCTGATGAGCGCCTTGCGCGAGCGAGCGCCGGGGCTGGCCGGCGGCTCGGTGCGGGACCGGCGCGTGCTCAGCGCGGACGACTTCAGCTACACCGACCCGGTGAACGGGGAGGTGTCGCAGCGCCAGGGCGTCAGGGTCGAGCTGGAGGGGGGCGGACGGGTGGTCTACCGCCTCTCAGGCACGGGCACGTCGGGCGCCACCCTGCGGGTGTACCTGGAGCAGGTCTGCGATGGCGCGGCCTCGGCGGACCGCAGCCCCGGCGAGCTGACCGCCGACGTGGAACGGATCGCCGCCGAAATCGCCGACCTGCCGCGATTCGGGCTGCAGGAGCCGACCCACCGGGTGTGAAAGGCTAACCCTCGGGCCAGAGGTCCTGGGGCGGGCCCTTGCGGTTGAGGGTGTGGGTGGCGCGCTTCACCACCTCCAGCAGGCGGGCGGTCCGGCCGTCGCCGTCGTCGGCGAGCACGGCCCGGGACAGGCCCTCGAGCAGGAAACGTGCGAGGTCGCGGCTGGCCTGCAGCCGGGAGCCCCCGCCCGCCTGGACCAGGTGCTCGGCGTCGTGGCCGAGCTGGGCGCGGTCGAAGGTTTCCTGAGCCGGGCGAATCGCCTGGGCCAGCCAAGCGTCGCTCTTGGCCGCGGCCTCCAGTTCGGCGAAGGCCCGGAACGGGGGCGTGTGCAGCAGCGCCCAGTAGCTGTCGATGGCGTAGTCGGCCGCGTCGGCGTCGGCGGGCTTTTCATGCGCCACCTGGTTGAACAGCTCGGTCCGCTGATGCTGGATGTGGGCGACGGCGGCCTCAACCAGGTCTTCGCGCGAAGGGAAGTGGTACAGCATGGCGCCGCGGGTGAGGTCCGCCGCTTCGGCGATCCGGGCGTTGGTGGCGCCGGCGTAACCGGCTTCGGCGAACAGCCGCATGGCTGCGTCGAGGATGCGCGCGCGCGTGCGCAGCGACTTGGGGCTGTCGGCGCGGGTCCGGAAAGGCGGCGGGGCCTCTGCGTCCGGAGCGCCGGCGCGGCGGTCGAGAACGATGTCAGTCATTCGTATCCAGGCCCGCATGTATCATGCTGCGGCGCACACAGGCCAAGTTAAGCTGTATCGACCGCTTCGACGAGAGGCCTGTGGGATCGGGCGGCGAGAACGCCGCCCCATGACGCTCACGATCGCGTTTCGACGGCCCGGCGCCTCCACAACGGGCGGTCGCCGCTCCGCCGGTCAGTTCGCCTCAGCGGCGGTTCACAAAAGTGTCGCCCCGGCGTCGTAGCGCCAGGGTGATCGGGGCGGCCGACCGATTCGAACCGCTCAGGGCGGCGGCGGCCGCGTCGGGCAGGGGGCAGCCATGAGCGCCGACGTCCGCCGCGTGCGAACCGTGTTCATCTCCGACATCCACCTGGGGACCCGGGGATGTCAGGCCGAACTGCTGCTGGACTTCATCCGGCACGTCGAATGCGACAGCCTCTACCTGGTTGGCGACATCATCGACGGCTGGAAGCTGAAGAGCGGCTGGTACTGGCCTCAATCCCACAACGACGTGGTGCAGAAGATCCTGCGCATGGCCCGTAAGGGCACCCGGGTGATCTACGTGCCCGGCAACCACGACGACCGGGTCCACGACTTCACGGGCGTCCACTTTGGGGGCGTGATCGTGGCGCGGGACGCCATCCATGAGGGTGCGGACGGGCGGCGCTATCTGGTGGTGCACGGGGACGCCTTCGACGGCGTGGTGCAGCACGCCCGGTGGCTGGCGTTCCTGGGGGACTGGTCCTACCGGACGATCCTGAGCCTCAACACCGCCTACAACCTCGTCCGGCGGCGGCTCGGCTTCGGGTACTGGAGCCTGTCAGCCTTCCTGAAAGTGCGGGTGAAGAACGCGCTGCAGTTCGTGGAGAACTTCGAGCGCGCGGTGGCCGACGAGGCGCGAGCCCGAGGGGTGGACGGGGTCATCTGCGGGCACATCCACAAGGCCGAGATGCGCGAGATCGACGGCGTGCTCTACGTCAACGACGGCGACTGGGTGGAGAGCTGCACCGCGCTGGTGGAGCACTTCGACGGGCGGCTCGAGATCCTGGAGTGGGCCAAGCTGCGGCACTGGTCGATGATCGACCGCTCGGTCGCGAGCGAGGCCGGCGGACGCGCCCGGACGCCGGAACTGGAACCCGCCTTCGCCTGAGGTCTATACGTCGGCGATGCGCATACTGCTCGCCACCGACGCCTGGGAGCCGCAGATCAACGGCGTCGTCCGCACCCTGACGCGGACCATCGCCGAGTGCCGCGCCATGGGACACGAGGTCGAGGTGGTGGAGCCGGGACAGTTCAAGACCGTCCCCATGCCCACCTACTCGGAGATCAAGCTGGCGCTTGGCGTCTATGAGGCGCTGCAGGAGAAGCTGAAGGCGTTCGAGCCGGAGGCGATCCACATCGCCACCGAGGGGCCGATCGGGCTGTCGGCCCGGCGCATCTGCCTGGAATGGAAGCTGCCTTTCACGACCAGCTACCACACGCGGTTCCCCGAGTACGTCTCGGCCCGCTTTCCGGTGCCGGTGGGCGCCGGCTACGCGTACATGAAGTGGTTCCACCGGCCTTCGGGGCGGATCATGGTCGCCACCCCCTCGTTCCGGAAGGAGCTGGAGGAGCGGGGCTTCCACAACCTGTCGCCCTGGAGCCGCGGGGTGGACACGGAGCTGTTCAGGCCGGGCTATCCGGACGCTTTTCCCGGCCTGCCGCGGCCGATCTGGCTGAACGTGGGCCGGGTTGCGGTGGAGAAGAACATCGAGGCCTTCCTCGACCTGGACCTGCCCGGCTCCAAGGTGGTGGTCGGCGACGGGCCGCAGTTGGAGGAGCTGAAGGCCAAGCACCCGCAGGCGCGCTTCCTCGGGGCGAAGTTCGGGGCGGAGCTGGCGGCCTGCTTCTCCAGCGCGGACGTGTTCGTGTTCCCCTCCACCACCGACACCTTCGGCCTTGTGATCCTGGAGGCCATGGCGGCGGGCACGCCGGTGGCCGGCTATCCGGCGCCGGGGCCGATCGACATCATTCCGGGGTCGGGCGCGGGCTTCGTCGACGACGACCTGCGGGCGGCCTGCCTGAATTGCCTCGATCTCGACCGGGCGCAGGTGCGCCGATATGCCGAGGGCTACAGCTGGCGGGCCTGCGCCGAGGAGTTCGTCCGCAACTTGCAACCCTATCCGGAGCCGGAGCGGGTCCGCTTCTGGCGCCGGTTGCGGCGCGTGGCCAGGCTGCGCGGCCGGGCGCGCCCGGCGGCCTGAGCGCTCCTCACCAGGTGAGGCGACGGCTCCCGGTCACCAGGGTCGACTCGGAGACGTTGAAGGGGACCACGTTCGCCGGCCGGGGCGGTAGCGGCTTGGCCTGCGCGGGCCAGCGCTCCTGGGTCACGATATAGCGGACCTCCAGCGCGCCAGGGCCTTGCGGGCGGAGGACGACCTCCACGCCGTCGGGGTCCGCCTGCCACCAGAGGCGGCTCCAGCGTCCGGCCGGCATGCGGAGCGCGGCGGGCGCCGCGTCGAAGCGCTCGGTGGTCAGGTCGGCCGTGGGCCGAAGCTGGAAGGCGATCAGGCGCGCCCCGGCCGGGGGCGTCGCGCGGAGCAGCAGGCGGCCGTCGGCCCGCCGGGTCAGGGCGATCTCCGGCGCGGGCTCGGCGACCATGCGGGCGGGAGCGGCGTCGAACGGGCGGCGCTGCATCCAGTGCTCTCGCCGCGACACGGCGCCGCCGTCAGCCGTGAGCACCGCCTCGCTCCAGGCGGGGCGGTCGGTGCTGATGCGGATGCGCCAGGCACGGCCGGCGTCCTGGTCCACGTGGTAGAAGACGTTGCTCAGCTGGGGATGGCGCGCCGTCCAGGGGTCGTTCAAGCGGACCATCAACAGGGCCGCGACGCCCGCGGCGAGCAGGGCGGGTCCGGCCAGAGAGGCCGCGCGGCGCTCCTGCGGCTCGGGGTGAGCGAGGGGCCAGAGCGTGAAGGCCGCCAGCATGAGCGGCAGGACCATCAGCACGAGCAGGTCCAGGCTCAGGAACAGCCCGTGCGCGAGCGCGGCCGCGTTCAACGCGCCCCAGGCGCCGACGAGCGCCAGAACGGCCAGGGAGGCGACCCCCCGGCGCGTCGCCAGAGCCGTGGCCGCCGCGGCGGCGGAGGCGCCGAGCAGCGGCCAGCTCAGGGTGTGGGCCGCCGTCGCGCCGAACACCTGCGCCAGAACGCTCAGGGCCAAGCCGGTCAGCAGCACGCCCAGCCAGGCGTCCGCCCGTGGGAGCGGGCGCCAGCCCGCCGCCAGGGTAAAGGCTGCGGCGACCACCCCGAGCCCCAGACCCACCGGGTCGAAGCCGCCGAACGCCGACGCTGACAGGCCGGCCAGCAGGGGGAGGAGCGCCGCCCAGCGCCAGCCGCGCGCGACCACCGCCACGAGCAGCAGCAGGGCGCCGAGTCCCAGCAGCAGGACGGTGACCTCCCAGGCGGTGACCTGGGCCAGCAGAAAGCGCTGCTCGGTGAGGCCGGGACCGGCGCCGGACGCCTTGCGTGCGAGGTGCAGGACCGCCGCGCCGCCGAGCGCCGCGCCGAGCAGGCCCGCCGCCCCGCGGAGAACCTTGAGCCAGTGCACCGGATCGTGCAGCCGCGCCTGGAACGCCGCCGCCGCGATCAGCAGGGCGGCTGCGGCGAGCACGAGCCAGCCAGCCCACGCCGGATAGACGACCAGCGCGTCTCCCACCGGCTGGCCGTAGACGGCGTCCGGCGCCTTCGGCGGCAAGGTGGCGGCGAACGCGAGGCCGCGCGTGGTGCCCAGCACTTGGTCGCCCATGTCCTGCAGGGAGCCCCTGTCCAGCAGGGCCGGCGTGGCGGTGGTCGCGTGGTAGTCGAACTGGCGCCCTACGAAGGCGTAGTTGAAGCCGCGGATTCCCTGCTCCTTGGGGACGGTGAAGTCGGTGCCGTTCGGCATCCGCTCGTAGATGAAGACCGTCAGGGAACTGGCGACGGGGTTCACGGCCGTGCGGCGGAAGAGGTCGATGTCGGCGCCGTTGCCTCGGCCGGTCTCGAACATCTGCACGCGGCCGCCGTTGCCGCGCGCCTCCATGTTCAGGACGAAGCCGATGCGGCGGGCGAGCGGGTCGCGCTTGAAGAAAGCGTCGGCGCCCAGCAGGCCCGTCTCCTCCCCGTCGGTCAGCACCACCATGACGTCGCGCTCGGGGACCCGACCTTCGGCGCGGATGGCGCGCACGATCTCCAGGGCGGCGGCCACGCCGGCGGCGTCGTCGGCCGCGCCGGGGGAGGCGGCCACGCTGTCGTAGTGGGCCATCAGCGCCACGGCGGGCTTGGCGCGGTCCCGGCCGGGCAGGACGCCAACGATGTTCTCGACGATCGCCCCTTCGGCGATCAGGTCGCCCTGGTACTCGCGGTGCACCAGGGCGGTGTCGCGGCGGAGCTGCGGGCTCAGGCCGAGCGCGGCCATGCGGGCCAGCAGGTGGTCGCGCACCCGGGCGTTCTCAGGCGAGCCGATAGGGTGAGGGCGGGCGGCGATCGCCCGCACGTCGGCCATGGCGCGGGCGGCGGAGAAGGCGGGGGCGGGGGCGTCCGCGCCGCGCGGCTCGGGCGTCTGCTCTCCCGACCAGGCGAGCGCCAGGCCGACGATCAGTGCCGCTGCAAGAGCGAGAAGGCGCGCCATGTATCCCCCCGCCCGGTCTGCGCCGGGTCTCCCCGCGACGATAGCGAGAGCGGGAGGGCGCTGACCAGCCCTACAGCAGGCGCTTGCGCATCTGCTGGCTGAGGAGGTCGATCAGGCTGACGGCGACGACGATCACCACGGCGATGGCGGCGGTCTGGCCGTAGTCGAAGCTGTTGATGCTCTCGAACAAGACCTGGCCGATACCGCCCGCGCCGATGAGGCCAAGCACGGTGGCGGATCGGGCGTTCGATTCGAAGCGGTACAGCGCGTAGCTGGTCCAGAGCGGCGCCACCTGGGGCAGCACGCCCCAGACGATCTCGTGCAGCTTGTGGGCGCCCACGGCGCGGACGCCCTCGACGGGCTGAGGGTCGATGGCCTCCACCGCCTCAGAGAACAGCTTGCCCAGCACGCCGGCGGTGTGGATCGCCAGGGCCAGCACGCCCGCGAGAGGGCCCAGGCCGACGGCGACCAGGAAGATGGTGCCCAGCACCAGCTCGTTCACCGAGCGCAGCACGTCCATCAGGAAGCGCATGGGGCGGCGGAGCCAGTCGGGCGCGAGGTTGCGCGAGCACATCAGGCCGAAGGGCACGGCCAGGATCACCGCCAGGAAGGTGCCCCAGGCGGCGATCTGGATCGTCAGCCACATTTGGCCGACGTACATGCGCCAATTGGCGAAGTCCGGCCGCAGGAACTCCTGGGTGAATTTGCGCATGTTCTCGCTGTTCTGGAACAGCAGGGGCGCCTTCCAGATCTCGGCGGGCACGAAGCTGACGATCAGCAGCAGGGCGATGCCGCCCCAGAGCGTCAGGTCGAACAACCGGTCGGAAGCGGTGCGCTCGGGCGCGGGCGGCGCCTTGGCCAGGGCCTCGGCGGAGAGCACGTCGGCGCGGCCGGGGGCGACGGCGGTCATGGGGCGGCTCCCTGCCGGGCCGCCTGCGAGCGGCTCGCCAGCGCGGCGCGTTCGGCCCGGATGCGGTCGAGTTCGGTTTCAGCGGCGGCGATCCCCGCCGCGTCCTGGCGGTTCTGCGCCTGCAACAGGCGCTCGGCGGCCTCCATCTCGCGGACGGGCAAGAGGTGGTTGTTGTCCGACGGCTTGAAGATGCCGAACGAGAGCTCGGCCAGGATGGCCCGCTCGCGCTGGCGCTGGTCGGGACCGCCGCGGTTGCCGTAGGTCAGGAAGAACTCGCGGACCTTGCGCTTGACCTCGGGGTCAAGATCCTTGCGCCAGACGATCGGGTCCTCGGGGATGCGGGGACTGGTCCAGATGATCTTGATCCGCTTGGCCGTCGCGGGGTCGCGGCGGGCCATGATCTCAAGGTTGGTTGTGTTGTTGGTGGCCACCGGGATCTGGTTGTTGGCCACGGCCCGCAAGTTGGCTTCGTGGTTGCCGGCGCGCACCGTCTTGAAACAGCGCTCGGGCGTGATCCCCTGCGGCGCGAACAGGTAGGTGATCGGGGCCAGGGTGCCGGAGGTGGAGTTCGCGTCGCCGAGGCCAAAGTCCAGGGACTTGTCGCAGCGGAGCACGTCCTCGACCGTCAGCGGGCTGTCGGCGTTGACGATAAGGACCGAATTGTAGCCGTCGACGCCCTCCACGTCGGAGGAGGACAGGAACACCTCGGCCTCCGCCTGGCGCACCGCCTCCAGCCCCGATTTGTTGGAGAACCAGCCCACCTGGGTCTGGTTGAAGCGCATGGCGTTGACCAAGGCGTTGTAGTTGGAGCCGAAGAAGGGCTCGACCTCCAATCCCGTGGTCCGCTCCATGTCCGCGAGCAGCGGGTCCCAGTACTGGCGGACGTTCTGGCTGTTCTCCGTGGCCAGAATTGAGAAGTTGATGTCCGCCTTGTCGTCGCGGTCCAGGAACAGGGCGGCGACGCCCGCCGCGAGGAGGCCGGCGAGCACGGCGGCCTGCAGCCACGGCATGATCCGGGAGCTCCGGGAGCGAGGGGGGAGGGCGGGCGGCTCCTCCGGCACGGCGACCTGGCCGTCGTCGGGGTCGTACTCGGCGCCGTAGATCTCGATCAGCTTGGCCTTGTCCAGGCCGGCGGCGTCGCCGTCGTAGACGACCTTGCCGCGCTTCAGGGCGATGACCCGACGGCAGTACTTCAGGGCCAGGTCCACATGGTGGAGGGTGACCACGACCGTGACGCCGTCGCGGGCGTTCAGGTCGCGCAGCAGCTCCATCACCTTGCGGGCGGAGACGGGGTCCAGGCTGGCGACCGGCTCGTCGGCAAGCACGGCCTCGGCGCCCTGGACCAGGCAGCGGGCGATGGCGCCCCGCTGCTGCTGGCCGCCGGATAGGGTGGCGGCGCGCTGGCCGGCGTACTCGGCCATGCCCACCCGGTCGAGGGCGGCCATGACCCGCCGCTTCTCCTGCGCCGGCCACAGGCCCAGCACGCCGCGCCAGTAGCCGAGACGGCCCAGGGCGCCGACGGCCGTGTTGGAGAACAGGCTGAGGCGCCGGACCAGGTTGAATTGCTGGAAGATGAAGCCGACCCGGGCGCGGGCCGTGCGCGCCGCGCCGGTGAGGCGGCCGTCCTTCTGGGTCGTCTGGCCGAACACGCCGACCTCGCCGCCTCGGTCGATGACGTTCAGGCCGATCAGCGACCGCAGCAAAGTGGACTTGCCCGACCCCGACGGCCCGATCAGAGCCACCATCTCGCCCGGGGCGATCTCCACGGAGACGCCGTCCAGCGCCTTGCGGGCGCCCCGCGAGGTCGTGAACGTCTTGGACGCGGATTTGACGGAGAAAACGGGGCCGGAGGCCATGGAGGGGCTTATGCGCTCTCTCGGACGGAACCGCGGTCCTTGCCGGAGCCGCGCGACGGTTTCGTGACAGGCCGGATCAGGCGCGCAGGCATGGCATGCGACCGCTTGTCCGTCCAGAAGCGAGGCCGTCCGGGCTGAAGATCACCAGAGACGGGCGGCGACGAGGCGTTCGGCGAGGTCCTCGGGCCAGATCGTTTCAGTGGCAGACCTCACGGCGTCCTGCGTCCACCACCGGTGCTCGCCCATGACCTCCCGCTCGAGCGCGGTCCATGAGGCGCGGGAGACCTCAAGGCCGTCCACGCGCACGAGGAAGAAGCGCTCGTCCGCCTCGGCCGGCTCGCCGTCAGGCAGTCGGAACACGGTCTGACGGCGGAACAGCTCCGGGCCGGGGTCGTCGACCTGCAAGCCCACCTCTTCGAACAGTTCACGGCAGGCCGCCTGGGCGTAGCTTTCGCCAGGCGCGAGGCCGCCGCCCGGCGTGGCCCAGAACACCTGTCCCGCGAGCGGGCCCGATCGATGTTCGAACCTGAAGAGCAGGACCCGATCCTCAGGGTCGATCACCAGCAGCCGGGCGGAGGGGCGCTTGCGCATGCTCGCGTTCCTGGGTGCGACAATCCCTGCCAGTGCAGGGGAATTTTCCGCTTTACACGGGGGACCTGTTTCCCCATATCGACCGTCCCGGCGGACCCCGGAACAGTCGAAACGCTGCTAACGCCGGTCTGGGTCAACAACTAACAGGGGGTTACGTGAATTGTTCACGTACCATAGCTCCCTGGACCTGGTCCGCGCGCGGTCCCCTGAACGTCCTGTCGCTCTCGTGCGACCGGGCGTTGTGGCCCTAGCTGCGAACTGGTTCCAGCAGAACTTCAAAGGCGACGTCTTCTACGCAGTGAAGGCAAACCCGAGCCCGTGGGTCATCGAGACCCTGCGGGACGCCGGGATGCGTTCGTTCGACGTGGCGTCCATCCCCGAGATCGAGCTCGTGAAGGGCCTCGTGCCCGACGCGCGGCTGGCGTTCATGCACCCGGTGAAGAGCCGGAAGGCGATCGCCGCGGCGTATCACGAGCACGGGGTGCGGACGTTCGCGCTCGACTGCCATGAGGAGCTGTCCAAGATCCTCGAGGCGACGGGCGGGGCCAAGGACCTGAACCTGATCGTGCGCTTGGCCGTGCACGCCGACGGCGCGCAGTACGCGCTGGGCGGCAAGTTCGGCGTCTCGCAGGAGGACGCGCCCTCGCTGCTGCTGGCGGCTCGCCGGGCGACCGACGAGCTGATGGGCGTCAGCTTCCACGTGGGCAGCCAGTGCATGCGGCCCCAGGCGTTCCAGGCGGCGATGGCGCAGGCCAGCCGCGCCCTGGTGCGCGCGGGCGTGTTCGCGGACGTGGTGGATGTCGGCGGAGGCTTCCCGTCCGTCTACCCGGGCATGGAGCCGCCGGATCTGGCCGAGTACGTGGCCGCCATCGACCGGGGCTTCTCCGAGATGATGGTCCACGAAACCACCGAGCTGTGGTGCGAGCCCGGCCGGGCGCTGGTGGCCGAGAGCTCCTCGGTGCTGGCCAAGGTGGATCTGCGCAAAGGCGACGCCCTGTACCTGAACGACGGCGCCTACGGGAACCTGTTCGACGCGACCCACAGCAAGTGGCCGTTCCCGGCCAAGCTGGTGCGCGACGGCGAGGCCTCGGCCGAGCTGAAGCCTTTCCGGTTCTACGGGCCGACGTGCGACTCCATCGACGCCATGCCCGGGCCGTTCTGGCTGCCGGCGGACGTGGACGAGGGGGACTACGTCGAGATTGGCATGCTGGGCGCCTACGGCGTGGCGATGGCGACGGGCTTCAACGGCTACGGGGTGAACGACACCGCCGTCGTCGAGGAAGCGCCAATGGCGTCCATGTACGGTCTCGCGGAACGGGTCATCCCGCAGCCGGCCATCAAGGCGGCGGAAGACGCCAAGGTCGTGCGGCTGCCCCGCGCCAAGGCGGGCGGCCGCAAGCGCCGGCGGCGCTGAGGGACGAGGGGTCGGCGCGAGCGTCGGCCCCTTTCTCACGTCCAGCGACGCACGGCCTCCAGCACGGCGGCGTTGAACTCGGCGGGCTGTTCGAACGGCGGGTTGTGCGCGGAGCGCTCGAACCAGGTCAGGGTCTTGGCCGGCGCACGGAGCCGCTCGACGTAGGCCGCGGCGAGCTCAGAAGGGACCTGACGGTCCTGCCGGCCCAGCAGGAAGGCCACCGGGACCTCTACTTCGGGAACCCGGGCGGTGACGTCCAGCGTCCGCACCTCCGGCCATAGGGCGCGGAGCGAGAACATGTTGGCCGCGATCAAGCGGCGGACCTCGCCGACGCTGGTCTCCCCCTTGAACAGGGCCGAGGCCATCGCGCCCATCTTGTTGAACCCCGGCGCGAAGTAGCCGCCGAAGGCCTCCACCCAGCGGTTCTTGGTCATGAGCGCGGCGACGTCGAAGGGTGGCGGGCCGATCTGCTCCAGCTGGAGGATGGCCTTGCGATGACGGCGGCGACGCGCTTCGGCCAGGGCGCAAGCGTAGCTGGCGACCTCCTGAGCGGCCTGGTCGGCGACCTGGCCGACGCCGATGAAGCCGGCCACCGTCCGGGGCCGCTCCCGAGCGTAGAGCAGGCCCAGCGCCGAACCCCACGAGTGGCCGAGCAGGACCACCGGAGCCCCGGTCCGCTCGCGCAGATGGGCGACGACCACCTCAAGGTCGCGTACGAACTGGGCCACCGTCATGTTCGAGGGCGGGCGTTTGGGATCATAGGAGCGCCCGGCGCCGCGCTGGTCCCAATAGGCGACGCGGACGCCCGCCTCCAGGCCCTTGTTGAAGTGGCGGAAGAGCACAGTCTCGCTGCCGCCCGGGCCGCCGTGAAGGATGAGGACGAGGGGGCCGGACGCGGGCGCGCCCGTCAGCATCAGCCATTGCCGGTCGCCGTTGACGGGGACGAACTCCCCGGCCTCGCGAGCCGCCAAGGCCGGGGACGGACCGAGGAGAGCCGCCCCGCTGGCCGCGAGCACGGCGCGCCTCGAAAGTTCCCCGTGATCCGAAATGTTCGTGATCTGCATCAACTCGGGTCAAGTCTGATTACAGCCAAGCCTTAAGCAACGGCTAAGTTCATCGAGGTGAACGGCGCCTGAACGGGTTGTTATATTCAGTTATGTTGGAACGTCGATAGCTTGGAGACTGTTCTGCTGTCCGTGGGACGACCCCGGTCGTGATCTGCGGCCATAGCCACTGGAACAGGACTCAGACCATGAAACTCAAGATCGCCATCCCCGCCCTCGCCGCCCTCGCGCTCGGCGCGTCTGCGGCTTCCGCCCAGTCGGTTTCGGGCAACATCAACGGCACCATCGGCCAAGGCGCCGCGGCCGCCGGCCGTGACGGCGCGATCGCCGGCGGGCTCACCGCGGGCGGCAGCGCTCAAGTCGAGAAGCAGCACCGCAAGAACAACAAGCGTGGCGACCGCGGCGAGCGCTCCGGGCAGATGGAGCGTCCGCAGCTCGGCAACTCGACCAGCACCTACGGTGCCGGCGCCGTTTACACCGACCGGAACCGGTCGAGCGCCGGCGTGACCTCGGGCGCCTCGGCTTCCGGCCAGGGCGTGCAGCAGGCGGGCACCACGGTGGACGCCTACGGCGAGACCACCAAGCAGGGCTCGAGCGCCGACATCTACGGCGACAGCGTCGCGACCTCGGGCGAACGCCCGCGTCGCCGCTAACCCGGCCCGGAGCGGGGCCGGCGCTTCGGCGCCGGCCCCGCGCCTCCGCCCAAGGAGGACGACATGCCCGAATGGCGAAGTTTCGCTTACGCGGCGGCCGCAGCGGCCGCCGTCGGCTGTTCGGGTCCGGCGGGCGCTTCGCCCGGCCCGGACGTCGACACGGAGGGTTGCCGGGTGATCCGCCTCACGGCGGACGGCCAGCGCGTCGAGACGCCGCCGCAGGGCGTGCGTCGAGGCTCCCCCGGGACCGCGTCGGCCAGCGTGTCGAGCGCGGGTGGCGGTTCACGGTCCACCGTGTCGGTTTCGTCTTCGAGCCAGGGCGGCGGAACGGCGCGATCAACGGCCAGCGCCACCGACGCCCAAGGGCGGACGACAACCACAACCCATGACCAGGACGGCTGCACCGTCATCATCGACGAGCGGAACGTCCGAGGAGGATGACCATGAGACGGAACAACCTTGGCGGGCTTTTGGCGGCTTCGGCCCTGACGCTCGCCACGATCGGCTCCGCGGCGACGGCCCAGACGGTCCAGGGCGGCAGCTCCGGCGGCATTCAGGGCCGCGACGTGTCGGCCGGGACGTATGGCTCGGGCCAATATACGCGCACGCCGGACGGCTCCAACATCGGCGTGAGCGGCGGCGGGACGGCTGAGGCCCTGAACGGCGGCACGGCCGAGACCCGGTCGGACGCCAAGCTGAACGACCGTCGGGCGATGCAGAGATCCACCGCCACCGCGCAGGACGAGGACGAGCGGGCGCGCTCGCGGACCCGCACCGTGGTGAAGGAGGACGAGGTCCGTTCGCGCACCATGACCCGCTACAAGCAGCGCGGCGAAAAGCCGGTCCGCTCCATGGAGTACACGGTGAGCACGCCGGAAGGCACGGAGACCCGGACCAAATAATCCGGCGCGGACGCCCGAAGATCGAAGGCCCGCGGTTCACGCCGCGGGCCTTCGTTCGTTCCTGAACGAAGGTCGTTCAATATCGAACGGACAGGGCCGTTGAACCCGAGCGGCGGCGAGCCGTTGAGCGCCCATGCAAGCGGAACCGTTGCGGGCGCGCTGGCCGGCCCGGTTGTGGGTGGTGCGGCACGGGCAGAGCGCGGGCAATGTAGCCCGGGACGCCGCCGACGCCGCGGGTCTGACCCACATCGACATCGCCAGCCGGGACGCCGACGTGCCCCTGTCGGCGCTGGGGCATGAACAGGCGGCGGCTCTGGGACGCTGGTTCACCGCTCAGCCGGACGGGGAGCGGCCGGACGTGGTGCTGGCGAGCCCCTACGTGCGGGCGCGGCAGACCGCCGAAGAGATCAAGGCGGCAGGCGGTCTGGCGCGCGAACTTCGGTGCTTCCGGACCGACGAACGCCTGCGCGAGAAGGAGTTCGGGGTGCTGGACCGGCTGACGCGCTCCGGGATCGAGGCCCTGCACCCCGACCAGGCCGAGCACCGGCGATTGCTGGGCAAGTTCTATCACCGGCCGCCGGGCGGAGAGAGCTGGTGCGACGTGATCCTGCGGCTGCGGTCGGCGCTGGACACCCTGAGCCTGCACCATGCCGGACAGCGCGTGCTGATCGTCAGCCACCAGGTGGTGGTGCTGTGCCTCCGCTACCTGCTGGAGGACCTTGAGGAGGAGCAGATCCTGGCCATCGACCGCCAGGGCGACGTGGCCAACTGCGGCGTCACCGAATACCGGTTCGACGCCGACCCGGCGCCGGGCGGGACGTTGAACCTGCACGTCTACAACTTCACCGCGCCTCTGGAGGCGGCCGGCGCGCCGGTGACCGCGCAGCCCGACGCGGCGGTCGCCGCCCGGTGAGCGAAGCCGTGGAGATCACGCCCGTTCTGTTGCGGGCCTGGGCGTTGCCGCAACCGGAGCCCGGCGGTGACAAGAACAGCCGCGGCCGGGTCCTGATCGTCGGCGGTTGGCGGGAGGTGCCCGGCGCGGCCCTGCTGGCGGCGCTCGGGGCCATGCGGGCGGGGGCCGGGAAGCTGCAGGTGGCCACCGGCGAGAGCGTCGCCGTTCCGCTGGGCCTGGCTATGCCGGAGGCTCGGGTCATCGGTCTGGAGGAGGGCCCGGACGGGCTGAGCGGCGCGCTCGGCGCGCGGCTGCCGGAGCTGGCGAGCGGCGCGGACGCGGTCCTTGTCGGGCCAGGGCTGCTGAACGGGAAGAGCACGGGCGCTCTGGCGTGCGCGGTGCTGGCGCTGGCGGGGGAGACGCGCGCGGTGATCGACGCGGGGGCGCTGTGCGAGCTGCCAGCGCTGAAGGCGGCGCTGCGGGCGCGGCCCGGGCCGGCGGTGCTGACGCCGCACGCGGGCGAGTTGGCGTCGCTGCTGGGGCGCGAAAAGACGGACGTCGAGGCCGATCCGGTGGCGGCGGCGCGATCGGCGGCGGCCGAGATCGGGGCGGTGGTGGTGTTGAAGGGCGCGGTGACCCAGGTGGCGGCGCCGGACGGGCGGCTGTGGGTGAACCGCCGAGGCCACGACGGCCTGGGCGTGTCGGGATCGGGGGACGTGCTGGGGGGCGTGCTTGCCGGGTTGCTGGCGCGGGGGGCGGCGCCCGAGCAGGCGGCGTGCTGGGCGGTGCACCTGCACGCGGTGGCCGGAGAGCGGCTCGCCGCCTCGGTCGGAGCCGCCGGGTATCTCGCCCGGGAGCTGACCGGGGAGATTCCGGCCGTTCTGGAAACCTTTCGTTAAGGTTGCGTGGCTGATTCGCCACGGGCGAGTCGCAATTCGCCGCAATTCAGACACGAACCGCTTGCCAGCGATTCGCTCCTTAAGCGATAGTGAATGCACCCGATTCGGGGCGGGATTCCAAGGGGTTCCGGGGGAGTCTGAAGATGCTTGCGCAGTTCGAGTCGCCGGCGGCAGCCGTGCGCGCTCACGAGGAGCTCTTCGGGTACTGGGCGGCGCTGAAGCAGCAGCGAGCCGCCCAGGCTCACGCGACGACGGCCCTGCCGGGCCGGCCGGACATCCATCCCAGCCACTTCAAGCGGCACCTGCCCGCGGTCAGCCTGATCGACGTTCGCCGCGGGCCCGAGGGCCGGCGGGACTACCGGCTGCGGCTGGCCGGGACCGACCTCTACGGCGTGTATGGCCAGGAGATCACCGGCAAGGGCCTGGGCGACGTGTTCCGGGGCGAGGCGGAAGCCTACTGGCGCACCGAACTGGACAAGGTGGTGGACACCAAGAAGCCGGCCGCAGGCGTGCATTCGCTGAGCTGGCGCGGAGCCGAGCACCTGTCGATCCTGTGGCTGCGCCTGCCGCTCGCGTCCGACGGGCGGCGGGTCGACATGATCCTGGGCTATGACGCCCTGATCGGTGGCGCGGGCCTGCGCGCCGCGAGCGGCATCCGCGCGACCTGAGCGGGCGTCAGTCGGCGGCGGCCGGCAGCACCTGGGCGGCGGCGGCCTCCAAGGCCTGACCGCCCCACTCGTTCAAGCTCTTGCCCGTCAGACGTGCGGCGAGCGCGGCCCGGGCGTGGATCTCGGGCGGCACCCGCAGCATGACTTTGCCCGAATAAGGCTTCTCCGGGGCGCGGCCGAGCGTCTCGCACGCTTCCAGATAGTCATCGACCGCCTCCTCGAAGGCCGCGCGCAGCTCGTCCACCGACGTCCCGTGGAAGCCGATCACGTCGTTAACGCCGGCGACCCGGCCAACGAACACCGCGTCCTCGGGATCGAACTCCAGGCGGGCGGCGTAACCGCGATAGGTCATGGTGTTCATGGCTTCACTCCCAGCCTGGAGAGGAACTCGCGGGCGTCCCGCACCTGATACCGCTTCGCTTCGGGCGCCGGATGCGGACGATGGAAGCTGGCGAGCAGCCCGTCGCGCTCGAAGCGGACGCGAGAGCCACGACCCTCGATCACACGGCAGCCGACCGCCTGCAGCAGAGACTCGATGTCCGACCAGGCGATGCTCGGCGACACGGGATCGACAAAGATCGCCTGCAGGGTTCGAGCCTGCTTGCTGTTCATGCCGCACCATCATGGCGACACCGGCGGCGGGTTGCAAGCGGAATCTGATAGCACTTGCGGCTCAAATGAAGAGGTCACGACAGATTCGGTCGTAGGGGCTGAGGAAAGTTATCCTCTGGAGAACGGCCGGTGTTAACCTCTGCGGGCGGGGCGCCATCAGGGGCGGCCCGCAGGGGTGTGCATGTCGAGTTTGAGGGAGCGGCGGCTGGCGCGGGAGCGGCAGCTCGACCAGGACTGCGCAAGGGCCGACTACGTGGTCCACCTGGTGGCCATGGCCACGGGCGTCCCGACCGACGTCATCACGGGAGCGAGCCGGACGGCCGCGGCGGCGCGGGCGCGGCAGATGGCCATGTACCTGACCCATGCGGGCTGCGGGCTGACGCTCGGGCGCGTGGGGGCGGCCTTCGGGCGGGATCGGGCGACGGTGGCCTACGCCGTGGAGCGGGTGGAGGGCTGGCGCGAGGCGGCCGATGTGGACGCCCTGCTGGGCGGGCTGGAAGCGGCCCTGCGTAGCGCGCCGGCGGGGCGATTTCCATGAGCGGCGGGGCGGAGACGGGGGCCACCGAGCGACTGGCCGTGCGGGTGCGGGGGCTGCTCGCGCAGCCGGAGGCGTTCGTGGAGGCGGACGGGGCAGGCGGGTACGTGGTGCGGCCGTCAGCGGACCGGCGGCGGCGCGCGGTGCTGCGCTTCAGCGAAGGCGTGTTCCGGCGCTTGGCTCAGGAGGGGGTTCTGGCCGTGCGGGCGGAGGGCGGCTGGGGGCTGGCCCGGACGGGCGAGAGCGCGGGCGCGGGGGCCGACCGGGCCGGCCGGCCCGGGATCGTGCTCGGCGAAGCGAGCGTGGCGGAGTCGGACGGCGCGGTGCGGCGGGTGCGGGCGAACCTGGGCGAGAGCCCGGTCGCCTGGCTGCTGCGCCGGGAGTGGCTGAGCCGGCGCGAGGCCGCGGCGGCCCAGGCGCTTGCCGACGATCAGGCGAGGGCGGGGGTGATCGGCCGGCTGACCATGGACTGGGGTGCGGGGCCCAAGGCCAAGGGCGGCGGCTGGGCAGGCGAGGACCCGGCCGCCCGCGGGCTGCAAGCCAAGGCGCGGCTGCGGGCGGCGCTGGAGGCGGCCGGGCCGGGCCTGCGGGAGGTGGTCGAGGCCGTGTGCCTGCGGGCGATGAGCCTGGAGCAGGCCGAGCGGGCGCTGAAGCTGCCGCGGCGCTCGGGAAAGGCGCTGCTGAAGCTGGGGCTGGAGCGGGCGGCGGACGCGTACCGGCTGCCCTGAGCAGGCAGCAGGCAGCAGGCAGCAGTCAGCTGCCAGCACGAGCAGGGAGCAGGCAGGGCAGCGCAATCGATGCTGCTGGATCAGGTCCCGCCGGCTGCCTGCTCGCTGCTGCCTGCTCCCTCGCCCGCTTCGCGGGCGAATTCGGCGGCGAGTTCGGCGTAGAACTGGTCGCGCTGTTCGAGGTCCCGGCGCTCGGGGGCGAGGCCGTCGAAGTCGCGCACGGGCAGGCCCTGGTGGGCTTCCAGCATGAAGCGGCGCCAGAGGACGGCGGGGAGGTCGCCGCCGGTGATCTTGCGGGTCGGGTCGTCGTCGTCGTTGCCGACCCAGACTCCGGCCACCCAGTCGGGGGTGAAGCCGATGAACCAGGCGTCGCGCCAGTCCTGGGTGGTGCCGGTCTTGCCGGCGGCGGGGCGCCCGATGGCGGCGTCCTTGCCGGTGCCGCGCTGGATCACGCCCTTCATCATGCGGATCATCTGCACGCCCTTGAGCGGGTCCATGACCGGGATCGGCGCGGAGGGCGCGCGAGCGTAGAGCAGGTCGCCGCGGGTGGTGGTGATCCGGTCGATGACGCCGACCGAGGGCGGCCGCCGGCCGCCGAGCTGGAACGCCTGATACGCGCCGGTGAGCTCCAGCAGGGTGACCTCGTAGGCGCCGAGCGCGACCGAGAGGTAGGGCCGCTCAGGAACGGTGGTGATGCCGAGCCGGCGGGCGAAGGCGCCGATCTTGTCGGGGCCGGTCTCGTCCGCGAGCTTGACCGCGATGGTGTTGCGGGAGCGGACCAGCGCCGTCTCCACCGTCATGGCGCCCTGGTAGCCGCCGCCGTAGTTCTTCGGCGCCCAGCGGCCGAAGCGGATCGGTGCGTCGATGCGGACATCGGTCGGGGAGACGCCGGTCTCCAGCGCCGCGGCGAAGACGAGGGGCTTGAAGGCGGAGCCGGGTTGGCGGCGCGCCTGGACCGCGCGGTTGTAGGGGCTCTGGCGATGATCGACGCCGCCCACCAGAGCGCGGATGGTGCCGTCCGGGGCGAGCGCGACCAGGGCCGCCTGGTCGGCTCCGAAGCGGCGGCGGCTGCCCCGCATGCCCTGGCGGATCACCTGCACCGCTGCGGATTGAAGCCGGGGGTCGACCGTGAGCTGGACGTTGATGTCGGGCGTGTTCGCCGGGATCAGCTCTCGCGCCTGCTGGGCGGCGAGGTCGAGGATGTAGCCGAAGTCGCCTTCGCCGCCCGGCGGGGGGCTGAGCTTGGGCGGGGCGGCGAGGGCCGCCTGCTCCTGGCCCGGGGTGATCCAGCCCTCCTGGCGCATGAGGCGCAGGATGAGGCGGGAGCGCTGGAGCGCCTCGCCCATGCCGTTGGTGGGATCCAGGCGCGAAGGCGCCTTCGGGAGGGCGGCGAGCAGGGCGGCTTCGGAAAGGGTCAGACCCTTGGCGGTCTTGCCGAAGTAGGTCCGGGACGCGGATTCGATCCCGTAGGCGCCTTCGCCGAAGTAGGCCCGGTGCAGGTAGAGGGTGAGGATCTGCTCCTTGGATAGGCGGCGCTCGAGCCGGGTGGCGAGCACGGCTTCCTGCAGCTTGCGCTTGAGCGACTGCTCGGGGGTCAGGAGGACGATCTTCACCAGCTGCTGGGTGAGGGTGGAGCCGCCCTGGACGGTGCGGCCGGCCTGCCAGTTCTCCACCAGGGCCCGGCCGACGCCTCGCCAGTCGACGCCGCGGTGGCTGTAGAAGCGGCGGTCCTCGGCGGCCAGGAACGCCTGGGGGGCGTAGCGGGGCAGGTCGGCGAGGGCGACGCGGGTCCCGTGGCGCGGGCCGCGGGTGGCGATCAGGGCGCCGTTGCGGTCGTAGAAGGCGACGCCGGGCGGCCGGTTCAGCGACCACAGCTGAGCTTCGGTGGCGGGCAGCTGGGGCAGGTCGGCGAAGACGTAACGGTAGACCTGGGCGGCGGCCAGCACGGCCAGGAGAGCGAGGCCTAGCGTGGTCGCGATGAGGGCCCGCCGCAACGGCGACAAGCGGCGGTCTCGAACGGTCACGAACGGCGTGTCGGCCGAACGGCGCCCAGCGCGGGACGGGGCTGCTTCCTTTTGGCCGTTACGGGACATCACGGGGCCACTACATGCACGGGATGCGCCGAAACGCACACACCGTGATCCTCGGCCGAAGCGCCCGCCGGTCGGCGGAGCGTGAGGCGGGCATTGCGGGGTCTCCTGCGGCCGCGAAGCTCGCGCCCCGCTACTGGACCTACAAACGCCTGGACGAGATGACGGTGGCGGAGTGGGAGGGGCTCTGCGACGGCTGCGGGCTGTGCTGCCTGGTGCGGTTCGAGGACGAGGAGACGGGCGAGGTCATCCCCACCCGGGTGCACTGCAAGCTGTTCGACAGCGAGGCGTGCCGGTGCTCGAACTATCCGGATCGGCGGCGGCATGTGCCGGACTGCATCAAGCTGACCCCTGGCAACATCGAAGCGCTGGAATGGATGCCGCGCTCGTGCGGGTACCGGCGGGTGTGGGAGGGACGGGAGCTGGCCGACTGGCACCCGCTGATCTCGGGCGACCCGGAGAGCGTGCACCAGGCTGGCGTCAGCGTGCGCGGGCAGACGGTCAGCGAGACCGCCCTGGCCGACCCGGAGGACGCGCTGGACTTCGCCGCTTGGGACCTGGTGGCCGAGCGGGGGCGCGACTAGCGGCCATTAGGAAGACAACTTCGGGGTTGTCCTCGGGATAACTTCCGGCCGGTTCTTGTGGGGCAAGGGTTAGGAAGAAGATCAAAGAAAATTATCCTCGGCGCCCGGTCCTGTGGTATAGTTCAGGCATGGTCGGAAAGGTGGCTCTCGGGGCGGGAGCCCGGAGCGCACGGGGGCGGGAATGGCGAACTGGGGCCTTCAGGAGCGCATCGACAAGCGGCTGGAGGTCGCGGTCGGCAAGTTCGAAAGCATCGAGATCAAGGCTGAGCTGAGCTGCCTGAATGAGGTGGCCAAGGTCGGGCTGCCTTGCGGCGCTAAGCCTGGATCGGCTGGCGAAGGGCTCGCGCGCCTTCCTGAGGAACCGGGCGATCGGGGTCGGGACGAATTGGGGCAGCGGCGAGCGCTGGAGGCGGTGCTGGCGCACTTCGCGGAACCGGCGAGCAACCCGATTTCTGATGTGTACGGCGGTCCGATGGTGGAGGCCGTGGCGGCCTGGTGCTGGGATGCGTGGCCGTTCCGGTGCTCGGTGTTCTGGCGGCGCCGCTGACGGCCGGGGCCGTAAGCGTGACCGTGCGCCTGGAGGGGGCGGGCGCGCTCACGGCGGGCATGCTGGCCCTGGAGGCGCCCTCTGGTGATTGGGAGGTGCTCAGCTTCGCGGCGGCCGAACTGGTCGCGGCGGAGACCTGGGCGCTCTCGGGCCTGAGCCGGGGCTTGCGGGGGAGCGACCCGGCCGCGAGCGAGGCCAAGCCGGCCGGCGCGGCGGCGGTGCTGCTCGAGCCCGACCTGCCGCGAGCGGAGGTGTCCGCCGCCGAGCGCGGAGCGGCGCTGCTCTGGCGCGCAGCGCCCGCGGGCGGCGCGCCGGGCGGGCTGGCGTCAGCGGAGGCGACCGCGACCTGGACGGGCCTGGCGCGGCGCCCCTGGTCGCCGAGCGGACTCGCGGCGGCGCTGCTGACCGGCGGTGACGTGCGGTTCAGCTGGACCCGTCGAGGGCGGCCCCGGGACGAACCGGCGGACATGACGCCCGTGGTCGAGGCGCGCGAACACTGGCTCGCGGAGGCGCTGGCGCCCGACGGGACCGTGCTGAAGGCGTGGGAGACCACGGCCCTGCTGGCGGACTGGCCGGCGGCGGAGGTCACAGCCGCCGGCATTGGGACGAACTTGCGCCTGCGCGTGCGCGGCGGGAACGCCGCCTGGCCAGGCTGGGGTCCGGCGACCGAGGCGACGCTCAGCTGGTGAGCGGCTTGGCCGCGAGCCCCCGGTCGTAGAAGAAGCGTTCGGAAGCGATCCGGTCCCCGCGCCAATGCTGGAGCGTGAGTTCCTCCAGCCGGCGGGTGACCCCCTGTTCGTCGGTCATGTCGAAGATCCAGCGGATGACCACCCGGTCTCCGTCGACCAGCACGTCCTCGACGGGATGGGTGTGCATGCGTGTGCGGGCCAGAGCCGCGCGCTCGGCGGCGACCAGGGCTTCGAGGCCCTGGCGCGGCTCGCGGCCGGGCTCCTGCGAGCTGGCGTCCTCATGGTAGAAGTCGAAGAGCGCCTGGACGTGATCGCCGCCAACCACAGCGTCGATGAAAGCCTGGACGCGGTCTCGGGTGGGCATGGGGCGGGGCTCCGGAACGACCCAACCTAATCCATCCGCCCTCGGCCGGGTGTGTTGCTCGTTTGCAACAGAGGCTCTTGTGCGGGTGCGCAGAATCCCTAACTGACTCGGCGGTGGGCGCGACCAGGTGGGCGCCTCTGGGGCGGTGATGGCGGTACGGGATCTGTATCAAGAGCTGGGCGTCGCGAAGGGCGCGGATCACGAGGCGATCCGCAAGGCTTTCCGCAAGAAGGCCAAGGACCTGCACCCCGACCGCAACCCCGGCGACAAGAAGGCCGAGGAGCAGTTCAAGCGGCTGTCGGGCGCCTTCGACATCCTGGGCGATCCCGACAAGCGGGCCAAGTACGACCGCGGCGAAATCGACGCGGACGGGCACGAACGCGTCCGCGGCTTCCCGGGCGGCGGCGCGGGCGCAGGCGGCTACCAGAGCGGACCTTTCGGCGGCTTCGGCCAGCGCGGGTTCGAGGGCGGCGACTTCGACGACTTCCTGAGCCAGGTCTTCGGCCAGCGGCGGGAGGCGGAGGCGCGGCAGGCGGGCGCCGGTCCGGGCGGCTTCAACGGCTTCAGCGGCGGCTTCTCGTCCGGCAAGGGCGCGGACGTGCGGGCCAAGCTGGAGATCGACCTGGAAGAGGCGATCGCCGGCGCGCGCAAGCGCATCGCCTTCTCCGACGGCCGCACATTGGACGTGACGATCCCGGCGGGCGCGCAGGACGGACAGACCCTGCGGCTCAAGGGCCAGGGCGCACCGGGCGCCAAGACGCCGGGCGACGCCTTGATCGAGTTGACCGTGAAGCCGCACCCCGTGTTCAAGCGCGAGGGACCGGGTGACGCGGACCTCACCATGGAGCTGCCGGTCACCGTCTATGACGCGGTGCTCGGCGGAAAGGTGCAGGCCCCCACCCCCGACGGGCCGGTCACGCTGACCGTGCCCAAGCACAGCAGCAGCGGCCGCACGCTGAAGCTGCGCGGCAAGGGCGGAACCGCGGCCGGAGGCGGGCGGGGGGACCTGTACGCCCGACTCGTGGTGGCCTTGCCCGAGGGCGATGCGGAGCTGGAGCGCTTCGCCGAACGGTGGAAGGCCGAGCGCCCCTACGAGCCTCGACGTCGCTGATCCTGCGGGTGCGACAGCCTGCGACTCGATGAACGCGTTCGGCGCATCGAGTTCAGGGGGCGTTCAGCGGTCCGGTCCCATAGTCGCCTCATGAAGTTCAAGGCCCTCTTGCTCGCCTGCGCCCTCGGCGCCGCCGGCTTGCCGAGCGCCGCTTCGGCCCAGTGGCTCGGACTCGGGTTCGGGCAGGGGCGGGGCGACCAGCTCGGCGCCGGTTGGCGGCCGCAAGCGGAAAGCGCCGAAGCGCGCGACCGCGTGCGCGGCGGCGACATCCAGCCGCTCGGCCGGGTGCTGGGCGCCGTGGCCCGGCGGACGCCGGGGCGGTTGCTGGATGCAGGGCTGGAAGAAGGACCCGGCGGACAGCCGGTATACCGCGTGCGCTGGGCGGCTCAGGACGGCCGGCGGATCGACTACGTGGTGGATGCGCGTTCGGGCGCGATCCTGAGAGCGGACGGAGAGTAACCTCATGCGCGTGCTGCTCGTAGAAGACGACAGGGATCTGTCGCGCCAACTGAAGATGGCGCTCGGCGACGCCGGCTACGCCGTCGATCATGCGCCGGACGGCGAGGAAGCCCAGTTCCTGGGCGAAACCGAACCGTACGACGCGGTGATCCTGGACCTGGGCCTGCCCAAGGTGGACGGGGTGTCGGTGCTGGAGCGCTGGCGGCGCGACGGCAAGCAGACGCCGGTGCTGATCCTGACGGCGCGGGGCGCCTGGTCGGAGAAGGTCGCGGGCTTCGACGCCGGGGCCGACGACTACCTGACCAAGCCGTTCCATACAGAGGAGCTGCTGGCGCGACTGCGGGCGCTTGTCCGGCGCGCGAGCGGGCATGCGTCGCCGACGCTGAGCTGCGGCGGGCTCCGGCTCGATCCGCGGGCGGCCCGGGCGACGGTGAACGGCGAGCCGCTGCGGCTGACCTCTCTGGAGTACCGTCTGCTGCACTACCTGATGATGCACCAGGGCCGGGTGATCAGCCGCTCGGAGCTGGTGGAGCACCTGTACGACCAGGACTTCGACCGGGACAGCAACACCATCGAGGTGTTCGTCGGCCGGCTGCGCAAGAAAATCGGTCCCGACCGGATCGAGACCGTGCGGGGCCTGGGCTATCGCCTGACGCCGCTGGCGGGTGAAACCGGCGACGCCTGAGGGGTCGAGCTGAACGGACCACGAAGGTCGCCGAGGACATGAACCGTCCTTTGTGGTCTTCGTGGCTCCCGTGACGATCACCGACTCGCCAGCGGAGACCCGCGCAGACGAGGACGCCCGCGGGTCGCTGGTCCAGCGGCTCGTGCTGCTGGCGAGCGTCTGGAGCGTCCTGGTGCTGCTGCTCACGGGCGTGGCGCTGACGACCTTCTTCCGCCAGAGCGCCCTCAGCCGGTTCGACGCCGGGTTGGCCGACACCGTGGACGCGATCTACGCCGGGGTCGCGATCGAGCCGGACGGCCGGGTGGTTCCGCCGGCGCTGACCGACGCGCGGGCGAACCGCGTCTACTCCGGCAAATACTGGCAGATCGGTGAGACGACCCCGCGGGGCGGGGTGGCGGCCGTGGCCCGCTCGCGCTCGCTCTTCGACTTCGAGCTGCGGGTTCCCGAGAGCGCGGTCGCCGAGCTGACCGAAAGCCAGGGATCGACCATCTATTACGACTGGCGCGGGCCGAACGAAGAACCGCTGCGCGTGGCGGCGCTGATGTCGCGCCTGCCCGGCCGCGAGCGGCCGCTGGTGTTCATGGCGGCGGAGAACAGCGAGCCGGTGAGCGCGGACGCCCGGCGCTTCGCTGTGCTGACGGCCGGCACGCTGGGGCTGCTGGCGCTCGGCTTGCTCGGGGCGGTGCTGGCGCAGGTGCGCATCGGCCTGCGGCCGCTGTTCGAGATGGGCAAGGAGATCGCGGACGTCCGCAAGGGCAAGGCGCAGCGCCTGACCCGGGGGTACCCGCAGGAGCTGGCGCCGCTCGCGACCGAGATGAACGCTCTGCTCGACCACAATCAGGAAGTCGTCGAGCGTCAGCGCACCCACGTCGGCAACCTGGCGCACGCGCTCAAGACGCCCTTGTCGGTGATGCTGGCCGAGGCGGAGACACATCCGGGCGAGCTATCGGAGGTGGTCGGGCGGCAGGCGCAGGCGATGCGGGAGCACGTGGACCACCACCTGCGTCGCGCCCGAGCGGCCGCGCGCCTGTCGAGCCAGGGCGAGCGCACGACCGTCGAGCCGGTGATCGACGAACTGGCGGTGACGCTGGAGCGGGTCTTCCTGGACAAGAACGACGGGGCCGGGGTCGAGATCGACTGGCGGGCGCCCGAGGACCTCTGCTTCCAGGGCGAGAAGCAGGACCTGCTCGAGATCGCCGGCAACGTCATGGAGAACGCCTGCAAGTGGGCGCGCCGTCGCGTGCGGGTCGTCGCTGCGGGCGTGGAGGGGGCCAATCCGCCTCGGCTGACGCTGACGGTGGAGGACGACGGGCCTGGGCTGCCGCCCGAGCGACGGGCGGAGGTGCTCAAGCGCGGGGCGCGACTCGACGAGCAGACCCCGGGGTCCGGGCTGGGCCTGTCCATCGTGGACGAGCTCGCGCGCGCGTACGGCGGGAGCGTGCGGCTGGATCAGGCGGCCTTGGGCGGGCTGAAGGTCGTGCTGGAGCTGCCGCGGGCGCAGGACTGATCGTCGTTTCGGAACGATTAACCGCGGCGTGACAGCTTGTGGATCGATCCAGTTCGGGTCGTGGAACGCTGATGGCCCTGAGCCCCGCCAAGTTCGAGACGCTGAAGGTGCTTGTCGCGGCGTTGCCCGATCAGGCCGTTTCGCAGCTCGGCCGCTCGTTCGCGGGTCCCGGACAAGGGGAGGCCGCCGCAGCGCTGGCCGACTTGCTCGAGGCGGAACGGAGCAGCCGGCGTGCGACCGAGGCCGTGTTCGGTCCGCTCTTTCCATTGCTGGGCCGCGACCCAAGAGCGGGACTGACCCTGCCGCGCGACACCTTGCGCCGACTGTGGCGCGCGCTCGAGGAGACTCACCCGGCCGAGTGCGGTCGGGCTCGAGTGACGGCGAACCGCCGCACGCTCGAAGAGCCGGACCTTGCGCCGCTCGATGAGCTTTGCGCCCTGGCGGCCGACGACCTCGAGCAGGATCGAGCCCCCGGGCTCGAAGCGGACGCCGAGCGTCTCGCCATTTTAGTCAGGCTGACCCCTCTCTTGCGGCGGAGCCTGGAGCAGGTTCCGGAGTGGCTCAGCCGGACGGGCGGGAGCGGCTCATCGCTGGCGCGGCTGGCGTACCGCGATGCGGGGCAGATCGGCCCGGCGGCAGGACCGCTCTTCCTTGAAGTGCTGGCTGCGCACCTGGGCGACCCCGGCCGCGTGCTTCGGCTGGTGAGCGCGGTCATGGGGCGGCCCAACGACCGCTACGCCGCCGGCTCCGAGCTGGCCTCCTTCGGCCAACGCGCGCTTCAGGGCGTGGAGGCGCGCCTGGCCGTGGTGCGGGGCTTCGACCCTCTGGCCGGTCCGGAGGCGGGCCGCGCGGCGGCGGAAGCAGTGGCCCTGGCCCACGCCGAGCTGGTGGCGCTGGACGACGCGTTCGAGCTGTCCAAGGACGGACCGTGGGGGTCCCAAGCGGCGACCCTTCGTCGAGAACTCGCCGGAGCAGCCGAGGCTCGGCTGAAGGCGGCGGAGAAAGCCGTCGCCCAGGCCTTGCCGTTGCAGCCGGCGCGGGGCGGCAAGGCCGTGCGCGGGCACCCGCGCCTGGACGGCGAGCCGGACGAGCGGGCTTCGGCGCGCGCCCTGACGCTGGTGGTGTTCCTGGCCTCGCTGTCGGTGGCCGCCGAGGCCGGCTACGCCTCGCTGCGGGCGCGGACGTCGGAGGCCTTGATCGCCCACGTACACCAGTACATCGACGATCTGGTCGAGCGCATCCATGCGCACGAGCCGGACGAGCCGATCGCCCGGGCCTATCTTGAGGTGGCCGCCGAGCTGTACGGCTGGCTGACCGACGAGCGGACCGCAAAGGCCGTGCGGCGCCGGGCTGCGGCGGCCTGAACCTCGCAGCCGAACGGCGGCCCTGCTAGAGGCCGCGCATGATCGCCTTCTGGGCTGCGGCCGGTCTGCTGGCCGCAGCGGCTTCCATCCTCATCCTGTGGTCGGCGCGTCGGGCGAAGCCTGCGGACGAGCAGTCGCCCGAAACCCAGCTCTATGCGCGCCAGCTCGACGAAGTCGAGGAGCTGCACGCGCGGGGGCTGCTTGGCGAGGAGGAGCGACGCGCCGCCCGAGCGGAAGCCGCCCGACGGCTGCTCGCGGCGGCCGACAAGCCCAGGGATGCTCAGACTTCGACGGGCTCGGCGGGCCGGGCGGTGCTGCTGGCGGTTGCGATCGGGACTCCCCTCGTGGCGCTTGGGCTGTACGCGGCGGTCGGCGACCCGGGCCGAGAGGATCAGCCTTACGCCCAGCGGCTGAAGCAGTGGCGCGAGACCGACCCGGCCAGCCTCGAACCTCAGGCCTTGATCGCCGTCGCCGAGCAGCTGGCCAAGGAGCGGCCGACCGAGCCGGAGATCTGGCGGCTCTTGGGCCGGGCGCGCTTGCAGGTCGGAGACAACTTCGGCGCCGTGCAGGCGCTGGAGCGCGCGGCCCGGATCGGGAACACCGCCGAGGACTGGGCCGTGCTCGGCAGCGCGTTGACCGACGCCAACAACGGTACGGCCGGACCGGAGGCGGTGAGCGCGTACGAAGAGGCGCTGAAGCGCGACCCGACCTCCGCGCCGGCGCGATTCGGGCTGGCTCAGGCTCAGGCCGAAGCCGGCGATCGGGCGGGCGCGGCGGCCGCCATTCGTGCGATCGCCGCCTCCTTGCCGCCGCACGATCCGCGGCGGCCCGTTCTGGAGGCGGAGGCGCAGAAGCTCGCGGCGGTTCAGACGCCGTAGGGGAAGAGCTCGGCGTCACCGTCGCGCTCGGGGCCGGCCACCGGCGTGACGGCCGTGGTCTCCTCCAGCCAGATGTAAGCGTCGAATTGCTTGGAGAGCTCGGCGTCGAAGTAGTGGCTGTAGCGCTCGCTCTCGGGCCGATAGATCACGCCGATCGCCCTTTCGAGCCGGGCCTCGGCCAGGTCGCGGGCCAATGAAGGCTCGTTCCGCCAGCTCACCACGGCGGAAGGCGCGCCGGCGTCGAGGAAGGCGCGCTCCCAGCTGCGGCTGTGGGAGGGGCGGACGGCCTTGATCTCCATCGGCCCGCCCCAATCAGTCGCCGCGGCGACCGTGCCGCGGTCGGTGCCGAACCCGACGAGTACGGCGGCGTCGCCGTACGCCTGTCTGCAAAGCTGGCCAAGGTTCAGCTCGCCGCCCCAGCCCATCTCCGTGAAGCGGGCGTCGCCGATGTGGGAGTTGTGGGCCCAGATCACCGCTTTGGCGTCGTCGCCGCGGGCGGCGAGCACTTGCTCGAGGGTCGCGAACATGTGCGTGTCGCGCAGGTTCCAGCTCTCCACCGAGCCCTCGTACATGGCGCGGTAGTAGGCTTCGGCAGACTGCACGACGCGGGCGTTCTGCTCGGCGTCGAAGAGAGGCTCGCCGTCCGGCCGGTCGAGCCGGCGAAGCAGCACCTCGCGCAATTGATCCACCACGGCGCGGCGGCAGTCGGCGGCGCCGCGCACGGCGAGGGCGCCATAGCGCTCCGGTTTCGCCTGCCAGGGGGTGAGGCAGGCGTAGCGGCGCCGCGCCTCGGCGGCGGCCTCGGGGTCGACCTCCGCCAGGTATTCCAGCACAGCCGAGATGGAGCTGTTCAGGCTGTAGAGGTCGAGGCCCCGGAACTCGACGTGCGCCTCGGGCGGCTGCTCGTCGTTGTAGGTGCGAAGCCAGGCGGTGAAGGTGGCGAACTCCAGGTTGCGCCACATCCAGGTCGGGAACCGCTCGAAGGGCGCCCCGTCCTTGGGACCGGGGCGGCGACGAACGCTCTGGTCGATGTGGGAGGCGTCGGGCCAGTCGGCCTCCGCGGCCACAATGGTGAAGCCGTGCTGCTCGATGAGCCGGCGGGTGATTGCGGCCCTGGCTCGGTAGAACTCTGAGGTGCCGTGGGTCGCCTCTCCGAGCAGCACGACTTTAGCCGAGCCGAAACGGTCGAAGGCGGCCCCGAAGGCTTCGGCGTCGTCGGGAGAGGGCAGGGGCTGGGCCGCCGCGCGGATGGCGGCGACAGCGGTGTCGGTCATGGAAAGAGAACCGGGCCCAAGGGCCGAGGTTCCGGCTGCGCTCAGCTCCAGGAGAGGGCGGCCTCTCCATTCAGAACCGCATCGACCTCGGGCGTGTGGCGGGCCCCGTGTCGCGGATGGAGGACGAGCGGCGGCAAGAGGCGCAGCGGCGCGCGTCCGCTCTTGACCGCCCGCAACAGCACGCGCTTGGCGGGCTGGTCCGCAAACGGGTGGATGGGAAGGATGGCGAACGAACCCGCCTTCGGCTGGAGCAGCGACAACAGGTCGGCCAGCCGGTCGGCGCGGTGGATGATGGTGATGCGCCCGCCCTCCCGCACGGCCTTCAGGAGGAAGGCGGTCCAGGCGGCGAGGCCGTCGTCCGCCATCCATGCGGCCGCGCGAGCGGGGTGCGGGGCTCGCAGCGCCCCCGGATCGTCGAAGAAGGGCGGGTTGCAGATCGCGGCGTCGAAAGGCTTCCGGCCGAGGCTGCGGAAGCCTTCGCCCACATCAGCTTCGACGATCTCGGCCCGGTCGACCATCCCGTTGAGGGCCAGGTTCTCGCGCGCGAGAGCTGCGGCGGCCGGCTCACGCTCCAGTCCGACGAAGCGGGCCTTCGGGCGGCGCGCCGCGGCTTGCAGGAGGGCGCCGCCCGGGCCGCAGCCCAGGTCCAGCACGCATTCGCCCGCGCCGGCATCGCTCGCGGCCGCCAGCAAAGCCGCGTCGAGCCCCGCGCGGTAGCCGATCTTGGGCTGCCGGAGGCGGACGCGACCGCCGAGCAAGGCGTCCTCTGTGAGCTCCATACGTCCTCGTGAAGGCTCCCTTCCGCAGCTGCAACCCTGGGGATCTCTCCACGGCTTGACCCCGGAGAAGCCCTCTGACCATTGTCCGGCGCGCCGCGGGCCCGATGTATGGGGTCGAGCAGCCCGCGCGAGAGGAGTTTAGCTTGGATAGAGCCGCCATGGCCGTCGCGGATGCGCCAGCTTTTCGCGGCTCCCGGGCGCGCGCGGTCGGGTCCGTCGATCGGCTCGTCCGTCTGGCCGCCGTCGACATGGCGGCGGTGGACGCCCTCATCACCGATCGAATGGACAGTCCCGTCCCGGTGATCCCGGCGCTGGCAGAGCATCTGATCGCCGCCGGCGGCAAGCGGCTGCGGCCGCACCTGACCGTCGCGGCGGCGCGCCTCTGCGGCGCAGCAGCGGGCTCTGCCGAACCTCTGAAGCTGGCCGCCGCCGTGGAGTTCATCCACACCGCGACCCTGCTGCACGACGACGTGGTGGACGGGTCGCAGCGGCGGCGCGGCAAGGTGGCGGCGCACCTGATCTGGGGATCGGCCTCCAGCGTGCTGGTCGGCGACTTCCTGTTCGCGCGCGCCTTCGAGCTGATGGTCGAGACCGGTTCGATGCGCGCGCTGGAGATCCTGGCGCGGGCCTCCCGCGTGATCGCCGAGGGCGAGGTGCTGCAGCTGACCCGCGCCCACGACCTGAAGCTGAACGAGGCCGTGTACCTGGAGATCATCGGCGCCAAGACCGCCGAGCTGTTCGCCGCGGCGGCCGAGGCCGGGGCGGTGGTCGCCAGAGCCGACGCCGGGCGGGTCGCGGCCATGCGGGCCTACGGCCTGGCGCTGGGGCTGGCGTTCCAGCTCACCGATGACGCGCTGGATTATGGCGGATCGTCAGAGGCGCTGGGCAAGAACGCCGGCGACGATTTTCGGGAAGGCAAGGCGACCCTGCCCCTGCTCATCGCGGTGCAGCGGACCGGCGTGCGCGAGGCGGCCTTCTGGGAGCGGGTGGTGGAGCGGCGCGAGCAGGTCGTCGACGATTTCCGGCGCGCGCGGGAGCTCGTCGTCGGCTCGGGCGCGTTTGAGGCGACCTTGTCGCTCGCCGAGCGGTACGCCGATGACGCCAAGGCGGCGCTGGCCGACATGCCGACGGGCGATTGGCGGAGCGCTCTGGAGAGCTTGGCGGACTTCGCCGTGACCCGGGCGGCGTAGCGGCGGCAAGCCGGAGCGGTTATCTAGGCGGACTTTCCGGTCCGTCCCCTCCCATGAAGTTCCTCGATCAAGCCAAGGTGTACATCCGTTCGGGCGACGGCGGCGCGGGCGCGGTGTCGTTCCGGCGGGAGAAGTTCATCGAGTACGGCGGACCCGACGGCGGCGACGGCGGGCGCGGCGGGGATGTCTGGATCGAGGCGGTCGAAGGGCTGAACACCCTGATCGACTACCGGTACCAGCAGCACTTCAAAGCAAAGACCGGAACCCACGGCATGGGGCGGCAGATGAACGGGGCCGCCGGCGAGGACGTGGTGCTGAAGGTGCCGGTCGGGACCCAGGTGCTGGATGAGGACAACGAGACCGTTCTGCTCGATCTGACCGAGGCGGGGCAGCGGGTGCGCCTGGCGCGGGGCGGAAACGGCGGGCACGGCAATATCCACTTCAAGGGGCCGATCAATCAGGCGCCGCGCTTCGCGATGCCCGGGCAGGACGGCGAGGAGCGCTGGATCTGGCTGCGGCTGAAGCTGATCGCCGACGCCGGGCTGGTGGGCCTTCCCAACGCGGGCAAGTCCACCTTCCTGGCGGCGGTGTCGGCCGCCCGGCCCAAGATCGCCGACTACCCCTTCACCACCCTGACGCCCAACCTCGGGGTGGTGGACCTGTCCACCAACGAGCGCTTCGTGGTGGCGGACATCCCCGGGCTGATCGAGGGCGCCTCCGAAGGCGCCGGGATCGGGACGCGGTTCCTGGGCCATGTGGAGCGGACCGCCGTGCTGATCCACCTGGTGGACGGCACGGCCGAGGACGTCGCTGAATCCTGGCGGATCATCCGGACCGAGCTCGCGGCCTACGGCGAGGGGCTGGAGGGCCGGCCGGAGGTGCTGGCGCTGAACAAGGTGGACGCGCTCGACCCCGAGACGCGGGCCGAACGCGCGGCGGCGCTGGCGGCGGTCGCAGGACGTGAGCCGCTGCTGGTGTCCGGCGTGTCGGGGGAGGGCGTGACCGAGGTGCTGCGCGCCGCCTATCGGCTCGTGCAGGCGCGGAGGATCGAGGAGCGCGCCGAAGCGGCCCCTGCGCCGCTCGAGGCCGGCTGGCGGCCTTGAACCCGCTTGCGCAGGCGCGCCGGATCGTCGTCAAGGTCGGCTCCGCCCTGCTTGTTGGGGCCGACGGCGCGCCTGACGGGGCCTGGCTCGCGGATCTGGCCGCCGACATCGCGCGTCTCAGGGCCGAAGGCCGGCAGGTGCTTGTCGTCTCCTCCGGGGCGGTGGCGCTCGGGCGGCGCCGGCTGGGCTTGCAGCGGCGCTCTGCGGCCCTCGCCGAGAAGCAGGCCGCCGCCGCGGCGGGTCAGTCCCGCCTGATGCGCGCCTGGGAGGAGGCGCTGGAGCCTCACGGGATCGCGGCCGCCCAGGTGCTGCTCACCCGCGACGACACCGAGATCCGCCGCCGCTGGCTGAACGCCCGGGCGACCGTGGAGACCCTGTTGAAGCTGGGCGTCGTGCCGGTGGTCAACGAGAACGACACGGTGGCCACCGAGGAGATCCGCTACGGCGACAACGACCGGCTGGCGGCGCGGGTGGCCCAGATGGCCGGCGCGGACGTGCTGGTGCTGCTCTCGGACGTGGACGGGCTCTACACCGCCGATCCCCGGCGCGACCCGGCCGCGGCGCACGTGCCCGTGGTCCGGACGATCAGCGCGGAGGTGGAGCGCATGGCGGCGGGCGCGAACGCCTCGGCGGGCGTGGGGACCGGCGGGATGGCGACCAAGCTCGCCGCCGCGCGCATCGCCCAGGGCGCCGGCTGCGCGACGGTGATCACGCTGGGCGCCCGGCCGCGCCCGCTTGAGGCGGTCGCGCGCGGCGAGCGGGCCACGGTGGTCGCGGCCTCCACCACGCCGACCCAGGCGTACAAGGCGTGGATCGCGGGCTCGCTGGCGCCCCGGGGCGTGGTCGTCGTGGACGGCGGGTGCGAAGCGGCCCTGCTCGCCGGCCGGTCGCTGCTTCCGGCCGGCGTTCGCGGCGTCGAGGGGCGGTTCGAGAAGGGCGACGCGGTGCTGGTCAAGGACGCCGCGGGCCGTGAGCTGGCGCGCGGACTTGTGGAGTACGACGCGGACGACGCCCGGCGGATCGCCGGCCTGCGATCGGACGCATTGGAGGCTGCGCTGGGCTGGCGCGGGCCCGACGAGCTGATCCACCGCGACGACCTGGTGCTGACGGCTGTGGTAGGCTCCACCGCATGAGCCTCTACGACACCGATTACCTGGCGTGGACGCGGGCGCAGGCGGAAGCGGTGCGCCGTCGCTCGACCAACGAGGTCGACTGGGAGAACCTGGCCGAGGAGATCGACGACTTGGGCAAGGCGGTCACCGGCGAGCTGAAGTCCCGCTACATCGTCCTGATCGCGCACCTCCTGAAGTGGATGTTCCAGCCGGCGAAGCGAAGCGTCAGCTGGGAGACGACCGTAAAGCAGCAGCGCATCGCCATCGAGGAACACGTCGAGGCGAACCCCAGCCTGAAGTCGAGCGACGCCGATCTTTTCGGCCGCGCCTATCGCCAGGCCCGGCTCAAGGCTGCGCGGGAGACGAAGCTGGGCGAGCGCGCATTCCCCGAGACGCCGCCGTTCACGGCGGAGCAGGCCCGGGATCCCGAGTTCTGGCCGGAAGCGGCGGACCGGGGAACCTGAACGACCTCCTCGCGCGTTGACGGGCCGCAGCGGAGGATCGATCCATGGCGGCCAAGGCTCAGGCGAAGGCGCTCACCAAGTTCACCGTCACCCAGTCGGGTGACGACGCATACGCGCTGCACATTGAATCGGAGGGCGGCGAGACCCTGGAGCTGACCGCCACCGCCGAGCAGCTCGATCTGATCGCCGAGACCGTGGACACCCTGCTGGCCGAGCAGGGCGACGCGGCCGACGAGGTGGACGGCGGCGACGACGACGAGCTGGACGACGACGAGATCGAGGACGACGAAGTGGAGGACTGACGCCTCCGCCTTGCCAAGGCGCACGTCCCGCGCCTAAGCGGGCCATCGTGGACGATGCCGGTCTGAACATCGACGGCCTGATGAAGGCCATGGGCGCCCGGGCTCGGGAGGCCGCGGCGGCGCTGCGCCTGGCTCCGGCCGAGCAGCGGACCGCGGCGATCGCGGCCATGGCCGACGCGGTGCGCGGAGCTCAAGCCGAGATCCTGGCCGGGAACGCCGAGGACCTTGCGGCCGGGCGGCGCGCGGGCTTGAGCGAGGCCCTGCTGGACCGGCTGGCGCTCGACGCGGGGCGGGTCGAGGCGATCGCAGCGGCGCTGGAGACCGTGGCGGGGATCGCCGACCCGGTCGGGGCGGAGATCGCCCGCTGGACGCGGCCGAACGGGCTGGACATCGCCCGGGTCCGCACCCCCGTCGGGGTGATCGGCGTGATCTACGAAAGCCGGCCGAACGTGACGGCCGACGCCGCGGCGCTGTGCGTGCGGGCCGGGAACGCGGCGATCCTGCGCGGAGGGTCCGAGAGCCTCCGGTCCTCGCTCGCCATCCACGCGGCGCTGGAGGCGGGACTGCGGTCGGCGGGTCTGCCCGAAGCGGCCGTGCAGATCGTGCCCGTGGCGGATCGGGGCGCGGTCGGCGCCATGCTGAGCGGGTTGGACGGCGGCCTGGACCTGCTCATCCCCCGAGGCGGCAAGAGCCTGGTGGCCCGCGTTCGGGAGGAGGCGAGGGTAGCGGTGCTGGGCCACCTGGAAGGTCTTTGCCACGCCTACGTGAACGAGGCGGCCGATCCTGAGAAGGCGCGCGCGATCGTGCTGAACGGCAAGATGCGGCGCGTGTCGGTGTGCGGGGCGACCGAGACCCTGCTGATCGACGCGGTGATCGCGCCTCGGCTGCTGCCCCTGATCGCCGAGGACCTGCAGGCCGCCGGGTGCGAGCTGCGAGGCGACGGGCGCGCGCGGGCGCTGGTCCCCGGCATGGCCGAGGCGACGGAGGACGACTGGCGGGCCGAGTACCTGGAGCCGATCCTCGCGGTCAGGGTGGTGGACGGGCTGGACGACGCTGTGAAGCACGTGGCGACCTACGGCTCGGGGCACACGGACGCGATCATCACCGAGGATCAGGCGACGGCCGAGGCCTGGGCGGCGCGGGTGGACAGCGCCATCGTGCTGGTGAACGCTTCCACCCAGTTCGCCGACGGGGGCGAGTTCGGCTTCGGCGCGGAGATCGGCATCGCCACCGACAAGCTGCACGCGCGCGGCCCGGTGGGCGCCGAGCAGCTGACGACGTTCAAGTATGTGGTCCGCGGGACCGGCCAGACTCGCCCCTGAGTCCGGCCGTCCCGGCGCGCTCCGGCTCGGGTTCCGCCTGGAGCGCGGCATGCGCGTGGGGCTGCTCGGCGGCAGCTTCAACCCGGCCCACGAAGGCCACGCCCATGTGGCGGAGACGGCCCTCATCCGGCTGGGCCTGCACCGGGTGATCTGGCTGGTCTCGCCCCAGAACCCCTTGAAGTCGGAACGGGACACGGCGCCGCTCGCTGTGCGCATGGCGAGCGCCCGCCGGGTGGCGAAGGGCCCATCCATGATCGTCAGCGACGCCGAGAGCCGGCTCGGCTCGCGCTACACCGTCGACACCCTGCGCCTGCTGAAGGCCCGCCACCCCGGCGTGCGGTTCGTCTGGATCATGGGGGGCGACAACCTCCAGAGCTTTCACCGCTGGCGGGGCTGGCGCCAGATCATGGGCGAGGTTCCGGTCGCCGTGGTGGCCCGGCCCGGTCAGCTCTCCAGAAGCCGGTTCGCCCCGGCCGCCCGGCGGTTCGCCTGGGCGCGGAGATCGTCGCGGGACGCCAGCGGCCTGGCGCTTCAATCCCCGCCGGCCTGGACCTGGCTCCGGGCGCCGCTGAACCCGGCGAGTTCGACCGCGATCCGTCGGCGCGACGGCGCTCTGGTTCGGTAGAGCTAGCCGCTAAGCCGGCATCCGGTGGAGGGCGCAGAGCTTGTTGCCGTCGGGATCGCGCAGGTAGGCGAGGTAGAGCTTGCCCATGCCGCCCTCGCGCACGCCGGGCGGATCCTCGCAGGTGGTCCCGCCGTTCGCCACGCCCGCGGCGTGCCAGGCGTCCGCTTGCTCGGGCGACTCGGCCGCGAAGCCGATCGTCCCGCCGTTGGCGAAGGTGCAAGGCTCCCCGTTTATCGGCTCGGACACGGCGAACACGCCCGTGCGGGTCATGTAGAACATGCGGTGGCCGTCCATGCGGGCCGGCGGCACGCCGAGCGTCCCGAGCACGGCGTCGTAGAAGGTCTTGGCGCGGTTCAGGTCGCTGGTCCCGACCATGATGTGTGAGAACATTGGCGTCCCTCGTGTGCTTGGCCCAGCCTAGCGCCCGATCAGCGCGGCTCACAACCATGCCACTGGGGAACGCACGGGCGTTATCGGGTCCGCTCGTTCAGCCTTGCAGCCGCCACCACCTCTGCGATCGCGTCGATGACGGCCTGCGGCTTGTCCTTCTGGATGAAGTGGTCCGAGCCCGGAACGACGGTCCACCGCCCCCGGCTGGATCGAGCGGCGAGCTTCTGATGACCCGCCAGCCAGTTCCTGAGGCCCGCCTCGTTCTCCTCTGCGGTTCGCCAGGGCGCCGGCAACACCTTCTCGCGACTGAGGACGATCATGGGCAGGTCGCCGAACGAGCGGCTCGCCTTCATCTCCTGAGCATGCGAGACGCTCGGCTCCGCGTCGCCCGAGAAGTAGTTGACCGACTGGGAGTGCTCGGCTTCGTACCAGTGCGGACGGGTGATAGCGTGGACGATGTAGCGCATCTCCTCCGGAGTGCTTCCGGCTGGCGGCGTGATGCAGCGGTTCTGAGCGAGATTGTCAGCGGTCAAGGCGCGTTCCCGAGCCAACGCCGCGCAGCGCATCAGGTAGCCCTCACCGCGCCGGATGTTCGCCTGGACGACAAGCTGCCGCTGGGTGGAGAGCAGAAGCTCTTGGCCCGAGAAGCCGGGATCGACCAGCACGAGGCCCGCCACCCTGGCCGGGAAGCGGTTGGCGAACATGGTCGCGTAGAAGCCGCCGACGGAGTGCCCCGCCAACACCACCGGTTGGCGTAAGCCGGCTTTGTCCAGCGCGGCCCGCAGATCGTCCGTCACGCTGATCGCGGTGACCGGCTGATCGGGCGGATCGCTGTAGCCGAACCCGGCTCGGTCGTAGACGCAGGTCCGGGTCAGGGCGGAGACGGCGGGCTGGACCTTGGCCCAGTTCGAGATGAAGCCCTCTCCGCCCTGCTCGAAGACCACGGTGGGCGAGCCCGAACCGACACAGCGGAAATTAAGGCGACGTCCTCCGCCGATATCGAGGCGACGCGGCTGCAGCAGCTCCGCCGGCATCGGTGTCGCCGCGGCGGCGGGGCGGAGAGAGTCCGGCTGGAGCTGTTCGGCGCTGCGGTTCGGTCCGTGGCCGACGCCTCGCTGGTCGCCGCCAACACAAGGACCACGAGAGCGTGGGCTAGGTGACGTCGTTCCCGTGACCACAACCACATGGACTCCGTCCGAGCGCTCCGATCCCCCGAGAGCGTGCCCCGTCGGACCCCCGGGGTCAAACCGGGCCGCTGCACCCCCTTTCCCCCTCGCACCCCCCGTGCTAACAGGCGCGCCGGTCTGCGGCGGGGTCTCCCGAGCGGCCTCATCATCTGCGTTTTCTGCCTTGCACGCGACGTGGAGCGCTCCATAAGCGCACGTCGCGCATCAGGCGCATCGGGACTTCACCCTTGGCGGACGACTCCAAGAACAACGACGTGGGCGGGCGCTACGCCCAGGCCTTGTTCGAACTCGCGCTCGACAACGGCGCCCTGGCGGCGGTCGAGGGCGACCTGAAGGGTATGAAGGGCGCGTACCGCGACAGCGCCGACCTGCGCCGGCTGCTGCTGAGCCCCGCCTTCACGTCCGAGGACAAGGCCAAGGGACTGGACGCAGTGGCCGCGTCCGGGAACGCTCACCCGCTCACCCGCAAGTTCCTGGGGCTGCTGGCGCAGAACCGCCGCGCCTCGGCCATCCCGGCCGTGATCGCCGCTTTCGAGCAACTCCTTGCAAAGCACCGCGGCACGGTGTCCGCGGAGGTTGTTTCGGCCCGCCCCCTCACCGACATGCAGCTGCAGACGGTCACGGCGGCGATCCGGCAGGCGCTGGGTCGCGATCCTGAGCTGGAGACGCGGGTCGATCCTGCGATCCTCGGCGGCCTGAAGGTCCGGGTGGGCAACCGCCTGTTCGACTCCTCGCTGCGCACCCGTCTCGACCAAATGACCTACGCGCTGAAGCGCGCCTGACATCCGACTGAGAGCGTAATCACATGGACATCCGCGCCGCCGAAATTTCGGCCATTCTGAAGTCCCAGATCGCCAGCTTCGGCGAAGAAGCGAACGTCTCCGACGTCGGCCAGGTGCTGAGCGTCGGCGACGGGATCGCCCGCGTCTACGGCCTGGACAGCGTGCAGGCTGGCGAGATGGTGGAGTTCCCCTCCGCCGGCGGGGTCAAGGGCATGGCCCTGAACCTGGAGCGCGACAACGTCGGCGTCGTGGTCTTCGGCGACGACAGCCGCATCAAGGAAGGCGACGAGGTCCGCCGCCTGAACGCCATCGTGGACGTGCCTGTCGGCCGCGGCCTGCTCGGCCGGGTCGTGAACCCGCTGGGCGAGCCCATCGACGGCAAGGGCCCGATCGTGGCCGAAGAGCGCCGCCGGGTGGACGTCAAAGCCCCCGGCATCATTCCGCGGAAGTCGGTGCACGAGCCGATGCAGACCGGGCTGAAGGCCATCGACACGCTGATCCCCGTCGGCCGCGGCCAGCGCGAGCTGATCATCGGCGACCGTCAGACCGGCAAGACGGCGGTAGCCATCGACACCATCCTGAACCAGAAGGCGATCAACGCCGGGACGGACGAGAAGGCCAAGCTCTTCTGCGTCTACGTCGCCATCGGCCAGAAGCGCTCCACGGTCGCCCAGATCGTGAAGACGCTCGAGGAGCAGGGCGCGCTCGACTACACGATCGTCGTGTCGGCGACGGCCTCCGAGCCCGCGCCGCTGCAGTTCCTGGCCCCCTTCGCGGGCTGCGCCATGGGCGAGTGGTTCCGCGACAACGGCCTGCACGCGCTGATCATCTACGACGACCTGTCTAAGCAGGCGGTCGCTTATCGCCAAATGTCGCTGCTGCTGCGCCGTCCGCCGGGCCGCGAAGCTTACCCGGGCGACGTGTTCTACCTGCATAGCCGCCTGCTGGAGCGCGCGGCCAAGCTGAACGAGGACTACGGCTCCGGCTCGCTGACGGCGCTGCCGATGATCGAGACGCAGGCCAACGACGTGTCGGCCTACATCCCCACCAACGTGATCTCGATCACGGACGGCCAGATCTTCCTGGAGACGGACCTGTTCTACCAGGGCATCCGTCCTGCGGTGAACGTGGGCATCTCGGTGTCTCGCGTGGGCTCTTCGGCCCAGATCAAGGCGATGAAGCAGGTGGCCGGTCAGATCAAATCCGACCTCGCCCAGTATCGCGAGATGGCGGCCTTCGCGAAGTTCGGCTCCGACCTCGACGCGGTGACCCAGCGCCTGCTGGCCCGGGGCGAGCGCCTGACCGAGCTCCTCAAGCAGCCCCAGTACGCGCCGTTGGCGGTGCAGGAGCAGGTGGTGGTGATCTACGCCGGCACCCGCGGCTACCTCGACACGATCCCCACCGCGCAGATCGGCCGGTTCGAGACCGAGCTGCTGAGCCGCCTGCGTGGGCCGCAGAAGCAATTGCTGGACGACATCGCCCGGGACAAGCAACTGACCCCGGACATCGAAGGTCGGATCAAGGGCGTGCTCGACGACCTTGTGAAGAGCTTCGCGGCCTGATCCGGCCAGGGCGGTCATAAGTCATGGCGAGCTTGAAGGACCTGCGCGGGCGCATCACGTCCGTTAAGTCCACGCAGAAGATCACCAAAGCCATGCAGATGGTGGCCGCGGCCAAGATGCGCCGCGCCACCGAGGCGGCGGAGAACGCGCGACCCTACGCCGAGCGTATGGCGGCGGTGATCGCCAACCTGGCGGCCGGCGTTTCCGGCCCCGGCGCGCCGCGTCTGCTGGCGGGCACCGGCGCTGATCAGCGTCATCTGGTGGTGGTCGCCACGGCCGACCGCGGCCTGGCCGGTGGCTTCAGCTCTTCGGTGGTGCGCGCCGCCCGCGAGCACATCCACACCCTGCTGGCCCGGGGCAAGGACGTCCGCATTCTGGCCGTGGGCCGCAAGAGCCGCGACCCGCTGCGCCGGCTGTTCGGCGCCCGGGTCATCGACACGGTGGAGATCAGCCGGGTCAAGACGCTGAACCTGGACGCCGCCCAGCCGATCGCCGACCGCATCCTGCAGATGTTCGAAGCGGGCGAGGTGGACGTGGTGACGCTGTACTACAGCCGCTACCGCTCCGTCATCAGCCAGGTCCCGACGGCCAAGCAGCTGATCCCCGCCCAGGTGGAGAACACGGGGGGCGCTCGCGTCGACCTCGGCGGCGCAGCCTACGAGTACGAGCCGAGCGAGCAGGGGATCCTGGAGACCCTGTTGCCTCGCAACATCACCGTGCAGGTGCTGTCAGCCCTGCTGGAGAACCAGGCCGGTTTCTACGCCAGCCAGATGAGCGCCATGGACAACGCGACGCGCAACGCCGGCGACCTCATCAACAGCCTCACCCTGTCCTACAACCGCCAGCGCCAGGCTCAGATCACCAAAGAGCTGATCGAGATCATCTCCGGCGCTGAAGCCCTTTAAGCGAAGGTCGTCACCATGCCTCTCGACCAATCCCCCACCTACGGCCAGAGCGTGGCCGCCAAGGGCCGCGTCGCCCAGGTCATCGGCGCCGTCGTCGACGTCGAATTCGAAGGCTACCTGCCGCGCATCCTGAGCGCGCTGGAGACCACCAACGTCGACCCGAGCGGCGCCCGCTCGCGCCTGGTGCTCGAAGTCGCCCAGCACCTGGGCGAGAACGTGGTCCGCACCATCGCCATGGACACCACCGACGGCCTGGTCCGCGGTCAGGAGGTCATCGACACCGGCGGCCCGATCACCGTGCCCGTCGGCCCCGCCACGCTCGGCCGCATCATGAACGTCGTCGGCGACCCGATCGACGAGGCCGGCCCGGTGAACAGCGAGTTCTCCTCGCCGATCCACCGCGAAGCGCCGACCTTCACCGAGCAGTCGACCTCCAAGGACATCCTGGTCACCGGGATCAAGGTCATCGACCTGCTCTGCCCCTACACCAAGGGCGGCAAGATCGGCCTGTTCGGCGGCGCGGGCGTCGGCAAGACCGTGACCATGCAGGAGTTGATCAACAACATCGCCAAGGCCTACGGCGGTTATTCCGTGCTGGCCGGCGTGGGCGAGCGGACCCGTGAAGGGAACGACCTCTACCACGAGATGATCGAGTCCAATGTGAACGTGGACCCGAAGGCGAACAACGGCTCCACGGCCGGCTCCAAGTGCACCCTGGTCTACGGCCAGATGAACGAGCCCCCGGGCGCACGCGCGCGGGTGGCGCTGACCGGCCTGGCGCAGGCCGAGTACTTCCGCGACGTGGAGGGCAAGGACGTGCTGCTCTTCATCGACAACATCTTTCGTTTCACCCAGGCGGGCTCGGAGATGTCCGCGCTGCTGGGCCGCATTCCCTCGGCGGTGGGCTATCAGCCGACGCTGGCGACCGAGATGGGCAACCTGCAGGAGCGCATCACCTCCACCGACAAGGGCTCGATCACTTCGGTGCAGGCCATCTACGTGCCGGCCGACGACCTGACCGACCCGGCGCCGGCGACCTCGTTCGCTCACCTGGACGCCACCACCGTGCTGTCGCGCGACATCGCCGCCCAGGGCATCTTCCCCGCCGTGGACCCGCTGGACTCCACCTCGCGGATCCTGGACCCGCTGGTGATCGGCGAGGAGCACTACCGGGTCGCGCGCCAGGTTCAGGAGATCCTGCAGCAGTACCGCGCGCTGAAGGACATCATCGCCATCCTGGGCATGGACGAGCTGTCCGAAGAGGACAAGCTGACCGTCTCCCGCGCCCGTAAGATGCAGCGGTTCCTGTCCCAGCCGTTCCACGTGGCCGAGCAGTTCACCAACTCGCCGGGCAAGTTCGTGGAGCTGGCCGACACCATCCGCTCGTTCAAGGCGATAGTCGACGGCGAAGGCGACGCCCTGCCCGAAGCGGCCTTCCTGATGGTCGGCACCTTCGAGGAGGCGGTGGCCAAGGCGGAGAAGCTGGCGGCGGAGGCGTAAGTGGCCGCCAAGCTGCACTTCTCCCTCGTCGCGCCGGAGCGGGAGCTCTACTCCGGCGAGGTGGACCAGGTGATCGCGCCGGGCGTCGAAGGGCAGTTCGGCGTGCTGGCCGGCCACGCGCCGTTCATGACCACCCTCGCCGAAGGCGACGTCACCGTGCTGGACGGCTCCACCCGGCGAGTGTTCGCTGTGCGCGGCGGCTTCGCGGACGTGACGCCGGCGGGCCTGACGATCCTGGCCGAACACGCGACCGAGGCGGCCTAGGCCCAGGGCGCACCGGCGGCTGGTCACGGTCGTTCGGCGCTAAGCTCTCGGGCTGGCTCGGAGCTGGCGTCGACTCGCGGCCGGCCGCGCCACCAACCGACGATGGCGCGCTTGGCCGGCAGCTCGAGCCCGTGGTGGATCCCCGCGGCCAGCGCCAGGGTCAGGCCCGTCCCCGCGCCGAGCGCCGCCCAGTCGGACGCGCCGTGCGCCTTCGCCTGTGCGATGATGGTCACGCCGATGTTCTGGTGCACGAGGTAGAGCGCGTACGAGAGCCGTCCGAGGTAGGGCAGCCCTGGGAGGCTGAACGTCGTTCCGGTCGCCAGCAGCATGAGCAGCAGGCCGGCGCCGCCCAGGACGAAGACGTGGTCCAGCGCGGACAGGCGCTCCAGGTAGCAGAGATAGAGCGCCGCCGCCGCCCCGCCGAGCACGATGCACGGCCGCCATCGCCGGGCCTGGAGACCGTACCAGGCGGCGAGACCCGCCAGGAAGAACGGCATGTGCGGGGCGATGAACAAGTAGATGGCGCCCCGGTGGGTCACGGGCCAGAGCAGGGCGCCCAGCACGCCGACCCCCAACAGGGCGATCCAGAACCGCTCCTTCAGCAGCATGAAGCCCAGGGCTGCGTAGGCGTAGAAGGTGATCTCCACCAGCAAGGTCCAATAGGCGCCGTCCACCGGCGCGAAGCCGAGCGGCTCGGGCGCCATGGTGAGGCCGGCGGCGACGTCGAGCGGCCCGACCTTCATCGCGTCGGGCCCGAACAGCTGCACCACGAGCCAGGTGAGAAGCATCGCGAACAGGTAGGCGGGGTAGAGCCGCGCCATGCGGCTGACGCCGAAGTCGATCGGGCTGCGGCTGGCGAGCAGGCTGCGCGGGATCACGAGGCCGGAAATGAAGAAGAACAGGCTGACGCCGTGCTTTCCGGTCTTCAGCCAGTCAGGGAATGCGTGGTCGAGCAGCAGCAGGTGCTGGCCGTCGTAGTCCGGTCCCCAGCGGTAGAGATAATGGAAGGCGATGACGGCCACGACGGCGACGGCGCGGAAGGTGTCGATCGTGGCGTTCCGCCCGGCGTCGCCGGCGGTGGAGGCGGGTTGCGCGAACACGATGCTCCTCCCCACCGGCGGCCGGTCGGCTGCGATCCTAACAGCCAAGCTTCGCTTCCGCGAAGGGCGCCGAGACCGTTCAGTGCCGGAAGACGCGCACGCTGGTGAACGCCATGGCCAGACCGCGCTCGTCGGCGGCCGCGATCACCTCCGCGTCGCGCATGGAGCCGCCCGGCTGGATCACCGCCGTCGCGCCGGCCTCCGCCGCCTGGATCAGCCCGTCGGCGAAGGGGAAGAAGGCGTCTGAAGCGCAGGCGCAGCCCTGCAGGTCCAGTTGGAAGTCCTGAGCGCGGAGAGCCGCGATGCGGGCCGAATCCTTGCGGTTCATCTGGCCCGCGCCGATGCCCAGCGTCTGGCCCGCCCTGCCGTAGACGATGGCGTTGGACTTCACGTGCTTGGCCACGGTGAAGGCGAACAGCATGTCGGCGATCTCGGTGTCCGACGGCTGACGCTTGGTGACGACGCGCAGGTCGGCGGGGGTCAGACGGACCGCGTCGCGGCTCTGCAGCAGGAAGCCGCCGGATACGGACTTGAACGTCTCGCCGGGCGCGGCGGGGTCGGGCAGGGCGCCGGTCACCAGCAGGCGCAGGTTCTTCTTCGCCGCGAAAACGGCCACGGCGTCGTCGTCAGCCTCGGGGGCGACCACCACCTCGGTGAATACGCCGGCGATGGCTTCGGCCGCCGCGCGGTCCAGGCGCCGGTTCACGGCCACGATGCCGCCGAAGGCCGACACCGGATCGCACTCGAGCGCCCGGCGGTAGGCGCTCTCCAGGTCGGGGCCGAGGCCGACGCCGCAGGGGTTGGCGTGCTTGATGATGACGACCGCCGCGGAAGCCGAAGGATCGAACTCGGCGACCAGCTCGATGGCGGCGTCGGTGTCGTTGATGTTGTTGTAGCTGAGCTCCTTGCCCTGGAGCTGGCGGGCGGTGGCCACGCCGGGGCGGGCGTCGCCCAGGGCGTAGAAGGCCGCCGCCTGGTGCGGGTTCTCGCCATAGCGCATGGTCTGGACCAGGCGCCCCGACAGGCTCTTGCGTTGCGGCGCGGACTCCCCGAGCTGACCGGCGAACCAGCCCGAGATCGCGGCGTCGTACGCCGCCGTGCGAGCGTAGGCGGCGGCGGCCAGCCGGCGCCGCAGCTCCAGCGACGTGCCGCCGTCGGCATGGAGGGCGGCGATGACCTCGGCCAGGTGTTCCGGCTCGGTGCAGACCGCCACGTAGCCGTGGTTCTTGGCGGCGGAGCGGATCATCGCCGGACCGCCGATGTCGACGTTCTCGACGCACGCCGCGAAGTCGCCGCCGCCGGCGACCGTCGCCTCGAAGGGGTAGAGGTTGACGTAGAGCAGGTCGATGCCACCGATTCCGTGCTCGGCCATGGCGGAGGCATGGGCGGGAGCCTCCCGTACCCCGAGCAGGCCGCCATGGACGACCGGGTGCAGGGTCTTGACCCGCCCGTCCATCATCTCCGGGAAGCCGGTGAGGTCGGCGACATCGCGCACCGGCAAGCCCGCCGCCGCGATCGTGCTCTTCGTGCCGCCCGTGGAGACCAGTTCGACGCTGAGGTCGTGGAGCGCCCGAGCCGCTTCGATCAGTCCGGTCTTGTCGGAGACGGAGAGCAGGGCCCGGCGAACGGGAACCCGGTCAGGGGAGGGCGGGAAGGCGGGGGCGCTCATGGCGGGGCGCTTAGCACGCGCCTTACCGCCCCGTCAGCGGTCGTCTGCGGGGCTGAGCTTCCAGCGGATGCGCGCGCCCTCCGCGGGGCGGACCTGGCCGCGCAGCACGATCTGCTGGCTCCGGCGCGGGTCGCCGCCCTGGAACACCACCGAGGGCTCCAGCGCCAGCCCCGCGGCGTCCGAGCGGAAGCTCCAGCCGTCGCCTGAGGGGGTTTGCAGGGTCACGCTGCGGCCGTCTCGAGTCGCCGCCGCGCGAACGTCCGGATGCAGGTGGAAGCGAATCCCGTAGGGGATCGGCCCGCCCTGCGGCCGCTGAGGCGTGAATCGGTCCTCGCCGCGCAGTTCGTCCGTCTCGGCGGCGAGATAGAGCCGGCGCTCATGGTGGAAGCCATGGCTGCGAAGCCAGCCGTCGTGCTGCAACTCCACCAGCGCGTCGTCGCCCTGCTCCTGCCGCTGAACCCGGGCCGTCTCGGCGCCCCCGACCAGGCGGGCGCCCAGGGCGTCCGCACGGAAGCCGGTCAGCGCTCGTCCCTCGGAACTTGCGCCCAGCGTCGCGGTGGAGCCGCCGGCCGCCTCCCGCAGGCTGGCGTGGCCGGACGCCTGAGCGCTCCAGCCCGTGTTGACGATCAGCCTGTCGCGCCCGACCGCAGCCTCGAACGCGCCCGGTTGGGCCGTGGCCTGCACGCTCCAGCCGTCTTCAGGCGGCACGCCCACGTCGACCAGGGCCTGAAGTCGCCCGCCGCCCAGGCGTTGGTAGGCGGCGTGAGGCAATTCGACGATCGGCGTCGGCGCGTCGGCTTCACCCGGGCGGCGCGCTGCGCGCACACGGGCGGGCTCCACCGCTTCGCCTCCCTGGAAGGCGGCGAGCCGGCTGTCGGCCAGCGTGAAGAAGCGCGTCGCGGACGTCAGTCGGTCCAGGCTGCGGGCGACGGGGGCTGGAGCCGCTCGGCCTCGCTGGTTGAGGGCGTCGTCGAGGGTGAGCAGGTCGAGCAGAAGTTCAAGGCCGACTTCGGGAGAGCGGGTCCGGTGACCGCCGTCGGGCAGCACCGCATGATCGAGGGCCTCGGCGGCCCGGTCGAGCGCCTGATTGAGCAGGGCGGCCGCGGCGACCGGATCGAGGGCGGCGGCGGCGGTCGCGACCACCGTCGCGCGCTCCGCGGCCCGGATTGGACCGGTGCGGATCGTCATCAGGTCGCGGGCCTGTCGGCTGATCGAGGCGAGCAGGCGGGCCGTTTCGGCGTCGGAGGCGGCTTCGAGCAGGGGACCCAGCGCGCAGGCGAGGTTGAACACCCGCCGTTCCTGGACGTCGGCGCTCCAGGCGAAGGCGTTCCAGCGGCCGAACAGGGCTTCCCAGTCCCATATCAGGCGCAGCGCCTCCCGCACGCCGCGCGGCCCTTGGGCTGTGAGCGCGGGCAGCCAAGCGAAGCGGTGGAGCTCTTCGGCGAAGCGACGGCTCGGGCTCGGCGTGTCCCACGGATCGCCGCCGACCCCGGTCTCCAGAACGGCCCCCGCCAGAGTGACGCGCCCGGCCAGCAGGGCGCGCCCGGTCTCCAGATCGGGCGGGCGGAAATCCCGCGGCGTCGCGGCCAGGCTCTTGGGCCGAGGCCGATCGAGCGCCCACCGGCGAAGAGCGAAGGCTCGCGCTTCATCGTCCAGCTGGCGCACCAGCATCATCGAAGCGGCTTTGGCGTACTCCGCCAGCACGGTCGCAGGCGGGCGATTCATCGCATCGCCGGGGCTCAGCCGCCCCTCAGAGCGGCGATGTTGGCGGCGTAGGCGTCCGGACCTCCGCGGAACACGGCGGTGCCGGCGACGAGGGCGGTCGCGCCGGCGTCGATGCAAAGGCTGGCCGTCTGCGGGTTCACGCCGCCGTCGACCTCAAGCTCGATGGGCCGGCCAGAGGCGTCGATCATGGCGCGCAACCGCTCGATCTTGCGCAGCTGGGAGGTCATGAAGCTCTGGCCGCCGAAGCCGGGGTTCACCGACATCACCAGGAACAGGTCGATCTCGTCCAGGATCCACTCGAGCGGCTCGGGCGAAGTGGCGGGATTCAGCACGACCCCGGCCTTGGCGCCGAGTTCCCGGATGCGCTGGAGGGTTCGGGACAGATGCGGCCCCGATTCCGGATGCACGGTGATCTGGTCGGCCCCTGCGGCCCTGAACGCCTCCAGGAAAGGGTCGGCTGGTGCGATCATGAGATGCACGTCGAAGGGGATGGTCGCGTGGGGCCGGAGCGCCTTCACGACATCGGGGCCGATGGTGATGTTGGGCACGAAACGGCCGTCCATGACGTCGACGTGGACCCAGTCGGCGCCCGCCGCTTCGATGGCGCGCACCTCCTCGCCCAGCCGCGCGAAGTCGGCGGCGAGAATCGAGGGCGCGATCAGAGGACGGGTCACCCTCTTCGGATAGACCCGCCCGACCGTCACGCTCAAGCCTGTTCGGCTGTCAGGCCTCTTCGGCCGCAGGCGAGCCGGCCGCCTCGGGCGCGCCCGCCTCGCCGGCTTCACCGCCCTCGAAGGTCTTCGGGCGGCGTGGCCGCCGGGCCCGCGGGCGACGCTCCTCGGCCTCAGGCGCGGCTTCGGCCGGCGGCGCCGCCGGCGCGCTCTGCAGGAACGCAGGCGCGGGGCTGAAGCCGCCGTCCTCAGAACGCAGCGCGAAGCCGTCGTCGCGGGACTCGGGCGCGCGGGCGGGTTCAGGCGCGCCGTTCGCAACCATCACGCCGGCGGACTCGGCGCCCTCCGCGGCCACTTCCGGGCGAGGCTCGCCGCGGTCGCGCTCGAAGCGGTCGCGGCGCTCGCCGCGGTCGAAGTCACGGTCGCGGTTGCGGCGACCGTCGCGCCGGCCGTCCTGGCCGTCCTCTCGGGGCCGATCATCGCGTGGACGATCGCTCCGCGGGCGGTCTTCGCCCGGTCGGTCGTCCCGGGGGCGGTCCTCACGATCACGAGGCCGGTCGTCGCGCGGGCGATCATCCCGTGGGCGGTCGTCCCGAGGCCGGTCGTCACGGGGACGATCGTCACGAGGGCGGTCATCACGGGGCCGCTCGTCGCGGCGGCCGTATTCGCCCCGGTCGCGGTCCCGGCGGAAATCCCGGTCGTCGCGGTCGCGGCGGAATTCGCCGCGGTCGTCCCGGTCGCGGCGGAACTCATCCCGCGGGCGCTCGTCGCGCCGGAAGTCGTCCCGGCGACCGTCGCGGGCGTCCCGCCCATCGACCGAACCCTCCGCGGGGGCCTCGGGCGTCTCCGCCTCGACTTCGGGCGGCGCGCCGGCTTGGGCGCCGCTCTCGTCCTCGAAGTCGATGTCCATGCCGTTGGTGAAGGTGTCGCGGCCGACGATGTCGGCCGGCGGTTTGTTCGGCTGCAACGCGCGCACGACACGGAAGTAGTGCTCGGCGTGCTGGAGGTGGTTTTCAGCCAGCACCCGGTCGCCGGACGAGAATGCGTCGCGGGCCAGCTGCTGGTACTTCTCGTACACGCTCTGGGCGTGGCCGCGCACCTTCACGCCGTCAGGCCCGTTCGAGTCGAAGGAGCGGTTGACGTTGTGCTGGGGCTTGCCCCCGCCCGGCGGGTTGCCGCCCCGGTTGCGGCCGCGCTGCCGCTTCATGTTCTTGAAATCCCGCATGGATCCTTTGGACCTCGCGGCCTCCCTAGTGGCCGCTTGCGCTGCCCGCGGCCCTTTCCGCAGGGTCGCTGGCGAACGCGGGTGCTGATACCGTGAGCCGCTGTTGTGGCGTCCCCCTCGCGGCGGCGATTAGGCCGATCCGCGGTTTCGTCGAGCCAGGGCTTCCGGCCCTTCGCCCTGAACACTTCGACGATCTTCGGAGACGCCTATTACTTAGGGGTTTGCGGCAAGTCTTCCAAGTGAATTTTTGACGCCGGTCACGACCCGGTCGCGGTCTGCGAGATCACGGACCACCTGAATGCGGTCGAAGCCTTCGGCCGTGAAGAGCTCCGACACAGCAGCCGCCTGTCCGCTGCCGATCTCGACGGCGAAGATCCCGCCTTCCCGGAGCACCCGCATGATCTCGGGCGCGAGCTCGCGGTAGGCGTCCAGGCCGTCGGGGCCGCCGTCCAGCGCCAGGCGCGGATCGTGGTTGCGGACCTCCGGCTCAAGCCGCTCGATCTCGGCGCTCGGGATGTACGGCGGGTTGGACAGCACCAGATCGAAGGACGCGTCGCCCAGCCCGCGGGTCCATGAGGTGCGCAGGAAGGCGGCGCGCCCGCCGAGACCGAGGTTGGCGGCGTTCTCACGTGCGACGGCGAGCGCTTCTTCGGAGATCTCGACGCCCAGGCCCCGGGCGGCGGGGCGCTCGGCGAGCACCGCCAGGAGCACGGCGCCGGAGCCCACGCCGAGATCCAGAACATCGAAAGCCTGCCCTTCGGGAAACGCGGCCAAGGCGAGCTCGACCAGGGTCTCGGAGTCGGGCCGGGGGCTCAGCACCTCCGGCGTGACCCGCACCATGATCTTCCAGAAGCCCCGCCGCCCCAGGATCCGGCTGACGGGCTCGCGCCGGGAACGCCGTTCGACGTACTCGTCCAGCGCGGCGACCTGCTCTTCGGTCAAAGGCCTGTACGGGTCGGTGATGATGTCGGTCCGGGTCGCGCCCGCGGCCGCCTCCAGCAGCAGCCGGGCGTCGATGACGGGGCTGTCCACGCCCGCGGCCTTGAGCCGTTCGCGGGCGCCGGTCCAGGCCTTCACGAGGGTGGGCGCGTCCATGGGCGCAGTCCTATGCCGCCGGACCCGCCCAGGTCGCAAGCTGCACTTGACGGGGGGCGTGCGGGCCGCAACGAACGGGGAGGGAACAAGGCGGCCCGAGGTCGCCGTCCGGAGTTCAGTCATGCTGCGTTTCAGCCTCGCTCTCGCCCTTTGCACCGCGGCCGTCCCGGCGCTGGCCGCGGACGTGGACACCAAGCGGCTCCACGAGCACATCCGCGTGCTCGCCTCCGATCAGTTCGCCGGCCGCGGCCCGGCCTCTCCCGAGGAGAAGCTGACCGTCGACTACCTGATCGCCGAGATGAAGAAGGCGGGGCTGCAGCCGGGCGGCGCGAACGGCTCCTGGACCCAACCGGTGGCGCTGAGCCGTTTCACCGTCACCAACCCGACCAGCTCGCTCAAGGTCGGCTCCTGGACCAAGCCGCTGAACCAGGGCCTGGACGTGGCTATCCGCACGCGCCTTCCGCAGGATCGCCTGACGCTGAAGGACGCGCCGCTGGTGTTCGTCGGCTACGGCGTCAAAGCGCCCGAGCGCGGCTGGGACGACTTCAAGGGCGTGGACCTGAAGGGCAAGGTCGCCCTGGTCCTCGTCAACGATCCCGACTTCGAGCTCGATCAGCCGGCCGGCTTCGACGGCGAGGCCATGACCTACTACGGCCGCTGGACGTACAAGTACGAAGAGCTGGCCAAGCAAGGCGCGGCGGGCGTGATCGTCATCCATGAGACGGTGCCGGCCGGCTATGGCTGGGCCACGGTCCGCAACTCCAACACCATTCCTACCTTCGACGTGGTTCTGGCCGACCCGAGCAAGGAGCGCGCGCGGCTGGAGGGTTGGATCCAGAAGCCCGTCGCCGAGGAGCTGTTCCAGCGCGCGGGGCTGAGCTTCGACACGCTGAAGACGCAGGCCAAGACCAAGGCGTTCCGGCCGGTGGCGCTCCCGAACGCGACCCTGTCGGTCGACGCGGCGGTGAAGGCTGAGCGGATCACCTCGGCCAACGTGCTGGGCAAGATTCCGGGCTCCAAGCGCCCCGACGAGGTCGTGCTCATCGGCTCGCACTGGGACCACCTGGGCCGGGGCGGCGCGGACGCCGACGGGGACGACATCTACAACGGGGCGCTCGACAACGCCGCCGGCACGGCGGGGCTGCTGGAGCTGGCGCGGGTGATGGCCGCCGGGCCACGGCCGGAGCGCACGGTCGTCTTCGCCTCCTGGACGGCGGAGGAGAAGGGCCTGCTCGGGTCGGAGTTCTACGCCCAGAACCCGGTCTATCCGGTCGCCAAGACCGCGGCCGGCTTCAACATGGACGGGCTGGCGCTGAACGGGCCGGCGCGGGACATCACCATCGTCGGCGCTGGCAAGAGCGACATGGACTCCGGCGCCGTGCGGGTCGCCAAGAGCATGGGCCTGGTCGTCTCGCCCGAGTCCAATCCGGAGGTGGGCACCTTCTACCGTTCCGACCACTTCCCTCTGGCGAAGGTCGGGATCCCGGTGCTGTACATGAACGCCGGACAGGACCTGGTGAAGGGCGGCAAGGCGGCCGGCGAGGCGGCGTACAAGGCCTACATCGAGGACCGCTACCACCAGCCGAACGACGAGTACGATCCCAACTGGGACCTGAGCGGCGCCCTGCCGGAGCTGAACATCATCCGCACGCTCGCCACCGAGGCGGCCAACTCGAGCACCTGGCCGCAGTGGAAGGCCGGCGCGGAGTTCAAGTCCGCGCGCGACCGGACGGCTGCGGAGCGTCGGTGACGGCGGCGTCTGGCGACGTACAGCGTTTCGGCGCCGACCGGCCGCTGCGGCTGGACAGCGGCGCCGTGCTGGCGCCGTTCGAGGTGGCCTACCAGACCTACGGCGAGTTGAACGCCGACAGGTCCAACGCCGTCCTCGTCTGCCATGCGCTGACCGGCGACCAGCACGTCGCTTCGATTCACCCGATCACGGGCAAGCCGGGCTGGTGGACTCGGATGGTCGGACCCGGGCGACCGCTCGACCCGGAGCGGTTCCACATCATCTCCACGAACGTAATCGGCGGGTGCATGGGCTCGACCGGCCCGGCCTCGGTCGACCCGGCCACGGGCGAGCCGTACGGCCTGCGCTTTCCGGTGATCACCATCGGCGACATGGTCCGCGCTCAGGCCATGCTGGTCGAGGCGCTCGGCGTCGAGCGGCTGTTCGCGGTGGTGGGCGGCTCCATGGGCGGCATGCAGGCGCTGCAGTGGGCGGCGGATCATCCGCACCGGGTGCGCAACGCGGTCTGCATCGCCAGCGCCGCTCGGCACACGGCTCAGAACATCGCCCTGCACGAGGTGGGCCGCCAAGCCGTGATGGCCGATCCCGACTGGCGCGGCGGCGACTACCTGCGCCAAGGTGTCCGGCCGGAGAAGGGTCTGGCGGTGGCCCGGATGGCCGCGCACATCACCTATCTGTCCGAGCCGGCCCTCCAGCGGAAGTTCGGGCGGGAGCTGCAGCGGGATGGGCTCTCCTGGGGGTTCGACGCCGACTTCCAGGTCGAGAGCTACCTGCGCCACCAGGGGCAGAGCTTCGTCGACCGGTTCGACGCCAACAGCTACCTCTACATCACGCGTGCGACGGACTATTTCGACCTGAGCTCCAGACACGGCGGCGTGCTGACCGAAGCCTTCCGTGGCGCGGGCGAGGTCCGCTTCTGCGTGCTCAGCTTTACCAGCGACTGGCTGTATCCGACGCCCGAAAGCCGCAACATCGTGCGGGCGCTGAACGCCGCCGGGGCGCGGGTCAGCTTCGTCGAGATCGAGAGCGACAAGGGGCACGACGCCTTCCTGCTGGACGAGCCGGTGATGGACGCCGTGCTGCGCGGGTTCCTGGACGGCGCGGCGGGGGAGGCCCGCTGATGCGCGAGGACTTTCGCGCCATCCTGCAACTGCTGCGACCCGGCTCCCGTGTGCTGGACGTGGGCTGCGGCTCCGGCGAGCTGCTGGAGCTGCTCCAGCGCGAGAAGGACTGCGACGGCCGAGGGCTGGAGCTCGACACCGAGAACGTGTCCGCTGCGCTGGCGCGTGGACTGGCCGTGGTTCAGGGCGATGCGGATCGCGACCTGGCCGACTTCCCGTCCGGGGCCTTCGACTACGCCGTGCTCTCGCAGACTCTGCAGGCAACACGCGATCCGCGGCGCGTGCTTGAGGAGCTGTTGCGCATCGCCGCCTTCACCGTCGTTTCGTTCCCGAACTTCGGCCACTGGCGCGTGCGCTGGACGCTGCTGACCAGCGGGCGCATGCCGGAGACGCGGGCGCTGCCGGAACCCTGGTGGGCGACCCCCAACATCCACCTGTGCACGCTGCGGGACTTCACCGCGCTCTGCGCCGACCTGGACCTGAAGATCGAGAGCGCCGCGATGCTTTCGGGGGGGAAGCCGGCGCGCACCGTCGACCCGAACCGCGCCGTCGAGAACTGGCGGGCGGAGACGGCGCTGTTCCTGCTCAGCCGGCGCGGGGCGGCTCAGGCGTTGGAGCCGGCGGCCGACCTGTTCAGCCGGTGATGGCGGCGGCGTCGCGTTCGCCGGTGCGGATGCGGAGCGCCTGCTCCAGCTCGGTGACGAAGATCTTGCCGTCGCCGATCTTGCCGGTGTTGGCGGCGCGCTGGAACGCCTCGATCACCGACTCGACGATGTCGGTCGGCACCGCGGCCTCGACCTTCACCTTGGGCAGCAGCCGGACCGCATACTCGGCGCCGCGGTAAACCTCGGTCTTGCCCTTCTGGCGGCCGTAGCCGCGCACCTCCGTCACGGTCAGGCCGGAGGCGCCCGCTTCCGTCACCGCGTCCAGCACGGCGTCGAGCCGGCTCGGCTTGATGATCGCGGTGATCAGCTTCATGGCCGCTCCAACATAAGTGAAAGCCGCCCGCTTCTAAGCGCGCTCCGGCCGCTTCGCCAAGGGGGCTCCGCGATGTGCGGGCGAGGGGAGGGCGGCGGGGACCAGCACGCGCGGCGTCGCGCGGACGGCCTTGGCCTTCAAGGCGAAGGTGCGCTTCACCGCCTCCAGCAGGATCACGCCCGCGAACGGCGCCCAGAGGCGGGAGCCGGCCTGCTCCCAGGCCTCGCTCCAGGGCGCGAACAGGTTGGCCGGCGGCACGTACAGGGCTCGCGACCAAGCGAAGGGCTCCAGCTCCGCCTCTCGGACCAGGCGTTCGAGCTGCCCCCGGGTGAACGGGCGGCCGTGGCCGAACGGCGTGTGCTCGGCCCGAGACCAGAGGCCGCGCCTGGCCGCCGCCACGATGATGACCCGGCCGTTGGGAGCGAGCACCCGCCAGACCTCCGAGAGCAGGGCGGCGGGGTTGTCGCTCTCCTCCAGCCCGTGGATCAGGAGCACGCGGTCGAACAACGCGCCCATGAGGGGCAGGGTGTCCTCGTGGGCCAGGGCGGACAGGGCGCGGCCCTCGCCGGGCCAGACCTCCACCCCCTGGGCGGCGGGCATCACCGCCACCGCCCGGCGGGCGGTCGAGCGGAACGCCTCCACCCAGGGCGTCGCGTAGCCCAGGCCCAGCACGTCGAGACCCGCGGCGTCGCCCCAGGCCTCCCAGACCTTCCGGCCCAGCACCTCGCGCGCCGCGGTCCCGAGCGGGCCGGCGTAGAAGTCCCGAAGCTCCAGCACGTCGCGACGCATGGCGGACCTGTTATAGGCTGAGCCGCGCGATCCAAGACAAGCGGAGGCCGCCGTGGCTGTCGAAGTCCATCAGTTCCCCTGTCTGTCCGACAACTACGGCTTCCTGGTCCGCGACCTCGAGACCGGCGCGGCCGCCTGCGTCGACACGCCCGAGGCGAACGCTATCCTGCGCGAGCTCGATCAGCTGGGCTGGCGCCTGGAGTTGATCCTCAACACCCACTGGCATCCCGACCACGCCGGCGGGAACGCGGCGGTCAAGGCGGCCACGGGAGCGACGGTGGTCGGGCCGGCGGAGGTCGGGCGGCTCGGGACGGCTCCGGACCGGACCGTCGAGGATGGCGAGGTGGTCGAGCTCGGCGCGACGCGGTTCGAGGTTCTGGACACCGGCGGGCATACGCTGGGCCACATCAGCTACGTCTCGCCGGCGGACCGTGTCGCCTTCGTTGGCGACACCCTGTTCGCGCTCGGCTGCGGGCGGCTGTTCGAGGGCACCGCCGAGCAGATGTGGACCAGTCTCGGGCGGCTGGCCGCCCTTCCCGAGGACACGACGGTGTACTGCGCACACGAGTACACCGCCTCCAACGCCCGCTTCGCGCTGACGGTTGACCCGTCGCAGGCGCTGCGGGAGCGGGCCGAAGCAGTGTTCGCGGCGCGGGAGGCCGGGCGGCCCACCGTGCCCACGACCATCGGCCTCGAGAAGGCGACGAACCCGTTCCTGCGCGCGAGCGACGCCGCCGCCTTCGCCGCGGTGCGCGCGGCCAAGGACGCCTTCCGCGGCTAACGCGGGGCCGCGAGATCCACGGCGAGGGCGGTCCGCTTAGAGGACGGCCGCCCGGCTGCACCCTTGGCCGGCGCGATCACCACCTCCAGGGTGTCGCGGACCACGTTGACGGCGGCGGCAGGGCCCTCGGTGAAGCGTACGCGGCGCAGGCGCGAGAGCACCGAGCGGCCCTTGCTCGTCGACGCCGCCCGAACCACTCCGTCCGCAGCGACCGTGGCCGCTTCGGCGAAGACCGCCTCGGCCCCGGGGCGGACGTCCGGCGCTTCGAAGGCGAGCACGCGCTTGGTCCCGCGGCTCGCACGGACGCTGGCCTGCGCCAACTGCCTGAACAGCTGCGCCGGGCTCATGGCTCGACCGCGCAGCGTCTCGGTCCGTGCGGCGAACGCCACGGGGGTCCCCGCCGGGCGCTCGGGCGTGAACAGGATCAGGCCGCCGAGGCGCGTGGCGCGCACCATCGCCTCGCCCACGTCGTTCCGATAGATCACGTCGCCGCGCGGGCCCGGGTGGGCGGTGAGCGCCCAGACCTCGATCTCATTGTCGAACTTGAGCAGGGCGCCGCCGTTCGTGCGGTCGAGCACGAAGCTGTCGCCCTGGGCGGCGACGTAGCGGCCCACCACAGGGTACGCTTGCGCGCGCCCGCCGGCGTTCGGACGGCCAAGCAGATCCTTCAGCGACTGCGCGCAGACCGGCGCCGCCGGCAGGAGCAATCCCGCCGCGACCAGCAGGGCGGCGAAGGCCGACGGGCGCGCAAGCATCAGCATGCCGCTTGCTCTGGGATCAGGACCAAAACGGGGCGGATTCTCCTACCCCGCGAACCTTACCCTGCGATGTATTGACCGCCGTTTGCAGTAAGAGTCGCGCCGGTGATGAAGCTCGCGTCCTCGCGGGCGAGGAAGGCGACGCAGGCGGCGATCTCTTCGGCCTTGCCCAGCCGACCCACCGGGATCATGCCGATGATGCCCTGCAGCACCTTCTCCGGCACGGCCGACATCATGTCGGTGTCGATGTAGCCCGGCGCTACGCAGTTCACGGTGATCCCCTTGGCCGCGCCCTCCTGGGCCAGCGCCTTGGTGAAGCCGATCACGCCCGCCTTGGCGGCGGAGTAGTTGGTCTGTCCCATCTGGCCCTTCTGGCCGTTGATGGAGCTGATGTTGATGATCCGGCCATAGCCGCGCTCGCGCATGCCCTCGATCACGTTGCGGCTCATGTTGAAGATCGAGGCGAGGTTGACGAAGATCACCTCGTTCCACTGCTGCGGCGTCATCTTGTGCAGCATGGCGTCCCGCGTGATGCCGGCGTTGTTCACCAGCACGTCGACGGGACCGAGCTGGGCCTCGACCTCTCGGACCGCGCGGGAGGCGTCGTCGAAGTCGCCGACGTTGCCCTTCACCACCATGACGCCGAGCTCGCGGGCGGTGGTCTGGGCCGCCTCTTCGTTGCCGGAGTACCCGGCCGCGACCGTGAAGCCGTCGTTTTTCAGCCGCTCGGTGATGGCGCGGCCGATGCCGCGGGTGCCGCCGGTGACCAGTGCTACGCGGGCCATGATCGTTGTCTCCCCTCTACGAACGTCTCAGACGCCGAACGCGTCGGCGTAACGGATGGCCTGCACGCTCGAGAGCGCGCCGGCTTCAAGCTCCAGCCCCATGAACGCCGGTCCGGAGAACGGCGCGCGGATGCTGCGGACCCCCTCGGCCGAGAAGCCGAAGCGGGCGTAGTAGGCGGGCTCGCCCAGCACGATCGCAGCGCCGACCCCGCTCCGGCCGAGCCGCTCCAGGCCGGCGCGGATCAGGCCGGAGCCGACGCCCTTGCCCTGCGCGTCCGGCCGGACCGCAACGGGCGCCAGGGCTGCCAGCCGCGACCCGTCGGCCGGTTCGGTCGAAAGGCGGCTGAAGGCGAGGTGGCCGTCCAACCGTCCGTTCTCCCCGTCGGCCACCAGCTCGAGCAGCATGTCCCCGCTTGCTCTCAAGCGGTCCACGAGATTCGCCTCGTCGGGGCGCCCGAACGCTTCGGATTCCACGGCGTGGATCGCCGCGAAGTCGTCAGGCGTCGCGCGCCGGACCTGCATTCACCGCTCGACGCAGAGCGCCACGCCCATGCCGCCGCCGACGCAAAGCGTGGCGAGACCCTTCTTGGCGTCGCGCCGCTTCATCTCGTGCAGGAGCGTGGTGAGGATCCGCGCGCCGGACGCGCCGATCGGGTGGCCGATCGAGATGGCGCCGCCGTTCACGTTCGTCTTCTCGGGGTCGAGGCCGAGCTCCCGGACCACACACAGCGACTGGGCGGCGAAGGCTTCGTTGCTCTCGATCAGGTCGAGGTCATTGATCGACCAGCCCGCCTTCTCCAGCGCCTTGCGGCTGGCGGGGATGGGGCCAGTGCCCATGATCTCCGGCTCGACGCCGGCGTTCGCCCATGAGGCGATGCGGGCCAAGGGCGTGATCCCGCGACGGGCGGCCTCGTCGGCCGTCATCAGCACCAGGGCGGCCGCCCCGTCGTTGAGGCCGGAGGCGTTGGCGGCGGTCACCGAGCCGTCCTTGGTGAAGGCGGGCCGTAAGCCGCTGATGCTCTCGTAGGTCACGCCGGCGCGGATGTACTCGTCCTTGTCGATGACGATGTCGCCCTTCTTGCCCTTGATGGTGACGGGCGCGATCTCGTCGGCGAAGCGGCCCGCAGTCTGGGCGGCCTCAGCGCGGTTCTGCGAGTTCACGGCGAAGCGGTCCTGATCCTCGCGAGTGATCTGCCAGCGCTGGGCGATGTTCTCGGCCGTCTGGCCCATGTGGTAGCCATGGAAGGCGTCCCAGAGCCCGTCCTTGATCATGGTGTCGACGAGCTGGAGGTCGCCCATCTTCTGACCGCCGCGCAGGTGCTGGGCGTGGGGCGACTGGCTCATGCTCTCCTGGCCGCCCGCGACCACGATATTGGCGTCCCCGCCCGCGATCTGCTGGTAGGCGAGCGCGACGGCGCGCAGGCCCGAGCCGCAGAGCTGGTTGAGGCTCCAGGCCGGGGCCTCGATGCGGATGCCGGCGTTCACCGAAGCCTGCCGAGCGGGACCCTGGCCGGCGCCGGCCTGGAGCACCTGGCCCAGGATGGTCTCGTCCACTTCGGCCCCGTCGACGCCGGCGCGGGACAGGGCGGCCTGGATGGCGGTCTTGCCGAGATCATGGGCCGCGACGCCGCCGAGGGCGCCGTTGAAGGAGCCTACCGGCGTGCGCGCAGCGGAAGCGATCACGATGTCAGGCATGGCAGGTCTCCGGCGGCCGAATAGTCAGACCTGTCGAAATCGCATGAACCCGGTGCGCCGTCACCCCTGCCGCGTGCGAAAAAGCCGCAGCCTTCTTGACGCCTGACCTCATTTCTGTGGCGTTGCGGCTTCGCATGCGCGATGATGCAGATGCGAACAGTTTCACGAGGATGACCGAGTGGCCGATTCCTTCGCCGCCGCCGACAGCACCCGCAAGGCGGACGAGCGGGTCGTCATCAAGAAGTACGCGAACCGCCGTCTCTACAACACGGCGTCTTCCGCCTACGTGACGCTTGAGCATCTGAGCGAGATGGTGAAGCAGGGCGTCGACTTCGTCGTCTACGACGCCAAGACGAACGAGGACATCACGCGCTCGGTCCTGAGCCAGATCATCTTCGATCAGGAGGGCCGGGAAGGTCAGAGCCTGCTGCCGGTGACCTTCCTGCGGCAGCTGATCCGGTTCTACGGCGACAACCTGCAGGCGTTTCTGCCGAGCTACCTCGAGATGAGTCTGGAAAGCTTCGCCAAGCAGCAGGAACGCATGCGTGAGCAGTTCGGTGCAGGGCTTGGAGCCTCCGGGCCGACCGGAGCCACCCTGTTCGAGGAGCAGGTGCGGCAGAACATGGTCCTGTTCGACCGGGCGATGAAGATGTTCTCGCCGTTCGCGGCGGGGATGAACCCCTACGCGGCCGCAGGCGAGCAGAAGCCCGAGCCGCCGCCGCCGCCCGCCCCGTCCGCGGCCCCGCCGGCCGCCGCAGAGGACCTGTCGGAGCTGAAGCAGCAGCTCGCCGCCATGCAGGCTCAAATCGAGAAGCTGGCCGCCAAGAGCTAGACCTTAACCGAACCGCAGGCGTCGCCATGGCACGCAGGCGCCATGTCTGACGGACACCCGAGCCGCCGCAAGAGCGATCGCCCCGGCCTGCCGGTCGTGATCGAGGGCGCCGCGGCCGAACCGCCGCGCTCCAGGGGAAGGCGCACGCTGGCCGACTTCGCCGCGCAGCTGCTCGGGCAGGAGGGCAAGCGCCGCGGCCTGCGGGGCGGCCCCGAGACGCTGGACGCCGCGCGCGAGAGCTACCTGCGCACCGAATACAGCGGCCCTGCGGACCGTCGTCCCAAGGCCGGACGGATCACCCGGACGGAGATCTAGCGGCCCGCCGCTTGCAGGGGCCTGGTCATGCGACGCATGCTGCCCCGTCTGATCGACCTCACGACATGCGTGCTGATCTTCAGCGTGCTCGGCTAGGCGCTCGACAGGTCGAAGTCCTTGCGGGCGGCCATGATGGTCACGATGAAGCCCGCGAGCACGTCCAACAGGACCATCACCATCAGCAGGAAGAAGGTGGAGGTCGCGAACGCCCGGAAGAGCAGGAACTCCACCAGGCAGACGATGAACACCACCATGCTCAGCGCATGATTGACGATCACCGTCTTGCGCGAGGTGGTGCTCTTCAGGAGCTCGGCGAAGAGCACGCCCAGCGAGATCATCACGAAAAGGTCGCCGATGCTGACCGGCCAGCGGGCGCCGCTGGTCATGGCGATCTGGAACAGCGGCGCGCTGAGGCGGGCGTCCGCGTCCACCGCGCCGAACCCGCCCACCAGGGTCAGGACCAGCAGGTTGTAGGCCAGCACGGGCAGGAGCAGCAGCGGCAGAGCGGCGATCAATCGGCCCTCCCCCGGCGGCCGTCGCGAGCTAGCCACGGTTAAGCTCCGCGCTCCGGCGCGTCCAGCGCCGCGACGCCGCGCCTCGCCCGGCAGATGACGGAGGGAGGCTCACGGGGCGAAGGCGCGGAACGCTTCGACGACGGTCTCGTACGCTCGCCGCTTGAACGGCACGACCAGATCGGAGACCTCGCCCAGCCGCGCCCATCGCCAGGCCTCGAACTCGATCTGGTGATGGCCTTCCAGATCGATCTCGCTCTCCTCGCCCGTGAAGCGGAAGGCGAACCATTTCTGCTTCTGGCCCTGGTAGCCCCGCGCGACCTTGGCCCCGCGAGCCTCCGCCGGGAAGTCGTAGACGATCCAGTCCTCGGTGCGGCCGAGCAGGGCGACCGAGCGGATGCCCGTCTCCTCCTGCAGCTCTCGGCGGGCCGCTGCCTCCCAGTCCTCGCCGGGATCGACGCCGCCTTGCGGAAACTGCCAGGTATGCGGGCCGCTCCAGCCGGCGCGCTTGCCGAGCCAGACCCGGCCCTCGCCGTTGAACACCACCACGCCCACGTTCGGGCGATAGAGGTCGAGGTCCACGGTCCCAGGAGAGCGGTTCGGGGTCACCGCCGCGTTATGGCCGACGCCGGCGCGAGCTGGTAGCCCCGGGCCGGCAGGCTCTGGGTCCAGCGGGCGGCCTGCTCCAGCGTGACCGGATAAGCGAAGCCTGCGCCCAGCGCCGCGCCGCGCTGCAGAGCCGCCGCCTCGAGCGCCAGGAACTGCTTGTCGATCGCCTCGGGAGCGAGCTGGTCGTCGACGATCCGGTCCGCGCTGGCCCGCGGCAGACCCGCGAGCGACCCAGGCTTGCCCGACCCGTCGTCCAGGAACGCCAGACCGCGGGTCTTCAGGGCCGACATGAACGGGTTCATGGCTTCGGAGGAGCTCATGAACTTGCCGCCCAGATAGTTCGTCACCGCGAAGTAGCCGGTGGCGCGGGAGAGCAGCCATTCCAGCCGCTTGACAGTCTCTTCCGGCCGGGCCTGGGCCATCAGCGTATAGGGGCCGGGGTCGTTCTGCGGATAATCCAGCGGCTCCATGGGGATTTCGAGCATGACCTCGTGACCCTGGGCGCGGGCCTGGTCGATCCAGCCCTGCAGCCCGTCGGCGTAAGGGACGAAGGACAGCGTCACCTCGGGCGGCAGCTGCTCGATGGCGGCGCGCGTCTGGGCGGCGTTCAGGCCGAGGCCGCCGATCACCAGGGCGATCTTGGGCTTGCCGTTGGACTGGAACGGGCGGGCGTAGACGTCCGACGATTTTCGACCATCAGCGATCACGGGCAGGGGCCCGGTCGGGCTGGGCGCGGCCAAGCCGGCGATGGGCGCCGCGGGCAGGGGGCTCGGGACGAACTTGCGGGGGGTGAGCACCGAGGCGCTCTTGTCGCCGCCCGGCAGGGTGATCACCGCCTGGCCGCCGAACGGCTTGCCGTCCGGACCGACCATGTTGAGTTCGGCCCCCGGCGTGAGCGTGTCGAGGCCCACCTCCCCGGGGACGCCGGGTTCGCCCAGTATGCTGCGCAGCCGGCTCGCGCCGCCGGTGTCGGAGCCGAGCGGTGCGCGGAAGGTGGGCGTCCCCGCGGTCGGGTCTCCGAACAGGGCGATCAGGGCCGCGCCGAGCAGCAACACGCCGGCGCCGGTCCCGCCGGCGCCCACGAAGGGGTTGCTCAACCAGGCGGGCAGCGGAACGCCGGCCAGCAGTCCGCCCTGTGCGGCGGCGCCGGCGGGCGCGAGCGAGCTCATGCGACGCGCGAACATGGCCGTGACCATGGCCCGGTCGTGGTTAACAGACGGCGAAGCTCTAGTGCTTGCCCCGGTCGCGGCCGAAGTTGGGCTCGGGGCTCTCCTGGCCGGCGGCGACGATGCCGCGGCGGATCTCGCGGGTGCGGCTGAAGAGCTCCTGCAGCTTGTCGCCCTCGCCCCAGCGGATAGCCCGTGAAAGCGCCTGCAGGTCCTCCGTGAAGCGGCCGAGCACCTCCAAGACCGCTTCCTTGTTCAGCAGGAAGACGTCGCGCCACATGACCGGGTCGGACGCCGCGATGCGGGTGAAGTCGCGAAAGCCGCCGGCGGAGAACTTCATCACCTCGGCCCGGGCGACCTGCTCGAGGTCCGCCGCCGTCCCGACGATGTTGTAGGCGATCAGGTGGGGCAGGTGGCTCGTCACCGCGAGCACCAGGTCGTGGTGGCGGGCGTCCATCAGCTCCACCGTCGAGCCGAGCGTGCGCCAGAACGTCGAGAGCTTGGCGACGGCCAGGGCGTACGCGTCGTCCTCGGGCCGATCCAGAGGGCAGAGGATCGTCCAGCGGCCGTCGAACAGCTCGGCGAAGCCGGCGTCGGGTCCGGAGCGCTCGGTGCCGGCGATGGGGTGGCCGGGAACGGCGTGCAGGTGCGCGGGCGCGAGCGCGAACGCTTCCGCGACCGCGCCCTTCACCGAGCCGACGTCCGTCAGGGTGGCGCCCGGACGCATGGCGGCGGCCACGGCGGGCGCGACCTCGACGATGGACATGGAGGGGGCCGCCAGAATCACCAGGTCGGACTTCGCCGCCGCTTCAGCGTTGTCGGCCAGCACCAGGTCGGCGATGCCGAGCGCCTCGACGCGCTGGCGGACCGCAGGGCTGGGGTCCACGGCCACGAGCTCGCGCGCGACGCCCTTCTCCTGCATCGCGCGCAGCAGGGACGAGCCGATGAGTCCGCAGCCGAGGACCGCCGCCCGCTCGTAGAGGACGCCCGGCATCAGCGGCTCATGAACTGGCCGAGCAAGCGCACCACGTTCCGGTTGTGCTCTTCCAGACCGATAGTGATGCGGAGGTGGTCGGGCAGACCGTAATTGGCGACGCCGCGGACGAGCAGGCCGTGGCGCGCCAGCCAGGCCTCCGCCTCCGCGGCGGTCCGGCCGGCCTGGGTCGGGAACTCCACAAGAACGAAGTTGGCCTGCGAAGGCACAGGCCGAAGCCCCAAGGCGGCCAACTCGCCCGCCAGCCAGGGACGCCACTGGCGCACGTGGTCGATCGAACGCTGCTCGAAGGCTCGGTCCTCCAACGCCGCGACGGCTGCGGCGAGCGCGGGGGACGAGACGTTGAAGGGCGGCCGGATGCGGTCGAACGCGTCGGCGATGTGCGGGGGGCAGTACGCCCAGCCCACCCGCAGGGCGGCGAGGCCATGGATCTTGGAGAAGGTCCGGGTGACCACGACGTTGTCCGCACCCCGGGCGAGGTCCAGGCCGTCCTCGAAGCGAGGATCGTCGGCGAATTCGGCGTAGGCGCCGTCGACGACGAGCACCGCCTCGGGCGGAAGGCCGCGATGCAGGGCGCGAAGCTCGTCGGAGGTGAGGAAGTCGCCCGTCGGATTCCCCGGCTGGGTGATGAACACGAGCCGGGTGCGCGTGTCGGTCAGGGCCAGCATCGCATCGACCGACAGGTGAAAGTCAGGCTCTTCGGCCTCCCGGACCTCGCCCTGGCAGGCGCGTGCGCCGATCGCGTAGGCGCCGAAGCCGTAGCGGCCCATGACGATGTTGTCGCCGGGCTGCAGGAAGATCTGGTTCAGCAGATGCAGCACCTCGTCGGTGCCGTCGCCGAAGACCAGCCGCTCGGGCTCGAGCTGGTGGCGGGCGGCGACGGCGGCGCGTAGGCGGCTCGCCCGGCTGTCCGGGTAGATGTGCAGCGTATCGGCGGCCGCGGCGAAGGCCGCCTTGGCGAGCGGGCTGCACCCTAGGATGTTCTCGTTGGAGGACAGCTTGACCGGGTTGGGCACGCCCTCGGCGGTGGCCTTGCCGGGCTTGTAGGCCTGGATGTTCAAGATGCCGGGCTTGGGCTCAGGTCGCGCCGGCGCGGTCTCGGACCGGAGGGGGGCTGCGTTCATGGCGCGCTTCTAGCGCCCGGGCGGGCGTCCGTCGAACCGCTTGCTGCAAGCTTGGCCGCGGCGCAGGGTGCCCGCCGACAGGAGGAGACGGTCATGACGGACGCGTTCGGGTTTCACTCGACCACCGACGACGTGCTGCAGGGTGTCGACCTTGGCGGGAAGCGCATCCTGGTCACGGGGGTCTCGGCCGGGCTCGGCGTCGAGACGGCCCGCGCTCTGGTCGCGCGCGGGGCGGAGGTCGTCGGGGCGGCCCGGGACCTCGCCAAGGCCGAGACGGCGACCGAGAGCGTCCGGGCGGCGGCGGCGCAGGGCGGCGGCCGCTTCAGCCTGGTGGAGCTCGACCTGGCGGACTTGGCGAGCGTGCGCGCTTGCGCCGACCGGCTGAACGCCGAGGGGCGGCCGTTCGACGGCGTCATCTGCAACGCCGGCGTGATGGCCACGCCGTTCGGCAAGACCAAGGACGGCTTCGAGACCCAGTTCGGGACCAACCACCTTGGGCACTTCGTGCTGGTGAACCGGATCGCGGGTCTGCTGAAGGACGGCGGGCGGCTGGTGAACCTGTCGTCGGCCGGCCACCGCTTCGCGGACGTGGACCTGGACGACCCCGGCTTCGAGCGGACGGCCTATACGCCCTTCACGGCCTATGGGCGGTCGAAGACGGCGAACGCCTTGTTCGCGGTCGGCTTCGACGCTCGCCACCGCGGCCGAGGGGTGCGCGCCGCCGCCGTCCATCCCGGCGGTATCCAGACCGAGCTGGGGCGATACATGACGCCCGAGGCCATGAAGGAGATGGCGGACATGATCGGGCCGGGCGTCGATCCCGCCCAGCTGCAGAGCCGCTTCAACTGGAAGACCATTCCCCAAGGGGCGGCGACCAGCGTCTGGGCCGCCGTGGTCGCGCCCGCCGAGAGCGTCGGCGCGCGCTACTGCGAGGACTGCCACGTGGCCGAGGTCGCCGACAGCGTCGGCCTGGGCACCGGGGGCGTGCGCAGCTACGCCGTCGACCCGGCGCGGGCGGACGCGCTCTGGGCCCTCAGCGAACGTATGGTCGGCGAGCGGTTCTGAGCGTCAGAGGTCGAATGGAAGGGGCGCGGCGCCGATCACGCCTGACAGCCGACCCGGGGCTCGGGCGAGCCGCTCGTCCTCAGCCTGGACGTAGCCGGCCAGGGCGAACAGCTTCAGACCGCCGGCCTCCTGAAGCAGACGGGCGGCGAGTCCGTCCGCCCCTAGTGCGGCCTCGACCGACGCGGCCGTGCCGGGCGCGTCGGTGATCCAGTAGGTCTCATCAGCGCCCGTCGGCCCGATCGGAACCTCCGCGAAGGCGAGGGCGCCTGCTGGACCCCAGGCCGCGAGGCAGGGCAGGGCGGCGAACACCTTGAGCCGCGGCTCGGCCAGCAGTCGGCCCCACCAGGCGGAGCCGGGCTCCAGCATGGCGACCCCGACGCCGCCCTGGACCCGCGCGCCGGCCAGTGCGTCCTCGGGCTTCACAGCCATTCGCAGCGAAGGCGCCGCGCCGAACCGGAGACGGGCCAGCTCCGCCGCGCGAGCCGGGTCCTTGCCGCCCCAGACGGCGAGATGAAACGGACCCTGCAGGCTGAGGCTGTGGCCCATGAGCTCGCGCCAGAGCCGAAGGACCAAAGCGGGCGTCGCGCCTTTTCGAGGCCGGGCCAGCAAGGCACGGATGATCGCGGTCTCGCGCTCGGGGCGGAGTCCGAACCCCTGGGCGCCCTCGACGCGCTTGGCGTCCGCGACCGCGTGCGCCAGCGCGGCGCGCTCGTCGAGCAGGGCGAACAGCTCGCCGTCGATGGCGTCGATGCGCGCCCGCACCGCTTCCAGCGAAGGACGCGCAGAACTCATGAACCGCCCCCAAGACAAGGCGGCGGAGCATAGTCAGCCCCCGCTGCGGCGCAACATGGCTGCTGCGGGGCATGAACATGCGCGGGCGGGGCCCCTCGCTCGCGGATCGTTCCGGGCCCTCGCGCAGCTTGCCGAGCAGAGAGCCGCTCCGCTAAGGCCGACGCCCATGAGCACGCCCGACCTCTTCGCCCCGCTGACGTTCGCCCACGGGCCGGCCATGCCGAACCGGTTCGCGCTGGCCCCGCTCACCAATCTGCAGAGCCACAGCGACGGCCGCCTCTCGGACGACGAGTTCCGCTGGTTGACCATGCGGGCCAAGGGCGGCTTCGGCCTGACCATGACCTGCGCCGCCCATGTGCAGGCCGTGGGACAGGGCTTCCCCGGGCAGCTCGGCGTGTTCAGCGACATGCACCTGGAGGGGCTCTCCCGGTTGGCGGCCGCCATCAAGGCCGAGGGCAGCCTGGCCGTGGTCCAGCTTCATCATGCAGGCATGCGGACGCCGCGGGACCTGATCGGCGGCGCGGCGCCGGTCGCGCCGTCCGAGGATACGGACACCGGCGCGCGGGCGCTCTCGACCGCCGAGGTCGAGCAGTTGGTCGAGGACTTCGTCGCGGCCGCCAAGCGGGCGGAGCGGGCGGGCTTTGACGGCGTCGAGATCCACGGCGCGCACGGCTACATCCTCGCCCAGTTCCTCAGCCCGGAGCTGAACCGGCGCGAAGACCGCTACGGCGGCTCGGCGGAGAACCGCGCCCGGATCGTGCACGAGATCATCGAGGGCGTGCGGGCGCGCTGCCGGCCCGACTTCAACCTCGGCCTGCGCCTGTCGCCGGAGCGGTTCGGCCTTCGGCTCGCCGAAATCCGCGATCTGGCTCAGGTGCTCATGCGCGGAAGCAGGATCGACTACCTGGACATGTCGCTCTGGGACCACCGCAAGCAGCCGGAGGAGGAGGCGTTCAAGGGGCGTTCGCTGCTGTCCTGCTTCGCCGAGCTGGACCGGGGGAGCGTGCGCCTAGGGGCGGCCGGCAAGGTCATGACCCCGGCGGACGCGCGCGCCTGCCTGGGGCAGGGCTGCGACTTCGTGCTGATCGGCCGGGCTGCGATCCTGCACCACGATTTCCCGAGGCGGGCGGCCGATCCGGCGTTCGAGCCGGCCACCCTGCCGGTCACGCGCGCCCACCTCAAGACGGAGGGGCTGGGCCCGGCGTTCGTGGGCTACATGTCGACCTGGAAGGGCTTCGTCGCGAACGAGGCCGCCTAGACGGGGGAGATCGTCTCCGGGTGAAGCGTGCCGCGCCGCTCGGCGGTGGCCGCCACGCGCGCGGGCTCGAGGGTGGGGTCGGCGGGCGTCTTCGCGCCCAGCCGCGCCAGGTTCGCCTCGTGCTTGGCGCGGGTGATCGGGAAGAGGCTGATGAAGAGCAGGTTGCCGAGCAGCAGCACGGTGACGAACCCCATCTCGATGAACATCAGGCGGTACAGCACCGAGTCGGGCACCTGGCCCGGCTGAGCGCCTTCCGGGAAGGCGGCCAGCGTCAGCACGACTCCCGTCAGGAACAGGCCGACGCCGGACACGCATTGCATGACGAAGCTGTTGGCCGCGAAGAACACGCCTTCGTTGCGCCGTCCGGTCTTCAGCGCGCTGTCCTCCACCACGTCGGCGAACATGGACGAGCCGAACACGCCCGACAGCATCAGCAGCACTGAGGTCAAGAAGCTCGCGGTGAAGAGGATGACGAACAGCAGTTCGGTCCCGTTCGGCGGCAGCCAGCCGAAGAAGCGCAGGATGTAGATCAGCGGGGTCGTCACGATCGCGAGAACCGCGACGCCCATGGCCGCGCGCTTCTTTCCGAAACGGGCGGAGAGCCACGGCGCGATGAACAGGCCGGCGAGGGTGGAGGCGAAGTTGCTCAGCGTAAGCAGGCCGATCTGCGCGGCCGAAAGCTCCCAGAAGTAGGTCCGCAGGTAGACGACCATCGACCCGTACAGGCCGGCGAAGGCGTAGCCGAAGAAGGTCGCCCCGGTCAGGAGGATGAACGCCTTGTTGCGCAGGGTCTGGGCCATCTCTCGCGCGGCGAGTTTCAGGTCGATCCTGCGCTTCGGAGGCGGCGTGAAACGCTTGATGTGCCGGTGGGTGCCCAGCGCCGAGCCGAGGATCGCCACGAGCATGATGGCCGATGACGCGAGCCCGTAGTGCAGGTACCCGAGCTGGTTCAGCTGACCGACGGGCTGCTCGGCCGTGGGACGCAGAAACACGCTGAAGGCCAGCACGCTCATGGTGAGACCGCCCCACCAACCGAAGAAGTAGCGGAAGCTCATCAAGGTCGTCCGCTCGTCGTAGTCGTGAGACAGCTCGGGCCCGAGCGAGGAGGAGGGGATCTCGTTGAAGCTGATGCAGATGCGGATCGCGCTCGCGACCAGCACGAGGTAGACGAACAGGCCGTCCTCCGAGAGGCCGCTCGGCGGCATCCAGAGCGCCAAATACGCCAGCGCCACAGGGATCGCGGCGGCGTACATGTACGGGTGGCGACGCCCGAACCGGCTCCGCGTGTTGTCCGAGACATAGCCGATGATCGGATCGACGATCGCGTCGATGCACAGCACGATCAGCAACGCCAGCCCGACCCTCGCGGCCGGCATGCCCACGACCTGATTGTAGTAAAGCATCAGGAGGACGCCGAAACCGTTGTCCTTCACCCCGTAGGCGACCGAGCCGAACCCGTAGGCCGCCTTGTCGAACAAGGTCAGGGGCTTGAGCGGCCGGCGCGCCTCAGACGGGTCGGCCGCAGGATCGACCATGAACGCGTCCTCCCGCGGGCCGCGATCTTTGATCGTCGCATCTCCGCCATGCCGCTCAGCGTGAGGGGAAAGCGCGGGCCGGGCAAGCTTGCCGATCCCGCCGCATGACTGAGGAGCTGACCGGTTCGGGCGCTCAGCCGGCGCGCCTGGCGCTCAGGATCTGAACGGGGGGCTTCAGCCACTCGCCTTTCTGCTCGGGGAAGGGCGCGGTGGCGCTCGTCGGGGCGGCCAGGATCTTGCGCACGACCGCCATGCCTTTGACGACCTGGCCGAAGGCCGCGAACCCCAGATTGTCGCCGCGCGCGCCAGGACGGGCGTCAAGGTAGGGCAGGTCGCTGACGCAGATGAAGAAGTCGCCCTTGGCCGTGCCGGGCGCGAACCGGCCGAGCGAGATGGTTCCAGCCTTATGCCTGAGCCCGGTCTTGGTCGTGCTCTCGTGGGCGATGGGTGGATAGGGCTGAGCTCTGGGGCCGGGCGCGGCGACGATGGAGCCCAGCGTCGGGGCGCCCCGGGTCTTGGCGGCCCGGAAGAAGCTGCCGCCGTCGTACTTGGCCGCATCGACGTAGCGCAGGAAGTTGGCGGAGGTGATCGGCGCCTTCTGCGTCTCCACTTCGACGGTGATCACGCCAAGGCTCGTGGTGATGACGACGCGAGGCTTGCCCGCCGCCAGCGCGTGCGTCGGTGCGGCCAGGAGCAGGCCTGCAGCCCCGAGGACGCCCCGCCGTCCAATCTCGCTTTCGTTCATCGCCAGCGTCCTCGTTGGATCAGCCTGAACCTAACGTGTCGGGCGCGGGCGGGTCGACATGACGGCGGGCCGCCAACATCGCGCTCACGACGCACGCGCCGAACAACAGCCCCTCCAGACCGCTGGTCAGCATCTGACTGAGGGGGCCGAACCCGCTCTCGCCCACGAGGCGTCCGATCGGGTCGAGCCGGAGGCGCGAGTCGGGGAAGCCGGCGGCGACAAGGTGGAGACTGCCGCCCAGCAACCGCCCGCCGAGCATGGGGATAAGCACGCCGGCGCTCCCGCCGGCGATCGCTGCGGTTGCGAGGCTCCGCCGAAACGAGAACGAGCGCCCGCTTCGGCTCGCCAGCCACGCGCCGAGCCCGACTGCGCCGCCCAGCAGGGCGCCCTCCGGCGCGCCGGTGATCCCGGCCGGCGCGCGGCCGAAGAGGAGGCTGAACGCGTCCATGCCCAGCAGCTTCACGACCGCCCCGACAACCAGGCCGCCCGCGGCGCCGCCGAGGACGCTCATTCGGCCCGGCCGGTCGGAGGCGAAGCCGGCTGCAGCGATCCCGAAGGCGACGCCGGCGCCGCCCACCAGCGCCAGCACGATGGTGAGGCAGACCAGGACCAGAAGCACCGAGATCGCTCCCATGCCGGGCTGCAGCGGCTCCGACGCCGCGACGAAGCCGTAAAACAGCCCGCCCAAGACGCCGGCGATCGCGCCTCCGAGGGTTCCAGCGCCACCCAGCACGAAAAAGCGCCGCCAAGCGTGAGCCCGGGACGCGCTGGGCGCGGAGCGACGCGGCTTCTCGTCAGGAAGGGGAGCCTCATCGATCGACTCGACGGGGGCGATGAAGCGGTAGCCGTGCTTGGGGACCGTCTCGATGAAGCGCGGGTTGGAGGCGTCGTCCCCCAGTTGGCGTCGGAGGGTCTTGATGCATTGGGAGAGGGCCTCGTCGGTGACGGGCACGCCGCGCCAGACCTCTTCCATGAACCGGCTCTTCGAGACGAGCTTGCCATGCTCGCGCACCAGCAGAGCGAGCGCGTCCAGATAGCGGCTGTTGAGCTCCACCGGCGTGTCGTCCCGCCGGAGCTGGCGGTCGGCGCAGTCGAGGACGAAGCGCTCGAAGCGAAAGCTGCCGGACGCCATCTTTTCAGCCGAACCTCAGAAGTCGCTCATGCCGCTCACCGGTCACGTCGGTAGGTGATCGGGCTCGGCATGCATGGAGGGCGCTGCGATGGCGGACAAGGCGGAATCTGGGGATGGGCGGCTGATGCGGGTGCTTCGGATCGCGCCTTGGATCGGCGCAGCGCTGCTCTTCCTCCTGCCCGTTGCGGCGAAGTCGCTGAGCGATCTGCCCTGGACAGCGTTCGACTTCTTCGTCTGGGGGCTGATGCTGCTCGTCGCGTGCGGCGCCTTCGAGCTGATGATGAGGATGTCGGGGCATTGGGCGTACCGGGTCGGCGCGGCCGTCGCGATCGGGGCGGGCTTCCTCCTGGTGTGGATCAACCTGGCCGTCGGCATCATCGGCAGCGAGGATGAGCCGGCCAACCTGATGTACGCGGGCGTGCTCTGCGTCGGCGTGGTCGGCGCGGCGGTGGGCCGTTTCGAGGCCAGGCCGATGGCGCTCACGCTGTTCGCGATGGCGGGGCTCACGGTGGCGGCAGGCTTGATCGCACTGGTCTCCGGGTGGGGGGCGGAGGGAGAGAACTGGCCGCAGGTGATCATCGTCCTGACGGGGGTCTTCGCCGCCCTCTGGAGCTTGTCGGGCGGCCTGTTCCGCAGGGCGGTCCGAGCGCAGGAGCGGACGGGCGCTGCGGCGTAGCGGCGCTCAGGCGCCCCGGGCGATGAAGCTGGGGTTCAAGAAACCCCGGTCGGCCTTGCCGTAGCGGAGCGGCTCGCCCTCGACGGTGCGGACCGAGCCGCCCGCTGCGCGCAGCACGGCGTCCGCGGCGGCGGTGTCCCACTCCATGGTCGGGCCGTGGCGCGGGTAGATGTCGGCGGATCCTTCGGCCAAGCGACAGAACTTCACCGAGCTGTCCATGCGGTCGAGGCGGCCGTAGCCGTACTCGCCCCGAAGCCAGCGCTCCTGGTCGTCCTTCAGCGTCAGGCTGACGAGCGCCAGGGCGTCCTTCCCCGGCCAGGGCCTCGCCCGGACGGCCTGGCTCCTTGTCTCCCCGGCCCGGCGCTTGGCCGCGCCCTCGGCGGTGGTGAACCAGATCTCGCCCGTGACGGGCTGGCAGACGACTCCGGCGGTGGGCTCTCCGTCCTCCACCAGGCCGATGTTGACGGTGAAGTGCTCCGTGCCGCGCACGAACGCCTTGGTCCCGTCCAGCGGGTCCACCAGGAAGAAGCGCCGGGCGGCCGCCTTGGGCACGCCGTTCTCGGAAGCGTCCTCCTCGGAGATCACCGGGATGTCGGGGAACCGCTCCGCCAGTCTGGCGAGGATGAGAGCCTCCGCCTGCTGGTCGGCGATGGTCACGGGGCTCTCGTCGAGCTTGCGCGTGACCTCCAGGCCCGTGCGGAACAGGGGCAGGATGACGGCCGCGGCCTCCTCGGCGATGGGGGCGAGGGCCTCGCCCAGCGCGCCGCTCATCGGTCGTCCACGTCGATGTCGTCGCGCGGGTCAGGACCGACGTAGCTGAGCCGGATCCCGGCGGTGTCGATCATCTGCTTGCCCGTCTCCTCGAAGTTGACGGTGACGCGCCGGCCGTCCACCGACTGCACCTGGCCGACGCCCCACTCCGGATGGTCGGGGTGACGCACCAGCACGCCGGGTTCGAGAAAACGATCGCTCATGGGCGCCTTACAGCACGCGCGGCGCTTCCCACCCAAGCGCAAATCAGGCCACTTGGGGCCATGTCCGACCTGACCGGATCCGCCGCCGCCGCGCCTCTGCTCAGCCCCGCCGAGCTGGCCGCCCAGCTCGCCGCGCGGGTGTGCCATGACCTGATCAACCCGGCGTCGGCCGCGGTCTCGGGCCTCGACCTGCTGGAAGACCCGGCCGCGCAGGACATGCGCGACGACGCCATGCGCCTGGTCGAGGGCAGCGCGCGCAAGCTGGTGGCGCAGCTGGCGTTCGCCCGGGTGGCGTTCGGCGCCTCGGCGTCGACGCAAACGTTCGCCTCCGAGGAGCTTCGCGCCCTCGCGGAAGGTGTGTTCGCCGACATGCGTGCAACGCTCGACTGGGCGGTCGGGCCGCCCTCGCTCGACAAGCCGGCTGCGCGAGCGGTGCTGAACATGGCGCAGATGGGCGGCGTCGCCCTGCCGACCGGCGGCGCGGCGAGGGTGGTCGCGGCGCAGACCCGCGGCGAGCTGACGATCGCGGTCGAGGCCCGCGGACCTCGCGCTCGCCTCAGGCCCGAGGTGGCGGCCGGTCTTCAGGGCGCGGCGAACCCCAGCATCGCGCCGGGCTACTGGATTCAGGCCTACTACCTGCGCGCGCTCGTGCAGGAGGCGGGCGGGCAGGTGGACTTCGCCACCGCCGAAGAACGGGTGGTGCTGCGGGCGCGACTGCCCGCCTGAGGTCCACGCGTCCTTAACGGCTGAGGCCTAGCGTAGGCTTCGATGGGGGCGCCGTCCCCGGGTCCGAACCGTGAATGTGATGAAGTCCTGTCTTGTGGTGGATGACAGCCGGGTGATCCGAAAGGTCGCTCGCCGCATCCTCGAAGACCTGCAATTCGACTGCGCGGAGGCGGCCGACGGCGCAGAAGCGCTGGCGTACTGCCGCGCCGACATGCCCGACGCGGTTCTGCTGGACTGGCGCATGCCGGTCATGGACGGGCTCGCCTTCCTGCGTGAACTTCGGCGCGAGCCGGGCGGAACAGCGCCGACCGTGGTGCTGCTGTCCTCCGACAACGAGCCCGAACAGATCGCCGAAGCGCTTCAGGCGGGCGCCGACGAGTACATCATGAAGCCGTTCGACGGGGAGATACTCTGCTCCAAGCTGGCCCTGGCGGGGCTGGTCTGAGGTGTCGATCTCGCCCGCCGACATCCAGCTGGTCGCGGCCCTGCTGCAGGCGCGCGCCGGGCTGAGCCTGGCGGCGGACGCCAGCTACCTGCTGGAGACCCGGCTGGGACCGGTCGCGCGCAAGTCGGGGTTCAACTCGGTGCCGGACCTGATCGGCAATCTCCGCGTCCGGCGCGACGAGGCGCTCGCCTGGGCCGTGGTGGAGGCGCTGGCCGACAACGAAACCTGGTTCTTCCGCGATGCGGCCGTGTTCTCCCACTTGCGCGAGGCGGCCCTGCCGGCGCTGGCCCGAGCCCGTCCGAGCGGCGCGCTGCGGCTCTGGTCGGCCGGGTGCTCCACCGGCCAGGAGGCTTACGCCCTCGCCATGCTCGCCGAGGAGCTCGGGCCGAGCTTCCCAGACGTCGCGTTCGAGATCGTCGCCACGGACCTCTCCCACCGCTGCCTGGAGAAGGCGCAGGCTGGGGTCTACACGCAATTTGAGGTCCAGCGCGGGCTGCCGATCCGCACCCTGCTCCAGCACTTCCGCAAGGAAGAGGACAACTGGCGGCTGGCGCCGCGTCTGCGGCAGGCGGTGCGCTTCCGGCGCGTCAATCTGCTTGAGGATACGGCGGCGCTCGGAGCATTCGATGTCGTGCTGTGCCGGAACGTGCTGACCAGCCTGACGAGCCAGGCCGCCGAGCTGGTTTCGGAGCGCCTCGTGCGCCAGCTGTCGCCGGACGGCGTGCTGGTGCTGGGTCAGACCGAACCCCTGCCGGCGAGCGTCGCCCTGGCGCCCGCGGCGGCGTGCGGCGGCGTGTTCGCCCGGCCCGGCGCTCGGCGCGCGGCGGCCTAGGCCGACAAGAAAGCCCGCGCCGAGGCGCGGGCTTCGAGCTCTTCAGACGATAGGTAGGCGCCGGTCAGGCGGCGACCGCGCTCTCGTGCGGGTCGCGCAGCACGTAGCCGCGGCCCCAGACGGTCTCGATGTGGTGGTTGCCGGCGGCCACCTGCAGCTTCTTGCGCAGCTTGCAGATGAACACGTCGATGATCTTCAGCTCCGGCTCGTCCATGCCGCCATAGAGGTGGTTCAGGAACATCTCCTTGGTCAGGGTCGTGCCCTTACGCAGGGAGAGGAGCTCGAGCATCTGGTACTCCTTGCCGGTGAGGTGCACGCGGTTGCCCGCGACCTCGACCGTCTTGGCGTCCAGGTTGACGATGATCTCGCCGGTCTTGATGACCGATTGGGCGTGGCCCTTGGAGCGGCGCACCACGGCGTGGATGCGGGCGACCAGCTCGTCCTTGTGGAAGGGCTTGGTCATGTAGTCGTCGGCGCCGCCGCCGAGCGTCTTGACCTTGGTGTCGATCTCCGCCGTGCCCGACAGGATCATCACCGGCGTGTTGACCTTGCCCACGCGCAGGTGGCGGAGCACGTCCATCCCGCCCATGTCGGGCAGGTTCAGGTCGAGCAGGATGATGTCGTAGTCGTAGATCTTGCCGAGATCGACGCCTTCCTCACCCAGATCGGTGGTGTAGACGTTGAACCCCTCGGACTTGAGCATCAGCTCGATGGACTGCGCGGTGGCGCTGTCGTCCTCGATCAACAGAACCCGCATCGGTCCCCTCCGGCCAAGCCGCCTTGGTGCTTCAGCAACGCTAGGTCGGCCTTCCCTTAAACATCGTTAACGTGAACGAAGGGTGAGCCGACGACGTGAGCGAATCGTAGGTGCGTTTGGTTAACGAGAGCAAGCGGAGCCGGCCGGGTGGGAGTCGATCCGCCGCACCCAAGGCGGCGAAGACCGTCACGCCCGGCAGGTCCGTTAACGCCATGTTGACGCGGGTCCGGTGGTGTTGCAGCTTCACTGTAAAGCGCAGTCATAGCGCTGTCGGACGGACAACAAGGTCTGGGGAGGCCGCCAGGATGATCAAGCGTCGTCTACTGACGTCGAGCGCGATCGCGTTCGCGATGGCCGCGGGCGCTGCGCACGCGCAAGCGCCGGGAGGCACGACACCCAATCCGAACAGTCGCGAGGGCGGCGCCAGTCCTCAGCAGCAGTCGGGCAACACCATCGCCGAAGTGGTGGTCACCGCGGAGAAGCGCGAGCAGAGCCTGCAAGACGTGCCGGTGGCCATTTCGGCCTTCACGTCGGAGCAGCGGGACCTGATCGGCATCGTGTCGGTCCAGGACCTGACCAATTTCACGCCCGGCTTGCAGTACACGCAGTCGAACGACCGGACGAGCCTGCGCGGCGTCGGCCGTCTGACGAACCAGCGGACCGCCGAGGGCGGTGTCGCGATCTACTCGGACGGGGTCTACACCACCTCGACGGTGGAGGCGGGCAAGTCGCCGCTGTTCGTGGACCGGGTCGAAGTGCTGCGGGGGCCTCAGGGGACCTTGTACGGCCGGAACTCGATCAGCGGCGCGATCAATGTCATCTCCAAGCGGCCTACCGAGGACTGGTACGCAGAAGTTCGGGCGCAGGCGGCCAACTACGACCGGACCCAACTGGAAGGCGCGGTGAGCGGCCCGATCACGGAGGGCATCCAGTTCCGCCTGGCCGGCAGCTGGGAGAAGCAGGACGAGGGATATTTCGAGAACGTCGTTCCGGGCATGCCGTCCGAGGGCAACGTGATCGACCAGCAGATCTATGAGGGGCAGCTCCAGTTCCAGGCCGGCGAAAACTTCGACGGCTGGGTGAAGGTCTCCACGATCATCTGGAACAACGGCGCGGGCGCGCCGGGCGCGCGGGCCTTCTGGGCGCCGAACCCGTATCCGACCTTCCAGCACGACGCCACGCTGTCGCTGAACGCCGGGTATGGATGCCGGGCTGGCTCCGGCCCGCTGGCGCCCACCAACGTGGTCAATGCGTCGCCCGCCGGCTGCGTGAACCCCGCCATCGCCGACGAGCGCAAGTTCGCCAGCACCACCGCCTACGACGTGGATCTGGACGAGACGTACATTTTCGCCGGGGAGTTCACCTACCACCTGCCGATGATGGACGTGAAGTACGTCGGCGGGGCGGTGAACTACCACTATCACCTGCGGGGCCCCGATCCGGCGACCCAGCCTCCCATCACGGCCTACACCATTCCATCAGTCGTCGGTGGGCCGGGCCTGCGCGTGTTCCCCAGGCGCAGCTTCCTGTACGAGGAAGAAATCGACTGGATGAGCCACGAGATCAACCTGTCCTCCACGACGGACGGGCCCTTCCAGTGGCTTGCGGGCGTCTACTACTTTAAGGAACAGGACGAGCAGCCGGTCTCCGCGAGCCTGGAGGATCAGCCGGAGGTGGGCGGGCCTTTCGCCAGCCCCGTGATCCCGGGCGTCCTGCCGCCGGGCTTCTACTGCTCTCAGACGGGCGGCGTCTGCGCCCCGCAATTCGGCCGCCGCATCTATGACAGCCGGCCCGAGTCGAGCATCACCTCCAAGGCGGTCTACGGCCAGATCGACTGGGAGTTCGTGCCCACCTTCACCTTGACCGCGGGCCTGCGCTACTCGGACGACAAGAAAGAGGGAACTGAAGAAGTCCGGATCGCCGCCTTCGGCGTGGCGCCGAACTTCGTGGCGCCCGAGTTCTACCCGGCCTTGCTCGCCGCGTTCGGTCCGGCGGCCCCGCTCTTCGGGCTGACGCCGTCTTACCCGCTGCTCGACCTGACCGGCCTCGGCGTGAACCGCCCGGCGGCGGGCGCGCTGCCTCGGGGCGTCACGAGCGTGACCACCTTCGATCCGGCGACCGGTCTGGCCAAACGATCCTTCGAAGCCGATTGGCAGGCGGTCACCGGCACGCTCGGGGTCAAGTGGGAGCCGGACACCGACACCAACATCTACGGCCGCTACAGCCGGGGGTTCAAAGCCGGCGGTTTCCGGGTCGGCATCGACACCACGCTCGGGCCGCAACCCTTCACCGACGCCGAGTACGCCGACAGCTACGAGTTCGGGGCGAAGAAGAACTTCTTCAACGATCAGCTGCAGGTGAACGCGGCGCTGTTCCGCCTGGATTACGAGAACGCTCAGATCCCCGTGACGGTGGTCGGGGCGGGAACGGGTCTGGCGCTCGCGCAGGGCATCTTCTTCAACGTGCCGGAGGCCGTGTCGCAGGGCTTCGAGCTTGAGACCATCTGGCAGCCCATCGACAACCTGCAGATCCTCTTCAACTACGCCTACCTGGATACCGAGGTGAAGGAGGGTCGCGGTGTAGTCGACCCTGCCGACCCGACGGCGATCCAACCGGGCGCCCGCCCGCTCACTCCGGCGGAAGCTTGCAACGCCACGAACGCCGGCCGCTGCGACGCCATCACAGGCTTCGTTCAGCGCGGCCAGGATCTGACCGGGAACCACCTGCCGAACGCGCCTGAGAACAAGATCGCGCTCAACGCCAACTACACGGTCGAGACGTCCGCCGGAGACATCATCGCTTCAGCGACGTACACTTGGCGCGACGAGCAGTACGGCAGCATCTTCGATCGGGACTACTGGAAGTCGCCGGCCTACGATCAGGTGGATGCGCGGATCACCTTCCGTGACCGGGATGACCGATACAGCATCATCCTCTACGGCCGGAACCTGACGGACGACATCGGCTACGAGGGCGGTCCGGGCGCGTCGCGCCGGGCGGGGTACATCCCTGTGCTGTCGGGCGTCGCCGCGTCTCCGATCGCGCAACAGGGGATCGTGGAAGGGATCAGCAGAAGCTTCCCGATCACGCCGCCGCGGACGTTCGGGATCGAGCTGCAGTACCGCTTCTTCTAGAGGCGGCTCAGCCCCACACCATTGAAGGGCGCGCCGCTCGCGGCGCGCCCTTTTTCTTTACGCCCTTTGGCCTTCGGGCGGAGCCTTGCTAGGCTCTCGCCAAACACGAACACCGGGAGCGTACCTATGCAGGGCTTGATGCAGAGTTGGCCGTTGACGGTCGACAAGTTCTTCGACCACGCGCGCCAATGGCACGGCCAGCGCGAGATCGTCAGCCGCTCGGTCGAGGGGCCGATCGTGCGGACCACCTATGCGGAAGCCTTCGAGCGGGCGCGGCGGTTGTCGGGCGCGCTGCTGGCCCTGGGCGTCAAGCCGGGCGATAGGGTCGCCACCCTGGCCTGGAACACCGCCCGTCACCTCGAGGCCTGGTACGCCATCATGGGGATCGGCGCGGTCTGCCATACGCTGAACCCGCGGCTGCACCCGGACCAGCTGTGCTGGATCATCAACCACGCCGAAGACAAGATCATCTTCGTCGACCTGACCTTCGCCCCCCTGCTGGCGGCGCACATCGACCGGATGCCCACCGTCGAGAAGCTGATCGTCATGACGGACGCGGCGAACATGGTGGAGGTCCCCCGGGGCCTGGCCTACGAGCAGCTGGTCGAGCAGCACTCGGGCGAGGGCGTGGTCTGGGGCGGGTTCGACGAGAACACCGCCGCGGGGCTCTGCTACACCTCCGGCACGACCGGCGACCCCAAGGGCGTGCTCTACTCGCACCGGTCCAACTACCTGCACACCATGATGACCCTGCAGGCGGACGTCATGGGGCTGTCGGTGCGCGACGTGGTGCTGCCGGTGGTGCCGCTGTTTCACGCCAACGCCTGGGGCATCACCTTCAGCGCCCCGGCGGTCGGGGCCAAGCTGGTGATGCCGGGCGCCCGGATGGACGGCCCGGCCATTTACGAGCTGCTCGAGGCGGAGGGCGTGACCTTCTCGGCCGCCGTGCCGACAGTCTGGCAGATGCTGCTGCAGCATATCCAGCCCAACAAGCTCCGCTTCTCGACGCTGAAGAAGGTGGTGATCGGCGGCTCCGCCTGTCCCGAGGCCATCATCCGCGCCTTCCACGACGATTACGGGGTCGAGGTGATCCACGCCTGGGGCATGACCGAGATGTCGCCGCTCGGCACGCTCGGCACCATGCCCCCTGAGCAGGCGGCCATGACGTTCGACCAGCAGATTCCGTACCGCTTGAAGCAGGGCCGCGCGCCGGCGGGGATCGTGATGAAGATCACCGACGACGACGATCGGCGCCAGCCGCACGACGGCCGGACCTTCGGGCGGCTGAAGGTGAAGGGCGCCACCGTGGCCGGCGCCTATTTCAAGAATGCGGGCGGCGACATCCTGGACCAGGAGGGCTTCTTCGACACCGGCGATGTGGCGACCATCGATCCGGAAGGGTTCATGCAAATCACCGACCGCGCCAAGGATGTGATCAAGTCGGGCGGCGAGTGGATCAGCTCCATCGACATCGAGAACATGGCCATGGGCCACCCGAAGGTGCTGCTGGCCGCCGTGATCGGCGTGGCCCATCCCAAATGGGACGAGCGGCCGCTGCTGCTCGTGAAGCTGAAGGACGGCGAGCAGTCTTCGCGCGAGGAGATGCTGGGGCACCTGGAGGGCAAGATCGCCAAGTGGTGGACGCCCGACGACGTGCTGTTCGTGGACGAGATCCCGCTCGGCGCGACCGGCAAGATCGACAAGAAGGTGCTTCGGGTCCGGCATGGCGACTACGTCCTGCCCACCGCGCAAGCGGCGGAGTAGGACATGACCAAGGGGGGCGAGACGGTCGCCGGGACGAACCCGGCGACCAAGGGTGCCAAGCACCTGTTGCGGCTGGCGCTGCTGATCGGGATCAGCGCGCCGCTGTTCGTGCTGATCGGGGCGGTGGGAACCAAGCTCGGCTGGTTCGACTGGCGGGTCGGGTTCGGCCTGCTGACCATCGGCTGGGCGCCGAAGGCGGCGTTCCTGGGCGTGTTCACTGGGCTGGCGGCGCTGTACGTGGCCGGCTTCGCGGGATGGCGCCGGCTTTGGCCGCTGGCCGTCGCGGCCCTGCTCGTCCCGATCGCGACGGTGGTGGTCTTCGGCTCTTTCCGGGCGGCGGCGGGCCAGGTTCCCCCCATCCACGATTATGCGACCGACTGGTCCGAGCCGCTGATGCCGAGCGCGGCCCTGCTCGCCGCACGCGGGGCGCAGGCCAACCCGATCGTCGCCGACCCTCGCGCCAAGCCGTTCCCAGGCCGGCCGGAGGTCGAGAACTGGGCGGACGACCGCGTCGCCCGCATCGGGAGCGAAGCCTGCCCGGACGCCAAGCCGGTCACCCTGACCGTAGCGCCGGCCGAGGCCCAGACCCGGATCAAGGCGATGCTGGCCGACGAAGGCCTCGCCGTGGTCACCGACCAGCCCGGCCGCCTCGAGGCCACGGCCGAGAGTTCCTGGTTCGGGTTCAAGGACGACGTGATGGTCCGCATCCGGCCCGAAGGCGCCGGCTCGCGCGTCGACTTCCGGTCGGTGAGCCGCGTAGGCCTCAGCGACATCGGCGCCAATTGCAAGCGCATCGGGGAGCTGGCGGAAGAGCTCCGGGGTTGAGCGAGAGCCTGCGAGAGCGACGTCGGCGCAAGTTCGCCGCCGGCGTGCTGGATCCGGCGGCTTCCCTCGTGGCCTCCGTCGCCTCAGCGGCGATAGCAGCAGGCGTCGTCGCGCCGCTGGTCGCCTCATCGGTCGGCAGCCTTGATGTGGGCGCCGGGCATCTTGGATCGATCGCCATCACCGCGGGAGTCGTGGGAACCGGGTTGGCGCTCCTCGCGCTCTTGGTTCAAGGGCGTCGGGAAGCGACTGGACGACGATCTCGGAGCCTCACCGCCTTTCCCGCGAAGGCCTCCGCTGCTATCTTCAGGCGGCGAGGACGAGCCGTGAACGATCCAATCGACGTCGCTTATGCCATGCTGGGCTTCATCTCGGGGCTGGGCGTCCTGGCGCTTATCGGCGGCCTCTGGATCGAGCGTTGGGCCACCAAGCCGATCCCCGAGGATCATCCCGCCAAGCGGTAATCGCTGTCTGGCCCCGGCGGGCCCTCGGTCGTCACAGCGCCCGTTCGCGTCATGTGGATCAGGTGCGCGAGCACCGAGCGCGCGGCGGCGGGGTGCAGGCGTTTGTCCACGGCCGCGTACATCTCGGGCACCATCTCCCTAATCCGGCTGCGGCCGGCCCCCAGCTGGGCGAGAATCTGGCGTTCGCGATCGAGTCGGTGGGCGCGGTAGGCTTCCAGGAACGGCTTGGGTTCGGTGATCGGCGGACCGTGGGTGGGCCAGAGCGTCGAGAAGTCGCGTCCGATGATCCGGTCGAGGCTGGCGTAATAGGCCGTCATGTCCCCGTCCGGTGGGCTGACGACGGTGGTCGACCAACCCATCACGTGATCGCCGCTGAAGAGCGCGTTCTCCTCCGGCAGGGCGTAGCAGACGTGATTGGACGCATGCCCCGGGGTCAGCAGAGCCTCCAGAGCCCAACCCCGACCTGAGAGGCGCTGGCCGTCGGACACGGTCACGTCCGGCCGGAAGACCAGGTCGTCGTCGTCGTCCAGCGCGGGCCCGTCCAGGGGCGCGTGCGCCTCGGCGGCCGCCAGGCCGTAGATCACGCCTCCCGTTCGGGCCTGGACCGGGCGGGCGAGCGGGGAGTGATCGAGGTGGCTGTGCGTGATCGCGATGGTGGTCACGCGCTGGCCGTCCAGCGCCGCGAGGAGGGCTTCCAGGTGCGCCGTGTCGTCCGGGCCGGGGTCGATCACCGCCACATCTGCGCCCGGCTCAGGCGCGCCGACGATGTAGGTCCCGGTGCCGAGAAACGTGAACGGGCCGGGGTTGTTGGCTGTGACGCGGCGGATCAGGGGCGAGACCTGGATCGCCTGCCCGTAGGCGGGGTCCACCTCACGCACGAACGGAATACTCACGCCCATCGAACTGCGGCCTCCGACTTGCGGTGAGCGCGGCCAGAGCTCTGGAGGTGTCCCGGGATGGCGCGTGCGGCTGCGATCTTCCTGAACCGTCGGCTGCAGGTCGCTGCGGCCGCGGTGCTGACGTTGGCCGCGCTGAACTTGGTGGTCGCCTCCTGCACGCCGGAGCGGGACCTCGCGCTCCAGGGCGCCATGCGCGCGCCCATCCTCCGCTAGACTCCGAGCGCGCCGGAGAGGTCGTAGCCGGCCGTCCGCCCAAGCTGGGCCAATTCGGTCCGATCGCGCCCTGATTGCGCCTGGGCCAGCGCCCAGGCGGTGATCGAGCGCGTCCCCGATCGGCAGAAGGCCAGCACGGGACCCGGCGCGGTCCGCACCGCCTCGCCGACCGCCGCCACCTGGGCGGGTCCCGGCATGCCGGTGAAGGGCACGGCCACATACTCCAGGCCCGCGGCTTCGGCGGCGGCGCGCATGCTGTCGCTGGACGGCTGGTCCGGAGACTCGCCCTCAGGGCGGTTGTTGATCACGCGCCGGTAGCCGAGCCGGGCGGCCTCGGCCATGTCGCCCGGCTGGAGCTGGGGCGCGGTCGCGAATTCGGGCGTGACGGGGCGGATGTCGGCCATAGCCGGCAGGTTAGCGCCCCGGCGCGGGTGAAGCGAGGCTTTCCGGCTGCTGCCGGTTCTCGTCCGGACCGAACAAGCGATGGCGAAGCGCCCGGAGCATGCCGGCGGTGGCGCCCCAGATGAACTGGTTTTCGAACGGCATGGCGTAGAAGTAGCGGCGCACCCCGTCCGGGCGGTCGTGGAAGCGCTGCTCGGTGTTGGCCGGGTCCATGAGCCAGGCGAACGGGACCTCGAACACCTCGGCCACCTCGGCCGGGTTCGGGCGCAGTTCGAAGGGCGGCGGCACGAAGCCGACCACCGGCTGGACCCGGTAGCTCGTCACCGTCTCATAGTCGTCCGCCAAGCCCGCGACGGTGACGCGGGCAGGGTCGAGGCCGATCTCCTCCTCCGCTTCCCGCAGCGCCGTGGTCCACGGCGTCTCGCCGGGATCGCTGTGTCCGCCGGGAAAGGCCACTTGCCCCGAGTGCTGGCGCATGGCGTCCGCGCGCCGGGTCAGGATGACGGTCAGGCCCTCGGGACGGGTTACGATCGGGACCAGCACGGCGGCCGGGGTGAGCTGCACCGCCTCAGGCCGCAGGTCGGGGGCGAGGTCGTAGTCGGAATGGGTGCTGCGGGTGACCGGATCCCAGCGCTCGAGAGGTTCGAGGCAGGCGGTGATCCAGGGGATCAGCTGATCCGGCGGCGCGTCGCGGTTCACAGACGGTGGGCGCCCACCGGCCCGATCGGGAAGAAGGCGCCGCCCGAAGCGACGCCGAGCTGCGGACCCTCAGGCGTGTCGCGCTCCTCCGCCATCTCGACAAGTTCGTAGAAGACGGGCCGGTTGATCCGCGCCTCTAGCCCACGGCGGACGTGGAGGTAGGGGGCGGGCTCGTCCGAGCCGGGTTCGGCGGCGACGCGGATTGCGTTCCCTGGGCCCGCAGTCACGACGTCGCCGACGTTGGTGGTGAACTGCAGGGCGTCGCCGACCCGGTCCACCCGGACCGCGAGGAAGGGCGCGTCCTCGGCCGTGATGCGCAGCTTCTCCACCGGGGTCACCAGCTGAAGCCCGTCGGGATCCAGCCGCAACACGCTGGAGAACAGCCGGACCAGGGCTTCCCGGTTGATCGGCGCGCCTTCGTGGAGCCAGGTTCCGTCGCGCTTGATGACGATGTCGATTGCGCCGCTGTGGGCCGGGTTCCAAAGGTGCACAGGCGGGAGGCCGCGCGTGGGCGCCGCGTCGGCGGCGGCTTCGACTACGCGTGCGAGCCCGGCCGGGGCGCCTTGCGTCTCGCTCATGCCGCGATCTCCCCTATGAACCTGCGCGCCGATGAGGTTTGAGGTAGGCGCATGGACGACCTGAGGGAAGCGCCGCTGCAGGCGTTCGAGCGCACGGCGGAGCGACTGGGCGCGGCGCGGACGGCGCTCGGCGCGGTGGTGTTCGGCCAGGGCGCGGTGATCGACCTGACCCTCGCGGCGGTGGTGGCCGGAGGCCACGCTCTGCTGGTCGGCGCGCCCGGACTCGCCAAGACGCGGCTGGCGGCCGCCATGGGACGCGTGCTGGGGCTTGAGCAGGGGCGGGTGCAGTTCACGCCCGACCTGACGCCGGCCGACATCACCGGGGTGGAGGTGCTGGACGAGACGCCTGAAGGGCGGCGGTTCCGGTTCCAGCCGGGGCCGGTGTTCCAGCAGCTGCTGCTGGCCGACGAGATCAACCGGGCCAGCCCGCGAACACAGTCCGCCCTGCTGCAGGCCATGCAGGAAGGCGCGGTCACGACGGGCGGCGTCACGCGGGACCTGCCCCGGCCTTTCCACGTGCTCGCCACGCAGAACCCGATCGAGCAGGAGGGGACCTATCCGCTGCCCGAGGCGCAGCTGGACCGGTTTCTGGCGCAGGTGACGCTCGGCTACCCCGAGCGGGCCGACGAGCGCCGGGTTCTGCTGGAGACCACCGGGTACGACGAGGCGCCGCCGGCGGCCGTGCTGACGCCCGAGCAGGTGATCGCCGCCCAGCGGCTCGCCGCCGAGCTGCCGGTCGGGACTAAGGTGGTGGACGCCATTCTCGAGCTGGTCCGGCGGGCGCGGCCGAGCGAGCCCGGCGCGCCGCGGCGGGTGCGGGAGGCCGTGACCTGGGGTCCCGGACCGCGCGCAGGGCAAGCGCTGATGCGGCTGTCCCGGGCTCGGGCTCTCATCGACGGGCGGCCGTCGCCGTCGCTGGAGGACGTGGCTGTGCTCGCCCCGGCGGTGCTCGCGCACCGGCTGATCCTGAGCTTCGGCGCGCGGGCGGACGGGGTCACCGCCGAGGCGATCGCCGCCGAGCTGGCCGCCGCTCTGTGAACGCACGGCTTCGCACCGAGGCGGAGCGGGAGGCGGCGCGGCTTCCGGCGCTGCTGGCGCAGGCGCTGCCTCTCGCGGCGGCGGTGCGAGCCGGCGCGCACCCTCGGCGGCGCGAGGGCGCGGGGGAGCAGTTCTGGAGTTACCGGCCCTATCGGCCCGGCGACGAGCCGCGCCGCATCGACTGGCGTCGCAGCGCACGCGGGGACGAGGTGCTGGTGCGGGAGCAGGAGCAGGCCCGCGCCGCGACCGTCTTGGTCTGGCCGGACCGCAGGCCGGGGATGCGCTGGCGCTCCGACGCATCGCTGCCGCTCAAGAGCGAACGAGCCGCGGTGCTGGCGCTGGCCCTCGCCAGCCTGCTCGGGCGGGGCGGGGAGCGGGTCGGGTTGCTGGGCGTGGGCCGGCCGGTGCCGGGCGTGCAGGCGGCCGAGCGGCTCGCCGAAGCGCTCGCGATCGCCCCGGAGGACGCCCCGCCTGAAGCCATCGGTCACCGTGGCGCACGCGTGCTGATCACCGACGCCCTGGAACCCGCCAAGGTCTGGGGCGAGCGGCTGGCGGGCGTCCAGAGCGGAATCCTGCTCCGCGTCCACGACCCGGCGGAGGTTGATCCGCCTTACAAGGGGCGGACGCTGTTCGCCCCACCGGCCGGTCTCGGCGAGCGTCTGTTCGGACGAGCCGAAGCGGTGCGGGAGGCCTACGCCGGAGTGCTGCGCGCCCATACGGCCGAGGTGGACGCCGCATTCGCGCGAGCCGGTTTCAGGGTCCTGGAACACCGGACCGACCGGCCTGCGGCGACCGCCTTGCTCGCCCTGTGGCGGGCCGTGGCCGGGGAGGGCTGAGCGGCCGTGTGGGCGCTGGGGCCGATCGGGTTCGCCGCGCCCCTGGCGCTCGCCGCGTTGGCGGCGCTGCCTGTCGCATGGTGGCTGCTGCGGGCGACCCCGCCGCCGCCCCGCCGCGTGCCGTTCCCACCGTTCCGGCTGCTGCTGGGCCTGCGCGATCCGCAGGAGACGCCAGCGAAAACGCCGTGGTGGCTGGTGTTGCTTCGTCTCGCAGCGGCGGCGCTGGTGATCGTCGCGGCGGCGCAGCCGGTGCTGGACCCGCTTCCGGCGGGCGCGCCGCTCAGGTCGCTGGTGCTGGTGATCGACGACGGCTGGGCGGCCGCCCAGGCGTGGCCGCGCCTGACCGGCGCCGCAGAGGCGGCTCTGGCGCGGGCCGAGGCGTCCGACGCGCAGGTCAGGCTGTTGTTCACCGCGCCCGATCCCGACGGGCGGGTCGCGCAGCTCCGGACGGACGCCGAGGGGGCCCGGGCACGCCTCCGAGCGCGCTCGCCCCGGCCCTGGGGAACCGACCGCGTGCGGGCTGCGCAGACGCTGCGCGGGGCCGGACGGCCCGCCGGCCCGGTCGAGGTTCTGTGGGCGGCGGACGGCGTGGAGGATGGGGGTGCGCGCCCCTTGAACGAGGCGCTGCGCGCAATCGGACGGCCGACGGTCGTGTCGGGGCCGGCGCCGGTGGCGTTGGGGGACGCCCGCGCCACGTCCGACGGCTTGCAGATCGCCGTTCTTAAACCCGCAGGGCAGGTCCGGTCCGGGTACGTGGCGCTTGAGGATGAGGCCGGGGCCACGCTCGCCCGGGCGCCGTTCCGGCTCGGAGCGGCCGCCGAACGCGGGACCGCGCTGTTGACTGCGGACTGGGCTGCGCTGAACCGGGCCGTGCTGGCGCGGGTGGAGGGCTTGGACGGCGCCGGCGCCGTGCGGGTGCTCTCGGCGGCCGCGCGCCGGCCGCTGGCGGCGGTGGTCGCCCCGCCCCTCGAACGCGGGAGTCCGCTGGCCAACGGCGCCTTCTACGTCAGTCGCGCGCTGGCGCCGAACGCCGCAGTCCGGGAAGGTGCGCTCGCGGAGGGGCTGAGGGCGCGACCGGACGCGCTCATGCTGCCGGGCGGCGTGCTCGCGGGCGAAGACGCGGCGGCGGCTGAGGCCTTCGTCGAGGCCGGCGGCGTCCTGGTCCGCTTTGCGGACGGCCGCCTGCTCGCCAACCCCGACGGCCTGCTCCCGGCTCCGCTCGCGCCCCGGCCCCGCGCCTTGGACGGCGCTCTCACTTGGGCGCGGCCCCAGGGCCTGGGCTCCGCCACGGCTGGGCCGCTCGCCGGGCTCGCGGCTCCGGCGGACGCACAGGTGAGGCGCCTGGCGGCGTACGCGGGTGGTGCGCCGGCGGGCGTGCAGGTCTGGGCTTCTCTCGCGGACGGCTCGCCCCTGGTGACCGCAGCCCGGCGGGGGCGCGGCTGGCTGGTGCTGGCCCATTTGGAGGCGACGCCCGGCGGCTCCGACCTGCCGCTCACGGGGGCGTTCGTCGAGTTGCTGGGCCGGCTCGCCCGCCTCGGGCTTCCGCTCGAGGCGGCGTCCGCGTCGCCGGGCCCGTGGACGCCGGAACGGCTGCTCGACGGCTTTGGGCGATGGCGCGAGCCGGGGCCGGAGGACGCGCCGGTTCTGAGGCTCGACGAAACTGCAGGCCCGGGCCGAGCGCCGGGACTCTATCGCGCCGGGACCGTCGCGGGGGCCCTGAACACGATCGCCCCAACAACCAGGCTTGAGTCTCTGCCCGTACGGGCCGCTGAGGCGACCGTCGCCGATAGAGCGCCCAGGCAGCTCGCCGGCGGGCTCCTGTTCGGGGCGCTGCTGCTTCTGTTGGCCGACGGCCTGCTGACGGGCTGGCTCGTGCGCCCGTCGCGCGCCGCCAAGGCGGCGGCGGTGGGTGCGGCGGTGCTGCTGCTGGCGCCGGTCGCCGTGCGGGCGCAGACGCCGACCGACCTCGCCGCGGAGACGCGGCTGGCCTACGTCGTCACGGGTGACCCGACCGTCGACCGCGCCAGTCGGGCCGGGCTGGAAACCCTGACGAACGTGCTGCGCCAACGCACGGCGGTGTCGCCCGGCGCGCCCGTCGGGGTGGACCCGGCCCGGAGCGAGCTGGCGTTCCACCCCGTCCTGTACTGGCCGATCACGCCGAGCGCGGGCCAGCCCAGCCCGGCGGCGGCCGCGCGACTGGCGGCCTACCTGCGTAGCGGGGGCCTGATCCTGTTCGACACCCGCGATGACGGCGCGCCCGAGGCGGCCGTGCGGGAGGCGTTGCGTCGGACGACCGCGGCGCTCGACCCGCCGCCGCTGCGGCCCGTGAACCAGGACCACGTGCTGTCGCGCACCTTCTACCTGCTGGACAGCTTCCCGGGGCGGCGGCCGGAGGCGCGGGTGTGGGCGGCGACCCGAGCGGGCGAAACGGTGGACGGCGTCTCGCCGGTGCTGATCGGCGGCGGAGACTGGGCCGCCGCCTGGGCGGGCCAGGGCGTGGGGGCGCAAGGGCGTGAGATGGCCCTGCGCTTCGGCGTGAACTGGGTGCTCTACGCCCTGACCGGGACCTACAAGGCCGACCAGGTGCACGTCCCGGCCTTGCTGGAGCGCCTGCGCGAGGGCGGTCGCCGTTGATCGCAGGTCTGACGGCCGATCCCCTGCTGCCGTCCGCATGGCTCTGGGCTGCGGGGGCGCTGGCGCTCTTCGCGGCGGCTCTGGCCTTCGCGCAAAGGCGGCGAGGCGCGTGGTTGCGGGCGCTGGCGGCGGCTGCGGTCTGGGCTGCGCTCTGGAACCCGGTTCTCACGCTGTCCGAGAGGGAGGCCGCCCCGCGCACGGCCGTAGTCGTTGTGGACGCCAGCGGCTCCATGGCCCTCGCGGGACGGCGCGCCCAGGCGGAAGCGGCGGGGGCGGCGCTGGCGGATCGCCTTCGGGCGGCCGGGTTCAACGTGGTTCGTGCAGCGGCAGGCGGCGCGGAGCGGACCCGGCTCTTCGCCGCGCTCGAAGGCGCGTTGGCGGGGCGTCCCCGCGCCGAGATCGCCGGCGCCGTGCTGGTGACCGACGGCCAGGCCCATGATGCGCCCGCCGACCGCTACCCCTTCCCGGTGCACGGGCTGGTCGTGGGAGCTCGCGAGGCGAGGGACGTCGGCGTCAGGCTCGTCGAAGCGCCGCCGAGCGCGCCGGCCGGGGAGCCGCTGAGGCTTCGGATCGCCCTGGACGGCGCTGAAGGCCCGCTGCCTGTCATTCTGTCCGTGGACGGCCGGCCCGTACTGACGGTGACCGCCGCGGCCGAGGGAGCGACCGACGCCGTGCTGCCGTCCCTGGCCGCCGGCGAGCACTGGATGGAGGCGGCGGTCCAGCCCCCGGCCGGCGATCTGTCCCGCGCCAACGACCGGGCGTTCGCACGGGTGACGGGCGTGCGGCCGCCGCTGCGGGTCCTGCTCGTCACGGGGGCGCCGTATCCGGGGGTGCGGGTGTGGCGCACCTTCCTCAAGAGCGATCCGTCGGTGGAGCTGGTCCACTTCACCATCCTGCGGACCTTCGCGTCGGAGGACCCGGCGTCCCCCGACGAGCTGGCGCTGATCGAGTTTCCGACGCGCGAGCTCTTCATCGAGCGCATCGACCAGTTCGAGCTGATCGTCTTCGACCGCTTCGCCGAGCCGCGAGCCCTGCCCGCGCCGTACTTGGCGGCGGTCGCAGACCGCGTGCGCCGAGGGGGCGCTTTGCTGGTGGTGCTCGGGCCTGAGGCGGGGGAGGACCGCGGCCTGCTCGCCGGGCCTCTGGCCTCGGTGCTGCCGGTGGCGGCCACCGGAGCGGCGCGGGAAGGCGCGTTCCGTCCGGCGCTCACCGAGATCGGCCGCCGGCATCCCGCGACCGCCGCGCTGGCCGGCGAGGCCGATCGCTGGGGCGCCTGGCTGCGCTATGCGCCCCTGCGGACGCGGGGCGGCGACGCAGTGGTGATGTCGGGGCCAGGCGCGGCGCCGCTGCTGACGCTGGCCCGGGTCGGGCAGGGGCGCTCCGCCGTGCTGGCGAGCGACCAGAGCTGGCTCTGGGCGCGCGGCTTCGAGGGCGGGGGACCGCACGGCGAACTGCTCCGGCGCACGGCGTTCTGGCTCATGAAGGAGCCGGAACTTGAGGAGGAACGGCTGTGGGCCGCTGCGGACGGCGCGCGCCTGGTGGTGCGGCGTCGCACGCTGGCGGACTCGGCTGAGCCGGTGGTGGCGACCGCCCCGTCGGGTGCGGAGCAGACGGTCGCGTTGGCGCCGGTCGCGCCGGGGTTGTTAGAGGCGGCGTTGTCCGCCGAAGAGCCTGGGCTGTGGCGGGTCCGGCAGGGCGAGCGGACCGCCGCCGCCGCGATGGGCGGTCCGCGGACGCTGGAGAGCCGCGTGCTGGCGAGCACGGACGCCGTGCTCGCGCCCGTGGCGCGCCGCTCGCGCGGGGCGGTGCGCTGGCTCGCGGAGGGCGGCGTTCCGCAGGTGCGGGCGGTGGAGCGCGGCGCGCTGGCCGGCCGCGACTGGTTGGGGTTTCAGTCCCGGACGGTGTGGCGGACCACGGGCGAGCGGCGGGCGCCCCTCTTGCCGCCCTTGCTGCTCGCGGCGGCGCTGGCTGCGGTCATGCTGCTGGCGTGGTGGCGGGAGGGGCGGTGACGGCGCCTTCAGGCTGCGGGCGGTCGTCGAAGGTCCGGATCAACACCCGGGCGGGATTCGCCGGGCCGGGCAGGGTGACCGCGCGGGCGCGCTCGAAGCCGAACGGGGCGAAGAAGGGCGCATCCCCGACGAGCAGGATGGCGTGTTCTCCCGCCTCGTCAGCGGCGCTCACGACGGCCCGGACGAGCGCCGCTCCCAGGCCGGAGCCGCGCTGCGACTGCTCGACGGCGATCGGACCCAGAAACAACACGCGCTCGCGGGCTACGCCGACCTCCCAGAGGCGGACGGTCCCGACGACACGGCCGGCGTCCTCGGCCACGAACGAAAGGTCGCGGCGGAAGGCGGCCAGGTCCCGCACGCGATAGGAGACCTTGGTGAAGCGGCCGGGGCCGAAGGCGCGGGCCACCAACGCCTCGACGGCGGCGGCGTCCTCGGGGCGCTCGGTCCGGATCTGGACCGGCGCTGGCCTGGGCTGGGCGGCGGGCATGGGCGCGGGCGGGTAGGGCCGGTCGAGCGGGGAGTCAACGACGGTTCTGCGACGGACCCGTCAACCGCCGCCTGCGCCCCGCTGGAAACTCTCCACCAGGCTGCCCGCGACAAGCCGCCAGCCGTCCACGAGCACGAAGAAGATCAGCTTGAAGGGCAAGGAGACGACCACCGGCGGCAGCATCATCATGCCCATGCTCATCAGCACGCTGGCGACCACCAGATCGATCACCAGGAACGGAACGAACAAGAGGAAGCCGATCTCGAAGGCGCGCTTCAGCTCGCTGATCATGAAGGCGGGGGTGACCACGCGGAGCGGGGTCTCCTGCGCGCTGGCGGGGCGCTCGATCTTCGACAGGCGGATGAAGAGGCCGAGGTCGTCCTCGTCCACCTGGGACAGCATGAATGTCTTCACCGGGTCTGACGCCGCATCGAAGGCCTGCGGCAGCTCCATCTGCTGGTCGAGCAGGGGGCGGATGCCGGCGTCGTAGCTGGCGGTGAAGGTCGGGGCCATGACGATGGCCGACAGGAATAAGGCGAGGCTGATCAGCACCGCGTTGGGCGGGCTCTGCTGCAGGCCGAGCGCGGTGCGCAGGAGCGAGAGCACCACCACGATCCGCACGAAGCTGGTGGTCATGATGACGATGGACGGCGCCAGCGACAGGACGGTGAGCAGGCCCACGAGCTGGACGACCCGCTCGGTCAGGCCGGCGCCGGTCCCGAGGTCCACGTTGATGGCCTGGGCGAAGGCGATCCCCGGAACGGCGAGGCCGGCCAGCAGCGAGATCAGGCCGGCGTTGCGGAAGTCGGAGGCTTTGAGTCTCACCGCGACGCCTCGCGCCCGGCGTCCGACAAGCTGCGGCCTTCACCCAGCAGCAGCAACTGCTCGCGGTCGTCGACGCGGACCAGCACGAGGCGGCGAGCGGGGTCGAGGACCAGCGTCTCCAGAACCTGAAGGCGACGGGGCGCCTTGGGCGCTGCGAAGCGGGAGAGGGCATCGGGGCCGTAACGGCGTGCGACCACCGCGGCGGCGCCGATCAAGCCGAGCGTCAGCGCCAAGGCCGCGATCGCCCGGATCACATCCACGAAGTCCATAGGGGCCTCTGACCAGCGCGGTTCTGCGCCTCGGGCCCAAGTCATGGGTTGTTAAGGTTAACGGCCGGCTAACCTCGTCCCGAAAGGCTCCGTTAACCCTGCACCCGGCAAAGTCTGCCCATGACGATGGACGGCATCCCGCTGTTCGGCCTGCTCAAGGGTCGGCTCCAGCATCTGACCGCGCGTCAGAAGCTGATCGCCGAGAACGTCGCCAACGCCGACACGCCGGGCTTCACGCCCCGCGACCTGAAGCCGTTCACCGTGGCCAGCCTGAACGCGCCCGCGACGGGCGGCGTCTCGGTGGTGCGCACCAACGCTATGCACATCGGCTCCGCCGCCGTGACGCCGAGCCGCTGGAAGGCGACGGCGTCCCCCGGCAGCGAGACGACGCTCGACGGCAACTCGGTGGTGCTGGAGGAGGAGATGATCCGCATGGCCGAGGCGCGGACCAACTACGACGCGGCCATCAGCCTGTATCAGAAGTCCCTGGGGCTGCTCCGCACCGCGGCGCGGCGGCCGGGCGGCTGAGGGCTGACCGATGGCCGAGCGCGTCCGCCAGCCGCAGGGCCTCAATCCCATGCAGGCCACCGCCGCCAGCGCGCTGCGCGCGCAGCAGGCGCGCATGCGGGTGATCGCAGAGAACATCGCCAACGCCGACAGCACGGGGCAGTCGCCGGGCTCCGACCCCTACCGCCGCAAGCAGCCCGTGTTCGAGCCCCAGCGCCTGGGGCGGGGCGGGCCGAACGGGGTGGAGCTGGCGCGGGTCGTTCCCGACCAACGCGATTTCAAGCTCGAGTACGACCCCGGCCATCCGGCGGCGGACGCCAAGGGTTATGTGAAGACGCCCAACGTCGACACGCTGATCGAAGCGTTGGACATGCGCGAGGCGCAGCGGGCCTACGAAGCGAACCTGAACGTCATCGAGACCTCCCGCGCGCTCGACCAGCGCACGCTCGACATCCTCAAGCGCTGAGGCGGTAAGCCATGAGCCCGTTGATCGCCGCCAAGGCCTACGCCGCCGCCCAGAACGTGGGCGTCTCCGGCGCCGGCGCCGCGCCCAAGGTGGACGGCGCGGCCTTCTCGAACCTGCTGCAGAACGTGATGACCGACGCGGTGAAGACCTCCCGCCAGGCCGAGACGCAGATGGCGGCGCAGGTGCAGGGCAAGGCGGAGTTGATCGACGTGGTGACCGCCGTGTCGGCCGCCGAGCAGTCGCTGGAGACGGTGTTGGCGGTCCGCGATCAGGTGATCGCCGCCTACCAGGAGATCCTCCGGATGCCGATCTGATCGCTTCGGGATCAGATCGCGGCGGCGCTGCTCAGAAAAGAGGCGGCTCGCCCCGCCAGCGGGACCCTCGCGCTTGCGCTGCAGCCTCGCTCCGGCCAGCTTCGGCCGGTGGCTGCGTCCGCGTTCAACGAGATGTACGGCGACGACGGCGAGGTCCGTGCGCCCTATCGCCGTCTGGCCTCCTGGCTCGATCGGCTGGACGAAGGCCTGCTTGAAGCGCGCCGCCAGCAGGCGGAGCTGTTCTTCCGGCGCATCGGGATCACCTTCGCCGTCTACGGCGACGAAGAGTCCACCGAGCGGCTGATCCCCTTCGACCTTCTGCCCCGCATCCTCGACCGCAAGGAGTGGGCGCTGATCGAGCGGGGGCTGATCCAGCGGGTCGGCGTCCTGAACACCTTCCTGAGCGATGTCTACGGCCCGCAGGAGTGCCTGAAGGCCGGGATCGTCCCGACGGACCTCGTGCTGCAGAACCCGCAGTTCCGGCTCGAGCGCATCGGACGGCGGCCGCCCCACAACGTTCACGTCCATATCGCCGGGATCGATCTGGTGCGCGTGGACGGCGACGACGTGTACGTCCTGGAGGACAACGCGCGCACGCCGTCGGGGGTCAGCTACATGCTGCAGAACCGGGAGGTGATGATGCGCCTGTTCCCGGACCTGTTCGTTGAACACCGCGTCGCGCCGGTGGAGACCTACACTGACGCCCTGCTCTCGACCTTGAAGTCGGTCGCCCCGGATCGCGCCAAGGGCGACCCTCGCGTGGTGGTCCTGACGCCTGGGCCGTTCAACTCGGCGTACTACGAGCACTCGTTCCTGGCCGACCGGATCGGCGTGGAACTGGTGGAGGGCGCGGATCTCTTCGTGCGGGATGCGGTCGTCTACATGCGGACGACCGAGGGGCCGCAGCGCGTGGACGTGATCTACCGGCGGATCGACGACGACTTCCTCGATCCGTTGGTCTTCCGCCCGGACTCGGCGGTGGGCGTACCGGGGCTCATGGGCGCCTACGAAGCCGGCAACGTGACCCTGGCCAACGCGGTCGGAACAGGCGTGGCCGACGACAAGGCGCTGTACAGTTACATGCCCGACCTGATCCGCTTCTACACCGGCGAGGAGCCGGTCCTGAAGAACGTGCCGACCTGGCGCTGTCGCGAGGCGGGCGACCTGGCCCATGTCCTCGACCGCCTGCCGGAGCTGGTGGTCAAAGCGGTGGACGGGTCGGGCGGCTATGGGATGCTGATCGGGCCTGCCGCGACCAAGACGGAGCTTGAAGCGTTTCGGGCCAAGCTTCGGGCGCAGCCTGACGGCTACGTCGCCCAGCCCACGCTCGCCCTGTCCACCTCTCCCACCTTGACCAAGGCGGGGCTTGCCCCCCGCCATGTGGACCTTCGCCCGTTCGTTCTGACGGGGGCGGACGGGGTCACCGTCACGCCCGGAGGGCTGACCCGGGTGGCGCTGACCGAGGGGTCGCTGGTCGTGAACTCCAGCCAGGGCGGCGGCACCAAAGACACCTGGGTGCTGGATGACTGAGGGCGCCCGCTAATGCTCTCCCGCACGGCCGACAGCCTGTACTGGACCGGGCGCTACGTGGAGCGCGCCGATTACCTCGCGCGCATCCTGGACGCAGCGACGCGCCTGGCGACGCTGCCCTCCGGCGAGGGCGCCGGGAACCCGTGGGAGAGCGCGCTCGCCTCGTCGGGCATGGCGCCCGTCTTCGCCGAACGCCACGGTGACGCCACCGAGGAGAAGGTGCGGCGGTTCCTGGCCTTCGATGCAGCCAACCCGTCCTCGATCGTCAGCTGCCTTCGGGCGGCGCGCGTGAACGCCCGCTCTGTCCGCACGGCCCTGACCGTGGAGTTGTGGGAAGCCATCAACGAGGCCTGGAACCAGCTCGAGCGCATGCCCCGTCCCAAGACCCGGGAGGCGTTCACCGAATTCCTGGACTGGGTGAAGGCCGTGTCGCTGGCGTTCGACGGGGCGGCGCATCGGACGATGCTCCGCAGCGACGGCTACTGGTTCCTGCGGCTGGGCGGCGAGATCGAGCGCGCCGACAACACCGCGCGCCTTCTCGACGTGAAGTACCACCTGCTCCTGCCTGTGGGCGAGCCGGTCGGCGGCGGGCTGGACTACTTCCAATGGACGACCCTGCTGCGGGAGGTGTCGGCCCTGACCGCCTATCGGTGGGTCTACCGGGAGAGCGTGAAGCCCTGGCTGGTGGCGGACCTGCTGATCCTCAATCGCCAGATGCCGCGCTCGCTCGCCAGTTGCCAAACAGCGATCGTGCACATGCTCGATGAGATGGCCGAGGGCTACGGCCGGCGCGGCGAGTCCCAACGCCTGGCGGTGTCCACGCTCACGCTGCTGGCGGAGTCGCGGATCGAGCAGATTTTCCAGGACGGCCTGCACGAGTTCATCCTGGCCTTCATCGCCCGCAACGACCGCCTGGGGCAGGCGATCAGCGAACAGTACCTGGTTTGATCGCTTGCGGATCCAGGTCGTCCACCGCACGCGCTACGAGTACGACTCGCTGGCCCGCCAGATCATCCAGGTGCTTCGGGTGACCCCGCGATCGCACGACGGCCAGCACGTGCACGGCTGGCGGCTCGACGCCGACGCCGACGTGCGGGTGCGCGTCAGCGAGGATGCCTACGGAAACATCGTGCAGAGCCTTTGGACCGAGCAGCCGGTCATGGCGCTGGAGCTGACAGTGTCCGGCGAGGTCACCACGGCGGACACGGCGGGACTGGTTCAGGGACAGCTGGAGCGGCTGCCGCCCCCTGTGTTCCTGCGCAGGACGGCCCTCAGCGCGCCGGACCCGGCGATCATCGAACTGGCGCAGGACGTGGCCGCTAAGGAGGCGGACGCTCTGGCGCGGGCGCATGCGCTGATGAGCACGATCAACGGCGCCATGACCTTCGACACGGACGCCACCCATACCGGCGTGAGCGCGGCCGAGGCGTTCGCGTTGAAGCGGGGTGTCTGCCAGGACCTGAGCCACGTCTTCGTGGCGGCTGCGCGCAGCCTGGGCATGCCGGCGCGCTATGTCTCGGGGCACCTGGCGCGGGAGGACGGGGCCGTGCAGGAGGCGAGCCACGCCTGGGTCGAGGCCTACATTCCCGACGCCGGGTGGGTCGGCTTCGACCCGGCCAACGGGATCAGCCCGACGGAGCGCTACGTGCGGGTCGCGGTGGGGCTGGACTACCTCGACGCGGCGCCGGTGCGGGGCGCGCGGAACGGGGGCGGCTCCGAACGGTTGTCGGTGCGGCTTCAGGTCCAGCAGGTGCAGCAGTGAAGAATCGAAGCAAGCTCTCGCCCGCGGCGGGGGGAGGGCGAAGATGACCTACTGCGTGGGCCTGCTGGTCCAGGACGGTCTGGTGATGATCGCCGATACGCGCACCAACGCCGGCGTGGACAACATCTCCACCTTCCGCAAGCTGCACGTCTACGAGACGCCGGGCGAGAAGGTGATCGCCATCGCGACCGCGGGCAACCTGTCGGTCACCCAGACGGCGCTGTCGCTTCTGCAGGAAGGCGTGCTGAACCCGGACACAGGACAGATCGAGACGCTCGACGACTGCGCGACGATCTTCCGCGCCGCCCAGCTGGTGGGTCATGCGCTTCGCAGCGTGCGCCAGCAGATGCAGCCGGCCGAGCAGGCGTCGCAGCAGGCAGGCTCGGGGGTCAGCTTCGATGCGACGCTGCTGCTCGGGGGCCAGCGCGTCGGCGGCCGCATGCGGCTGTTCATGATCTACGGGGAGGGGAACTTTATCGAGTGCGGCCCGGACACGCCGTACCTGCAGATCGGCGAGTTCAAGTACGGCAAGCCGATCCTGGACCGCTCCATCACTTACGAGTCGCCGATCGAGGACGTGCTGAAGATCGGGCTGATCTCCTTCAACTCGACGATGCGCTCCAATCTCGCTGTCGGCTTGCCGCTGGACCTGATCGTCGTGCGGCGGGACGCGATGCGGGCCGAGACCCGGGCTCGCGTGGGCGTGGACGATCCATACTTCCGCGACCTCGGCGAGCAGTGGTCCGCGGCCCTGAAGGCGGCGCACCAGGCCATCCCGCCGCCGCCGTACCTCGCGGCCGCTTCGGCTGAGGCGGCCTGATCAGCCCCGGGCGAGACTCAGGAACTCCTGGCGCGTCCGGGGATCGTCCCGAACGACCCCGATCAGCGTGGAGGTGACCAGCGAGCTGTTGGGCACGTTCACCCCGCGCATGGTCATGCAGCTGTGCTCGGCGTCCACGACCACGCCGACGCCGGCGGGCTGCAGCACCTCGTCGATCGCCGCGGCGATGTCGGCGGTCATCTTCTCCTGGATCTGCAGCCGGCGGGCGTAGCCCCGCACCACCCGGGCCAGCTTGCTGATGCCCACGACGCGGTTCGTGGGCAGATAGCCGACGTGGGCCCGGCCGATCACCGGGAGCATGTGGTGCTCGCAGAAGCTCACGAAGCGGATGTCGCGCAGCACGACCAGTTCGTCGTAGCCCCCGACTTCCTCGAAGGTGCGCCGCAGATACTCGCGGGGGTCGGCGTCGTAGCCGGCGAACAGCTCGCGGTAGCTGCGGGCCACCCGGCCCGGCGTGTCGAGCAGGCCCTCGCGGTTCGGGTCGTCCCCCGCCCATTCGATGAGCACGCGCACAGCGGCCTCTGCTTCCGCCTGCGTGCGGCGGCGGGGGCGGTCAGGCTGAGCCTGGTCCGGGGCGGGAAGTTCGTCTGCGTCGGTCGCCATGGGCGTTGTCACTGCCAGCTTTGCAAATGTTCGTTAACCCTGAGGGCGGCAAAATCTGCCCAGCCGCGGCGTGCCCCGCCCGGCGTGTGGAGCGTGCTTGCCCATGTCCGGCGCCGAAGTTCTCGATGTGGGCCGCGACGCCCTCTGGCTGACGATCCAGCTGTCGGCGCCGGTGCTGCTGGTGGCCCTGGCCGTCGGCGTCGGGATCGGGCTGCTGCAGGCGCTGACCCAGATCCAGGAACAGACCCTCGTCTACGCGCCCAAGATCATCGCCATCTTCGTTTCCTTGCTGATCTTCCTGCCGCTGATGGGTTCGCTGATGGGCGGCTTCATGCGCCAGATCGCAGCCCGGATCGCGGGGATGTAGCGGGGTGGAATCGTACGCCCTTCCGGCCGAAGTCTACGCCGCGGGGCTGGTGTTCGTGCGCGTCGGCGCGGTCGTGGTGCTCATCCCGGGGATCGGCGAGGCCGCCGTGCCGCCGCGGATCCGGCTGTCGTTCGCGCTGATCCTGTCGCTCGCGCTCACGCCTGTGGTCGCGGCCAGCTTGCCGGCCGTCCCGGCGACCGTGGGCGCCATAGGCGGGCAGGTGATCAAGGAGGCCCTGATCGGATTGATGATCGGCGGCCTGCTGCGGATCTTCCTCTCGTCCCTGGCGGTCGCAGGGGAGGTGGTCTCGCTGCAGACCACGCTCTCATTCGCCCAGACGACCAATCCCGCCGAGGCCCAGCCCGGCGCGGCGCTGGCCTCCTTCCTCAGCCTGATGGGCGTCGTCCTGATCTTCGCCGCGGATCTGCACCACCTGTTCATCGGGGCGATCGCGCGGAGCTATGTGGTGTTCGCGCCGGCCGAGCCGCTGGGGATCGGGGATGCGGCGACGCTCGCCGGTCAGACCGTGGCGCAGAGCTTCGCGCTCGGCCTCCAGCTCGCGGCGCCCGTGGTGGTGTTCTCCCTGCTGGTGAACGTGGCCGCCGGGCTGATCGGGCGGGTGATGCCGCAGTTCCAGGTGTTCTTCGCCGCCACGCCCATCGCGGTGCTCGGCGGACTGACCGTGTTCGCGCTGAGCTTGGGCGTCCTCGGGCTGGTCTGGGTGGACCGCTACGAAGCGTTCGCCCGCCGGTTCGCCGGAGTCTGACGCATGGCGGAGGAGAACGAAGCCGCCTCGAAAACAGAAGAGGCGACGCCCCGCAAACTCGACGACGCTCGCAAGAAGGGCGACGTCGCCAAGACGCAGGACCTTGCGCCCTTCGCGGCCCTGGCGGCGACGGTCGGCGTGCTGGCGGCCCTCGGCGGGCCCCTGTCGCAGCGCCTGGCGGCCGACCTGGCGCGCTTCATCGCCCACGCGCACGACCTCTCTCTGTCGGAAGGGCAGGCCGGCAAGGTGATGGCGCAAGCCGCCCTGGCCGGCGCGCCGATTCTGCTGGCCGTCATGCTGGCTGCGGCGGTCGCGGGCGCGGCCGGCAATCTCGTGCAGCACGGGCTGCTCTGGGCGCCCGAGAAGCTGAAGTTCGACCTGAAGAAGGTCTCTCCGCTTGAGGGGTTCAAGCGGGTGTTCGGCCCGGACGCATTGTTCCAGTTCGTCAAGACCTTCCTGAAGCTGCTGGCGATAGGAGCCGTGGCCTGGATGGTCGCCGAGCCGCGCCTGCCCGAGCTGACCGGGCTTTCGGCCCTGGACGTGGCGGCCATGCTGCCCGAGACGCGCGATGTCCTGTTGGCGCTGACGTTCGCCGTCCTGGCGACGCTCGCGGTCATCACCGGCGGCGATTGGCTGTTCCAGCGGTTCCGCTTCCTGCAGCGCATGCGGATGAGCCGCCAGGAGACCAAGGAGGAGTTCCGCCAGAGCGAGGGCGACCCCCACGTCCGGGCCAAGCTGAAGCAGATGCGGGCGGAGCGGTCGCGCTCCCGCATGATGCAGAACCTGCCCAAGGCGACCGTGGTGGTGATGAACCCGACCCACTACGCCGTGGCCCTGCGCTATGAGCCCGGCGAGACGGCCGCCCCGGTCTGCGTGGCCAAAGGCCTGGACGCGCTGGCGCTCCGGATCCGGGCGGTGGCCGAAGAGCACGCGGTGCCCGTGATCGAGGACCCGCCGCTGGCGCGCTCCCTCTACGCCGCCGTGGACGTCGACGAGACCATTCCGCGCGAGCACTTCGAAGCGGTCGCCAAGATCATCGGCTTCGTCATGGGCGCGCGCGAGAAGCCGCGCGCTGCGGCGTTGCGGCCTTGAGGGTGTAGAGTCCCATGACCGATTCCCTGAGCCCCGCGAGAGAGGAGGCCGTCCAGATGGGAGCCCGCCGCCGGCTCGACCCGTTCTCCGTGGGGGCCGCAGCCTTCTTCCTGCTGGCGGCCGCCGCCGCCGCTTATCCGGCGTTCCGTTCGGGCGGCGCGAACGGCGCGGGCCTGATGCTCGTGATCGGCGTGGCCGTGCTCGCCGTCCTCGGCGTGTTCGCCTTTCTGACGGTCGACCGCGCGCCGGTCGAGAGCGCACCGCTCGAAAGCGTGGTGGACGCCTTGGACGAGCCGGCGGCGGTGGCCGGCGCGGACGGCCGGGTGGTGCGCGCCAACGCGGCCTGGGAGCGGGAGCTCGGACTGCAACGGCTCCCGCGAGGCGGCGCCGGCGCCGAGCTCTACGCCGCCTTCGCGGCTGCGCGCCGGGGAGAGGCCGCGCCGCTGGCGCTGGCCGCCGGCCGGCTCGGCCGCGTGACCCGCCTGGACGAAGACCGGTTCCTGGCGCGGGCGCCGCTGGCGACGCCCCTCGCGCTCGTCGCCGCGACCGTCCCCGAACTCGCCGTCGAGCAGCCGGCGCTGGTCTCGGCCGAGGCGCACGGTCTCGACGTGTTCGCCGCGGCCGCGCCCTTCGGGGCCGCCGCCCTGGACGGCGCCGACCCGTTCGACGCCTGGATCGTAGAGGCCAACCCGGCGCTCGCGGCGCTCACGCAGGGCCGCGCCGCCGCGGGCCTGCGCTTCGGCGACCTGATCGACCCGACGGTGATCCCCGAGGCGCGCGCCAAGCTGGCGGACAAACCCGGCGCTCCGGTTGAGGTGAGGCTCGCGCACGACCCTGCGCGAGCGGTGCAGCTCTACGTCGGCTCGGCGAACGGGCGGCTGGCGGCCTACCTCCTCGACGTCTCCGAGCAGAAGCGGCTCGAGCTTCAGCTGGCTCAGAGCCAGAAGATGCAGGCCATCGGCCAGCTGGCCGGGGGCGTCGCGCACGACTTCAACAACCTGCTCACGGCCATCCAGCTGCGGCTCGACGAGCTGTTGCACCGTCACCCCGTCGGGGACCCCTCCTATGAAGGGCTGAACGAAATCCGGCAGACCGGCGTGCGTTGCGCCGACCTGGTCAAGAAGCTGCTGTCGTTCTCCCGCAAGCAGACGGTGCAGCGGGAGACCCTGGATCTCGGCGAGGTGATCAGCGAGTTCGAGGTGCTGCTGCGCCGCCTGCTGCGCGAAGACGTGAAGCTGGAGACCGAATACGGCCGCGATCTGCCCCTGGTCCGGGCGGACAAGAGCCAGCTCGAGACCGCCGTGATGAACCTGGCCGTGAACGCGCGCGACGCGGTCCGGGCTCAGGGCGGGGGCGTGGTGCGTATCCGCACCTGCCGGCTCAACCAGGCTCAGGCGGTGGCGCTCGGATTTGCGAACGCCGGCCCCGGCGAACACGCCATGATCGAAGTGGCCGACAACGGCCCGGGCATCCCGCCCGACGTGCTGAGCAAGATCTTCGAGCCCTTCTACACGACCAAGCCGGTCGGGGAGGGGACGGGCCTGGGCTTGGCGACCGTCTACGGCATCGTCGACAAGGCGGAGGGCTATATCCACGTGGAGAGCGCGCCGGCGCAGGGGGCCGCCTTCCGCATCTTCTTGCCTGTGTGGAGGCCGTCCGCCGATGCGCCGGCCGCAGCGCCGGTCGTCAAGGCGAAGCCCGCCGCGCGCGACCTGTCCGGCGCCGGGCGTATCCTGTTCGTGGAGGACGAGGAGGCGGTCCGCGGGGTCGCCGCACGCCTGCTGCGCGCCCGGGGCTACGAGGTGATCGAGGCTTCGGACGGCGAGGAGGCGCTGGAGCTGGCCGAGGCGCACGCCGGCCAGATCGATCTCCTGATCAGCGACGTGATCATGCCCGGCATGGATGGTCCGACGCTGCTGAAGAAGGCCCGCCCGGCGCTCGGCGACGCGCCGGTGATGTTCATCTCGGGCTATGCGGCCGAGGAGTTCAGCGATCTCTTGGAGGGCGAGGACGGCGTGAGCTTCCTGCCTAAGCCGCTCGACATCAAGATGCTGGCCGAGCGCGTGAAGCAGGAACTCGCCCGGGCTTAGGACGGGCGCTGGTTACAATCCCGTCATGCGAGGCCCCGCCGCTTTCGGGGGCGAGCGTTTGGCCTTAGCCGTCGCGGTCCGGACAATATCGGAGCCGCTGCATGCTTCACCGTCGCGCCCTTCTGGCCTCCGCCGCTGCGGCCGGTCTCGCGCCTCTCACCGGGTGTGCGACAGGTGCGGGAGCGACGGACGGTGATGCAGCCGTCCAGCTGAGAGCGGCGCTCGACCGAGCCTTCGCCGAGCAGCTTCGGCTGCAGCCTGAGAACGCCACCGGGCTGGGTTTGGACACGGGCGAGAACGCGGCCCTGAAGTCGCGCCTGAGCGGGTCTTCGCCCGCTGATCGGACCGCGCTGAACGCCGCTCGCAAGCGCTGGCTCGCCGACGTTCGGCGTGTCGACCGCGCCCGCCTCTCCGGCATGGCCGCCGTGGACCACGACACCGTCGTGGCGCTCTGGTCGCTGGTGAGCGAAGCCCAAGACCGCTTCCCCTATGCCGACATGAGCTATCCGGCGCCCTACGTGGTCAGCCAGCTGACGGGCTCCTACCAGAGCGTCCCCGACTTCCTCGACAGCCAGCACGCCATCGCGACCGCCGCTGATGCGGAGGCGTATCTCGCCCGGCTCGACGCCTTCGCCGGGAACGTGGAGCAGGAGACCGCGCGGTTCCGGCGGGACACGGCCGCCGGGATCACCCCGCCGGACTTCATCCTGGACCTGACGCTCACCCAGCTCCGGGCGTTCCGCAGCCAGCCGGCCGCCAAATCGACGCTGGTGCAGTCCCTGGCGCGACGCACGCGCGAGAAGGGGATCGCGGGCGACTGGGAGCGCCGCGCTGCCGCCATCTACGACGGCCGGCTCAGCCGTGCGCTCGACGCGCAGATCGCGGCCGTGGAGCAGGTGCGCCGAGGCGCTGTCCACGACGCCGGGGTCTGGCGGCTCCCCAACGGGTCGGAGCTGTACCGCTACGCGACCCGCATCCAGACGACGACGAACCTCACCCCCGACCAGATCCACGACCTGGGCCTGCAGCAGTGCGCCGAGATCAGCGCCCGCATAGACGCCATCCTGCGCACGCAAGGGCTGACCCAGGGCTCGGTGGGCCAACGTGTGAACGCGCTGGGCGGGGACCCGCGACGGCTCTACCCGAACACCGAACCGGGCAAGGCGCAGCTGCTCAACGATCTGCGCGAGCAGATGCGGGTGCTTCGGACCAAGCTGCCGGCCGTTTTCGCCACCCTGCCCAAGGCGCCCGTCGAGGTTCGCCGCGTGCCGCCGGAGATCGAGGCCGGAGCGCCGCTCGGCTACTACCAGTCGCCGACCTTGGACGGCTCGCGGCCGGGCGCCTACTACATCAACCTGCGCAACACCGCCGAATGGCCCCGGTTCACGCTGCCGACCCTGACCTACCACGAGGCCGAGCCGGGCCATCACCTCCAGATCGCGCTGCAGCAGGAAGCCGAAGCCCTGCCGCTGATTCGGCGCAACATGCTCTTCCCGGCCTTTGCGGAGGGCTGGGGCCTGTATGCGGAACAGCTGGCCGACGAACTCGGGATGTATCAGGGCGATCCCTTCGGTCAGGTCGGGTACCTGCAGTCGCTGCTGTTCCGGGCGGCTCGTCTGGTGGTGGACACGGGCCTCCATCACAAGCGCTGGAGCCGCGAGCAGGCGATCAAGTGGATGGTCGCCACCACGGGCGACCAGGAGTCCTCGATCGCCTCAGAAGTCGAACGCTACTGCGTCTGGCCGGGCCAGGCCTGCAGCTACAAGGTCGGCCATACCGAGATCGTGCGCCTGCGGGAGGCGGCCAAGGCCAAGCTCGGTTCTCGGTTCGACATCCGCTCGTTCCACGACGCCGTGCTGCTGAGCGGGGGCATGCCCCTGACGGTCCTGGCCCGGGTCGTGGACGACTGGACGGCCGCTCAGGCGTGACGCACGCGCGCGATCGCCAGGCCGTCCCAACCCTTGGCGCCGACCGTCTGGATGGCCGTGGCGTCCAGCCGAGGGTCGGCCGCGAGCATCGCCAGCACCCGGCGGACGCCCTGGACGGCGGCGTCGCCATGGGCGTCCAGCACGGAGCCGTCCCGCACGACGTTGTCGATGACGATCATCCCGCCTGGACGAGTCAGCCGAAGCGCTTCGGTCAGGTAGGTCGGCGTGGAGGCCTTGTCCGCGTCGATGAAGACGAAGTCGAACGGCGGTTGCAGCTCGCGCAAGGTGTCCGCGGCAGGCCCGACGCGCACGTCCGTCTGCTCCGCCAATCCGGCTGCGGCCAGGTTGGCCCGGGCCACCTCCGCGTGGTGCCGGTCGAGCTCCAGAGTCACCAGCCGGCCCTCCTCCGGCAAAGCCCGCGCCAGCCAGACGGCGCTGTAGCCGCCCAGAGTGCCCACCTCGAGAATCCGCTGGGCGCCGACGCTGACCGCCAGGATCGAGAGAAGTCGCCCCTGCGTGGGGCTGACGCTGATGGGCGGCAGGCCGGCGGCGGCCGACGCGGCCAACGCCCCCTCCAGCGCGGGATCGGGTGGAGCGAACAAGCCGTCCAGGTGGGCGTCGACAGCCTCCCAATCCGCCCGCGGCATCTTCCGATCTCCTGTGCGTTCACCCGTCTGGTAGCAGAGTTCCGTCATGCTTGATCGCCGAGCCCTCCTTTCGACCGCCGCCGCCGCGGCGGCGGCGTCCGCGTTGCCCGCGGCTGCTCAGACGCGGAACTCAGCGTCCGCAGACGCGCAGCTCAACGCCGTGCTCGACCGGCTGGTGGAGCAGGAGCTGGAGCAGAGGCCCCAGAGCGCGACGACCTTCGGGCTTGATGTCGGGCCGCAAGCCGGCTTGCGGGCGCGCCTGAACGACCGGACCCAGGCTGGGGAGGACCGAGAGACCGCCGGGGCCGCCAAGGCTTTGGCCGAGTTGAAGGCCTTGAATCGCGGGGCGCTCTCGCCGTCCGCGCGCATCGGTCTGGACGCGGTGTCGTTCCAGCTGGACCAGCTCCGGGCCATCAACCGCTTCGCCTACGGCGCGCAGTACAGCGCCTACGCCCTGACCCAGAGGTACGGCGCCTACTCCACCGTCCCGGACTTCCTGGACAAGCAGCATCCCGTCGCGAACGCGGCCGATGCGGACGCCTACCTGTCACGGCTGGAGGGATATGCGACGGCGCTCGACCAGGACACCGAGCGCTTCTCCGCCGAGGTCGCCGCAGGCGCGGTCCCGCCGGACTTCATCTTGGACACCGCGCTCGGCCAGCTCCGGCGTCAACGGGCGCAGCCGGCCTCCGAGGCGACCGTGGTGGCCAGCCTGGTGCGGCGCTCAGCTGAGCGAGGGCTACCTGCGAGCTACGGCCAGCGCGCAGCGGCCCTCTACACGAGCAAGGTCGTTCCCGCTCTCGACCGCCAGATGACCGCCGTCGAGCGGGTGCGCCGCACGGCGAATCCCTTGGCCGGCGTTTGGAAGAACCCGGAGGGCGAGGCTTATTACGCCGCCAAGCTGAAGTGGTTCACCACCACCGACATGACGGCCGAGGAGGTGCACCGGCTGGGGCTGGAGCAGGTCGCCGAGATCACCGGACGGCTGGACGCCTTGTTCAAGAGCCAGGGCTTGACCCAGGGAACCGTGCTGCAGCGCCTGCAGGCCCTGAACGCCGATCCGGTCCAGCTCTTCCCCAACGACGACGCGGGCCGGGCGAAGCTGCTCGGCTTCCTGAACGAGCGCATGGCCGACCTGGATCGCCGCCTGCCCAGCGCGTTCGACCGTCTGCCGAAAGCCAAGGTGCGGGTCATGCGGGTGCCCCCGGAGATCCAGGACGGCGCCGCCAACGGCTACTACCAGAGCCCGTCGATCGACGGAGCGCGGCCGGGCGCCTTCTACATCAACCTGAAGGACACGACCGAGTGGCCGCGCTGGTCGCTCCCGAGCCTCGTCTATCACGAAGCGAATCCGGGCCATCACCTGCAGATCGCGCTGGCGCTGGAGGACCCGAGCCTGCCGCTGTACCGGCGGGGGTTTCTCAGCTTCTCCGCCTACACGGAGGGGTGGGGGCTCTACGCCGAGCAGGTGGCGGACGAACTCGGGGTGTACGCGAACGACCCGCTGGGCCGTGTCGGGCTGCTGCAGTCCTACCTGTTCCGGGCGGCGCGGCTCGCGGTGGACACGGGCATCCACCACAAGCGCTGGACCCGCGAGCAGGCGAACCAGTGGATGGTCCAGGCGACCGGCGATCCGCCGGGCCAGGTCGCGCGCGAGGTCGACCGCTACGCCACCAACCCCGGACAGGCTTGCAGCTACAAGGTGGGTCAGACGGTCATCCTGCGCCTGCGCGAGGACACGCGGCGGCGACTCGGCGACCGGTTCGACATCAAGGCCTTCCACGCCGCCGTGTTGTCGACCGGCGAGGTCCCGCTCACGGTCCTGGAGCGCGCGGTCGCCGAGCAGCTGGCCTAGACCGCGCGGCCCGCTTCGATCCGCTCCAGCATGTGCTCGAGGGTGGAGAGGTGGTCGGCCTCCGCCGCCGGCTTGTCCCAGCGGATACGGTTGATGCGCGGGAAGCGCATGGCCACGCCGGAGCGGTGGCGGGTCGAGCGCTGCAGGCCCTCGAACGCCACTTCCAGCACAAGGCCGAACTCGGCGTCGGCGCGCACCGCCCGCACCGGTCCGTAGCGCTCTACCGTGTTGTCGCGGACGAACTTGTCGAGCATCCGCAGCTCCTCGTCGGTGATGCCCGAGTAGGCCTTGCCGACGGGCGTCAGCTGCCCGCCCGCGGCGGGGTCGTCGGTCCAGCAGCCGAAGGTGTAATCGCTATAAAAGCTCGACCGGCGGCCGTGGCCGCGCTGGGCGTACAGCATCACAGCGTCCACCAGGAACGGCTGGCGCTTGAACTTGAACCACGGGCCCTTGGGCCGGCCGCTCTCGTAGGCGCTGTCCCAGCGTTTGAGCATGAGCCCTTCGGCGGCGGCCTCCGGCGGGTCGGCCCGGAGCCGGGCGACGTCGTCCCAGGTCTCGAACGGCACGAGCGGCGACAGGTCGATATTGGGCTGGTCGAGGTCGGCGACGAAGCGCTCCAGCCGCCGGCGCCGCTCGGCGAAGGAGAGGTGGCGGAGGTCCTCGCCGCTCTCGCTCAAGATATCATAGACGCGGACGCCCGCGGGATGCGCGCGGACCAGCTTCTCGTCCGCGGTCTTGCGGTTCAGCCGTTGCTGGAGCTCGGCGAAGGGGGCCACGCAGTTGGAGCCGTCCTCGCGCCGGCGCAGCACCAGCAGCTCCCCATCGATGGCGCCTTCGAAGGCGAGCGCTGCGCAGACGTCCGGGAAGGCGCGCGAGATCTCGTCGCCCGTGCGGCTGTAGAGCTTCTTGATTCCGCCTTCGCTGATCGCCTGGACGCGGATGCCGTCCCACTTCCACTCGGCGGCGTAGTCGGCGGGGTCGAGCTTTCCGAGATCCGTCTCCTCCAATGGGGTCGCCAGCATGACGGGCCGGAACTTGCCGGCGTAGCTGGCCTCCGGCCGCTCGGCCCGGCCCTCCAGCCAGGCGAACAGGTCCAGGTAGGGCGGGGTCAGCGCGTGCCAGACCTCCTCCACCTCGCTGACGTCGTGGACGGGCTGGCCCCGACGATCGGGCATCTGAGCGGCGGCCGTCTTGGCGAGGCGAGCGGTGAGGCCGACCCGCAGCTCGCCGGTGATCAGCTTCAGCAGCGCCCATCGGGAGGAGGGGCCGCAGGCGTCGAGCCAGCGCTCCAATTGCTGGGGCACTGCGGCGCGGCTGATGGAGCGGAGCGTCTCGACCACGTCGGTCAGGTCCGGTTCGCGGTTGGCGCCGGGCTTGGCCGGCCAGACCAGAGCCGTGGCCTCGGCCAGGTCGCCGACGAACTCGTAGGACCAACCGAACAGCACCGGGTCGACCCGGGACTCGACCGCCTTGCGGATCATGCCGGGCTTGGCGTCACGGAAAACCAGGTCGCCGGTCAGCGCAGCGAGCGCCCAGCCGCGCTCCGGGTCCGGCGTGTCCGCCAGGAAGTCGCGCACGAGCCTGAGCTTGCCGTTCCGGGACGGGGTCAGGACCAGCCGGTCCAGCAGCTCGGCGAATGCGCGCACGGCCTCAGACCGGGGAACGGCGACGCTGCATCAGGCGGACCTAGGCTGCCGGCCCGGCCCGGACAAGGCGGCTCAGTGAGAGGCAGGAGTGAGGGGGAGGTCGCCCGGGGCGTCCGCCGTCCTCAGCGCCAGGGGTTCGGAGGGCTCTAGGAGGGCGGCTGCGTCGCTGGCTGACGCGTCCGCCGCCTCGGTCTCCGCCGAATGCGCCGTCGCCTGGAACGCGCCCTGGTTCTGCGCCTGGAGCGCGGCGCGCGCCCACGCCGGCTCCGGGCCGTACGCGGGCCGGGGCGACTCGTCGAACAAGGGGTCGTAGGAAGGCGCAGCGGGAACGTACGCGGCCTCAGCGGCGCCATAGGACGGCGGCGTCACGTCGAAGCTCGTGGAGAAGATCACCGGGTAGCTCGCCGGCCGCAGCACGGGCTCGGTGACCAGATGCGCCTGGTCCACATACAGGGCCGGCGACGAGCGCGGCTGGTCGTCCACCGCCAGCGTCGGGCTGAAGCTCGCGCCGGCGCCGACCCCGGCGATCGCGGCCATGGCCGCGCCGATCATCAGGACTCGCTGCATGGCGTCCGAACTCCTCTCGTTTGCTAAGTGCGCGAGGGCGCGAGAGGTTCGATGAACGACCGCAGGGAGCCGAACGTCCGTGCTGAAGCCCACCGCTGACGGCCTGCTGGAAAGCGCGGCGGCGCTTCCGGTCGCCTTCATGGCGCCGCGGCTTCAGGGGGAATGGCGGCCGGACGGCGGCCTGAGCTTGGCGCTCTGGGGCGCGGGAGCCCTTGGCAAGCTGTCGCTGACGGGGCTGGAAGGGCCGTTCACGTACGGACCGAACGGCGGCGAAGCTGCCCGGCGCGGCTTCTACGTGGCGCAGAGCGCGCCGGCGCTGGCGCTGACCGGGGTGCGACTGCGCCGGCTGACGCCGGCTCGCCGGTCAGCGGCGTGGGACGCCGAACCGGCGGTGGCGGCGACCGATCAACGGGGCGGGATCGGGCGCGTACGCCTTCCATGGGGCGTCGTCCTGGTCGAGCAGCGAGGCCCCGATCTGGTCGTGGCCGCAGGCGAGGACCTGGCCGAAGCGGAAGCCGGTCTCGGCCTCTCGGTCGCGGCGATCCAGGCGGAGGCGCGGGGCTACGCCGCCGCGTGCGACCGCCTGCCGGAAGCCGAGCCCTTGCTGCGCTCCATGGTCCGGCAGGGCGTGCATGCCGCGCTGGCTTCCGTGCGCTCCGACTCGGCCGGCCGGTTCGCCGGGATGGCGGCGGGCTCCAGCTACAGCGCGCCGGCCCGCACCTACTTCCGCGACAGCTATTGGACTTTGCCCTTGCTGTTCCAGGTCGCGCCCGAGCGCGCGGCGGCGCAGATCGACCTGCTCGCGACGGCGGTGCGGCCCGACGGCGAGGCCCCGAGCGCGGTCCTGGTCGGCGCGCCGGAGCAGCGGGCTCGCTTCGAAGCGTGGCGGATCGGCGGCGCCGAGACCGCCGCTTGGCGCCCTGGCGAGTGGTGGAGCGACCACTTCGACAGCCCCCTGGTCTTCGTGCTCGCGGTCGCGGACCGTGCCGCCGCGACCGGGGAGCAGACGACGGCCGACCGCCATTGGCCGCTGCTTGAGGCTGTCTTCGAACGATATGCGGCGCTGGCCGGGGCGGGCGGCGGTCTGCCGCTCAAGCCGCGGCATGATCGGGACTGGGCCGACAACGTCTACCGCTCCGGCGCCGTTGCGTACGACGTCGGCCTGTGGGTCGGGGTCGCCGATGCGGTGGCGCGCTTGGCCGCCGACCGGGACGCCGGACTGGCGGCGAGGGCGCACGCGGCGGCCCAAGCAGCGAGAGCCGCCCTGGATGGGCTCTGGTGGGACGACCACGGCTGGTGCGCCGATTACCGGGCGCTGGACGGCTCCGTCGAGCCGCACCTGGCGCTGGACAGCCTCACCTTGCTCCGGTTCGGGGCGCTTCCGGAGGCGCGGGCGCGCCGCGTGCTGGCGGCCTGCGCGGAGCGGCTGGAGAGTCGGCGCAACACCGAGCAGCCCTTCGGCGACTGGGGCATGCTCTGCGCCTGGCCGCCCTACCGCCGCCGAAGCGACCTCCGCGCCAAGAGCGCCTTCCCGCTCCGGTATCACAACGGCGGGGACTGGCCGTGGCTCGACGGCCTCTACGCGGAGGAGCGGCTGCGCAGGGGCCTGCCGGGGTGGCGCTACCCCCTGCTGCGCTGGTGGGAGGCGTGTCTCGCCAATGGTTGGACCTCGCCGGTCGAGCACTACAGTCCCGGGTACGGGCGCGGTTCGCTGCTGCAGGCCTGGTCCAGCTTGCCGGCGGCCGTCGCCCTGAAGTTCAGCGCCGCCGTGCTGGGAGGCGACCCGGAGGCCCGGAGTCAATCACAGTTGAGCGCCGCCACCCGCTCGTAGCGCCAACTCTGGGCCGCCGGCGACCCGTCCGGCTCCGCCGAGATAGAAGCCGCGAGCGCCTCGCCCTGGCGGGCGTAGCTGACCGCCTTCGGGAAGTCGTTCTCCGAGCTGCTGAACAGCAGCCGCCCGGGCTCGTCCACCGTCGCGTTGAACGTGACAGGCGCTTGATTGGCCGGGGCGGCGTGGAAGGTGAGGCGTCCGTCGGGACCGCGGCGGACGATCATCCGCTCCCAGGAGACCAGTCGGCCGCCGCGCACCGTCGTGCCGACGCCGAAGAGCATGCCGCCTCTGGGGCAGCTCCAGAACTCCTCAGTGATCGTGTCGCCCTTGCGCTGGCGCCACTGCCCCGAGAGCCAGGACAGGTCTGCCGGGCCGGCGGGAGCCGCGCCCTGCAGAGCCAGCGCAAGGGCGGCCTCGATCATCCGCCGTAGATCACCGAGATCGTCTCGGCCACGCAGGCGGGGCGCTCCTCGCCCTCGATTTCGATGGTGCACTCGTTCTTCATCTGCAGGCCGCCGGATTTCGGCTCGACGGCCAGCAGCTTCTGGCGCATGCGGACGCGCTTGCCGACGCGGACCATGTTGGTGAAGCGCACCTTGTCGGAGCCGTAGTTGATGCCGCGCGTCACGCCCGTGACCCGCAGCAGCCCCGCGCCGAGGAACGGGATGAGGCTCAGGGTCAGGTAGCCGTGGGCGATGGGGCCGCCGATCTCGCGGTTCGCGCGCTCGACGTCCACATGGATCCACTGGTGATCGCCGGTGGCCTCGGCGAACTGATTGACCCGCTCCTGGGTGACCTCCACCCACTCGGACACCCCGAGCTCCTGGCCGACGAGGGACTGCAGGTCGTTGTAGGCGATCTCGCGCATCAGTGTTCCTTCAAGACGTGTGGGCTGCTTTCATGTCGAGCGGGGTGCGTGCGGATTACGAGAACTCGCGCGCCTTCCAGCTCGGCCAGATGTCGGGCAGGTCGCTGGAGACCTTGTTGGGGTAGGCGGGCTGGCGCTTCTCCAGGAAGCTGGTGACGCCCTCCTTGGCGTCGCCGGCCGCGCCGCGGGACTGGATCGCGCGGCTGTCGGCCTTGTGGGCCTCCATCGGGTGGTCGGCCCCGGCCATGCGCCAGAGCATCTGCCGCGTCAGGGCCACCGACACCGGCGCGGTGTTGTCGGCGATCTCGCGGGCCAGGGCGTACGCCGCGGGCAGCAGCTCGTCGGGCGCGTGCAGCGAACGCACCAGACCGCGCTCGTGCGCCTCCTGGGCTGAGAACACCCGGCCCGTGTAGCACCACTCCAGCGCGGTCTGCAGGCCGACGACCTTGGGCAGGAACCAGGAAGAGGCGGCTTCCGGCGTGATGCCCCGCCGCGCGAAGACGAAGCCGAACTTGGCGTCGGTGGACGCCAGGCGGATGTCCATGGGCAGCTGCATGGTGACCCCCACGCCGACGGCTGCGCCGTTCACCGCTGCGATCACGGGCTTGAGGCTGTCGTAGATGCGCAGCGTCACGCGACCGCCTCCGTCGCGATAGATGTCGCCGACCTTGCCCTCCTCGCGCTCCAGGGCCTGGGGATTGCTGCGGTCGAAGGTGGCTCCGCCCCCGGAAAGGTCGGCTCCGGCGCAGAAGGCCCGGCCCGCGCCCGTGACCACCACCGCCTTCACCGTGTCGTCGCCGTCGGTCAGGTCGAAGACGTCGATCAGCTCCTTCATCATGCGCGCCGTGAAGGCGTTCATGCGGTCGGGGCGGTTCAGCGTGATGGTCGCGACCCCGTCCTCCACCTTGTAGAGCAGGGTCTCGAAGTTCGCGTCGGCCATGCGGTCAGGTCTCCCGTTCGGGCGCGAAGAGAGGCGGCTGACGCTGCGGGCGTCAAGCGCCGAGGATCACCCGAACAGATCGAGTTGAGGGCGGCTCTCGACGGGACGGCGGAATTGGGTGGTGTCGAGCTCGTCGAAACGGCCCTCCAGCCCGTAACGCTTCACGGCGGCCCGGAACCGCGTGGCGATGAGCTGGGCCACCGGCCCCGAGCCCACCATGCGCTGAGCCCATTGGGGGTCGTAGTCCTTGCCGCCCCGCGTCTGCCGCACCAGCGACATGACCCGGGCGGCGCGCTCCGGGCGCGCGTCCGCCAGCCATTCCCGGAACAGGTCCTTGATCTCCAGCGGCAGGCGCAGGGTGACGTACATGGCCATTGTGGCGCCCGCCTCTGCGGCGGCCTGCAGCACGGATTCCAGCTCGTGGTCGTTCAACCCCGGGATCACTGGCGAGAAGCCCACCCCCACCGGAACGCCCGCGTCAGCGAGGACCCGGATGGCCTCCAGCCGCTTGGGCGGCGTGGAGGCGCGAGGCTCCATCGCCCGCGCCAGGCCGCGGTCCAGGGTCGTCACCGAGACGAACACGCTGGCGAGCCGCCGCCGCCCCATCTCGCCCAGAATGTCCGCGTCGCGGGTGACCAGGTGGGACTTGGTGGTGATGCTGACCGGCTGGCGGAACCGTTGGGCCACCTCCAGCACCGCGCGCGTGATGCCGAGCCGCCGCTCGTCCGGCTGGTAGGCGTCGGTGTTGGCGCCGATGTGGATCCGCTTGGGCAGATAGCGCGGGTTGGACAGCTCCCGCTCGAGCAGGCCGGCCGCCTCGGGCTTGGAGAACAGCTTGGTCTCGAAATCGAGGCCTGGCGAAAGACCCATGTAGGCATGGGACGGCCGGGCGTAGCAGTAGATGCAGCCGTGGCTGCAGCCGATGTAGGGATTCAGCGACTGCTCGAAGCCGATGTCGGGGCTCTGGTTGCGGCTGATGATGGTCATTGCGCGGGTCGGCGTCACCTCGGTGGGGAGCTGCTCGGGCTCGCCCGGCTCGGTCCAGCCGTCGTCGAAGGACTCCCTGGCCAGTCGCTCATAGCGCCCGGACGCATTCGACCGAGCGCCGCGACCACGCACCGATGTCGGAGGCGAAACCATGTCTCAGTCTAGCACACTAACAGAACAAAACAAGAACACAGATTGACGGAGTTCAGCCGTGCAGCCAAGCGGGGCGGGTGATCTCGGTGGTGATCCCGACCCTGAACGCTGGCGCGACGCTCGGGCGGACGCTGGCGCCGCTCGTTCCTGCGGCGATGCACGGGCTGGTGAAGGCCGTCATCCTCGCTGACGGGGGATCGACGGACGACACCCTGGCCGTGGCCGACGACGCGGGATGCGAGATCATCCGGACCGAGCGGGGCAGGGGGCGGCAGCTGCGTGTAGGCTGCTCCAAGGCGCGAACGCCTTGGCTGCTGGTCCTGCACGCAGACACCCGCCTCGCCGAGGGGTGGGCCGAAGCGGCGGCCCGGCACATGGCGGAGCGGCCCGAGCGCGCAGGCTGGTTCCGCTTCCGCCTGGACGACCTCGGGCGAACCGCGCGCCTCTGGGAGGCCGGCGTGGCGCTGCGGAACGGAGCGTTCGCGCTGCCCTACGGCGACCAGGGACTGCTGATCTCGCGCAGACTCTACGACGACGTTGGGGGCTACCCGCCGTGGACTCTCATGGAGGACGTGGAATTGGCCCGGAGACTCGGGCGCCGACGCTTGAGCCCGCTGCCCGTGGACGCGGTGACGAGCGCGGAACGGTACCGCCGCGAGGGCTACCTGAAGCGGTCGGTGCGCAACTGGGCGCTCGTGGCCCGCTGGCGGCTAGGCGAGGACCCGGAGCGGCTGGCGCGTGAGTACCGCTAAGCCGACGCTGATCGTTTTCGCGCGAGCCCCTGCAATCGGCGTCGGCAAGACAAGGCTCGCGCGCGACGTGGGCCGGGTGGAGGCCTGGCGGGTCTATCGGGCGATGAGCGCGGGCCTGCTGCGCACGTTGCAGGACCCCCGCTGGCGACTGGTAGTCCGGCTGGTCCCCGACGGCGCCGCCCGTGGGATCAACGTCGAGCCGCAGGGGAGGGGCGACCTTGGCCGGCGGCTGGAGCGCGCGATCCGGACGCATGCTCAGAGTCCGGTGGCGGTGATCGGTACGGATGCGCCGGAGGCCAGCCCGGCGAGGGTGGCCTTAGCGTTCAAGGCCGCCCGACGATACGGCGTCGTCTTCGGCCCCGCGGATGACGGCGGTTTCTGGCTCCTCGCCCTTGACGCGAGGCGCGCGAGGCGGGTGCGGCTCGCCGGGGTGCGCTGGTCTTCAGCCCATACCCTGTCGGACACGGAGCGTGCGCTGGGCGGGCGGAGCGTGCGGGTCGATACCCTGGCCGACGTGGACGACGGCGCGGGCCTGTCGACCTGGCGCGAGCGGGCGCGAGCGCGCCGGCTCTACCGGTCCTGACGAATGTCCGCGTTCCGGCCGGAGGCGATCAGGTCCAGCGTCTTTGAGTCCTCGCCGAAGATGCGGCGGTAGATCCAGTAGCCGGCGACCACCTTCTCCACGTAGTCGCGGGTTTCCTGCGCCGGCAGCATTTCGATCAGCAGCAGGGGATCGCTCTCGCCGCCGGCCGCGGTCGCGCCCTTCATCACCGCGCCCGGGCCGCCGTTGTAGGCCGCTACGGCGCGCAGGATGTCGCCCTGTGGCGTGATGTTGTCGAGCAGGTGCTTGAAGTAGTCCTGGCCCACCCGGAGATTGGTGGAGGGCTCGGCGAGCAGGCTGGCGTCGCTCTTCAGGCGGTCGTCGCCGGTGACGTAGGCGGCGGTGGTGGGCATCACCTGCATGAGGCCACGGGCGCCCGCATGGGACACTGCGTCCCGTCGGAAGCCGCTTTCCTGGCGGACGATGGCGTAGACCATGGCCTTGTCCAGCGTGAACCCGCCCCGGGGCGCGAGACGCGGCGTGGGGAAGTCCGCCGGGTTCACGCCCCTGACCTTGCGCGTGTCGGCGTCGCCGTCGACCGGCGCGTTGAGGTTCAGAGCCAGCGTGGTCCACTGCCGCCGCTCTTCGGGCGTCTTGGCCTCGAGCAGGCCCAGCCGAAGCTCCGCGCCCGCGTCGTTGGCGAGACCCAGCTGCGAGAGGGCCACGGCGCGCTTGGCGCGCAGGCTCGTCTTCATCAGCCGGTGCAGGGTGAGACCATCGAAGCCGCCCACCCGCTGGAAGCCGCTCGCGGCCTCGGCGATCTCGCGGAAGCTCGGATCGTCGTTGTTGTCTTCGGCCGTGATGTCCGACTTCAGCCCGAGCTGACGCTCGGCCAGCAGGCCGTAGAAGGTGTAGGGCGTCTTGGCCGCCATCTGCAGGAAGCCGGGAGCCATCTCCGGCGCCCCCGCCGCGATGGCCGAGCGGGAGGCCCAATAGGCCGCGCCCGACCGCATCCAGGCGCCTTCGTTCTCGTCGCGCGCGACGATCTCGAACCGGCGCAGCGCGTCCACGTAGTCGCCGAGGCGGAAGGCGGCGAGGCCGGCGACCCAACGCTCGCCGGTGGCGGCGGCCAGCTCGCGGGCCTTCAGCACGTCGCCGCCGTAGAAGGCTTCACGCGCTTCCCGGCTCTCGGGCGTGGGGACGTAACGCTTGCCCGTGAACGAGGGGCCCACGTGGAGCGAACGAGCGGCGGTCTCGATCTTGCGCCAGAGCTGCGAGCCCAGGCCGCCGAGCGGCGCCTTCGGCGGCAGAGCGTCGGCCGGCTTCCGCTTCTGCGCCAGGGAGTAGACCCGGTCCGCGCCGGGATGGTCGCCGTACTTGTCGAGCCAGGCGGAGAGCTCGTCGTAGCTCGCCTTGGGCCCGTTCGGGCTCATCAGGCGAAGGAACTCGACGTGGCCCGCGAGACTTTTGTCCGAGACTTCGGCGATCTTCTCGGCCGCGGCGTCGTGCTCGCCCTTGCGGGCTGCGTCGAAGGCGGCACTGTAAAGCTGAGCGTCCCAAGGCGTGAGCGCCTGGACGGCCATGCGAGTCGACTCGGCGGCGGCTGGGCCGGCAGTCGCGCCTGCGATCAGCGCGACAAGGGCGGCGAGCGCGGCTGCGCCGCGTCGAAGTACTCGCATTCAGGCACCTCCGCCGCGCGCCGCTCCTCGCCCCCGAACGGAACGACCTCGGCGCATGGTCACAGTTGATGCTTGCTGGAGGGTTTACGGTGTCGCCCCTAAGGGTCAACCCGCTCCGCCAGCGTCAGAAGGTCCGCCCAGGCCCGCTTTTTCGCCGCCGGCGTCGCCAGCAGGAACTCCGGGCTGAAGCTGACCACCACGGCGGGAGCCTCGGCGCGCCCTTCGTGCTCCGTCCAGACCAGGGCCTCTCTGCGCAGTTTCAGGACACCATCCGAGCGTCCAAGCAGGAAGCGTGCCGCCACATCTCCCAGCACCAGCAAGGCTTTAGGCCTGGCCAAGTCGATGGCCCGCAGGACGAAGGGGCGGGTGAGCGCCGCTTCCTCCGGCGTCGGGTCGCGCCCGCCTGGGGTGCGCCAAAGCGAGACATGAACGAACAACGCGCTGCCGCTCAGGCCGGCGGCCGACACCATCCTGTCGAGAAAACGCCCGGCGCCGTCGGCGAAGGCGCCGGCGCCTTCCTCTTCGGCGCCCGGAGCTCCGGCGACGACCACGACGTCGGCCGGCGCAGAGCCGCGGGCCAGCACGCCGCGTCGGGCGCCGGCCGGCGTGAAGCCTGCCGGCGCGAAGCGCTCGGCGGCCCCCAGCAGGCCCGGCAAGTTCTGGGTCGCCTGAGCCAGGGCCTGTGCTTCCAGCAGCGCGGAGGCGAGATCATCGGATCGGACGCCGGGGGCGAGGGCGGCAGGCGCGGCTGTCTGCGCAGGCCGCGGCGGAGGGTCGAGGCGGCGCAGCTTGTCGGTGGGCTCGTCCTCCACGGCCATGTCGACTCCCGCCCCGGCCCAGAAGGCGAGCAGGCTTTCGAGCGCAGGATCGAGGGCGGCTGCTGCGGTCATGGGCTCCGGGATGTTCGCCGTTCGGGGATTGTCCTTGACCGGCGGAGCGTCACCTTCGGATAAGACCCTGAACGGATCAACGTGACGCGCTCGTGACATGCGCGTCTGTGAGGAGACCAGGCGCATGGCCGAGGACGTCGAACGCGAGGCGATGGAGTACGACGTCGTCATCGTCGGCGGCGGGCCCGCGGGCCTTGGCGCGGCCATCCGGCTGAAACAACTGGCTGAGGCTGCGGGGACAGAGATCAGCGTCGCCCTGCTGGAGAAGGGCTCCGAAGTCGGCGCCCACATTCTCTCTGGCGCGGTGATGGACCCGATCGCCCTGCGCGAGCTGTTCCCGAACTTCGACGAGATCGACCACCCGCTCGACACGCCCGTCACCAAGGACAAGTTCATCTACCTGGGACCGCAGGGGTCGCTCGACGTCTCTTGGCTGCCCATGCCGCCGTTCATGAAGAACCACGGCTGCTTCATCGGATCGCTGGCCAACCTCTGCCGCTGGATGGCGGTGCAGGCCGAGGGCATGGGGGTCGAAATCTACCCCGGCTTCGCCTGCTCGGACGTGGTCTGGGGCGAAGACGGCCGGGTGAAGGGCGTGGTCGCCGGCGTGGTGGGCGTCGGCAAGAGCGGCGAGGAGAAGCCTGACTACTCCCCGGGCGTGGAGCTGCACGGCAAGTACGTGCTGATCGGGGAGGGGGTGCGCGGCTCGCTCGCCAAGGTGATCGAGGCCAAGTTCGGCCTGCGCGAGGGCCGCGACGTCCAGAAGTACGGCATCGGCATCAAGGAGCTGTGGCAGGTCCCCGACGCCGTGTTCCAGAAGGGCCTGGCTCAGCACACCTTCGGCTGGCCGCTGGACAACGCCACCGGCGGCGGCAGCTGGCTCTACCACTTCGGCGACAACTACGTTTCGGTCGGCTACGTGGTGCACCTGAACTACGCCAACCCCTGGCTCTCGCCGTTCGACGAGTTCCAGCGGTTTAAGCATCACCCCGACATCAGCAAGCACCTGGAGGGCGGCAAGCGCATCGCCTACGGCGCCCGCGCCATCAGCGAGGGCGGCTTCCAGTCGGTGCCCAAGCTCAGCTTTCCCGGCGGACTTCTGATCGGCGACAGCGCCGGCTTTCTGAACGTGCCGCGGATCAAGGGCAGTCACACCGCGCTTAAGTCCGGGATGATCGGCGCCGAGGTGGTGTTCAACGCCCTGCAGGCCGGCCGCGAGGGCGACGACCTGACCGAGATGCAGGGCGCCTACGAGCGTTCCTGGGTCTACAAGGAGCTGAAGACCGTCCGCAACGCCAAGCCGCTGTGGACGCGGTTCGGGACCGCGGTGATGCTGCCCGCGGCCGGCGCGGACATGTGGATCACGCACCTGCTCAACGGCTTCTCGCCCTTCGGCACGCTGAAGCACAAGAAGACGGACGCGGAATCGACCGGGCTCGCCAAGGACTACAAGCCGATCGTCTATCCCAAGCCGGACGGCGTGCTCAGCTTCGACAAGCTGTCTTCGGTCTACCTGTCGAACACCAACCACGAGGAGGACCAGCCGGCGCACCTGCGCCTGAGGGATCCATCAGTGCCCATTCAGGTCAACCTGCCCAAGTACGGCGAACCTGCGCGCCTGTACTGCCCAGCGAGCGTCTACGAGGTGGTCTACGACGAGGACGGCCGGAGCAATCCGCGCTTCGTCATCAACGCCCAGAACTGCGTCCACTGCAAAACCTGCGACATCAAGGATCCGTCCCAGAACATCGTCTGGACCACGCCCGAGGGCGGCGGCGGCCCCAACTACCCGAACATGTGAGCCGGGTCGGGGGCGGCCCGTTCCGCTTGCCCCCGCGCCCGAAATCCTGTGACCATGGCGGCATGCGCTTTCCCACCGCCGCCCTGAGCCTGCTCGTCCTCGCCGGCCTTGGCGGTTGCGCCTCCAGCGACTCCGTCACCCTGCGAGGCCGCCAGGCCGAGCTCGACAGGCCGGGCCGCCTCTACGCTCTGTATCTCGGCGGGCAGACGGCGCTCAGCGCGGGCCGGAGCGCCGAGGCCGCCGCCCTGTTCGGCAGCGTCGCCGACGCCGAACCGCAGGACACGCGCCTGCGCGAGCGGGCCTTCGTAGCCGCCCTGCTCGCCGGCGACGTGGCGCGGGCGGCGCGGCTCGCGCCCCCAGCGGATGCGACGAACGCCGGCAATCAGCGCCTGGGCCGGCTGGTGCGCGCGGTCGAACATCTGGCGGCCGGTCAAGGGGCCGCTTCCGCCGCCGAGCTCGGCGGCGAGATGGTGGGCTACCCCCATCGAAGCGCCGCGACGCTGCTGCGCCCGTGGGCGATGGCCGCCGCCGGAGACCTCGCGGGGGCCACAGCGCCTGTGCCGCCGACCCGGGACCGCATGCTTCATGTGTTCGCCCGCCGGGACCGCGCCCTGCTGCTGGAGCGGGCGCGGCGCTTCGAGGAGGCGGAGGCGGAATGGAAGCCGCTGCGTGAGCAGATGACCGGCAACGCCGTGATCGCTCTCGGTTTCGGCGGCTTCCTCGAGCGTCGCGGACGGCGCGACGAGGCGGTCGCGGTCTACCGCGCCGAGCTCAAGAACGACCCGGACAACGGCGATCTGGCGACGGCGCTGGCCCGGGCGACGGCGCGGCGCTCCGCCGCCCCGCCCCTTGAGACCATCCCTGAGGGGGCGGCCGGCGCCCTGCTCGCGCCCGCGGCCAACCTGATCGCCGAGCGCCAGAACGAGCTTGGCCTCGCCTACCTGCGGCTCGCGCTGAGGCTCGATCCCACGCTCAACCAGGCTTGGCTGCTGGTGGGCGATCAGCTCGGGGCGGACAAGGATCGCGAGGCGGTGCGCGCCGCCTATGGCCGCGTCCGCCCTGGCTCGCCCGAGCACGCAGAAGCGCAAGCTCGGCTCGCCTTCACCTACCAGGACGAGGGGCGGATCGATGAAGCGCTGCGCCTGATCGAGGTGGCGGCCAAGGCCCGTCCGTCGGATCGCACGATCCAGGTCGCCTACGCCGACCTGCTGCGAGCCGCCGAGCGCTGGAACGAGAGCGCCGCCGTGGTGACGAGCGTCATCGACCGCGAGGGCGGCGTCTCGGACTGGCGTCTCCTGTACATGCGCGGCATCGCGCTCGACCGGGCGGGCCGCTGGCCCGAAGCGGAGCGTGACCTCGTCAAGGCCCACGAGGCGAACCCGGACGAGCCGGAGCTCCTTAATTACCTCGGATACGCCTGGGTCGATCGCGGCGAGAACCTGCAGCGGGCCCTCGGCATGATCCAGAAGGCCGTGTCGCTGCGCCCCCGCTCGGGCGCCATCATCGACTCCCTCGGGTGGGCCCAGTACCGGCTCGGCCGCTATGATGAAGCGGTGAAGCAGCTGGAGCGAGCGGTCGAGCTCGAGCCCGCCGACCCGACCATCAACGATCACCTGGGCGACGCCTACTGGCGCACCGGTCGGCCGATCGAGGCGCAGTTCCAGTGGCGGCGCGTCCTCACCCTCAATCCCGAAGCCAAGCTGAAGGCGCAGGCGGAACGTAAGCTGGAGTCGGGCCTTGAGGGCGCGGCTCCCGTGCGGGCCGCGGCGGCGGCCAAGCCTTGAGCTGGCGCGCGTTCGCTCCGGCGAAGGTGAATCTGTTCCTGCACGTCGGTCCGCCCATGTCCGACGGCTATCACCCGATCTGCAGCTGGATGGTCTTCGCCGACGTCGGCGACACGGTCGCGATCCAACCCGCCGAGCAGCCTGAGTTCGTGGTCGACGGCCCCTTCGCCGCCGGCCTCATCGCCGAGCCCCGCAACCTCGTGCAACGCGCGGCCGAGAGCTTGCTCGCCCGCGTTCCCGGCGAAAGGCCCGCCTTCAAGCTGATCCTAGACAAGCGCCTGCCGATCGCCTCCGGCCTGGGAGGAGGCTCGGCCGACGCGGGCGCCACGCTGCGCCTGTTGCGCGATGCGTTGGAGCTGCGGGTCGGCGACGCCGCGCTCGAGGCCATCGCATCCGAGCTCGGGGCCGACGGCCCGGCCTGCCTTTGGGGCCGCCCGTCCATCGCCGAAAGCGTGGGCGAGGCGTTGTCGCCGGCCCCGCGCGCGCCTGTGCTGGACGCCGTGCTGGTCAACCCGAGGCGCCCGTCTCCCACCGCTGCGGTGTACCAGGCGTTCGATGCGGCCGGCGCCATGGGCGAGGCGGACCGTCCGGCGCTGCCCGAGGTGATCGAGTCCGCCGAGGAGGCGGCCGCATACCTCTCGGTCTGCCGCAACGACCTGGAGCTGGCCGCCGTGCGGCTAGAGCCCGCCATCGGCGAGGTGCTCGAAACCTTGCGGGACGAACCCGAGACGCTGCTGGCGCGGATGTCGGGCTCGGGCGCGACCTGCTTTGCGCTCTGCGCCTCCGACATCGAGGCGGAAGGCCTGGCCGAACGCCTGGAGTCCATGCGCCCCAACTGGTGGGTCCGCCGCTGCCGCCTCGGCGGTCCTTGGTAGAGAAAGAATGGCGGGCGGCTCCGAGAGCCGCCCGCCCAGTTTTGCGTCGGGGAGGTATCGACGCGTCTCAGACGTGGTAGGCGCGCTCGCCGTGCTCCACGATGTCCAGGCCTTCCTCTTCGGTGTCTCGCGACACCCGGAGGCCGACGGTGAACTTGATCAGGTAGAAGACGATCGCCGACGCCACGGCCGACCAGACGATGGTCACCAGCACGCCCTTGATCTGCGCCATCAACTGGGTGGCCAGCACGTACGTTCCCGTATCGCAGGTGCTGATGTCGCCGTCGGCCAGGCAGGTGGTGTAGTCCACCACGCCCGCGCCGCCGAGGTCGGGGTTCACCAGGATCCCCGTGGCGATCGCTCCGACGATGCCGCCGACGGCGTGGATCCCGAAGGCGTCCAGGCTGTCGTCGTACTTCAGCGCGTGCTTCACGGTGGAGCAGAAGACCACGCAGATCGGCGAGACGATCAGGCCGAGCAACAGGGCGCCCACCGGGCCCGCGAAGCCGGCGGCCGGCGTGACCGCCACCAGGCCGGCGACGACCCCGGACGCGAGTCCCAGCATGGACGCGCGCTTGCGGGTGACCCACTCGGTGATGACCCAGCTCAGGCCCGCGCCGGCGGTGGCCACGAAGGTGTTCAGCATGGCCAGGGCGGCGTAGCCGTTCGCTTCCAGGTTGGAGCCGGCGTTGAAGCCGAACCAGCCCACCCACAGCAGGCCTGCGCCGACCAGGGTCAGCGTCAGTGAATGGGGCGGCATGGGTTCGCGCATGAACCCTTCGCGGCGGCCCAGGATGATCGCCCCGACCAGGGCGGCGATCCCGGCGTTGATGTGCACCACCGTGCCGCCGGCGAAGTCGAGGGCGCCGAAGCTCCAGATCAGGCCCGACGCCACCGGATCATCGGGCGCGCCCGCGATCGCGTCCGGTCCCGGCCACCACCAGACCATGTGCGCCATGGGATAATAGGAGAGCAGCGGCCAGAGCACGGCGAAGGCGACCACGCCCGCGAACTTGATCCGCTCCGCCACGCCGCCGAGCACCAGCGCCGCGGTGATGCAGGCGAAGGTCATCTGAAAGGCGACGAAGACGAGTTCGGGGATCACCACGCCTGTTGAGAAGGTCGCCACGTTGCTGGCCGGGGTCACGCCCGCCAGGAACAACCGGCTGAAGCCCCCGACGAAGCGGTCCAGCCCGCCACCATCGGTGAACGACAAGCTGTATCCATAGAGCAGCCAGGCGATCATGCCGATCACGGTGACGGTGGAGACCTGCATCAGCACCGACAGCATGTTCTTCGACCGGACCAGCCCGCCGTAGAACAGAGCCAGGCCCGGCACGATCATCAGCAGGACCAGCACCGTGGAGATGAGCATCCAGGTCACGTCGCCCTTGTCGGGCGTCGGAGCCGCCGCGGCCGCCGGCGCCGCGGGGGTGTCGGCGGCCGGGGTCGCGGCCTGAACGCCGCCCGGCGCTGCGGGGCCTGCGCCGGCGGGAGTCTCCGCGGTGGCGGTCGCCTCGACGGCGGTGGCGGGGGGCGCCTCTTGCGCCAGTGCGGCGGACGCCGCGAGCGGCGCCCCGACGAGCGCGGCCGCGAGCGCGAAGCCTCGCAGCCGCTTCAACCAAGCGGTCTTCATTGTTGTCGATCCCCTCTCGTTCATCACAGCGCGGCCGCGTTGGTTTCGCCGGTGCGGATCCGCAGCGCGCTCTCCACGTCGAGGACGAAGATCTTCCCGTCCCCGATCTTGCCGGTCCCCGCCGCCCCGCGGATGGCCTCGACGGCGCCCACGGCCGCCGCATCGTCCACCACGGCCTCGATCTTCACCTTGGGCACGAAGGTCACCTGGTACTCGGCGCCCCGGTAGATCTCAGTCTGCCCCTTCTGCCGGCCGTAGCCGCGCACCTCCGAAACCGTCAGGCCCTCCACGCCCGCCGCGGTGAGCGCTTCGCGCACCTCGTCGAGCTTGAACGGCTTGATCACCGCCATGATCAGCTTCATCCGCCCCGCACCTCCTTGCGCCGCGCACGCCTGAGTTCGGCGATCTCGCGACTGCGAAGGACGCTAGCCGGGCAGACGGCCGGCCTTGCGGGAAGCCGGCGCGACACCGGGCGAATCCAGATCAGCGCCTCCAAACTGAGCAGCACTGTCCGGCGGGGCGCCCAAGAAGGATGCAATGAGCAGCGTTGACCGGACTGCGGCGCCGTATGGCGCCCGCTCACGTTTGTGCGACGCGCTTGCAACCGCGGAGAGCTTCAGCGCGTCTTGAGGGGTGCAAGCCGCCAAGCTAGGCGGACGACTTCCCTGTTCGAGAGGAGAACGCCCGGTGTCCATCCGACTGACATTCGCCGTGTCCGCCATCGCCCTGCTGGCGGGAGCCGCCGTCGCTCAAACGCCCGCAAGCCCGGCGGCGGCGACTCAGACCGCCCCCGCTACGCCGGCGCCGGCCGCCTCGGGCGACATCATCGCCACCGCTCAGGCCGCCGGTCAGTTCTCCACCCTGCTGAAGGCCGCCGAAGAGACCGGCTTGACGCCTGTGCTGAAGGGCGCGGGTCCGCTGACCGTGTTCGCCCCGACGGACGCCGCCTTCGCGGCGCTGCCGGCGGGCGAGCTCGAGCGGCTGATGGCCGACAAGGCCGAGCTGCAGCGACTGCTCGCGCTGCACGTGGTGAACACACGCGTCACGGGCGCCCAACTGAAGGGCAAGAAGGGCAAGGTGCCGACCGTGGCCAACGTCGAGCTGACCGCCGACGGAGTGGGCCACACCGTCCGGCTCAACAACGCGACCGTCGTGCGGGCCGACATCCCGGCCACCAACGGCGTTATCCACGTGATCGACAAGGTGCTCAGCCCCACCGCCACGCCGACGCCCTCGGCGACTGCGGAAGCTGGAGCGGCGCCTGACACCGGCGGAGCCGCTGGCCGGAGCGGGGCCACCCCCGCGACTCCGGCGGCGAAGCCCGCCACCCCCGCCGCCCCGGGTCGGTAACGCGGCGCTCACGAGTCCGTGAAGAGCTGAACCGCAGGCCTGTCGGCGGCTTCTAAACCACGCAGGCTGCACGGCAGAGACGCCGGCAGGCCATCACTGATGAAGGAGAGAACAGTGCTTCTCGCTCGTATCGCGACGGCCGCCGCCGCTTCCGCCCTCCTGGCGGGCGCGGCCACGGCCCAGACCACCGGGCAATCCCCGGCGACGCAAGCCAGCCCCCACTCGAACATGGACCACTCCAAGGCCGGGACCATGCCTATGCCGCAGGGCGCGCATTCGGCCGGCACCACGGCGACGGTGTCGCCGGACGCGCGGCCGGGCCGAGAGCCGAACACGGCCGCTCAGGCCGACGCGACGGCCTCCGGCTCCGCGGCGCTCGGCGCTGAACAAGCTGGCGCGAACGCTTCGGCTAGCCTCGGCGCCAGCGCCGGTGGGACCCAGCTCGTGACCAATGGGCCGGTGGCCGACACGCCGGAGAACCGCCGCATGTACCGGCCGCTCAGCAACGCCGGTCGCCGGAGCGCCGCGCGGGGCAACTGAGGCGCCCACCAAGCTTGAATGCAGGGACGGCGGGCCGTAAGGGTCCGCCGTCTTTGTTTGCGGGCGCTTCGGCCCGGTCCGACCAGCGATGCCCGCCACCGCCGACGCGCTTTCCTTCCAGGATCTGATCCTCACCCTCCAGCACTACTGGAGCGAGCGCGGCTGCCTGATCCTGCAACCTTACGACATCGAGGTCGGGGCCGGGACCCTGCACCCGGCCACCGTGCTTCGCGCGCTCGGTCCGCGGCCCTGGCGCGCCGCCTACGTCCAGCCGAGCCGCCGCCCCGGCGACGGACGGTACGGGGAGAACCCCAACCGGCTGCAACACTACTACCAGTTCCAGGTGATCCTGAAGCCGAACCCGGTCGACATGCAGGACCAGTACCTGGGCTCGCTGGAGGCGATCGGGCTGGACCCGACGCTGCACGACATCCGCTTCGTGGAAGACGACTGGGAGAACCCCACGGTCGGCGCCTGGGGCCTGGGCTGGGAGGTCTGGTGCGACGGCATGGAGGTCAGCCAGTACACCTACATGCAGCAGGTGGGCGGACTGGACTGCGCGCCGGTGGCGGGCGAGCTGACCTACGGCCTGGAGCGCCTGTGCATGTACGTGCAGGGCGTCGACAACGTCTACGACCTCAAGTTCAACAGCGCCGGCGTGAGCTACGGCGAGGTGTTCCTGGAGAACGAGCGCCAGCAGTCGGCGGCCAACTTCGAAGGCTACGACGTCGACGGCCTCAAGCGCCGCTTCGAGGACATGGAGCGCGAGGTGACCAACCTGCTCGGCCGCACGGGGCCGCAGGGACAGGCGCTGACGCTGCCCGCCTATGACCAGGTGCTTAAGGCGAGCCACCTGTTCAACCTGCTGGACGCGCGCGGCGCAATCGCGGTGGCGGAGCGCGCCAGCTACATCGGCCGCATCCGCGACTTGTGCAAAGCCTGCGCCCAAGCGTGGGTCGACCAGCAGGAGGCGGCGTGAACGCCGATCGCTTATCCTTCCCCGTTGACGGGGGAAGGTGGCCCCGCGAAGCGGGGTCGGGTGGGGGTGATCTCACCGCCACCCCCGACCTCCGCGCCCGGAAGACGCGACCCCCCTTTGGAGCGCCGCCGCCGAAGCCTGTGCACGCTCTGGGTCTGGTGACGCGCGCCCTACGCCTCCGCCGCGAGATGACCCATAACGAGCGCCGGCTTTGGTTGGCGTTGCGCAAGCTGCAGCTGAACGTGCGCCGGCAGGCCCCGCTAGGGCGCTATGTGGTCGACTTCGTCCAGCACTCGGCCAAGCTGGTGTTGGAAGTCGATGGCGCCTACTGGCACGGAACCGTCGAAGCGCAGGCCCGGGACGCCGAACGCGACGATTGGCTTGGCGCCCAGGGCTACCACGTCCACCGCATTGGTGACGATCGTGTCGGCCGCGACCTGGATGACATGGTGCGCGAGGTGCGCGCCCTCATCTTGAGCCGGCTCGCGGCCCCGAAATCACCCCCATCCGACCCCGCTTCGCGGGGCCACCTTCCCCCATCAAGGGGGAAGGGAGCTTAGCGTCATGCCCCAGCTTCTCCTCGAACTCTTTTCCGAAGAGATCCCCGCGCGCATGCAGGCGCAGGCGGGGCGGGATCTGGAGCGCATGGTGCGCGAGCGGCTGGCCGAGCAGGGGATCCTGCCCGAGGCGGTCAAGTCGTTCGCCGGGCCGCGGCGGCTGACGCTGATCGCCGAGGGTCTGCCGCCTGCCCAGGACGACCGCACCGAGGAGCGCAAGGGTCCTCGCGCCAACGCGCCCGAACAGGCGCTGGCGGGTTTCCTGCGCTCCACGGGCCTGGCGCGCGAGCAGCTGATCGAGCGTGACGGGGTGCTCTACGCGACCATCCACCGCCCGGGCAGGCCGACGGCCGAGATCATCGCGGAGATTGTCGAGGCGGTCGTCCGGGCCTTCCCCTGGCCCAAGTCCATGCGCTCGGGCTCGGGTCAGCTGCGCTGGGTGCGGCCGCTGAAGCGCATCCTCTGCACCTTCGACGGCGAGGTGATCCCCTTCGAGATCGAAGGCATCAAGTCGGGCGACCTGACCGAGGGGCATCGGTTCATGGGGAGCCGCGGCGCGCCGATCCGGGCGCGGGGGTTCGACGACTACGCCGCCGGACTGGAGCGCGCCTTTGTCGTGCTCGACCCCGAGGAGCGCAAGGCGCGCATCCTGGAGGGCGCGCGCACGCTTTGCTTCGCACGCGGGCTGGAGCTGGTGGAGGATCCCGGCCTGCTGGACGAAGTGGCGGGGCTGGCGGAGTGGCCGACCCCGGTGCTCGGCGAGATGGATCCGGCGTTCCTGGACCTGCCGCCCGAGGTGATCCGGACGTCGATGCGGACCCACCAGAAGTACTTCGCCGTGCGCGCGGCGGGGTCGCACAAATCCGCACAAAGCTCGGCCGAACCGGCGCACTTGTCCGCACACTTCTGCGTCGTCGCCAACATCGAGGCGGCCGACGGCGGAGCCGCCATCGCGGCTGGGAACGCCAAGGTGCTGTCCGCGCGGCTGTCGGACGCGCGCTTCTTCTGGGACGAGGACCGGCGGGTTCCGCTGGCGGAGCGGCTGAAGAAGCTGAAGGGCGTCACCTTCCACGCCAGGCTCGGCACGATGTACCAGCGGGTGGAGCGTATCGAGGCCCTGGCCCGCGAGATCGCGCCGCTGGTCGGGGCCGATCCGGAGCGTGCAGCCCAGGCCGCTCGGCTCTGCAAGGCCGACCTCGCCACGGCCATGGTAGGCGAGTTCCCCGAGCTGCAGGGCGTCATGGGCGGCTACTACGCCCGGGCGGAGGGGCTCGGAGACGACATCGCCGACGCGATCCGGGACCATTACCGCCCGCAGGGTCCTTCCGACGCGGTTCCGACCGCGCCGGTGACGGTGGCGGTGGCGCTCGCGGACAAGCTCGACACCCTGGTCGGCTTCTTCGCCATCGACGAGAAGCCGACCGGCTCGCGCGATCCGTTCGCGCTCCGGCGGGCAGCGTTGGGCGTGATCCGGATCGTGCTGGAGAACGGATTGCGGTTGGCGCTGGGGACCCATCGCGTGACCGCGACGGGGTCGACGACGCACGGCCTGGTCGCCGACCATCTGCTCCGTGAGACAGGCGATTACCTCGCTTGGCTGGGCCTGCCGCTCGACGCCGCGACCGAGCTGGCCGTCCGGGTCACGCCGGAGTTGGCGGCCTTCTTCGCCGATCGCCTTAAGGTGCTCCTGCGCGAGCAGGGCAGGCGGCATGACCTCGTCGACGCGGTGTTCGCCCTGGGCGACGACGACTTTGTCCGGATCGTCGCGCGGGTGGAGGCGCTGGACGGATTCCTGCGCACCGAGGACGGGGCGAACCTGCTGGCGGGGTATCGGCGGGCGGTGAACATCCTGAAGGCGGAAGGCAAAAAGGGCGGCCTGCCCGAGGGCGCCTGGTCGGAGCATGCCGCCGCGGCCGCCGAGGAAGGGGCGCTGGCGGCGGCGGTCTCGACCGCCGAGCAGGAACTGGAGCCTCGCCTGGACGCGGAGGATTTCGCCGGGGCGATGGCCAGCTTGGCCGCGCTCCGGACGCCAGTGGACGCGTTCTTCGACAAGGTGCTTGTGAACGATCCCGACGCCCAGGTGCGCGCGGCCCGGCTGCGGCTCCTCGGCCAGGTGCGGGACGCCATGAACCGCGTCGCGGACTTCGGCCTGATCAGCGCCGGGTGACCCTGGAGACCTCTCCCCAGCAGGGGAGAGGGAGGGGCCCAGCGCGCCAGCGCTGGGAGGGTGAGGGGGCTGGTCGCTAGCCGAACTTCCACCGGTCGACTGGGGCGTCGAGGCCGCCCCTCACCCTCCCATGCCGCTTTGCGTCATGGGCCCCTCCCTCTCCCCTGCCGGGGAGAGGTGTTCAGAGAGATGACGGCCCCGCTCTCGCCTTCTAAAGAGCGGCCATGACCTCGCTCGCCGCTTCCGAGTCTTCGCCGGCCGCCCGGACCGCTGACCGCTGGGTCTATGCTTTCGGCGGCGGCGGGGCGGACGGGGATGCGTCCATGAAGAACCTGCTCGGCGGCAAGGGAGCGAACCTGGCCGAGATGAGCGCGCTCGGCTTGCCGGTGCCGCCCGGGTTCACCATCACCACCGAGGTCTGCACCTTCTACTACGGCCACGGCCGCAGCTATCCGCCCGAGCTGAAGGCCCAGGTCGGCGAGGCGCTCGCCGCGGTGGAGCGGCAGACCGGCAAGCGCTTCGGCGATCCGGCGAACCCGTTGCTGGTGTCGGTTCGCTCGGGCGCGCGAGCGTCCATGCCGGGCATGATGGACACGGTCCTGAACCTGGGCCTGAACGACGACACGGTGGAGGGGCTGGCGCAGCTGTCGGGGGACCGAAGGTTCGCCTTCGACAGCTATCGCCGCTTCATCCAGATGTACTCGGGCGTGGTGCTGGGTCTGCAGCACCACGCGTTCGAGGAGATCCTGGACGAGCACAAGGAGCGGCTGGACGTCACCGTCGACACCGCCCTGACCGCGGGGGACTGGGAGAAGGTGGTCCAGGGCTACAAGGCCGAGGTCCGCCGCCAGCTCGGCCGCGACTTCCCGCAGGACCCGCAGGACCAGCTGTGGGGCGCGGTCGGCGCCGTGTTCGCCAGCTGGATGAACGACAGGGCGAAGTTCTACCGCCGCATGCACGACATCCCCGAAAGCTGGGGCACGGCGGTGAACGTGCAGTCCATGGTGTTCGGCAACATGGGCGAGACCAGCGCGACCGGCGTCGCCTTCACCCGCAATCCGTCTACCGGCGAGGCCAAGCTCTACGGCGAGTTCCTGATCAACGCGCAAGGCGAGGACGTCGTCGCCGGCATCCGCACCCCCCAGCCGATCACCGAGGCCGCCCGTGAGGAGATGGGCGAGACCGCGCCCTCGCTCGAAGCGGCCATGCCGGAGGTGTTCGCCCAGTTCACCGAGGTGATCGGCCGGCTGGAGCGGCACTACCGCGACATGCAGGATATCGAGTTCACGGTGGAGCAGGGGCGGCTCTACATGCTGCAGACCCGCTCCGGGAAGCGCACAGCCAAGGCCGCGCTGAAGGTCGCCGTGGACATGGCCGCCGAGGGCCTGATCACCGAGTCGGAAGCCGTGGCGCGCGTCGAGCCTGCCTCGCTGGATCAGCTGCTGCACCCGACCATCGATCCCGCCGCCGAGCGGGACGTGATCGCGGTGGGTCTGCCGGCGTCTCCGGGCGCGGCGGTGGGCCGGATCGTCTTCGACGCCGATGAGGCGGAGCGGATGGGGACCCTGGGCGAGAGCGTCATCCTCGTGCGCGAGGAGACCAGCCCTGAGGACATCCACGGCATGCATGCCGCCAAGGCGATCCTGACCTGCCGGGGCGGGATGACCAGCCACGCCGCCGTGGTTGCGCGCGGCATGGGACGGCCCTGCGTCTGCGGTGTCAGCGAGGCGCGCATCGAGGGCGGGGCGCTGCTGGTGCGGGGCCGCGCGTTCCGGGCCGGTGACGTGATCACCATCGACGGCTCCAGGGGCGAGGTCCTGGCCGGCGCGGTGAAGATGATCGAGCCGGAGCTTAGCGGCGACTTCGCCCAGCTGATGGTCTGGGCGGACAAGGTGCGCCGGCTGAAGGTGCGGGCCAACGCCGAGACCCCGCTCGACGCCCGCACCGCGCGCCAGTTCGGGGCGGAAGGCATCGGCCTCTGCCGGACCGAGCACATGTTCTTCGACGAGGACCGCATCGCAGCCGTCCGCGAAATGATCCTGAGCGACGACGAAGCCGGCCGGCGCGCGGCGCTGGCGAAGATCGCGCCGTTCCAGCGGGCGGACTTCGTAGAGCTGTTCACCATCATGGCGGGCCTGCCGGTGACGATCCGGCTGCTCGATCCCCCCCTGCACGAGTTCCTGCCGCATTCGGAGGCGGACGTGCGGGCGCTCGCGGACGCCTCGGGGTTGGACGCCGACAAGATGCTGCGCCGAATGAAGGAGCTGCACGAGACCAACCCCATGCTGGGCCACCGCGGCTGCCGCCTGGGGGTCAGCTATCCCGAGATCTACGAGATGCAGGTGCGGGCCATCTTCGAGGCGGCCTGCGAGCTGGCGAAAGGCGGGGAGCCGCCCCTGCCCGAGATCATGCACCCGCTGGTCGCCACGCAGGCCGAGATGAAGTTCCTGCGCGAACTGACCGACCGGATCGCGGAACAGGTGATGGCGGAGCAGGGCGTGCGCGTGGCCTATCAGGTCGGCACGATGATCGAGCTGCCCCGGGCGGCGCTGCGGGCCGGGGACATCGCCCAGCATGCCGAGTTCTTCTCCTTCGGCACCAACGACCTGACGCAGACCACCTTCGGCATCAGCCGGGACGACTCGGGCAAGTTCCTTGGGGCCTACCAGGAGCGGGGCCTCATCGAGCACGACCCGTTCGTGCGCCTGGACCAGGACGGGGTGGGAGATCTGATCCGGATCGCGGTGGAGCGCGGACGGGCGACGCGGCCGGACGTGAAGCTGGGCATCTGCGGCGAGCACGGCGGCGACCCGAGCTCCATCGCCTTCTGCGAGCGGGTGGGCTTGGCCTACGTGAGCTGCTCGCCCTATCGCGTGCCGATCGCCCGCCTGGCGGCGGCCCAGGCGGCTCTGGAGATGACCGGCGAGCGCCGGGACGGGTGAGGCGAGTAGGATCAGCACCCTTCCCCGTCGATGGGGGAAGGTGTCGGCGAAGCCGACGGATGGGGGTGCACGACGCGCAACGTCGTCCTGCCGCTCGCCGCCGGGCGCGGCCTGCGGTCGAGCTCACCCCCATCCGACCCGGCTCCGCCGGGCCACCTTCCCCCATCGAGGGGGAAGGATGACGCTCGCCGACCTTCGCTCGGGGGGGAAGCGCGCGCTGGCGGCGGCGCTGGCCCGGCTGGAGGCGCAGCCGGACGATCCCGTCGTGCAGGCGCTGCTCGACGAGGCCTGGGCGGCGCAGTCGGGGCTGGCCCTCGGGCTGACCGGGCCGCCGGGGGTGGGGAAGTCGACGTTGGCCGACGCTCTGGTGCGCACCCTGCGCGCGCAGGGCCGGACGGTGGCGGTCGCCGCGGTCGACCCCTCCAGCCGGGTGTCCAAGGGCGCGATCCTAGGCGACCGGGCGCGGATCACCTCCGATCCGGCCGATCAGGGCGTGTTCGTCCGCTCCTTCGCGGCGCGCGACCGGCTGGGCGGACTCGCCGACCTCGCGGCGCCGGCCGTGGTGCTGTTCAGGGCGCTGTTCGACTGGACCATCCTGGAGACCGTCGGGGTCGGGCAGAGCGAGACGGAGGTGGCCGACATCGCCGACCTGGTGGTGTTCTGCGCCCAGCCGGCGTCGGGGGACGCCCTGCAATTCATGAAGGCCGGCGTGCTGGAGATCCCCGACCTGGCGGTGGTGACCAAGGCGGACCTCGGCGCGCCCGCCAAGCGCGCCGCCGGCGACCTCCGCGGCGCCCTAGCGCTGGCCGTGCGCGACGGCCCGCCGCCGCCGGTGCTGAGCGCGTCGGCCACGACCGGGGAGGGACTCGAGGCGCTGTCCGCGGCGCTGGACGAGCAGGCGGCGCGGCTGTCGGGCGCGCCGCTCACGGCCAAGCGGCGCTCGCAGGCGGAGGCCTGGGTCGCCGCCTCGCTGAAGGCGCGGTTCGGGCGCGAGGGGTACGCCGCGCTCGGCGACGCGGCCCGGCTGCGCTGGGAGGAGACCCCGTTCGCGCGGGAAAGGGCGGCGGTCGCGGTTCTGCGTGGGCGTCTGGCGGGTCAGCCGGTTTGAGCCAGGACCTGGCGTTCGGGCCGCAGACTGATCAAGGCGGCGCCGGCGGAGATCGCCAGGTCGGCCATCGTCTCGTCAGCCAGCCCTAGCGCGAACACGTCCGGGGCGATGTTCCGCGAACGGTCCCGCAGCAGCTTCAGACGGCCGAAGACCTCCCCAGGCTTGGAGTCCAGCCCCGACGCGTCGAGCGACACGCCGCGGAGGCCCGCCCCGCGCAAGCCCTCCAGGGCGGCGCGGATCGGCGGGGTGCGGACCACCACGGCCCGGCAGTACGGACGCACGAAGTTCACAGCCTCCATGATCCGCTCCCGGGGCGTGCCGACGGCGAGATCCTCGATTTCGACCGCCGTTCGTTTCCGAGCCTGGTCGGAGAAGACGCCCAGAACGCTGGCGAGGCGAAGCCGGGCGCTGGGATTGGCGAGACCCATGAAGCCGAGCGGCAGCAACGCCAGACCCTTTCCGTCCGGGTCCTGAGCGAGGTCGGTCTGGAGCAGGCCCACGGTCGCGGCGTCGTAATCGGCCGCTTCGCCGGGTGGCAGTCGGTCGCGTTCCAGCGCCGTCAGCGGCCGGCCGGCGGAGCTCCAGAGCATGCGGGCGAAACGGAACCCGACCGGTTGTCCGCTCGCGACATGGATAAGCGGCTCCGTCCAGCTGAGCAGGCCCGCCTGCTCGCCCGAACGCAACCGGACCGGCGTGAGACGCCAAGCACTGGATCGCGGCGGCTCGAGCCGTCCCAGAGTCAGGTCGGTCATGCAGCACTCAGCGATTACGCGAGCTCGAGCGGCTCGCGCGCGGTATCGCACGCCTGGCGTTAGCTGCTGGTGAACCGGTTCAGCGGCGCTCGTGGGTGCCCGTGAGGCAGCCCTTGGCGAGCACATGGCCCTGCATGGCGTCGAGCACGTCGCGCCGGCTTGGCGCATGGTCGAAATCCAGCCGCTGGTCGAGCGCGAAGACCTGGAAGCAGTAGCGATGGCGGCCGTGTCCCTTGGGCGGATCGGGCGGCAGGTACTCCAGCCGCTTGAAGCTGTTCTTCCCGAGTTGATGGCCCTCGCCCATGCTGGTGGGGCCCTCCAGGTCGCCCTTGGCCAGGGCACCGTCCTCGCCCGGCAGATCCCAGAGAATGGCGTGCACCAGCGGGGCGGGGGTCGGGCTGTCGGCGTCCTCCACGATGATCACCACCGCGTCGGCCTCTGCCGGAACGCCCCGCCAGGCCAGGGGGGGCGAGAGCTTCTCGCCGTCGTCGGTGCAACTCAGCGGGAGCGGGCCGTCGTCCACGAACGCCGGACTGCTCACCTCGATGCTGTTCGGCACGTCTGCGAACGCGGGGTCGTTGATCGCCAGCTCCTCCGACCCGGTCCGCTGGCGGCGCAGCAGCCGGCCGATCACCCCGGGAACCTTCTCCAGCATGGACGCCGACCTCCTCGCCTGAGTTAAGCGCGGCGCTCGGGCGAGAGTTGCGCAGGACGCAAGCTTAAGCTGACACTCGGGCTCCGGTCGGGGCAGGAACGTTCATGGCGCAATTCGATCCGAGCGCGGCGACGGCCGCCTATCTCGCGCAGGTTCCGGCCGAGGCGCACGCCAAGGCGCAGGCCTACACGCAAGGCGGACACTGGCTGCTGCTCTGGGGCTTCCTGGTCTCGGTCGCCGTCGCCTGGCTCATCCTGCGGTCGGGCGTCCTGGTCCGCCTGAGAGATCGGCTTGAGCGCCGTCGCCCGCGCCCGCTGCTGGTCAGCCTCGTGCTCGGCCTGGTGTTCACCGCGCTGGCCTGGGCGATCGCTCTGCCCTGGAGCGCCTACAGCGCGTGGTGGCGGGAGAAAGCGTACGGCCTGAACAATCAGACGTTCGGCGCCTGGCTGGGCGAGGCGGCGGTCGGCGCGGTGCTCACGGCGGTTGGCGCGGCGATCTTCTACGTCGCCTTCTACGCGATCATCCGGCGCGCGCCGCGGCTCTGGTGGGCTGGGTCGGCCGGGCTCGCCACCCTGTTCATCGTCCTGATCGGCGTGATCGCGCCGGTGTTCATCGCGCCGCTGTTCAACGACTACCAGCCCGCGCCGCCGGGGCCTGTCCGGGACGCCGTGGTCCGGCTCGCACAGGAGACCGGCACGCCGAGCGACAAGCTGTTCGTCTACGACGGGTCGAAGCAGTCGAGCCGCTACACCGCCAACGTCAACGGCCTGTTCGGGACCGCTCAGATCAACATGAGCGACGCCATGCTCCAGCGCGCGACCCTTCCGGAGGTGCGCGGCGTGGTGGGCCATGAGATCGGCCACTACCAGGAGGCGCACATCCTCTGGCAGGCGGCGGCCCTGACGTTTCTGGCCGCCCTCGCGTTCTGGCTGGTTTATCGGAGCTTTCCGCACGTGGCGCGGGCGATGCGGGCGGGGAACGTGCAAGGCGTCGCCGATCCCGCGGGCCTGCCGGTCCTGTCGGTGATCCTGGCGGTGCTGGGCCTGCTGGGCACGCCCGTGTTGAACAGCATGACCCGGATAGGGGAGGAGCGCGCCGACATCTACTCCCTGCGCCACGCGCGTGAGCCGGACGGCTTGGCGGCCGCCCTGGTGAAGACCATCGAGTATCGCGCCGCCTCGCCCGGCGCGATCGAGGAGCTCATCTTCTACAGCCACCCCAGCGTCGAGCGCCGGGTCCGGCGGGCGATGGAATGGAAGCTCAGGAACGACCCGCGCCTCACCCCGCCCGATGAATAGGCCTGCTCAGGCGCGCTTGCGCACGAACACCGTTCCCGCCGAGTAGCCCGCGCCGAACGAGCAGATCAGGCCGGTGTCGCCGGGCCGGAAGTCGTCGGAATGCAGGTGGAAGGCGATGATCGAGCCGGCCGACGAGGTATTGGCGTACTCGTCGAGGATGATCACGTTCTCCTCGGGCGTGGGTTCACGGCCGAGCACCCGTTTGCCGATCATCTCGTTCATGTTGATGTTGGCCTGGTGCAGCCACAGACGCTTGAGCTGGGTCGGGTCGAGCCCAAGTTCGCCGGCGTGGTCGACGATCATCTCGCTGACCATGGGAACCACGTCCTTGAACACCTTCCGGCCCTGCTGGATGAACAGCTTGTCGGGGTGATCGCGGCTGGAGAGGTGGTCGGGATCGGTCCGGTTCAGGAAGCCGAAGTTGTTGCGGATGTTGTTGCTGAACACGGTCTTGAGCCGGGCGCCCAGGATCTCCCAGCCGTCGGTCGCCTGATCGGCTCGCTCGACGATCACGGCGGTGGCCACATCCCCGAAGATGAAGTGGCTGTCCCGGTCGCGGAAGTTCAGGTGGCCTGAGCAGATCTCGGGGTTCACCATCAGCACGGCTTTCGCCGAGCCGGTCGAGACGTAGTCCGCGGCCGTCTTGATGCCGAAGGTCGCAGACGAGCAGGCCACGTTCATGTCGAAGGCGAAGCCGCCGATCCCGAGCGCCTGCTGCACCTCGATCGCCATGGCCGGGTAGGGCCGCTGCATGTTGGACGCGGCGCAAAGGACGGCGCCGATCTCCGACGCCGGCTTGCCCCAGCGTTCGAGCGCCTGCCGGGCGGCCGCGACGGCCATCTCGGCGAGCACGGAGACCTCCTCGTTGGGTCGGCTGGCCAGGCGCGGCGCCATTACCTCCGGGTCCAGGATGCCCGCCTTGTCCATGACGAAGCGCGACTTGATGCCGGACGCCTTCTCGATGAACTCCGGCGAGGAGGACTGGAGGGGCTGGAGCTCGCCCGCGGCGATCGCTTCCGCGTTCCGCTGGTTGTAGTGCTCGACGAAGGTGTTGAAGGTCTCGACCAGCTCCTCGTTGGAGATGCTGTGGGGCGGGGTGTAGAGCCCCGTCGCGGCGATGACGGCTTGATGCACGGGGTTGGGACCGTTCTTTGCGCGCCCGTCGCGCGGAGCGGCCTGGGCGGCGGGCTCGGCGGGCGTCTTTCATGACGATGATGCGTCTGTAGCATGCGTCGCCCGGTTGTCGTCACTGGCGAGGGCCGTCTCCGTCACAGACGGCGCCCAAGTGTGACAGGCCTGGCGGGGCGGCTCGACTAAGCGGCGGCCCCGTCCCGGACTACCGGCAGCGCCAAACCGGACGCCGGAGACGCCCCGGCCCGCTCCTGAGCGTACCGATACAGCGCCGCAGGACGACCGCCCGTCTCCGAGCGCATGCCGCCGGTCGGCCGCACGAACCCTGTTCGCTCAAGGCCCCGCCGGAAGTTCTGCTTGTGCAGCGGAACGCCGATCACGGCCTCCACCGTGTGCTGCAGGTCCGACAGTGTGAAGGTCTCGGGCATCAGCTCGAACACGACCGGCCGGTAGCGCAGCTTGCCTCGAAGCCGGGCCAGGGCGGTCGCGAGGATCCGCCGGTGGTCGCTGATCATGGGTGCGCCCAGCGGGTGAACCCGGTCCGGCTCGGGCGCGGGCAGACCCCAGGCGCGATCGCGGTCGCGGGCGGCCTCCGGGGCGAGCCCGGCCTCATAGAGAAGCTCGTAACGTTCCAGCACGCGCTCCTCGTTCCAGGACTCGCCGTCCAGCGCGAACAAGCGCCCTGCTCGAACGCGCCGCGCCTCGTCGCGCGCCGCCCAGGCGGCCAGCCCCGGCGCGATGACCGCGTCCAGGATGTCGGGCCGCCCCTGCCGCCAGTCCTCATACGGAAAGAAGGTCGGCCAAGGCGTCCAGGCCGTGTCGGCGGCGGCGAGCGCCTGGTCAGGCGGCGTCAGCGCCAGGTAGCCCACGGAGATGACCCGCGCGCCGCCGGCGCCCCCCGACAGGCCGATGTCCGCGAGCGGCGCGTCCCGGCCCTTGTCCCCGAAGGTGTAAAGCTGCTCGACGTAACCGAGCTCGAACCGGGTCTGCTCTGTCACGAAGGCCCGCAGCGCCAGCTCGAAGGTCCTGCGCCCCGCCGGATCGAAGGGGCCGAAGGGCAATCCTGACAGCGTCGAGGCCCGGCTCGTGCGCGGATCATGGGGTCGAACGGTCAGCACGCACGCTTCGCCATCCCGTACGGCCACCACCACAGCGGAAAGGCCGATGACGACGCCGGGGGTGGCGGGCGCGTCGGTCACGAGCGGGTCCTAGAACCGGGCCGGGATGTCGAACGGGACGTTCTCGTAGGCCGGTTCGCCCCGTCCGATCGAGTCGACGGCGTCGACCATGCGGCCTCCGCGGCCGAGCAGGTTGTCCGCGATCGCCACGATGCGGCGGTTCGGGCTGGCGCGCCGGGAGGAGCGGCGCATGCGCTCGGCGATGTCGCGTTCGCTCACCTCCGGGTTGCGCTCGCAGGCCAGGGTGAAGGCGGCGGCGGTGGAGCGGCTGATGCCGGCCCAGCAGTGGATCAGGATGGGCTCGCGCTCATCCCAGCCAGCGCCGAAATCCAGAAGCTCCTGGACCATGTGCTCCTGGCAGAGCAGCAGGCCGTCGGTGGGGTCGCAGATGTCGTTGACCCCGATCCGCAGGTGCCGGTCGGGTGTCAGCGGCGGGGGCGTGTCGATGTTGGGCGCGTGGTCGGGGTCGAGAAGCGTGATGAGGTGCGAGGGGCGGCGCTGCTCGACCAGCTGGGGCACCAGACTGAGGGGGCCGACGATGATGTGCATCCGCGAGTCTCACTCCGTGTGCATGGCGCCGGCGCCCGGCTCGAAGCCGGCGGCGGCGGCCAGCGTGTGGAAGCGCTGAAGATAGCGCGCCTGGGCGGCGCCTGCCGAAAGCGGCTCGATGTGCAGCGGATAGTCGGACGGCGGACGCCCGAACAGCGCGTCGGCCTCGGGCTCCCTGAATCCGGCCAGCTGCACCGCCTCGAACCAGGCGCTGATCCGGTCGGCCTGCTTGATCAGGTGCTTGACGGGCTCCGGCGTCTGAGCGGGAAGCCCGAAGCGGACGTGGATGGCGGTCTCGAGCCGGTGTTCGAAGGTCTTGTAGTCCAGTCCGAGCGCGGCCTTGAACGGGCTGATCATGTCGCCGATCACGTACTCGGGCGCGTCATGCAGAAGGGCGACGAGCCGCCAGCGCGGCTCCAGCCCAGGCTGCAGGTGGGCGCAGGCGTCCTCCACCACGAGCGAATGCTGAGCCACGGAGAAAGCGTGCTCGCCGGTGGTCTGTCCGTTCCAGCGCGCGACCCGCGCCAGTCCGTGGGCGATGTCCTCGATCTCGATGTCCATGGGCGACGGATCGAGCAGATCCAGGCGCCGGCCCGACAGCATGCGCTGCCAGGCGCGGGGGGCCGGCCGGAGCTTTCCCCTCACCGGTTTGGCCGACTGTCGCAGCGCTTTCGCCACTGCTACGTTTCCTTTGCTATGGCGGGCGGTCCGGCGCGTGTGGACCAAGCCCGAGGCGGAATCAACGCGGGTTCGACGCCGGGAGGGCGGACGATGGAGCGTGACGTCACCTGGGCGCGGATGCTGGCGCCCTTGTCCGGGACAGCGGAGGACGAAGGCGTGCTCGCCGGCGCGCGCACCCTGGCCGAGCCCTTCGGCGCGGAAGTACGGGCCGCCTTCGCCCCTACCGACGCCGCGGAGATCATGCCCCTGGTCGGCGAAGGGCTCATGGGGGGCGCCTACCTCACCGCATTGGACGGCCTGAAGGCGGCGTCCGCTCACGGCGAAACGCACGCCCGCCGCTCGTATGCGCAGGGGCGAGGCGAAGCGGACAGTTTTGTAAGCTTGGGCTCTCCCGTCTGGGCGGCTCTGGCGATGGAGGCGCGGCTTTCGGACGTGGTGGTCTTCGGGCAGCAGTCGGCGCGCGGACGGGGCCCGCTGTCTGAGCTTTTCCGTCAGGTGCTGGTCGAGGAGCGGCGACCGGTGCTCGTGGCCCGCCCGGGCCTCAGCGCCGGCGGAACCGCGGCCGTGGCGTGGGACGGGGGCAAGGAGGCGACGCGCGCCGCGCGGGCGGCCATCCCGTGGCTGAAGCAAGCCGAACGCGTGGTGATCCTCTCCATGACCGCCGGCGTTCTGCGGCCGTTCGAGCCGGAGCGGCTGGGCGAGCATTTCGCCGCCCGCGGGGTCCGGGCCGAGATCCGGACCGTGAGCGAACGCGGGGACACCGGGCCGGTGCTGCTCGCTGCCGCGAGGGCCTCTGGAGCGAACCTGCTGGTCGCCGGCGCGTTCGGTCATCCAAGGCTGCAAGAGTTCATCTTCGGCGGCGTCACGCGCGCGTTCCTGCACGCCGAGACGCCCGCGCTCTTCCTGTCCCACTAACAAGGAGTTCCGTCCCATGGGCCTGTCCCGCATCGTCATGCGCCTCGCGCGCAATCCCGGCACGGAGTTCGCCGACGGCGACGATCACCGCGGGTACGCGCTCGTCGCGCCCCTCACGCCCGACGGCATGCTGGACGAGGCGAGCTACCGGGCGGCGCGTGACAAATGCACGGTCCGCCGGTTCGCGCCCGACGACGACCCGCAGGAAGGCCTGCTGAAGCGACGCGGCGAGCAGTGGTTCTTCGACTACGACGACGAGGACGCCGCCGACGACGAGGGCGTTCATCGCCTGGGGCAGCATCGCTTCGCGGTCGGCGAGTACGTCAGCGTGGCGGACGAGGACGGGCGGCTGCTCGCCTACAAGGTGACCGACGTGGCGCCGCTCTGACCCGCGCCGCCGACCGCACCGGACGATCCTTGCTCGGCGCGGCCACGCTGGGTATGCCTACCAAGCCGGGCTGCTCGGTCCGGGGACCTGAAGCCGCCCGACCCGTTTCGGCGCATCCGGTCTCCCGTCCGAGCGGCGTGCGGCTGACGGGGGTCGGATTGCTGCGAGTTGGATGGGGACTGCTGACCGGCGCCTTGGCTTGCGCCGGCTCGGCCCAGGCCCAGACCCTGGACCTCGCCCGGCTGTCCATCGAAGAGCTGGCGCAGATCGAGGTCACCAGCGTCTCTCGGCGAGCCGAGGGCCTGGATGAGGCGGCCGCGTCGGTGTTCGTGCTTCGCAGCGAAGACATCCGGCGCAGCGGCGTGCAGACATTGCCCGAGGCCCTGCGGCTTGCGCCCAACCTGCATGTGGCCCGGATCGATGCGCTCGACTATGCGATCGCCGCCCGAGGCCTGAACAGCTTCGAGAGCTCCAACAAGCTGCTGGTCCAGATCGACGGTCGAAACGTCTACAGCCCACTTTATTCGGGCGTGGAGTGGGACCAGCACTACGTCCTGCTCAGCGACCTGGACCGCATCGAAGTCATCAGCGGTCCGGGCGGGGCGCTCTACGGGGCCAACGCCGTGAACGGCGTGGTCAGCGTCTTCAGCAAGCCCGCGCACGAGACCCAAGGCTTCCTCGCCCGAGCGGCCGCCGGCACCTTGGACAGCACGGCGGTCCTACGGTTCGGCGCCCGGGCCGGGGGGGCCGGCGCCTTCCGGGTCTACGGCCAGGCGTTCTCCCGCGGCGACCAACTGCGGAGCGACGGTCGGGAAGCCGGCGACGGGTGGGACGGCGGGCAGGTCGGGTTCCGCGCGGACTGGCGGACCGAGACGTCCACCTGGACCCTGCAGGGCGACGCCTTCGAAAGCGAGATCGACGCCACGCTCGCAGGCACCGGAGCCGCGGGCGAACTGAACGGGGGCAACCTGCTCGGCCGCTTCGAGCGCGAGTTCGGCGAGCGAGCGGCGTTCTCGGTGCAGGCGTACTACGACACCTACGAGCGGACCTCGCGGGGCGTGTTCGACAGCGTCAAGACGGTCGATGTCGAGGCGCAACACGCCTTCGGCGTGGGGCGGCACGACATCGTGGTCGGCGCCGGATACCGGCGCTGGGAGGACCAGTTCACCAACTTCATCAACGCCTTCACGCTCGATCCGCCGAGCCGGACGGTGTCGCTCGCCTCCGCGTTCGTTCAGGACCAGGTGGCCTTGACGGATCGGGCCACGCTCACGCTGGGGCTGAAGGCCGAGGAGAGCAGCTTCTCGGGTCTGGAGTGGATGCCCACCGTGCGGCTCGCCTGGCGTCCCACGGACGCCAGCCTGCTCTGGGGCGCGGTCTCGCGCGTGGCGAGGAACCCCTCAAGGCTTGAGCGCGAGCTTGTCGCCCCGCCCTTCCTGGTCCGCGGCGACTTCCGCCCCGAGTCCCTGGTGGCCTACGAGCTCGGCTACCGCGGCCGGCCCGCCGAGCGGCTGTCGCTCTCGGCGACGGTCTACCTGCACGACTACGACGACCTGCGCTCCAACGAGACGCATCCGACGACGTTCTTCCCGCTGGTCATCGGCAACGGGGTCGAGGGCCGCACCTTCGGCGTGGAGGCCTGGGGCGACTACGACGTCTCGGAGCATTGGCGGCTGAGCGCCAGCGTCGTCGCCATCGACAAGGAGTTCCGCATCTCGGACGGCAGCCGCGACATATCGGGGCTGGAGATCGGTGGGGTCGATCCCGCGCTGCGGGCCGACCTTCGCTCGCAATGGACTTGGGACGCTGTGAATTTGGACCTGCGGGTCCGCTACGTCGGCGATACCCCCCGAGGGCAGGCCGGCGGCTATGTCGGCGCTGACAGCTACGTCGAGGCCGACGCCCGCGCCGCCTGGCGGCTCTCCGACAGGCTCGAGCTGTCGATCTCCGGCTTCGACCTGCTGGACGAGGCCCACCCCGAGGCGAGCGAGGCTCGCCGGCTGGAGGTGCGGCGCCGCTTCCAGGCCGGCCTCAGCTGGGCCTGGTGACATGAGCCGGCCCAGGGCCGCCCGCCGCACCGTCTTCGCGTTCAGCGTGTTCTCCGCGGCCTGGGCGGCGCTCGCCGGCCAAGCGTGCGCCCAGGGCTCGCTCGAGTATCCGGTGAAGGCGGCCTTCCTCTACAAATTCGGCTCCTTCGTCAGCTGGCCGCCAGCGGCCTTCGCCAAGCCCGACGCCCCGGTGGTCGTCTGCGTTCTGGGCAAGGATCCGTTCGGCGCCACGCTGGACCGTCTGGTCCGCGACGCCACCGTCAATGGCCGCAAGGTCGCCGTGCGACGGGTCAGCGAGGTCGACGCAGGCAGCGGCTGCCATATCGTCTACCTGGGCGCGGGAACCACCGCCGAGGCGCTGCGGGCGGTGCAAGGCGCGCCGGTGCTGACCGTCAGCGACGAGGCGCAGGGCGGCCCGCGAGGCGTGCTTCACTTCGTGGTTCAGGAAGGCCGGGTCCGCTTCCAAGCCGACCCGGCCGCAGGCGCCCGCCAAGGCCTGCAGATCAGCTCCCGCCTGCTGAATCTCGCCGTCGGCGTGAGCGGCCGATGACGCAGGCCGCCCGGGCTAGCCGCACGTCCGCCGCCCTTCTGGCGATCACGGCCTTCCTCCTCGCCGGTCTGCTCGTGGCCTGGCTGAACGAGAGCACCTACCGCGTGCGCCGCGGCCAGAACCTGCAGGCCCAGGCGGAAGTGCTGGCCCTGACCGTCGCGCCGGCCCTGGTGTTCGACGACGCGGACGCGGCCCGGGAGACGGTCGCCGCCCTTCGCGCCGACAGGGAGATCGAGGCCGCCGCCGTCATCGGGTCCACCGGCGTCACGCAAGCCGCCTTCCTTCGCTCGGGCCCGCCGGTCCCCAGACCCCTTCGGCTTGGTCCGGTCGAGACGACGGGCGGCCGCTTCGTCGCAACTGCGCCTGTGCGCTTCGAGAACGCACAAATCGGCGCCGTCTACCTGCGTACGGGGGCCCAGCCATGGCAGGCCGGCTTGAGCCGGCACGGCGGCGTGCTCCTGCTGGCCGTCCTCGCCGCGGTCGCGGCGGGCTTGTTCGGCGGCGTCCAGCGGGAGCTGTCGCGGGCCAACCAACGAGCCCAGGCCCGGGCGGAGGAGCTCGCGGTCAGCTACACCGAGTTGCGCGAGCAGGTGAGCCGTCGCGAAGAGGCGGAAGCTGCGCTTCGGCAAGCTCAGAAGATGGAGGCGGTGGGCCAGCTCACCGGCGGCATTGCGCACGACTTCAACAACCTGCTTCAGGGGGTGTCCGGGAGCCTCGACCTGATCCGGCGCAAGCCGACCGACTCGGAGCGGGTCAAGCTTTGGGCGGAACGCGGTTTTGAGGCCGCGGAGCGGGGCGCCAAGCTCACCGCCCAGCTGCTCGCCTTCTCGCGCGCTCAGAAGCTCGAGTTGAAGGCCACCTCGCCGAGCCAAGTCGTCGAGACGGTCGCCGACCTGCTCGGGAGCACCATGGGGCCGGGCGTGGAGCTCCGCCTTGAGCTCGAGGCCGGGGACGCACCGGTGATGACCGATCCCACGCAGCTGGAACTCGCGGTGCTCAATCTGGCGATCAACGCGCGCGACGCCATGCCGAACGGCGGCGTGCTGACGGTCTGCACGCACCGCGCGCATCTCAGCGGCGATCTGGAGCTGCCCGACGGCGAGTACGTCACGCTGTCGGTCGCGGACACGGGCGTGGGCATGCCGGAGGACGTGATCGGGCGAGCCTTCGATCCCTTCTTCACCACCAAGGGCGTGGGACGCGGCACGGGGCTGGGTCTGGCCCAAGTCTATTCGATCGCCCGGCAAGCCGGTGGGGTCGCCCGCATCCGCAGCCCGCCTGGCGAGGGCGCGACCGTGACGCTGTTCCTGCCGCTCGCGGGCGGAGAGTCGGCGCCGGCCCGAAGCGTCGCCGCCGAACTGGCGGGCTTCAGCCTGGTCGGCCGGACGATAGTGGTGGCCGACGACGACGCGGGCGCGCGAGCCTATATCGTGGATGCGCTCCAGGGGCTGGGGGCCCAAGTCCGGGCCGCCCGGGACGGCGCGGAGGCCCTGCCGCTCGTGGAGGCTTCGACCGACCTGCTGATCGTGGACTTCGCCATGCCGGGGCTGTCAGGAGCGGAGGTGGCCGACCAGGCCCGCCGCCAATATCCGACCCTGCCGGTCATCATCGCCAGCGGCTACGCGGACAGCGCCGCGATCGAGCGCGTCTTCGGCGGCTCCGCTCACCTGCTGCGGAAACCCTTCGATCTGAACCAGCTCGCGGCAACCGCGGGCAGGGCTCTTGAGGGCCGGCCGCAGGGCTGACCCGGGCGGACCGGACCGGTCGAACTCAGCCGCCCACGTTGCGCTCGACCAAGGCCTTCATCGCGTCGAAGGTCTTGGCGTTGCGGCGATCCTTCGCGCGGACCACGGCCAGCACCATCGGGCCGCCGCGGGGGGCGCGGGCCTCGTAGCCGGCCAGGCGCCAGGGACCGAGCTCGATCTCGTCCTCGGCCGCAAGGATGTAGCTGGCGCGAACTTCGCCGTTCTCACCGGACTCGGCGGTGATCTCGTGCGCGCCATCACGCTCGCGAACATCGAACCGCTCGTCGTCGCTCTTGATGCGCACGACATCGGAGCCTTCGTCCGCGTCGATCACCAGCGTGTCGCCCACGCGAATGGTGGCGGTATGGTCGTCGGCGTCGACCGACACGCCCGGCAGGCGGATGCGAGCGCTCTCGCCCATGGTCTCGACCTCCAGCTCCTGCACGTCCACTGCCTCGGGTTCCTCGTTGGCGGGCAGCAGGGCGCTGAGGCCTGTCCGCTCCTGTTCGAGCACCGAGGCCGGATCGCGCGCGCCCAGCGCGACGAGCTTGAGGTCCACCTCGTTCCCCCGGTCGTCGGCGTAGGCGCAGGCCGAGCCGTCAGCGGCCGCGGAGGTGCGCTTCAGCCGGCCTTGCTGCGCGGGGCAGTCCAGGCGCGCCACGTGTTTCAACGGCCCGCGTTCGGAGCGGACCGTGGCCACATCGTCGTTGCGGACGATCTTCACGCGCCCGTCGCAGCCTGCGACCGTCGTCGCCACGATCACTGCGACCGACAATCCGAGCGCCCGCTTCATGCGTCCGTCTCCCTCTCGCACCCGAAAGGAAGCGCCCGCCCGCCGGCAGCGTCGAGTGAATTCGGAGTAAGGCGACCGAAGCGCGGGGGCCGCGGTCCCGCGTCTCAGTTGGCGCCCGGCCGGACCCCTGCGCCGGCCGTCTCGCGACGAGCGAGGAAGGCGAGCCGTTCGAACAGGTGCACGTCCTGCTCGTTCTTGAGCAGGGCGCCATGCAGCGGCGGGATCAGCTTGGCGGGATCGCGCTCGCGAAGGACGCTCTCGTCGATGTCCTCGACCAGCAGCAGCTTGAGCCAGTCGAGCAGTTCGGAGGTGGAGGGCTTCTTCTTCAGGCCCGGCACCTTGCGCATATCATAGAAGATGCGCAGCGCTTCGCCGACCAGCTTCTGCTTGATGCCGGGATAGTGGACCTCGACGATCGCCCGCATAGTGTCTTCGTCGGGGAAGCGGATGTAGTGGAAGAAGCAACGGCGCAGGAAGGCGTCCGGCAGCTCCTTCTCGTTGTTTGAGGTGATGAGCACCACGGGCCGAACCTTGGCCTTGATGGTCTCGTTGGTCTCGTAGACGTAGAACTCCATGCGATCGAGTTCTTGCAGAAGGTCGTTGGGGAACTCGATGTCGGCCTTGTCGATCTCGTCGATCAGCAGGACGGGCCGTACGCCGCCGTCGGCGGTCTCGAACGCCTCCCAGAGCTTGCCTTTCTTGATGTAGTTGCGGACGTCCTTGACCCGTTCGTCGCCGAGTTGGCTGTCCCGCAGACGCGTGACCGCGTCGTACTCGTAAAGGCCCTGGTGAGCCTTGGTGGTGGACTTGATGTGCCAGGTGATCAGGGGCGCGTTCAGCGCCTTGGCGATCTCGTAGGCCAGAACCGTCTTGCCGGTGCCGGGCTCGCCCTTGACCAGCAGCGGGCGCTCGAGCGCCACGGCGGCGTTGACCGCCACCTTGAGGTCGTCGGTCGCGACGTAGTCCTGGGTGCCCTCGAAACGCTCGGCCATGCGACGGTCTCCGCGGGCGCGACGTGCGCCCGTGCTCTCTCGCAAACTAGAGGCGCGCCGCGTGGGCGCAAGCGTCCCGCAGGGTCAGGGCTGACGGATTGTCAGGTGATGTGCTTGGGACTGATGGGGTCGCTGGCGGGGAAGGTCTCTTCGACGGCCTCGTCGATCAGGTCCTCCTGATGTTGCTCCTTGTCGGTCCCCGGCTCGTTCTCGAGGCGCTCGGCGGCTTTGTCGGCGCGCTCGCCGCTGTTGCCCTGCGTTTCGCCCGGCTTGGGCACGCGGTTGTCCCGATCAAGGTCCGTCACTTGAGGTTCCCTTCCTCGTCCTTGTAGCCCAGCTCGACCAGGTCGGAGTCCGAGAGTTCGCGAGTGGACTCGTAGGGCTTCGCGCTAGAGCGGGCGTGCTCCAGGTCGTACATGTCGCCGGCGTACTCCAGCTCCACCTCGCCCGGAGCCAGCTCCGCGACCCCGTCAAGATCGTCCGGATCGTCTTCCCCGGTCAGTTCGCCGGTGTCGTCGTTGTCCTCGAACAGGCCGACCTCGTCAGGCGAATCCTCGTCGACCTCGAGATCCTCCTCGTCGATCGCGTCCTCGTCGAAATCCGCCTCGTCCAGGAACTCGGCCGACTGATCGTCCTTGTCCCCGATCACGGTGGTCACGTCGTAGACGTCGGGCAGTTCCTCGAAGGTGCGGAATTCGGCGCTCGCGTCGCCCGCGCCGTCGAGGCTCTGGTTGTCCTCGTCCAGCACCTCGGCCTGGTCCTGGGGGTCCCAGTCGCCGTCGAAATCGGTCATGCGTCGCGCTCCCGTCTGTCGGCTCAGAACGGGCGGGCGGGTAGGCGGGTTCCGGTCTAGCTTGAGCGTTCCGCGAGCGCGGCCGCGACTTCGGCCATCACGGGCGACCAGTCGTTGTAGGCGGCGGCGGAGAACACGCGCGCGTTCGGATACCAGGGGTAATGCTCGGTCCCCAGCATCGGCCAAACGCCCGGCGGAGAAATCAGCCACACGGGCGCGCCGCAAGCGGCGGCGATGTTGGTGGTGGCGTTGGCCGGCCCGAGCACCAGGTCTAGGGCGGTGGTGAGGGCGGCGACTTCGTCGAGGTCGTTCTTCAGGTCGATCCCGTCCGGCTGGACGATGCGGACGCCGAGCTCGGCTTGCGCCTGGGCCAGCTCCGCGGCGCACTCGCCGTATTGCAGGTTCACGAAGGTCACACCCGGGGTGGTCAGCACCGGGGCCCAGCGCTCGAACGGGGAGAAGTAGCGGGAGCGGCCGGAGTCCAGCTTCAGGCTTTTCCACAGCACGCCGACCTTGAGCCCCGGGCCGTAGCCCGCGACCGCGGCGCGCCAGCGGCTCACCTCGGACGGGTCGGGGCTGAGGTACCGGGCCCGATCGGGGAAGCTGCCGGGCTCGCGCCGGAAGCCGCGGAGCAGGGAGGCGATCGGTGTCCATGCGTCGATCCCCTCGAAGTCGCCGAAGGCGGCGACAGTCCGGATGATCTGGTGGCCCACCTGGAAGGTCCCGTGCGCCTCGACGCGGGCCGTCGGGAAGCTGCGGCGGAACAGCGGAACGAGGCGCGGCTCGACGGCCAGCGAGAGCCGCCCGTCCGGTCCGAGGGCTTCGATCACCTCGGGAAGCACGTTGGCGAACATCACCTCGTCGCCCAGGCCCTGCTCGCCGATGACCAGCAGCGATCGGCCGGGCAGCGGGTCCTCGGGCGACCATCGCGGCCGATCCACCAGGAAGCGGACGCCGTCCACGTAGCGCGGATCCATCCGCGCCTCGTAGGCGTCCCAGCCCTCGCCCGAACGACCGCACGCCATCAGGATGGTGGAACGCGCCAGGTTCATCATGGCGCTCTCTTCGGGAGAGGCGGCGGCGGCGCACGCGCGCTCCACGTCGGCCAGCGCGTCGAGCGGGTCGCCGAGGGCGAGCCGCGTGTTGCCGCGATTGTAGCGGGCCTTCGCGAACTCGGGGTCTAGACGCAGCGCCTCGTCGAAGAAGACGACCGCCTGGTCCATGTCGCCCCGTTCGCTGAGCACGGTGCCCAGCGTGTTCCACAGCATGGGGTGCTGCGGTTCGGCGTAGATCAGGGGCCGGAGGATCTCGACCGCGTCGTCGTACCGGAGCTGATCGCGGATCGCGCAGGCGAGGTTGTTGACCGTCTCCACCGAGCCGGGATTGCGGAGAAGGTGCTTCTGGAACAGCTTCTCGGCGACGCCGTAGAGGCCGACGCGATGGGCGATGCGCCCCAGGTCGTTGGCGAGCTCGAGCTCGTCGGGCAACAGGGCCCGCGCGGTCTCGTAGCACTGCACCGCGCCCGAGAGGTCGCCCGCCTTCTCCCTCGCGATCGCCAGGACGTACCACCCGTAGCCGAACCGCTCGTCGTGCCCGAGCGCCTTGAGCGCCCACTCGGCGGCGCCTTTGAAGTCGTTGACGCGCAGACGCTCCAGCGCCTCTTCGAGGATGGGGATGATGGCCTGGGCGCGGAGGGAGCGAAGCTCCTCGTTCAGCCGGGCCAGAGCCGCCGTCGAACCGCTGTCGCCCGCCGGGGCCGCGGACGGCTTCAGAGCCGATGGGGCGGCCGGGACGGCGCTGGCGGAGGCGGGCAGGGCGCTCATGCCTTCACCCTGAGGCGCCCGGCTTGATGAGCCGTTAACCACGCCGCGGCGCCGGGCCAGCTTTCATTAACCATGCCGCTTTAGCCTCGGTTCAGGTCCGTCCGTCAGAACTGCGAGCACGCCATGCCCCTGAAGCTGTCCCTCAAACCCGGAGAGAAGTTCGTCTTGAACGGCGCCGTGGTGCAGAACGGTGACCGCCGCGGGGTGCTTGTGCTGCAGAACAAGGCGTCGGTCCTTCGCGAGAAGGACATCATGCAAGCGGAGGACGCCGAGTCTCCCGCGCGCCGGGTCTATTTCCCGGTGATGATGATGTACCTCGATGAGGCCGGAGCTGCTCAATATTACGACGATTTCGTACGGCGCATGACCGAGTTCATGGGCGTGATCCGCAACCCTGAGATCCTGGCCGACTGCGTAAGCGTATCTCGCCATCTGATGGCGAAGGAGTATTACAAGGCCCTGATGCTCTGCCGGAAGCTGATCGACTACGAGGACGAGAGGTTGGGGCATGGGTCTGCAAGCGTACCGGCAAGCCGCGCAGCGGGCTGAGAACCCTCGCGAGGCGGAGTACCGGCTTTTCGGCCAGGTCACCCGAGCCTTGATCGAGGCGGATCAGCTGGATCCGTCGAACATGACCGGGCGCATGGACGCCCTAGACTGGAATCGCCGGCTCTGGTCGGCGCTGGCCACCGACTGCGCCGACCCGGGCAATGCGCTGCCGCAGTCGCTGCGGGCCTCCTTCATCTCGCTCAGCCTCTGGGTGAACCGTCACACCACCTCGGTGATGCTGCGCGAGGAGGAGATCGGGCCCCTGATCGAGGTCAACCGCATCGTCATGCAGGGGCTCGCGCCCCAGGCCGCCCAAGCGGCGTAGACGCGCTCTCCGCCTAATAGGCGCGCCGTGCCAGGTCTTCGAGGCTGCGTCGGCGCCAAGGCTGGGGGACCCGAGCCAGCACTCGGTTCGCCTTGCGCCGGACGGTCGGCGCGCGGCGCTCCAAGGTCTTCGCGGCCTCCCGGGCCTCGATCAGCGACAAGCCGAGAGTCGCGAAGCTGATCAGCGTGGCGACCTGGCAGTAGGCGCAGAGCGCCTTGTTCTCCCGCCATTCCTCGACGCCGAGCTGCACGCACGTGGCCGCGTCGTAGGCGGCCTTGCCGGCCAGCGCGAGCGGCAGGGCGGGGTGGGTCCGGGCGCGGTCACGCCCGCCGGCTCCCGCGAGCGCCGCAGTGACGCCGTAGGTGATGATCATGAAGAGCGCGTCCGGCGTCTGCCCGCGCTTGTAGGCGTAGTCGCTGGCGTCCACCCGCTCGGAATCGAAGGGGCCGATCGGGGGATCAGGCAGGCGCTTGATGAGGCCGGTCTGGAACGCGGCGACGACCTGGCCGAGGGTGACCCCGAGCAGCGACAGGCCGATGATCCAGCGGCGGCGCTGCATCACGGGCGAGCGGTCCTCGCGGAGCTGGCGGCTGAGTTCGCTGGGCGTCATCGCGTGAAGTCCTCCGTTCGGCAGCTGAACCGACAAGCGCGGCCATTGGTTCACGCGGTCCGGCGCGCACCAGCTCAGGCGGACTGGGCGGCGTTCCCCGCCCCGACTTCGGCGACGAGCGCCGCAACCTGCTCCATCACGCTGCTCCACTCTCCATAGCGGGGCGCCGCCAAGGCCCGGGCGCTCGGGTACCAGGGCGCCCGGTCCGTTCCGAGGCGAGGCCAAGACGCTGGGCCGGTGATCATGACGAGCGGCGCTCCGCACGCGCCTGCCAAGGCGCCGGTCGCGTTCGCGACGCTGACAGTCAGATCCAGGGCGGCGCAGAGGGCGGCCAAGTCGTCGATGTCCTCTCGAATCACGATTCCGGGCGGTTGGAGCACCGGCGCGCCAGCCAGCTCGGCCAGGGCAGGAAGCTCGTCCGAGACGTCCCCGTACTGGATGCTGACGAACCGCACGCCTTGGGTCCGGAGGACCGGCGCCCACGCTTGCAGAGGGGGATAGTGGCGCCGGCGCTCACCGAGAACGTCGCCGCTCCGCCAAGTCACGCCGACTGTCGGGGAGCCCTCGCCCAGCCATTGACGCCAGTGGGCGACCCGGGCGGGATCGGGCCTGAAATAGCCCGCGTCGGCAGGAAATTCGGCCAGGCTTCGCCTGAACCGCCGGGTGAGCGAGCCGAGCGGAGCCCAGACGTCGACTGAACCGGGCTGCGCGACGCCCGGAGCGGTCCGGACCGGCGCGCCCGCCCTGCCTTCGGTCGCATGAGCGGTGACTTGCGCCGTGGGAAAGCTTCGCTGGAAGAGCTGAACGAGCCTGGGCTCCACCGAGAGGTCGAGGCGGCCTTCCGGCCCGAGCTCCTGAAGCAGGTCGGGAACGGTGTTGGCGAACATGATCTCGTCGCCGAGCCCCTGTTCCGCCACGACCAGCACGCGTTTGCCTCTGATCGGCGTGGTCGGCGTCCAGCGGCGCCCGGGCGCTCGGAAGATCACGTGCTTGGACCAATTCGGGGAGAGCCGGACTTCGTAGGCGTCCCAACCGCCGGCGAGGTCGCCTTGGGCGAGCATGAGCGTCGCCGAAGCGAAGTCGATGGTGGCCGCCTCGGACGGCCTTCGCGTCAGGGCGCGGGCCTGCCGAAAGTCGACCCCGGCCTCATCCAATCGTCCCAGGTCGAAGCGGGCGTTGCCGCGATTGTAGAAGGCCACCGTGAAGCGATCGTCCAGCCGGATCGCCTCGTCGAAGAAGGTGAGGGCCAGCTCGGACTGTCCGTCCTGGGAGAGGACCAACCCGAGCAAGTTCCAGAAGCGCGCGTCTTCCGGTCGGACCAGGAGGGTCGCACGCACCAGCTCGATCGCATCCTGGAACCGGCCGAGCTCTGCAAGCGCCCGGGCGCGCCCGTCCACGGCTTCGAGGAGGTGCGGCTCTCTCTCAAGAACCCGGCCCCACAGGGCGGCGGCGACCTCGGGCATCCGCATCCGCTCAGCGAGACGGGCGATGGCCGTGATCAGCGCGGGATCCTCGGGCGTCAGCCTGAGCGCTGTCTGATAGGCGTCCAGCGCTCCCGTCAGGTCGCCGGCCCGTTCCAGCTTGAGCGCACGCGCCCTGGCGCTCTGTCCCTGGGGGAGGGGCGCGTTGGGAGGCATCGGCGGGTCCTAGCGGGCGGGACCTGAGTTTGTCGCGATTCTCTGTCGCGCGTGCGCGGTCGCCAAGACCCCGGCGGGCGGCAGAACTTGCCGACTCCGCCCGGCAGCGATTGCCCGTCGGTCGAAAACTGCCGGGCGCGCCCGAACTCCGCACCGCCTGCAAGTTATTGAAATGAAACGGAGTGGCGCTCCGAGCCGCTCACTCGACCCAAGTGGCCGAGGTCTTGCTTCCTGGGGTCCCGAGCAAAAGGCTCCCGGCAGACAAAACGTCGCCGGACACCTGAAAGGGAATACGGTCATGGCGCTGAACAGCGTTAACACCAACGTGGGCGCGCTCGTCGCCCTGCAGAACCTGAACGCGACGAACAACGAACTCAACGTCGTTCAGAATCGCATCAACACCGGCAAGAAGGTCGGGAACGCCAAGGACAACGGCGCCATCTGGGCGATCGCCCAGGGGCAGCGTTCGGATGTGGCGTCGCTCGCGGTGGTCAAGGACTCCCTGCAGCGCGGGCAATCGGTCATCGACGTCGGCCTGGCCGCCGGCGAAACCGTGTCCGATCTGCTGGTCGAAATGAAGGCCAAGGCTCTCGCCGCTTCCGACGTCAGCCTCGGCACTCAAGCTCGCATCGCGCTGAACAACGACTTCAAGGCTCTGCGGGACCAACTCGCGAAAGCCGTGAGCGAAGCCAGCTTCGATGGGATCAACCCGATCAGCGGCACCGGCGCCGGCAACACCTACGCGGTCCGCGCTCTCGGCAACGCCGACGGCACCTCTGCGGGCCGGATCGAAGTGCTGAAGCAGAACCTGGGACTGGGTGGCGCCAACGTCACCCTGGCGGCCACGGCGTCGTTCAACCCGTCCGCCACCGCAGCCGTATCGTCCAGCACCGCCGCGGGCATCCTCGCGACCGTTGACGGCGATATCGCCCGCGTGTCTCGCGCCCTGGCGTCGCTGGGGACCGGCTCGAAGGCGTTGGGTTCGCACCTGAACTTCATCAGCAAGCTTTCCGACACCTTGGAGGCCGGCGTGGGCAACCTCGTCGACGCCGACCTGGCCAAGGAAAGCGCGCGGCTGCAGGCTCTGCAGACCAAGCAACAGCTGGGGATCCAGGCGCTGGCGATCGCCAACTCGTCGACCGGCTCGATCCTGGGCCTCTTCCGCTAAGGCCTACGCTGATGGAGGCGGGCTTGCGCCCGCCTCCTGACGCGCAGCCGCAACCCCGATCCATGGAGATAGGGAGATGAGCGCACTCAATCCTGTTCCGCCAGTCGATCCCGCCCAGCCGGCCCGCGCGCCCGCTGGCGATGTCGGCGCGCCCGCCGCGGCCTCGGCCCCGGCCCGCACCGAGGCCGACCTGCGCCTCGTCATCGAAGAAGACCGCAACAGCGGCGCTTTCATCTACAAGACGCTGGACCGAGCCACCGGCGAGGTCGTGCGTCAGTTCCCCCGCGAAGAGGTCCTGCGCCTTCACGCGGATCGCGAGTACGAGGCCGGGACGCTCGTCAAAGCCCAGGCCTGACCGCCGGCGGCCTCCCCCGCCGGCGGCTATCGTTTCGACCCGCCTCGGCCTTCCGCCGAGTTCGCGGGGCTTTTTTGTACGTTCACAGTTAACCATACGCTCACGATCAAGCTCTAGCCTGACTGCGAGGACGCGGATTCGCGCCCGGCGGAGGAGAGGGCTGATGGCCATCAGCGTGCATACCAACAGGTCCGCGCTGACCGCGTTGCAGCAGCTCAACAAGACCAACGACCGGCTGTCAGACATCCAGAGCCGGGTGAACACCGGTCTGAAGGTGCAGGGTCCCAAGGACAACGCCTCCACCTGGGCGGTCGCGCAGGGGCAGCGGGCCGACATCGGCGCGCTTCAGGCGGTGAAGAGCAGCCTGGACCGGGCGCAGTCCATCTCCGACGTGGCGCTGGCCGCGGGGGAGACGATCTCCGACCTGCTGACCGAGATCAAGGCCAAGGTCACGGCCGCCATGGACCCCTCGATTTCGTCCAGCTCGCGCACCGCCATCGAGAACGACTTCAAGGCGCTGATGCGCCAAATCACGCAGACGGTTCAGGACGCCGAGTTCGACGGCGCCAACATCCTGAACGGGACGCTCGCGGCCGGCATTCAGTTTCTCTCCAACGCCGACGCCACGCGCTACATCACCCTGTCACCCAGGAACCTGACCCTGGGCGGCGCCAACATCACCTTTACGCAGGGCGCCAACCTGACCTCCGTGGCGATGGCCACCACGGTCATGGCGCGGGTCAACGCCTCGCTGGACAACGTCAACGCCGCGCTGGCGGCGATCGGCTCGCAGGCCAAGCAGGTCGAGGCGCATGCCAAGTTCGTGTCCAAGCTGAACGACGCCCTCGAGACCGGGGTCGGCAACCTGGTCGACGCGGACCTGGCCAAGGAGACGGCGCGCCTGCAAGCGCTGCAGGTGCAGCAGCAGCTGGGCGTCCAGGCCCTGTCCATCGCGAACGGCGCCCCGCAGGTGATCCTGTCGCTGTTCCGGAGCTAGGCGGCTTCACCGCGTCGACCTGAAAGGCCGGTCGTCGCGAGGGCCGTTCAGGTTCGTTCATCTTGCATACAGCGTCGTTTCGGCACCATCTTCGTCGCAGGCGGGGTTCGTCCCGCCTATGGAGATGATCATGAAGCGCTTTGCGCTGGCCGCTCTGGCGGCCGTCGCTGTGGCCGGGGCGGCCGCGGCGCAAGGGCCGGCTCCCTACGGTGCGGGAACGGCCGATTTCAATCGTTTCGATGCGCGCGCCACCGAGGACGTGGCCGCCAAGCTGGCGATCTGTGACGCCGTCCGGTTCCTGCAGACCGACCCGGACCTGGACGCCGACAGGGTGTTCGTCCGTCGTGAGGACGGCCGGCTGGACCTGCTTCTGCCGCCGTATTTCGTCGACAGCTTCGAGTGGTACGACGAGGACCTGGAACGGGCCTATCGCCGCCTGCGCCGTCAGAACGTCGTCAGCTATGACGGCGTGCTCGCCGCCCGGGGCCAGATCGGCCGCGAGATGGTCAAGACCTTCGACCGCGTGAACGGGCAGGAGCGCGCCTACCTCAGGGATCAGAGCCGCTACTGCGACACGGTCGAGGACTTCGGCCGCTCCTAGGCGGCCGCGCTGAGCTTTCCGGCCAGCAAGGACTGCAGGCCCCGGGCGTCCAGGTGCTCGGGGTTGCTGTCGGAGCTGTAGCTGAACCCTTCGGGGAGGGGCTGGGCGCCCGCCGCCCGGTACTGGGCCGCCCGGCGGGCTTGGTCATACGATGGCAGGATCACGTAGCGGTCGTCCAGCTCCAGCGTGGAGCGGGCGTCGTCCTCGGGCACCATCACCTCGTGCAGCTTCTCGCCCGGGCGGATGCCGACGATGCGGTGCGGCAGCTGAGGCGCCAGCGCCTTGGCGAGATCGGCCGTGCGCATGGACGGGATCTTGGGCACGAAGATCTCGCCGCCCTTCATCAGGGAGAGGCTGGAGAGCACGAAGTCCACGCCCTGGGGCAGGGTGATCCAGAAGCGGGTCATCCGCTCGTCGGTGATCGGCAGCTCGCTCGCCCCCTCGGCGATCAGCCGCTGGAAGAACGGCACCACCGACCCGCGGGAGCCGACCACGTTGCCGTAGCGCACCACGCTGAACGTGGTCCCCGAGTCGCCGGCCATCGCGCCGGCCGCGCAGAAGATCTTGTCCGAGGCGAGCTTCGAGGCGCCGTACAGGTTGATGGGATTGGCGGCCTTGTCGGTGGAGAGCGCCACCACGCGCTTCACGCCCGAGCGGATCGCGGCGTTCACCACGTTCTCCGCGCCGAGCACGTTGGTCTTGATGCACTCAAAGGGATTGTACTCGGCGATCGGCACGTGCTTGAGCGCCGCAGCGTGGATCACGTAGTCGACCCCCCGCATGGCAGCCTCAAGCCGCGCCTGATCGCGAACGTCGCCGATGAACCAGCGCATCGCCGGCCAGCGCTCGACGGGGAAGGCCTGAGCCATCTCGTACTGCTTGAGCTCGTCACGGCTGAAGACGATCAGCTTGCGCGGCTTGAATTCGTCGAGGACGGTGCGGATGAACGCCCGGCCGAAGCTGCCGGTGCCGCCGGTGATCATCACCGTCTTGCCGTTCAGGTCCGCCCGCGGCGCCTTGAAGTCGCGGCCCAGGAACAAGGGGGCCAGCGGGTCGTGGGCGTCGGACATGTCGTGCCTGGGCTCGGGCGAAACGGATGCTCGGCCCGACAGTGACCTTCCATGGTTAACCCGCCGCTAAGCGAGCCCGAGCAGGGTCGCGCACGATGGAGTTCCTGCCCTACGGCCGCCAGCTGATCGAGGACGACGACGTGGCCGCGGTCGTCGCGGCGCTGCGCTCGGAGCGCCTGGCCCACGGCCCCCGCGTCGAGACGTTCGAACGCGCGTTCGCAGGCGCGGCCGGGGCGGCGGAGGCCGTCGCCTGCTCGAGCGGCACGGCGGCTCTGCAGCTGGCGCTCATGGGCCTGGACGTCGGGCCGGGCGACCTGTGCGTGGTTCCGGGCATGACCTTCCTGGCCACGGCGAGCGCCGCGCTCTGGTGCGGGGCGGAGGTGGTCTTCGCCGACGTCGATCCGGACACCGGCTTGATGACGCCGGACACGTTGGAGGAGGCGTTGGAGCGGGCCGGCCGCGCGGTGAAGGCGGTGCTCCCCGTCCACCTCGCCGGGCGCGTCTGCGATCTGGCCGGCCTTGAAGCGGTCGCTGCGCGTCACGGCGCGGTGCTCGTCGAGGACGCCTGCCACGCCGTCGGCGGTCTCGATCAGGACGGCCGCCCCGCCGGCGCGGCGGTCCGATCGGCGGCGGCCGCCTTCTCGCTGCATCCGGTCAAGACCCTGGCGGCGGGGGAGGGGGGCATGGTGACCACCAACGACCCCGAGTACGCCGCGCGCCTGCGTCGCCTGCGCAATCACGGCGTGACGCACGACGCGGCCATGATGGTCGATCCGGCGTTGTCGCTGGGCTTGGACGGACGCCCGCACCCCTGGGCCTACGAACAGCTTGAGCTCGGGCACAGCCTGCGCATGAACGAGATGGAGGCGGCGCTGGGGGCGAGCCAGCTGGCGAAGCTGCCGCGGTTCGCCGAACGCCGCCGCGCGCTGGCCGCCCGCTACGACGAGGCGCTCGCCTCGCTCGCACCCGTGGTCGCGCCCGCGCCCACGCCGAAGGATGGGCAACGCGCCTGCCTGCACCTGTACGTCGTGCTGATCGACGCCCAGGCGGCGGGGCTGTCGCGAGGCGACCTGATGCGGGCGCTCGCCGAGCGCGGGATCGGCACGCAGGTGCACTACATCCCCCCGTATCGGCAGCCCCTCTTCGCCCGCCGCTACGGCGCCCAGCGCCTGCCGGGCGCGGAGGCCTACTACAGCCGATGCCTGGCGCTGCCGCTCTTCCCGGCAATGGCCGACGGGGACGTGGAGCGGGTCGCGGACGCGCTCCGGGAGATCGTCGGCTGAGGCGGTTGCCTTCGCCCGGGAAATCCCTATGTTCCGCGCCCTCGCGAAGCCCCGGGCTTCAAGCGGGTGCGGGTGTATAGCTCAGTTGGTAGAGCAGCTGACTCTTAATCAGCGGGTCCAAGGTTCGAATCCTTGTACACCCACCACCGCTTCTTTCGCCTACATGGATTTGAAGGGCTTCGCGGCGGCGACCCGCTTCGGTGCTGATCGGATTACACGGGTCCAGTAAGCAGCTAGTAAGCAGCTGCCAGTGAGCCGTGATGGCTCCGAGTGACGGATCCCGCCTGCTGCGGCTGGTTCGGACGCCGGAAGCGATCCGCAAGCTTCTGCAAGCCAAGCTTATGGCAAGTGATCGATGGGTGGTTCTAGGCCTTCGGATTGAGCTGCCTCTCAACCCAATTTGGAAGGTCGCCCGCTCGCCAGCCGCGGTGAGCTGAAGCCTGATGACCGCTTCTGACCCTCCCTGGCCCTTCGGAGTGTCTGCCTATCGGCAGCGGGCTAAGGGCCGTTCCTGACTGAGGCCGTGTAAAAAGTCGTCTCCGCTCAGCGCCGGTGAGCTGATCAGACGCCTGCTGTCAGCCCTTCATCGCCGCCATGAGCGGGCCCGTCCCGAGCATCTGCACCACCCGCTTCATGTTGTAGGCCAGCACATGGAGGCCGATCTCGGTCTTCACGTTCTTCAGCCGCTTCATCAGCAGATGTGGGTTGCCCATCCAGCTTTTGATCGTGCCGAAGGGGTGTTCGACGATCCGTCTTCTGGCGCGCATGGCGTACGGCGCCAGGTCCATCCGCCGTTGCATCGCGTCGATGATGTCTTCGTGCTCCCAGCGCGTGATCCTCCGCTCGATGCTAGGCGTGCACTGAGGCTTCACCGCGCATGCTTGGCAGCTGGCCCGGTCCCAGTAGCGGTGCAGGGTGAGCCCCTTTTCGACCGTGGTCATGTGGTGCGGAAGCAGATTGCCGGCCGGGCATCGGTAGGCGTTCTGCTCGGGGGTGTACGCAAAGTCCTGCTTGCCGAAGCGCCCGTCGGCCTTGGCGCCCGAGGTGAGCGGCTTGGGCACGTACGGCGTCACGCCGATCGCCTCACAGGCCAGGATCTCTTCGCCGGAGAAGTAGCCACGGTCGGCGAGCACATCGAGCTGCTGCACCCCCATGGCATCCTTGGCCTTCCCGCTAATCGAGCTGAGCTGCTGGCGGTCGGTCGGCGTCATGACGACATCGTGGGCGACGATCAGGTGGTGCTCGGCGTCGACAGCGCTCTGGACGTTGTAGCCGACGATCCCGCTGCCGCGGCCGCTTGAGGCCATAGCTCGGGCATCCGGATCGGTAAGCGAGACCTGGCCGTCCGGAGACGCAGCGACCTGGGCCTCCATCGCCTGCAGCATCTGCATCTGTGAGCGCAGCGTCGCGATCTTGTCCTTCAACTTGGTCGAGCGCGCCTCGGCGGCATCCCCCTCCAGGCGGTCGGCCGTGTCCAGCTCCTGGAGATAACCTGCGATGTGGTGGGCGACCTGCTCGATCCGCGTCTTCAGCTTCACCGGTGTGAAGTTCTTGTCCCGCGTGTTCAATGCCTTGAACTTGCTGCCGTCCACCGCGGCCACAGCCTGGGTCAAGAGCCCGATCTGACGGCAGAGCACGATGAAGTGGGCGCAGGCCGCCTGGATCGAGGGGCCGCTGTCCTTCCGGAAGTTGGCGATGGTCTTGTGATCGGGGGCGAGCTTACCGGTCAGCCACATGAGCTCCACGTTGCGCTGGGCCTCTCGCTCCAGCCGGCGGCTCGACTGCACCCGGTTCAGGTACCCGTAGATGTATAGCTTAAGCAGCGTAGCCGGGTGGTACGGCGGCCGACCCGTTGATGCAGCCGTCACCATGAAGCCCAGGCCACCAAGGTCGAGCTCGTCGACGAAGACGTCGATCACCCGCGCCGGATTGTCCTCGCTGACGTAGTCTTCGAGGCAGCTCGGCAGCAGCGCCGGCTGCCTACGATCCTCACCCTCGACGAAGCGGCTCATCCGGACGCCCCCGACACCGTAGTGACTGGAGTCTGCGCTGCTTCGCGTTCTTACACAGCCTCGACTCATCTCAGACCCTTGGACGGTCCGCTGTTGGGGAAGGCGGAGCTACGCCATTCTCCGATGCAAGCTTCTGCATGCTCTGATGCACGCTCCCGCCGATCGAAGTGATTAGTTGAGCTGTTAGGGAGCGACCTAAACTTGAGAATTGCGGTTCCCGTCGCCGAGCAGCTGGACCGCGCGCGTCGGGAAATACTCGCCGGCGGCCCTGTTAACGGCCGCATCGGCCTGATCCTGATCGACAATGCGCTGGAGCTGATGTGTCGCCAGAAGGCGACCGCCGATCTGCCCGAACCCGCCGAGGGCTTCCAGCCGGCCTTGCGCGATCATCTTCTGGCGAGGCTAGGCCGATCGGAGTCGGACTTCGCCATCATTGCCAAGGGACGGGGCGGCAAGGATGATCCGAAGGACACCCTCCAGCGCGTCCAGCTCGAGCATGACACCTTGGCCGAGCTCGTGCGGGTCCGGCGCGATCAGGACAAGGAGCGTCGCCGGCGAGGCCTGCCCGAGGAACCGCTCGACGAGGCTCTTCTGTCCATGGCGCGGGGCATGCCGATCCTGGTAGAGCTGAACAGCAAGGTGCTGCCCGATTGGCGCCCGAAGCACATCGGCCTGCCATTCTCGTCGTGGCGTAAGCAGGCGGCGTCGGTCGCGACGGAACATCAGCCCCTACGAGCCTTGGACGTGTTCGACCGCGTCCTGCGCGAGATTGAAGCTCTCGACGAGGTGATGGCCGAGCCCATCTACGACACGCATGGCTGGAACCAGTACATGGGAGACGTGATGATGGATCGGCGGTAGCCAACACGCAGAGGAGTTGATCGCGACGGTTGCTTTCTGCAAAATTCAGGCGCAGAAATCAGGCCTGACGCAAAGCGGGTGAGCCTTGATTCGGTGGGGGGCGACGTGAAGAGCCAATTGATGACGCACCTGTCTCGAGATCTCCTTATCGATCTCTACGACATGGCTGGCGCCCAGGCGCTCAAGGCCTTCGAAGGGGTTCGAGACCATTTTGGCCTTGACGAGAAGCGGGCCCGCGAACTCGTCGGGCAAGCCCGCTTCCGCATGCTCGAAAAGGGCTTCGTCGACGTTTGCCAGCTCCACGGCGGCCAGCGTCTGCCGGATGGCGTGATCCCCGGCCGCGACGTGCGGACCTTTCAGCCGTTCATGCGGTTCGGCGGCGAAGCACCGGGCGTCGTCCTGGGCATCGCATCCATGCCAATGGCCAAGGACCTCCCGAATAAGAACCAGTCGCGCTCGGCCGGTGTCTTGCTGAACGACTTCCTGACGCCCCGGCTTGACCTCGGCGACGTCATCGCCAAGCCGGGCGACATCTTCGTCCTCTTCCTCTTCGCCCGCGACCGTGGCCGTCCGGGGATGATCGAGGAAGTGGCCGTCGGCGTCATCGACGCCGAGTATAAGGCCTACCTGCTGTACGAGGCCGTAGACGGCTTCCTGGCGGGCTATGCGCCGCCCCCCGCGCCCGAGCCGGCGCGCGAGGACCTCGGCGCCGACAGCGCGCCCTTGGTGCGGCTGCGCCCCGGCCGCAAGGCGTTCAAGCCGCCCGAAGCCGTGGAGCAAGACAAGACCAATGAAGGTGGCGGCGACGGCGCCTAGTATCAGCCGGGGGGCACCCCTGGTCCTGGGGCAATAGGGAACGACGCCATGCGCGTAGGCACACCTGGGTTCGTCCCTGGCCGACTCTCGGAGGCCAGGGACGCTAGACGGATTCCGAGCATGTCGGCCTTGGCGCGACAGCTGGGAATCAGTCCGAGCACCGTTTCGCGGTGGGAAGACGGCAGCGCCGCGCCAGACCTCGATGTCCTGCAGCGGCTCGCTAGCGAGCTGCGCGTCCGTCAGGAGTTCTTCCTGCGGCCGACGTTTGAGGCTGCGCAGCCGGTGTTCTTCCGGTCCCTTGCTAGCACCTTGTCCCGTGACCTGAACTACCAGCGTGCCCAAATGCGCTGGCTGCAGGAGATCAGCAGCACGCTCGAGCACTACGTCGATCTGCCGACGCTCGACCTTCCCGATGTCCTGGAGGGCGCCACCTACCGACAATTGCGCGACGAGGACGTCGAAGGCATCGCCCTGCGCCTGAGGCGACATTGGCGAATGAGCGACGGACCCTGCGCCGACGTGGTTAGCGTCCTGGAGCGTGTCGGGTTCGTCGTTGGCAGCATTGAAATGGGCACGGCCAAACTCGACGGTCTCTGCAGCTGGTCCCCCGTCGATGGTCGTCCCCACATCCTCCTAGCCAATGATAAGATGTCGTTCCCACGGCGCCAGATGGACGCGGCCCATGAAATGGCTCACGCCCTGCTCCATCGCGGCGTCACCAAGGAGGAGTTCGCGCGGGACCTGAAGTTTATCGAGACCCAGGCGTTTCGCTTGGCCAGCGCCTTCCTGATGCCCTCGACGAGCTACCCGATCGAGGTTCGCAGCCCCTCGCTCGCCAGCCTGCTGGCCTTGAAGGAGCGGTGGCGGGTGTCGATCAAAGCCCAAATCCGCCGGCTCGCCGATCTCGAAGTCATCCCGCCTGACTTCGCGACCCACCTCTACAAACTCTACTCCGCCAAGGGGTGGTCACGCGAAGAGCCGTTGGATCGCCAGTGGGAGCCGAGCGAGCCGCGAGTTCTGAGGGATGCATTGCAACTGATCGTCGACGAGGGTGTGCGGACGAAGGCCGACCTGCTGGCGGTCGAATTCACCATCGCCGCTGGCGATGTCGAGAACCTCTGCGGCCTACCGAACGGGTGGTTCAGTCGGGATGCGGCTGAAGTCGTGCGGCTTAAGGCAAAGGCGGCCCGACCACCTGGCGTGGGCGGTGGGGGTTCCATTATTCCCTTTCGCAAGCATTAGGCGGGCGCGGCGTGGTTAGAGACGACGACAACGAAAAGGAACGCCATCCGACTGAACCGCCGCCCTTAAGCAACGAAGAAGCGGAGACTTCGATAGAATATCACACAAGTCTCAAGACGGCTGAGGAGCTTAATAGCGCGCAGGGACACACCGAAGATGTGCCAGCGGATACCGCAAACGGGTCCGGCCTGCCTGTCGATGACGGAGCCGCCCCTGCGGCTCCACTCGGGATAGCGGACACCCGCTCTACCAGAGCGCGACGATGGAGCGCTCTGGAGTCGATCACGGTGCGGGGCTTCAAGGCCACGCAGGAAGCGACGATCCCCCTCGACCGCGTCACGATCCTCGTGGGGCCGAATGGTTGCGGCAAGTCCTCCGTGCTCCAGGCGATCCACTGGGCGGCGCGCGCGGCCAGCTACGTCCTGCCAAAAAATAGCAAAGAGATGATCTCATTCGAGCGACTGGACTACGTCCCGTCGAGCGAGCCTCTGTCCGCACTCCACAAAGGGGAACTCAAGTCAGATGCGAGTTCCACGCCGGTGGAGGTCGTCTTTTCGCACCGGCCAGTCGGCAGCGAGGCGGCGTCCGCCACGGTGCGCATCCGAGCAGCTCGCAATCGCGGCGGGATTACTGCTTACATGGACGGTGGTGGTGCTGTAACTCCATACAAACAGCGCTTTCAGTTCATTACGGCCTATATTCCCGGACTCGCCGGACTGTCCGAGAGGGAATCGATCCTCGCTCAACCTACTCTTCGACGCCAGGCGGCCAGCGGGGATGCAGGAGGAGTTCTGCGTAACATCTTGCTGAACCTTAGAAGTCGGCGCGTCGGCGAGATCGATGAGACGCAAGGGCGCGAGCGGCTGCTAAGGCTCAACCAATTGGTTCAGCAAGTCCATCCAGGCGTCCAAGTGAACGTCGCATTTGATGAACGAGAAGACTACCATATCTCTGCGACGGTTCAGACCGATGGCTTTGCTGGCCAGAGTCGACCGCTGGAGACCGCCGCCACCGGCGTCCTTCAGGTTGTTCAGATCTTTGCCTATCTAATCCTATTCGAACCCAAGGTGATGCTCATCGATGAGCCGGACGCGCACCTCCATCCTGACAAACAGGAGCGGCTCATCGAGTCGCTTGAGCGCGCAGCACCGGAATACGACACACAGGTAATTCTAACGACGCACAGCCCCCACATTGTCCGGGCAGCGAGTCCTGCCGCCAAACTAGTCTGGATGAAAGACGGAATGGTCGAGACCAGCGACGATGACGCGATCCGGCGTCTCCTCGGCTGGGGCGGGCTCGACAAAGGTGCCCTTTTCTTCGTTGAGGATGAGGACGACAAGCCTCTCAGGGCGCTGCTCCGCCAGTGGCCTGACTTGGCTCGCCAACTTTCTGTGTGCAGGTGTTTCGGAATCGAGAACTTACCACGGGACAAGTTCCTGGAAGGCCTCCTTGTCGACGGCGAACTGAAGATCAAGGCGCTTCTTCACCGTGACGCCGACTTCATGAACGCCGAGGAGGCCGAGCGCTGGAGGCAAGGATTCAAGACTCCAGGGGTGCACCCCTGGGTTACCGCCGAATCGGACATCGAGGCCTACTTTTGCCAGGCAGATTACCTAGCCGCGCTCTATGGAGTGCCGCTGGAAGAGGCAGAGAGCTGGCGACAGGAGGCGGCCAAAAAGGTAAGTAAGGCGCGTGAAACCTTCCTGGCCAAACGTCAGAATGTCGTACGCGTGGTGTGGCCGAACGGTGGGTCCCCCGACGCTGAAGCAATGTGGACGGCCGCGGGCGGGATCTCGCCGGCCACCGTGAAGGGCAAGAAGTTGCATGCCGCACTGAAGCCGGTGGTCAAGGCGGCGGGAAAGAATGATGGCCTGCTGAACGCCTTAACGATCCCGAACGGCTTCGTTTTGGCCCCCGAGCTTAAGTCTCTCATCGAAGAGGCCGTAAGAGGGTGAGTCAGGTCGCCTCGACCGGCGATCGGCGGTGCGCGGGCTGATCGACGCAACCCCTATGTGGTGCTGACTCGCGGCTCGCGGGGAACGCCTCAATCACGGTTCCTGGCGCTTAGCGGCGGCCCCTCTCGCCTGGTGCAATGGCGCGGCCGATCCGCAGGCTCACTTCAGGTGTTGGGCCAGGTACTTGTTCATTTCGAACATGGAAACCTTGTCTCGGCCGCCAAAGACCGGCTTCAGCTTTGCGTCTGCTATGATCTCGCGCTTGTCTTCTGGATTCTGAAGATCATTCTTCTTGATGTATTCCCAAACCTTGGCCACGAATTCGGCACGGGAAAGCTCCCCCGACCCGACAACAGCGGCGAGCTCCGTCGAAGGTTTGAGAGCCCTTTGCAGTCCGCTAGCTTTGCTGCCTGTCGGCATGAAGTGTCTCCTGGGTCGCTGAGAAGAAACGGCGAGTCGCCCCGGCATGTCGATGCCGGGAGCGGGCGAAGGTCCGGTTGGTGAAGCGGAGCTAAGGACCGCTGCTGGCGGATTTCGTTGAAAAAGGCCGGTTGAGGCCGTGACTTGGGGCTGATTCACTCCCCTGGCCACGGGGGATTCGGCCATGATGGGCGAGCGACGGGTGGATCAGGGCGCGCTGTTCTACGAGTTCTCGCT